>Ga0209888_1000154_pt1 | contig 44664 bp, 27 predicted proteins | sample OrgsoiDNA_201059_FD_185807 | JGI IMG/M metagenome (GOLD analysis project Ga0209888, IMG submission 185807) | Permafrost soil microbial communities from the Arctic, to analyse light accelerated degradation of dissolved organic matter (DOM) -... | ecosystem: Environmental > Terrestrial > Soil >...
GGGATGGCACTGACATGACCGAAGACACCATCAAGCGCCGGGCTAAAGGGCTGGACCGGGCGTTCGATATCCTCGATTACCTCAAGGAAGTCGGCCAGCCGCTGCGTCCCAACGATATCGCCAGCGGTATCGGCAGCCCGAAATCCACGGTCTACGAACTGGTGGCCTCGCTGCTGGAGCGGCGCATCCTCGAGTCGGTCGGCAAGGAAGGCCATGTCTACCTGGGCCGTCAGTTGTATTTTCTCGGCCAGGCGCACCTGCGGCACTTCGATCTGACCCGCGAGGCTGACCACGCCTTGCAGGAAATTGTCAGCCAGACCCGGGAAACCGCGCAGATGTGCCTGCTCAACGGGCGCAAGTACACCGTGGCACTGATGAAGGAGGGGGAGCGGCATTTCCGGATTTCCTCGGACATCGGCGAAAACGCGCCGATTCCCTGGACGGCTTCCGGCCGCCTGTTGCTGGCGCACCTGAGCGACCAGCAAATCATCGACCTGATCGACCACGACGACTTTATCCTGCCGGACGGCCAGCGCCTGCCGCTGGAGGTGTTCCTCAAGGAAATTCGCCAGGCCGGCATCGACGGGTTCTTTTCCTTCGACAGCGTCGCCGACACCTTTACCCACTGCTTCGCCGCGCCCGTCAAGGACGAGCGGGGCATTTGCATCGCCACCCTGTGCATCGTCGCTCCGCGGGCCGATGCCAAGACCAACTACAACGACTATCGCCGGGTGCTGATCGAGAGCGCGAACAACCTGGCCCGTCGCATCAACGACTAGCGCGGCCGCCAAGGGCGCCGCCGATAAGGAGTTTGGAATGTCTACTGCCTTGAACTTCGCCGCCGTGGAAAAAGGCGCCGCCCACGTCGGCGCGCAACTGGTGAGCGATGTCAGCCTGCCGGCCCTGGTGCTCCACCGCGACGCCCTGGAGCACAATATCCGCTGGATGCAGGACTTCGTCAGCCGTAGCGGCGCCGAGCTGGCGCCCCATGGCAAGACCAGCATGGTCCCGGCGCTGTTCGGTCGGCAACTGGCCGCCGGGGCCTGGGGCATCACCCTGGCGACCGCCGTACAGACCCGTGCCGCCTACGCAGCGGGTGTCCGTCGCGTGCTGATGGCCAACCAACTGGTGGGCGCACCGAACATGGCGCTGATCGCCGAGCTGTTGGCCGATGCCCAGTTCGAGTTTTACTGCATGGTCGATCACCCGGACAACGTCGCGGCCCTGGGGGCTTTCTTCGCCGAACGCGGTCTGCGCTTGAACGTGATGATCGAGTACGGCGTGGTCGGTGGTCGTTGCGGTTGCCGCAGCGAACAGGAAGTGCTGGACCTGGCCCGGGCGATCAAGGCCCAGCCGGCATTGGCGCTGACCGGTATCGAAGGTTATGAAGGGGTGATTCACGGCGATCAGGCCGAGAGCGGGATTCGCGCCTTCGCCGGTTCCCTGGTGCGGCTGGCGGTGGACCTGCAGAACAGCGGCGCGTTTGATATCGGCAAGCCGATCATCACCGCCTCGGGTTCGGCCTGGTACGACCTGATCGCCGAGGAGTTCGAGTCCCAGGACGCCGAGGGCCGTTTTCTCAGTGTGTTGCGCCCGGGCAGTTATGTCGCCCACGACCATGGCATCTACAAGGACGCCCAGTGCTGCGTGCTGCATCGCCGGGGAGACCTGAGCGAAGGCTTGCGCCCGGCGCTGGAGGTCTGGGCCCATGTGCAATCGATGCCGGAGCCGGGGTTTGCGGTGATCGCCCTGGGCAAGCGCGATGTGGCGTTCGACGCCGGGTTGCCGGTGCCGTTGCTGCGTTATCAGCCGGGTGTGTTGCCGGCGGTGGGCGAGGATCTCAGTGCCTGCAAGGTCACGGCGGTGATGGACCAGCATGCGTTCATGACGGTGGCGCCGGGCTGCGGGCTGAAGGTCGGGGATATCGTGTCGTTCGGCACTTCGCATCCGTGCCTGACGTTCGACAAGTGGCGGGTCGGTTGCATTGTCGATGAACAGATGAGCGTGATCGAAACCTTCGAGACCTGTTTCTAAGCGGATATCGCTTTCGCGGGCAAGCCCTGCTCCTACAGTATCGGCCTAGAAACACAATGCTGTGTACAACAGTGAACCTGTAGGAGCAGGGCTTGCCCGCGAAGAGGCCGGCCCAGTCACCACGAGATCAGCAGAATGACCACCCTGAACCTGCCCCCACCGCGCATCGCCCTGATCGGCGAATGCATGATCGAACTGCAACAACACGCCGACGGCAGCCTGTACCAGAGCTTCGGCGGCGACACCCTGAACACGGCCGTCTACCTGTCCCGCGAACTGGGCGGACGGGCCTCGGTGGACTATGTCACCGCCCTGGGCGATGACAGCTTCAGTGACAGCATGTGCCGGATCTGGCGCGAGGAAGGCATCGGCCTGGACCTCGTGCAACGCCTGCCGGGGCGCTTGCCCGGTTTGTATTGCATCCAGACCGACGCCAAGGGTGAGCGGCGCTTTCTCTACTGGCGCAACGAAGCGGCCGTGCGCGACTGCTTTACCGCGCCGACAGCCTCGCCGGTACTGGAGGCGTTACCGGCCTATGACGTGCTGTATTTCAGCGGCATCACCCTGGCGGTGCTGGGTGAACTTGGGCGGGAAAAGCTGATTGCCGTGTTGCAGGAGGCCCGCCGGGGCGATACCCGGGTGGTTTTCGACAACAACTACCGGCCGCGTCTCTGGGCGAGTGTCGAGCAGGCGCGCACGGCCTATCGTTCGGTATTGCCCTATGTCGACCTGGCCTTGTTGACCCTGGAAGACGAGCAGGCGCTGTTTGATTATGCCGACGGCAAGGCGGTATTGCGTGCCTACGAGAATATCGGCATCCCGGAAGTGGTGATCAAGCGGGGTGCCGAGAGTTGCCTGATTCACTGCGAGGGCGAAGCGTTCGAGGTACCGGCGCAGAAGGTCGAGACGGTGGTGGATACCACGGCGGCGGGGGACTCGTTCAGTGCGGCGTATCTGGCCAGTCGCCTGACGGGCGGTGATCCGCAGGAAGCGGCGTTGGCCGGGCATCGGTTGGCGAGTCGGGTGATCCAGGTGCGCGGGGCGCTGATTGCGCGAGATCTGCCTTAATCGCGGTAAAAGACCTGCACCAGGTGATAGCCGAACTTGCTCTTGATCGGTCCGTGCACGGTGCGTAGCGGCTTTTTGAAAATCACCTGGTCGATAGCCCCGACCATCTGCCCCGGCCGGACTTCACCCAGGTCTCCGCCGCGTTTGCCGGACGGGCAGGTGGAGTACTTCTTGGCCAGGACATCAAAGGCTTCGCCCTTGACGATACGCAGCCTGAGTTGTTCGGCTTCCTCGGCGGTCTTGACCAGGATGTGACGGGCTTGGGCTTTCATCGATTCGTTACCTTGAAACGTTGGGGCGTGCGACGGGCGCGGGATTATGCCCGAAGATCAGGACGCTTGCCCGATCATGTCGCGTACCCGGTTGGCCAGTGCATCGAGGGTGAAGGGTTTGGCGATCAGGTCCATGCCGGGCTCCAGGAAACCCTGGCGCTCGGCAGCCTTCTCCGCATAACCGGTCATGAACAGCACCTTGAGCCCTGGACGGTGCTGGCGGGCAACTTCCGCCAGCTGCCGGCCGTTCATCCCCGGCAGGCCGACATCGGTGACCAGCAGGTCAATGCGCAGGCTCGACTCCAGCAACGGCAAGGCGGTCCGAGCATCCGCCGCCGGGTGTACGGTATAACCCAATTCGTCGAGGACATTGAGCACCAGCATCCGTACCGCCGGATCATCCTCCACCACCATCACCGACTCGTCGACCTCGGCCAGCGGCGACTCCATGGGTTGTCGCGACGGTCGCGGCGTCTCGGTTTGTGGCGCGTGATAGCGCGGCAGGTACAAGCGTACGCAGGTGCCTTTGCCCGGCTCGCTTTCCAGGGTGACATGACCTCCGGACTGCTGGGCAAAGCCATAGATCATCGACAGCCCCAGGCCGGTGCCCTGGCCGATCGGCTTGGTGGTGAAGAACGGGTCGAAGGCCTTGGCCAGGATCAACGGGCTCATGCCGGTGCCGTTGTCGCTGACACCGATCATCACGTAATCACCGGCCTTGACCGGCTCCAGGGTGCTGATATCGCCGCCGTCGAGGTAGCTGTTGCTGGTCACGATGCGCAGTTCGCCGCCATCTGGCATGGCGTCACGGGCGTTGATCACCAGGTTGAGCAGGGCGCTTTCCAGTTGCCCGGTGTCGGTGTTGACCGGCCACACGTCCTGGCCCAACTCGACCTTCAGGGTGATATGGGCCCCTTTGGTGCGACTGAACAGCTCTTGCAGCGACTGCACCAGTTGGTTGGGATCGATGCGTTTACGGTCCAGCGATTGCCGCCGGGAAAACGCCAGCAGTCGGTGGGTAAGGGCGGCGGCCCGTTGCGCCGAGCTCACGGCGGCGTCGGCAAAACGGCCGATCTCGTCGCTGCGACCGGCGGCGATATAGCGTTGCATCAGGTCCAGGCTGCCGATAATGCCGGTGAGCATATTGTTGAAGTCATGGGCGATGCCGCCGGTGAGTTGTCCCACCGCTTCCATTTTCTGTGCGTGACGCAAGGCTTCTTCGGCCCGCTCACGCTCGAACATCTCGTTCTGCAAGCGCTGGTTGGACTCGGCCAGCGCCCGGGTGCGCTGGGCAACGCGCTCTTCCAGGGTCTCGTTGAGATTGCGCAGGGCCTCTTCGGTGCGTTTGTGTTCGGTGATATCCAGCGCGGCACCGACAAAACGCTGGGCCCGACCATGGGGCCCGAGGTAACAGCGTCCGCGGGCAAAGACCCAACGCACCTGGCCGTCGGCTTGCAATACCCGGTATTCTTCGGCGTGCTCGGTGTGCTGCTCCAGGCACTGCTTGATGCCGTGGGCCACCAGGGCGCGGTCTTCGGGGTGCACGCTGTCCATGTAGACACTGATGGGCGTCTGGCTGGCCAGCGCCGGGTCGACCCCGTGCAATTGGGCGAAATGGGCATCGGCGACAAAAAGGTCCTGGTCGATATCCCAGTCCCAGGTACCGAGTCGGGTGGCGGTGTCGCCTTGAGATCCGTTCATAAACCTGCCTTGAAGGTGAAGCTTTGGGTTGCGCCGCGGCTTATTATCCCGCCAAGCTGTAGATATTCGTCACATTGAAATGACACAAGCTTAATCGCTAAACCTCTTTTTGACTGTATTGCGGACACCTTTGCCATGGATATCCACGCACTGCTGAAAACCCTGGCCGCCCAGGACGGTTCGGACCTGTACCTGTCCACCGGTGCGCCGCCCTGCGCCAAATTCAACGGCGTGCTCAAGCCACTGGGCGGTGAATCGCTGAAACTCGGGGAAGTGGCGGCCATTGCCGACGGTATCATGGACGCCGAACAACGCCTGCAATTCGAACGGGAATTGGAGATGAACCTGGCGTTGTCCTTGCCCGGTGTCGGCCGTTTCCGGATCAATATCTTCAAGCAACGCAACGAAGTGTCCATCGTCGCGCGCAATATCAAGCTGGAAATCCCTCGCTTCGAAGACCTCAAGCTGCCGCCGATCCTGCTCGAGACCATCATGGAGAAGCGTGGCCTGGTGCTGTTCGTCGGCGCCACTGGTTCGGGCAAGTCGACATCGCTGGCGGCGCTGATCGATTACCGCAACCGCCACAGCAGCGGCCATATCATCACCATCGAAGATCCGGTGGAGTATATCCATCGGCACAAGAAGTCGATCATCAACCAGCGCGAAGTCGGGGTCGACACCCGCAGCTTCCACGCGGCGCTGAAAAACACCCTGCGCCAGGCCCCGGACGTGATCCTGATCGGCGAGATCCGCGACCGCGAAACCATGGAACACGCCCTGGCCTTCGCCGATACCGGGCACCTGGCGATCTCCACCCTGCACGCCAACAACGCCAACCAGGCGTTGGACCGCATCATCAACTTCTTCCCGGAAGACCGCCGGCCGCAATTGCTCAATGACTTGGGCAACAATCTCAAGGCGTTCGTTTCACAGCGCTTGGTCGCGACCCTGGACGGCAAGCGCCGGGCAGCGGTGGAAGTGATGCTGGGCACGCCGACGGTGCGTGATTTTATCAAGCGCAATGAGTTCTCCGAGCTCAAGGGCATCATGGAGAAGTCCGAGCTTATCGGCATGCGCACCTTCGATACGGCGCTGTTCGAACTGGTGGTGGAGGGGGCTATCGACGAGGAAGAGGCGCTGAAAAACGCCGATTCGGTGAACAACCTGCGCTTGCGCCTGAAACTGCATCAGGATACCGCGGCCCTCACCGTGCAGAAGACGCCTCCCGCGCCGCCGATCGCGGCGAAGGAGCTGGATGCCAAGGATTGGGGGTTGGTGGAGGATGGCAACTCTCCGCGCGGTTGATGCGGTTGCCGGATTGGACTGCCTTGTCCCGGTCAGCGCCGGCGTGACTGGCAGCCCCCGTTACTGCTGGTTACGGGGGCAACAGCCTTGGGCGGGCGTTAAGGAAGGACCGCCCTGAGCGCTACCAGTTTTCCGCCGACAGTGGCGCTCGCGGCGGCATAACTGCCGCTGGTGTCGATGTCGACCCCGGTCACGGGTTGCCCCTGATAGGTTCCCAGGGCCTGTACGCCGTTTTCAACCGTCCAGCTGGCCCCGGCCACGATCTGGCTGGTGTCCGTCTGGTTCAGCAGTATGCGATTGCTGCTCGCCAGCGCAACGATTGCCACCGAGTTGATGTTTGCTGCCGTGTTGACCAGGAATATCTGGCTGGTGGCAGGATGCCAGAGCGCCGCCGCAAGACCTCCGGAAGCCAATTGGTAGGTGACGGCCACATAACCCAGGTCGTTGGCGAATTTGGCTTGACTCGCCGGGTTACCGGATATGTTCAGCAATTTCGGCACACTGGACGGAGTGGCCCAGTAGGTGGCGGTCGGTTGGTTTGTCGCGGGGTTGACACAGGTACCAAACACCTCGCGTACCGCGTTCACCATCACGGCTTCGCAGTGGCTGTTGGCCGGAAGGGGCAGGGCGACGACGGTAAAGCCCAGCAAGCCATTGGTGGCAAGCTTCGGCGTCACGGTGCCATCGGGATTGGGGCAGTTGAGCGCGATGTCGACGTTGTTGAACGCCCGGTAATTGACCGCGACAGGCAGGCAGTTGTCCCGCACCAGTGGCACATCAAGCAACGTCAGGGCGACGGCAGTCCCCTGGTTCCAGGCGACTGACGCGGCTTGTCCGGCACTGTTGAAACTCTGGCCGGCGGTAATACTCGAGACCCGGTTCCTGGCGGTGGCCTGGGCGCTGGGATCAGGTAGAAGGCCGGTGCCGAGTAACGACAAGGGCTTGTCTTCCGTTGGGTTATCGCTCTCGGATGACCAGGTGGTCACCCGCGCCGGGCCTGCGGTCGTTGTGCAAGTACCGAGCACACTCTGGATATTTCTCCCCTGCGGTTCGTTGCTGATGCTGTTGGCCCGGCACGATTCACCGGGACTCAGCGGGGTCAGCGTGACCCCCGGATCCACCCAGGCCCGATCAGGCCCGCCCGGTGTATTGGAGCCGATGGCACCCGCGACTTTGCCGGTGCTGTTCACCGATTGCGCCAGGCTACTGGCGGTGGCACTGGTGGGACCGACGGGTTGAAGGGTGGCGGCTTGCGCGGACGTCAGCAGGACGCTGGCGGACAAAGCGCCGATCATCATTAGAGAAGTTGCTGGAATTTTCAGACGGCTGTTCATGTTTGGTCCATCCCTGATGAGCAAAAGTTTTCACTCACCTGTAACGGCTTTTCTACAAGTGACGGGGATAGTTAACTCCACTGCTATCCCTTTGCCACCTGTTAGAAATGACAGTTATGCACGCCGCTGGTCGGACCAATACGTTGTTGTGTCACGCCACCTGATGGCGATAAGGCAGGTCCGGCCCGGTCCGGCTGCAGGTGATCGCTGCGGCGCTGACGGCGAAGTTCAGCATCGCGTCGATCTGGGTCTTGTCCAGGCGCTCCAGGCCCTCCACTGAATCAAGCTGCTGTTCGGTCAACCAGGTGATCAGCGCCGCCTGGAAGGTATCGCCGGCACCGACGGTATCGGCGGTGACGACTTCGCGGGCCGGCACCGACCAGTGGCCATGGCGGCGACTGTAGACGCTGGCGCCCTGGGTGCCACGGGTCAGGAACACCAGCTGGCAGCGCTGGGCCAGCCACTCCTGGGCGATGCTCTGCGGGTCGCGATCCGGGTAGAGCAGGCCCAGGTCCTCGTCGCTGACCTTGATCATGTCGGCATGCTCGGCCAGGGCCGCGATCCGCTGGCGCCAGAGCTCGATATTCGGTTCCGGATTGAGTCGCACGTTGGGGTCGAGTGTAATCAGCCGTCGGCCGCTTTCCCGCTGTACCAGGGTCAGCAGTGTGTCGGCAATCGGTTGCACCACCAGCGAGAACGAGCCGACGTGCAAACCACGCACCTCGTCGCCGAGTTTCGGCAGGTGACCCGGCAGCAACTGGCGGTCGGCGCAGCCTTCGCCGCGGAAGCTGTAATGGGGCGAGCCGTCGGCGCCCACGGCGACCATCGCCAGGGTGGTGGGGGCGTCGAAGTCCAGCAGGTAATCGGCGCGCACACCTTCTTCTTGCAAGACTTGCTGCAGACGGCGTCCGAGGTAATCGGTGGACAGCCCGGCAAACAATGCCGCGTCGACCCCCAGACGGCGCAGGCCGACCGCGACGTTGAACGGCGAACCGCCGGCAATCGCCTTGAAATTCACTTTCGAGGTTTGCCCGCTCGCATCAGGCTCACTAAAAAAATCGAACAGCGCTTCACCACAGACCAGATACATGGGTACTCACTCTTGAAGGGCCGCTACCTGTTGGCGGTAGTGCTGATAAACGGGTTGGTAGGCGGCGACGTTGGCTGCAATCGGCCGGGTTTCGCTGGCCTGATCCAGGCTGACGCAACGTTCGCACAGTTCGCTCAGACTTTGCACGCCGGTGGACTCGCACCAGGCCGCCTGGATCGCCGCACCGAGGGCCGCAGCTTCGCTCTGGCGGGTGCAGACCACCGGGGTGTCCATGATATCGGCGACCATCTGCCGCCACACCGGGCTTTTCGAACCGCCACCGGTCAGGCGGATACCGTGGCTCTGCAAGCCGGCTTCGCGCAGCAGGTCCAGCCCGTAACGCAGGCCGAAGGTGGTGCCTTCGACCACCGCGCGACAGAGGTTGGCCTGGGTCAGGTTGGTCAGGGTCAAGCCTGACAGGCTGCCGGTGGCCTGGGGCAGGGCGGGGACCCGTTCGCCGTTGAGAAACGGCAACATGCTGACCCCGTCGGCACCGATCGGCGCCTGCTCGACCCGGGCATTGAAGTCGTCGAGTCCAAGATCGAACAGCTCACGCACGGCACCGGTGGCGTTGGTCAGATTCATGGTGCAGATCAGCGGCAGCCAGCCGCCGCTGGATGAGCAAAAGGCCGCGACCGAGGCGTGGGGGCTGATCAGCGGCTGGTCGGCATAGGCATATACCGTGCCGGACGAGCCCAGGCTCATGGTGATGATCCCGGCCTGGATATTGCCGGTGCCGATGGCGCCCATCATGTTGTCGCCGCCGCCGCTGGAGACCAGGGCGTTGGGATTGATGCCCAGCAGTGCGGCGATCTCGGGAAGGACCCGGCCTACCGGCTGGTGGGCTTCGATCAGTTCCGGCAAGGCGGCTTGCAGGCGCCCGCTGGGGTCGATCTCGTGCAGCAGCGGCAGGTCCCAGCAGCGCTTGCGCACATCGAAATAGCCGCTGCCCGAGGCATCGCCGTATTCCGCGCAACTGCGACCGGTAAGCCAATAATTGAGGTAATCGTGGGGTAGCAGAATATGGGCGATCCGGGCGAACAGCTCGGGATGCTGCTCTTGGGTCCAGAGCAACTTGGACACGGTATAGCCGGGCGCGATCACCAGGCCGAGGCGTTCGAGCGAGCCCTGTTCGCCCCCCAGCTGTTCCAGCAGGCGCTGGTTTTCCGGGGTGGTTTCGGTGTCGCACCAGAGCTTGGCCGGACGCAGGACCTGGCCTTGCTCATCGAGCAGGACCAGGCCGTGTTGTTGGCCGGAGACGCCGATACCGAGGATCGCCTGGCCATCGACAGCGGCTGCGGCCAGTGCTTGCCGGGTGGCCTGGATAAAAGCGTCCAGCCATTGCCCGGTGTCCTGTTCGCGGCGGCCGTTGGCGCCGCTGATCATCGTATGGGGCGCCGCGCCCTGGCCCAGCACTTGACCGCTGACGGTGTCGAGAACGATGGCCTTGGTGCCTTGGGTACCGCAATCGATACCCAGATAGAGTTTCTGATTCATGCTTGGCCTGCTTGAGTAAGGCGATCCCTTTGTGGAGAGCGGACCTGTGGCGAGCGGGCTTGCCCGCGCTGGGGCGCGAAGCGGCCCTAAAACCGGCGAACGTGGTCTATCAGGTAAACCGAGATGACCGATCTTACGACTGCTTCGCAGTCGAGCGCGGGCAAGCCCGCTCGCCACAAAGGTTCGTCACACATTCAGCTCGTTTTCGCCAACAAACGCTCCAGCGTCTTGCTCACACCCACTTCCCGCAAGCTGTTGAAGCAGCGTTCGAACGCGGCGATAAACTCGGCGGATTGGGGAATCGCGGTGCCGAAAATCTCCTCGACAGCGAACAGTCGCTGCACGATCAAGGTGTCATCCGCCACCAGTGCCTGGCAGAACTCTGCCCGTGGGTCCGGAATGCTGTAGGTAGTGCCGTTTTCATCGACACCCTTGAGGTACAGGGCCCAGGCCGCCACCACCAGCGCCGCGCGCTCGGTCTCGCGACCGTCGGCAATCAGCCGGTTGAGGGTTGGGATGGTGAACTTGGGAAACTTCGACGAGCCATCGGAACACACCCGTTCCAACTGGTCGGCAATCGCCTGGTTGGAGAAGCGCTGCACCAGGGTGTCCTTGTACTCGGTCAGGTCGATACCCGGCACCGGCGCCAGTTGCGGGGTGACGTCCAGGTCCATGTAGGCTCGCATGTACTTGACGAACAGCGGGTCGTTCATGGTCTCGTGGACAAACCGGTAACCCTTGAGGAAGCCTAGGTAGGTCAGGGCCAGGTGGCTGCCGTTGAGCAGCTTGATCTTCATCTCTTCATAGGGCGTGACGTCGTCGGTGAACTGCACGCCAACCTTTTCCCAGGCCGGACGACCGTTGACGAACTTGTCTTCCAGCACCCATTGCACAAAAGGCTCGCAGACCACCGGCCAGGCATCGTCGACGGCGTGTTCGTCGTGCAGTTGCAGACGATGGGCAGTGCTGGTCATCGGGGTGATGCGGTCGACCATGGCATTGGGGAAGCTCACATGGGCGGCGATCCAGTCATGCAGGTCAGCGTCGCGCAAGGCGGCGAAGGCCAGCAGGGCCTTGCGGGCCACCGCGCCGTTGTGGGGCAGGTTGTCGCAGGACATCAGGGTGAAGGCCAGGATACCGGCGGCCCGGCGCTTGGCCAGGGCCGCGCAGAGAAAGCCAAAGACAGTCTGCGGCGCCTCGGGGTGGCTGAGGTCATGCTGGATCTGCGGCAGGTGCGTCATGAACTCGCCGTTGCTGTCATCGATGCAGTAGCCGCCTTCGGTGATGGTCAGCGAGACGATGCGGATCTCTGCCGAGGCCAGCTTGTCGATCAGGGCCTGGCGGTCGTCCTGGGCCAGCAGCATATCGCTGATGGCGCCGATCACCCGGACCTCTGTGTCGTCACTGTCGCCCAGCTCAAACAAGGTGAAGAGGTAGTCCTGCCCGGCCAGGTCATCCCGGGCGCGGCGGTCTTCGTTGCGCAGGCCAGCCCCGCAGATAGCCCAGTCAAGGCCCTCGCCGGTGTTCATCAGGGCATCGGTGTAGTACGCCTGGTGAGCACGATGGAAGCCGCCGACGCCGATATGGACGATGCCTTGGCGGGTATCGGCCAGGTTGTAGAGGGGCAGGCGGACTTCAGGGGCCAGCCGGTTGAGATTCTGCTTGTTCAGTTTCATGGCTAAGACTCTCGGCAATCAGGCGGCAGCGCGCAGCGGACGGGCGACCGCTACACCGTTGGCATCGAATAAATGGCAGTGAGCGCTGTCCAGGTGCAGCTTGAGGGTTTCCCCGTACTGGCTGGCCATGTCCCCGCGGATACGCATGGTCAGGGCTTCGCCGGAGGCGGTGCGCACGTGGCAGAAGGTGTCGCTGCCCAGGCGCTCGCCGACGTCGGCGGTGACCTGCAGGGTGCAGTCGCCAGGCTTGGCGAGCTCCAGGTGCTCAGGGCGAATCCCCAGGGTCACCGGGCTGCCGACGCTGAGGCCGGGGTCGCTCAGCGGCAGGCTGATGCGGGTACCGGCGTCCAGTTCGACTTCACAGCCCTGGCCGTCGAGGCGACTGACCTTGCCCTTGAGAAAGCCCATTTTCGGCGTACCGAGGAAACCGGCGACGAACAGGTTGGCCGGTGCGTGGTAGAGCTCCAGGGGCGAACCGACCTGCTCGACGCGCCCGGCATTGAGCACCACCACCTTATCGGCCAGGGTCATGGCTTCGACCTGGTCGTGGGTCACGTAGATCATGGTGGCCTGCAACTCTTTGTGCAGGCGCGCCAGTTCCAGGCGCATCTGCACCCGCAGGGCGGCGTCGAGGTTGGACAGCGGTTCGTCGAACAGGAAAATCTTCGGATTACGGACGATGGCGCGACCGATGGCGACGCGCTGGCGCTGGCCGCCGGAGAGTTGCTTGGGCTTGCGCTCCAGCAGCGGACCGAGTTCGAGGATCCGCGCGGCTTCATTGACCTTGCGCTCCACCTCGGTCTTGGCCACACCGGCCAGGTCGAGGGCGAAAGACATGTTCTTGCGTACGCTCATATGCGGATACAGGGCGTAGGTCTGGAACACCATCGCCAGGTCGCGCTTGGCCGGGCTGACTTCGGTGATATCGCGACCGTCCAGCTCGATGGTGCCGGAGGTGACTTCCTCGAGGCCCGCGATCAGGCGCAGCAGGGTCGATTTACCGCAGCCCGACGGGCCGACGAAGACCACGAACTCGCGGTCGTTCACTTGCAGGTCGATGCCCTTGATGATGGACAGGCCTTCGAAGCCTTTTTGCAGATTCTTGATTTTCAGGTTGGCCATGGTGAGGCTCCTTTTAAGTATTTATTTCACAGCGCCGAAGGACAAGCCGCGCACCAACTGCTTCTGGCTGATCCAGCCGAAGATCAGGATCGGAGCACAGGCCAGGGTCGAAACGGCCGATAATTTGGCCCAGAACAAACCTTCGGGGCTTGAATAGGAGGCGATCAACGCGGTCAGCGGCGCGGCCTGGGAGGAAGTCAGGTTCAATGACCAGAAAGCCTCGTTCCAGCACAGGATCAGCGACAGCAGCAGGGTTGAGGCCAGCCCGCCCTTGCTGATTGGCAGCAGCACCCGGACCATTTCCTGCCACAGGGTCGCGCCATCTAGGCGAGCGGCCTCGAGGATGTCCTTGGGGATGTCCTTGAAGTAGGTGTAAATCATCCAGACCACGATCGGCAGGTTGATCAGGGTGTAGATCACGATCAGCGCCAGGCGCGTGTCCAGCAGGCCGAAGGACTTGGCCAGCAGATAGATCGGCATCAGCACGCCAACCGGCGGCAGCATCTTGGTGGAGAGCATCCACAGCAGGGTGCGTTTGGTCCGCTGGGTTTCATAGAACGCCATGGAGTAGGCCGCCGGCACCGCGATCAGCATGCACAGCAAGGTGGCGCTGAAGGAAATCACCACCGAGTTCCAGGCGAAGTGGAAGTAGTCGCTGCGCTCCTGGATATGCAGGTAGTTTTCCAGCGTCGGGGTGAAGAAGAACTGCGGCGGCGTGGCGAACGCGTCGATCTCGGTCTTGAAGCTGGTCAGCACCATCCAGAAGATCGGGAAGAAGATCAGGATCGCGATGGCCCAGGCCAGGGTGCCGAGCAGAACGCTTTGCAGGCGCCGGGATTGTTTGAGTGTGAGGGTCATGGCGCGGGCCTCAAGGCTTGTCTGTCAGGTTTTTGCCGATCATCCGGACCAGGATGATCGCGGCGATATTGGCGATGATCACCGCGATCAGGCCGCCGGCCGAAGCCATGCCGACATCGAACTGCACCAGGGCCTGGTTGTAGATCAGGTAGGCCAGGTTGGTCGAGGCGTAGCCCGGGCCACCGTTGGTGGTGGTGAAGATTTCCGCGAACACCGAGAGCAGGAAGATGGTTTCGATCATCACCACCACGGCGATCGGCCGGGCCAGGTGTGGCAGGGTCAGGTGCCAGAAAATCGCTACCGGACCGGCACCGTCGAGGCGCGCGGCTTCTTTCTGTTCCTGGTCGAGGGACTGCATGGCGGTCATCAGGATCAGAATCGCGAAGGGCAGCCACTGCCAGGAGACGATGATGATGATCGACAGCAGCGGGTAATGGGCCAGCCAGTCCACCGGCTGCGCGCCGAACACTCGCCACAGCGCGGCGAGAATCCCCGAGACCGGGTGGAAAATCAGGTTTTTCCAGATCAGCGCACCGACGGTGGGCATGATGAAGAAGGGCGAAATCAACAGGACCCGGACGATACCGCGACCGAAGAATTCACTGGCTTCCAGCAGCGCCGAGATCAGTACGCCGAACACCACGCTGATCAGCAGCACGCTACCGACCAGCAGCAGGGTGTTGGTGGCGCCCGGGAGAAAGCCCGAGTCGGTCAGGAAGTAGGTGTAGTTTTCCAGGCCGACAAACTGGTTCTCGCCTGGATAGAGCAGGTTGTAGCGGATCAGCGAAAAGTAAACGGTCATGCCCAGGGGCACGATCATCCACAGCAGCAACAGGCCGACTGATGGTGAGACCAGAAACCAGCCGGGGTTGCGCAGACGGCTTTTGCGCAACGGCTGGGGTATATCCATATGGGCTTTGGCAGTGGAGGTATTCATGGTGATCAGAACCAATGGAAGGCAAATAGCGAACGGGTACTGCGCGGGCTCAGGGGCCGGGCTTGCTGGCGATGGCGGCTTTGAGGCCGCCAGAAGCTTCGCGAGCAAGCTCTGCTCCTACAGGGGACGGGATGTGTCCCCGGACCGGGTTACTTCGGATAACCCGCGCGTTTCATTTCGCGTTCGGTGAAGGTCTGGGCATCGGCCAGGGCCTTGTCGACGGTGGTCTGGCCGGTCAGGGCGGCGGAGAACTGCTTGCCGACCTGGGTGCCGATGGCCTGGAACTCGGGAATGGTCACCAGCTGGATCCCGACATAAGGCACGGGCTTGGCGCTCGGGTCTTTCGGGTTGGCGGCCTTGAGCGATTCCAGGGTGATCTTGGCGAACGGCGCGGCCTTCATGTAGGCATCGCTGTAGGTCGAGGCACGAGTGCCTGGCGGTACGTTGGCAATGCCGTCTTCCTTGGCCACCAAGGCGCCGTATTCCTTGGAGGTGGCCCAACTGCTGAAGACTTTAGCCGCGTCCTTGGCCTTGGAGCTGGTCGGGATCGCCAGGGCCCAGGAGTAGAGCCAGGCCGAGCCTTTCTCGGTGACCTGGTGCGGTGCGTAGGTAAAGCCGACGTGGTCGCTGACCTTGCTCTGGGTCTTGTCGGTGACGAAGGAGCCGGCCACGCTGGCGTCGACCCACATGGCGCACTTGCCACTATTGAACAGCGCCAGGTTTTCGTTGAAGCCATTACTCGAAGCGCCCGGAGGACCGGCCTTTTTCATGGTGTCGACGTAGAAGTTCAGGGCGTTCTTCCACTCCGGACCGTTGAATTCAGGCTGCCACTTCTCATCGAACCAGCGCGCGCCGTAGGCATTGGCCACGGTGGTGATCAGGGCCATGTTCTCGCCCCAGCCGGCCTTGCCGCGCAGGCAGATGCCGTATTGCTCCTTGTCGGGGTGGTTGAGCTTGACGGCGAATTCGCCGATCTGTTCCCAGGTCGGGCGCTCGGGCATGGTCAGGCCGGCGTCCTTGAACAGGTCGGTGCGGTAGTAGGTCATGGAGCTTTCGGCGTAGAACGGCAGGGCGAACAGGGTGCCCTTGACGGACAGGCCGTCACGCACCGACGGGAATACGTCGTCGATATCGTAGGCGGCGGGCAGGTTGTTCATCGGTTCCAACCAACCTTTGGCGCCCCAGAGTGCAGCTTCGTACATGCCGATGGTCAGCACGTCGAACTGGCCGCCCTGGGTGGCGATATCGGTGGTCAGGCGTTGGCGCAGGACGTTTTCTTCCAGTACCACCCAGTTGAGCTTGATGTCCGGGTGCTCGGCTTCGAAGGTTTTCGAGAGCTTCTGCATGCGGATCATGTCGCTGTTGTTGACGGTGGCGATGGTCAGGGTCTGGGCGGCGAGGGCGACGCCGCTGAGGGTGAGGCCGGTGGTGACAAGCAGTGCAGTTGCAATGGCTTTCATCGAACACTCCTCTTCATTACGCACGGCGGCGCTTGAAGGTCAGTTTATTGTTGTTGTGTCTTCCGGTGCCCAGGAAGAATCTGGCATTGATTACAGCCTTCAAACGCCGTCCTGACAAATCCTTGACGACACTTTGTTCGGTACTTTTTTGCACTGGGGCAGAATGTCGCAGGTCGGCGAAACCACTGATCGAGATAGGGGGGTGTTGATTTGCGGGGGGATGAGGGGGTGAATCCGTATAGATTCGTAGCGATACGGCCTCTTGTTGAGGCCGTATCGCCAGTCGGGCTACAGGGGGACGCGAAGCTCTTTCAGTGCCGTTTCGGATTCAGCCAGCTTGAGTTCAAGCGCTTGGCTTCGTCCCTGCTGATCCGTCAGCTCAAGCTTTAGCGACTCACTTTCCGCCAAGGCTACCCGCAGGCGTTCCTGAAGCAGGGTGCCGACATTCTCCAGTGTTCGCGCCTGTTGAGCCTGCTGTTCCATGCGCTGCTGCTCTTTATCCAGCTGCTCCTGCGCCAGCTTGAGAGCCTTCGCGGTTCCCCGGCTCTCGGCCAGCAGCCGCTCATTGTCACGATTCAGTTGGGTGATCTCGTCCTGGCGCACCAGTGCGCTTTGCTGGGCCTGGCGTAACTCCATCTGTACCTGCTGGACCTGCGTCTCGTGTCGGCGCTGTTCCTGGTCGCGCTGGTCGCGGGCGGCACTGCGGAAATGTTCCAGCGCCTCGCGGGCGTGCAGGTGTTTGTCCTCCAGCGAGCGGATCTGCTGGTCCTTGTCCTTGAGGCGCAATTCGTAATCGCCGCAGGCCTGGCTCAGCCCGGCGTTGCGGGTCTGTTCGGTCTGCAGCATCGAGCGGGTGGTCTGCAAGTGGCGCGATTCATCGGCCAGGGCCACGGCCTGGATCTCGAACTGGCGCTGCTGTTGTTCCAACTGCCGGGTCATCTCGGCCAATTGCGCCTGCCATTCGGCTTTTTCCGCCGCCAATTGTGCCCGGGCCTGCTCGACAGGCTCCCGAGCCTGTTCCTGGAGACGTTGTGCCAGTCGCGAAACCAGTTCGCCCAGTTCTTCATCGAGTGACTCCACCGGTGCCACACGGCGCGGGTCACCGTCATCCAGCTCCTTGAGATAGCGGTGGATGGTGGTCTTGGAGCCGGTATTGCCCATTTCGATACGTACCGCATCGATGCTCGGGTGCTCGCCGCGGGCGAGGATCGCCAAGCGTGCCGTTTGTACTACCGCTTTGTTTACGCCGCCGCGAGCCATGTTCTCTCCTACGATTTCGTACTGTGGTACGTAGCATGTATTTACATAGCATATAGATAAAATAAAGAAGTGGATATTTGAAATAATTGACACGGGATATACTGGTATTACCCCATGTGATAAGTCGCTTTCGCGATTTTGCCCAGGGGATCAGTACGAATGCCGGGAATCGAGGCCATGAACGAGCTGGACCGCTACCTGCAGGCGGCGACGCGGGACAACACCCGTCGCAGCTACCAGGCCGCCATAGAACATTTCGAAGTGAGTTGGGGCGGTTTCCTGCCGGCCACCAGCGACAGCGTGGTGCGCTACCTGATGGCCCATGCCGGTGTGCTCTCGATCAACACGCTGAAGCTGCGGCTGTCGGCCCTGGCGCAGTGGCACAACAGCCAGGGTTTCGCCGATCCGACCAAGGCGCCTCTGGTACGCAAGGTGTTCAAGGGCATTCGCGCCCTGCACCCGGCGCGGGAGAAACAGGCCGAACCGCTACAGTTGCAGCATCTGGAGCAAGTCGTCGCCAGTCTCGATGGGCAGGCGACCCTGGCCCAGGCCGCCGATGATCGACCGATGCTGCTGCGCGCCCGACGGGACAAGGCGCTGATCCTGCTGGGCTTCTGGCGGGGCTTTCGCAGCGACGAGCTCTGTCGTCTGGAGATCGAGCATGTCCGTGCGGTCGCGGGTGCGGGCATGACGCTGTATCTATCGCGCAGCAAAAGCGACCGAGACAACCTCGGCCAGACCTACCAGGCCCCGGCCTTGCAGCGCCTGTGTCCGGTGCAGGCCTATATCGACTGGATCAACAGCGCCGCGCTGGTGCGTGGCCCGGTGTTTCGCGCCATTGACCGCTGGGGACACCTGGGAGAGGAGGGCCTGCACGCCAACAGCATCATCCCTTTGCTGCGCCAGGCCCTGGAACGCGCCGGGATTGCCGCCGAACACTACACCAGTCACTCCTTGCGCCGCGGCTTCGCCACCTGGGCCCATCGCAGCGGCTGGGACCTGAAGTCACTGATGAGTTATGTCGGCTGGAAGGACATGAAATCGGCCATGCGTTATATCGAGGCCAGCCCGTTTCCGGGCATGGGGCTCATCGTCGAGAAGCCGGTGGATCAAGGAGCATAAGATTTCTTCTATTAATAGTGTCTGCTCATAGCGAAAACCAATCGCGAGCATCAGCTTTGCCAATGAGCCAGAATGCAAAAGAATGGCTAGGATTCTCCCCATCAACTTCTTAACCCCTGACGGAGAGTCAACGATGCCTATCATCAACAGCCAAGTTAAACCGTTCAAAGCAACCGCTTTCAAAAACGGCGCATTCGTCGAAGTCTCGGACGCTGACCTGAAAGGCAAATGGTCGGTCGTTTTCTTCTACCCAGCTGACTTCACCTTCGTTTGCCCAACCGAACTGGAAGACCTGGCTGACAACTACGCTGAGTTCCAGAAACTGGGCGTCGAAATCTACAGCGTGTCGACCGACACCCACTTTGCCCACGCTGCCTGGCACAACACTTCGCCAGCCATCGGCAAAATCCAGTACACCATGATCGGCGACCCGACCCTGACCATCTCTCGCAACTTCGACGTCCTGATCGAAGAAGCTGGCCTGGCCGACCGCGGTACTTTCGTGATCAACCCAGAAGGCCAGATCAAAATCGTTGAGCTCAACGATGGCGGCGTAGGTCGTGACGCCTCCGAGTTGCTGCGCAAGATCAAGGCCGCTCAGTACGTTGCTGCTCACCCAGGCGAAGTCTGCCCAGCCAAGTGGAAAGAAGGCGAGGCCACCCTGGCTCCGTCTCTGGACCTGGTCGGCAAGATCTAAGTCCGTGAGTCATTCAAGGGCGGTCATCCGCACCTCATAAGTCAGCCGCACCGCCCCATAACGCCCGGGTGGTAATCACCTGGGCGTTGTTATTTCTACAGTACTGAAAAAGGGAAATCGCCCGCATGTTGGACGCCAATCTTAAAGCCCAGTTGAAGTCGTACCTGGAACGGGTTACGCAACCGATCGAGATCGTCGCCTCCCTTGATGACGGCGCGAAATCTCAGGAAATGCTCGCACTGCTCAAAGAAGTCGCCAGTCTTTCCACCCAGATTACCTTGTTGGACAACGGCAATGATGCGCGCAAGCCGTCGTTCTCGTTGAATCGCCCGGGAGCCGATATCAGCCTGCGTTTCGCCGGTATCCCCATGGGCCACGAATTCACTTCGCTGGTGCTGGCCCTGCTGCAAGTCGGTGGCCACCCTTCGAAGGCCAGTGTCGAAGTGATCGAACAGATCCGCTCGCTCAAGGGTGAGTTCAACTTCGAGACTTATTTCTCGCTGTCCTGCCAGAACTGCCCGGACGTGGTCCAGGCGTTGAACCTGATGGCGGTGCTGAACCCGAACATTCGCCACGTCGCCATCGACGGCGCGCTGTTCCAGGACGAAGTCAACGATCGCAAGATCATGGCTGTACCCAGCGTCTATCTCAATGGTGTGAACTTCGGCCAGGGCCGCATGGGCCTCGAGGAAATCCTCGGCAAGCTCGACACCGGCGCCATTGAGAAACAAGCGGAAAAAATCAGCGCCAAGGACGCCTTTGATGTCCTGGTGGTCGGCGGTGGCCCAGCCGGCGCCGCGGCGGCGATCTACGCAGCACGTAAAGGTATTCGTACCGGTGTCGCGGCAGAGCGTTTCGGTGGCCAGGTGCTGGACACCATGGCGATCGAGAACTTTATCTCGGTCCAGGAAACCGAAGGGCCGAAACTGGCCAGCGCCCTGGAAGAGCATGTTCGCCAGTACGATGTCGATATCATGAACCTGCAACGCGCCAGTGCCCTGGTACCGGCGAAGAATGCCGGTGAACTGCACGAAGTGCGTTTTGAAAGCGGTGCCAGCCTCAAGGCCAAGACCGTGATCCTCGCCACCGGCGCCCGCTGGCGTGAAATGGGTGTGCCGGGCGAGCAGGAATACAAGGCCAAGGGTGTGTGTTTCTGCCCGCATTGTGACGGCCCGCTGTTCAAGGGCAAGCGTGTCGCGGTGATCGGTGGTGGCAACTCCGGTGTCGAGGCGGCCATCGACCTGGCCGGTATCGTCAGCCATGTGACGCTGCTGGAGTTCGACAGCAAGTTGCGCGCCGATGCCGTGCTGCAACGCAAGCTCTACAGCCTGCCCAACGTCAACGTCGTGACCAGCGCGCTGACCAGTGAAGTCAAGGGTGACGGGCAGAAGGTGACCGGCCTGGTCTACAAGGACCGCGATTCGGGCGAGTTCCACACCGTCGAGCTGGAAGGCATCTTTGTGCAGATCGGCCTGTTGCCGAACACCGACTGGCTCAAAGGCAGCGTCGAGTTGTCGCCGCGCGGCGAGATCATCGTCGATGCGCGCGGTGAGACTTCACTGCCTGGTATTTTCGCTGCCGGTGACGTGACCACGGTGCCGTACAAGCAGATCGTGATCGCAGTGGGCGAGGGGGCCAAGGCTTCGCTGAGCGCCTTTGACCATCTGATCCGCAGCTCCGCTCCGGCTTGATGTAGAAACGTATGAAAAAGCCCCATGAATCCTCGATTCATGGGGCTTTTTCTTTGCCGGGGTGCTATCAGAGGTCTTGCAGCGGCGCCGGCTGGATGATTTCTACCCAGTAGGCGTCCGGGTCCTTCACGAAGGCCAGGCTTTTCATGCGACCGTCGGTCAGGCGTTTCTGAAATTCGACGCCCAGTGCTTCGAAGCGCGCGCACGCAGCACGAATATCCGGCACCGAGATGCAGATATGGCCAAAGCCCCGTGGGTCGGTATTGCCGTTGTGGTAGGCAAAGTCAGGATCGCTTTCGGTGCCGTGGTTATGGGTCAGTTCCAGGATGCCGGGAATCGACTTCATCCACTGGGTCCGTTCGGCAGCGTCGGCAGGGATCTGTGCCTTGTCCACCAGGGCGAGGAAATACAGGCTGAATTCGGCTTCCGGGAAATCACGTTTCTCCACCAGGGAGAAACCCAGCACGCGGGTGTAGAAGTCCAGGGACCGGGTGGCGTCCTTGACCCGCAGCATGGTGTGGTTGAACACGAAGCCCTGGGTGGCGGCGTCGGGTTGGGCGGTAACGCCGGGGAAGGTGTTCAGGTCTTGCAGGCTCATGGGCTCTCCGCAAAGCAGGTGAAAAAAGCGGGCAATCATGGACGCGGCAGGCAGACTCGCCGATTCCGATCCTGTGGAGCAGGATCATACTGAAGCGGGGCGCGTGCGCCAAATTCGGACGGGGGATTTTAGACCCGGGCACAGGCGTACCGGGTAATAGCGGGCTACTTCGATTTTGTCGGGAAGTTATAGCGAAGTGTATGAAGCTTGCCGAAGAGGCATAAAGAAGCCCGCCGAAGCGGGCATGGGGCGCTAATCCTTTAGCAGCCTGCATCCTGTAAGAATCGATGTGAAAAATGTGTGAAGAACGTGAACAGCTTGTTTTTCATCCGACAGGCGTAATAGAGGTAGAGCATTCCATCAGGTTGCCGTGAGAGGTTTTTTACATGCAATAAGAACAGCTTGGGCACGGGATGTCGTTTTTGAACACTGCATTCCCGACGTTTGTCGCCGAGTGGGAACTCTTGCCTGAAAGATTTGTCCCCGATAGACGCCTATTGTCGCCAGCGTAATGCCGGGCGGTATGATGTTGGGCAGCAAGAAAAAGCCCTGCCTGGGCAGGGCTTTTGCGTTCAGGCGTGAAGTCAGCCGCGCAGCCAGGAATCAACGGTCGCGGCACCGTATTGTTCTTTCCAGGCTTTCAGGCCCCGGTGATTGCCGCCCTTGGTCTCGATCAGTTCGCCAGTGTGAGGGTTCTGGTAAACCTTGACCACCCGGGCGCGCCGCTGCTTGGGCGCTGCGGCGCCTTGTCGGCTGAGGTTCGGGTCGAGGATCGCGATGACGTCGCGCAGGCTTTTATCGTAGGTCTTCATCAGGCCCTTGAGTTTTTCCTCGAACTCGATCTCCTTTTTGAGTCCGGCATCGTTCTTCAGGGCTTCCAGCTGGGCGAGTTGCGCTTTAAGGGCCTGTTCTGCGGCACGAAATTCGGCGAGTTTTGACAAGATGTTTATCTCCACGAGTTGTATTCGGCTGCCATCTACCTAAAACAAAACGACAAGCCAATGCTTGCGACGGCTTTCGTCACGCATATGCAGCTGGGTGTGGCAGTGCGGAAAGTTACTTATAAGCCTGAGGGCTTCCTATCAATTTACTGCAGGCATGAAAAAGTGTAGTAGTGATCAGGCAAAGAGTAAATAACGTGTGTTAGACGCTGAGGAAATACCGATAGACAAGTGTCAGTGACTTATTCCGATAACGCGACTTTATCCTCTTGTACGCTGACTTGCCGTTTGAAATTGTTAAGAAAATCCCCCGCCGGCAGTGGTTTGCCAAACAAGTAGCCCTGGAGAAACTCGACGCCTCGGGCGCTCAGGTAGTCGCGTTGTAGTGGCGTTTCGACACCTTCGGCAACGATGCCCAGTTCAAGCTTGGCGCTCAATTCGATAATGCTGTCCAGGATATGCCCGGATAACGCGTCTGCGCCGATCATGGCGACGAAGCTCTGGTCGATTTTCAGGTAGTCGACGTTGAACTGGCGCAAATAACTGAGGCTTGAATGTCCGGTGCCGAAATCATCGATGGCAATCATCACGCCCATGTCGCGCAACTGGGCGAACAATTGCTGGGCGACGGCGCTGGGTTCGATCAGTTCCCGCTCCGTCAACTCCAGTACCAGGCGCACCTGGCCCGGAGCAAAGGTGGCAAGGAAGTCACGGCAGTCGTCCAGCAGTACGAGATCCTGGCAATGCCGGGCGGTGATATTCACGCCGACATGAAAACCGGGCTCAAAGGCCGCCGCGTGCGGAGCGAGCAGGTTGGCAGTCTGTTGCAGTAATGAGCGGGTCATCGGCACGATCAGGCCCGAGTCTTCGGCCAGGGGAATGAACAGGTCCGGACGCACCAATCCCTCACGGGGATGCTGCCAGCGCATCAACACTTCCGCCCCGGCCCATTGGCGGCTATCACTGCGCACCACCGGCTGGAAATAAGGAATGAATTCGTGGGCTTCGAGGGCTCGCCGCAGCTCGTGGGTTGGTGCGTTGGAACGCTTTTGCAACCAGCGCGCCGTGGCCGCGGCCAGCACTCCAAATACCAGCAGCAGGGCCATCAGGGCCGGGTATTCCTTACCGACGTAACGCCAGGCTTCTCCCGCCGGGAAGCCTGAACTGACACGGAAGGGGAAACGAGTGGAGGACAAGCTCGCCTGGCCGACGGCAAACCCGGGCGCCTCACCCTCGCGTACCTGGCCTTGGCCGGAGATCCAGACATCGCCGACCTGCAGGCGCAAGCCGGCTTCACGTCCGATCAGGCGCAGGATATTGGCCAGGTGATAACCGTCGATACTGACCATGGCGGCGCCTTTGCCGTCCTGCAGGCGGTAGACCAGCAGCGAGGACTTGGGGGTGACCGGATTGCCGTTCATCAACCAGAGCGTGCCGTCGACATAGTCGGCCGGGTCGACCGCTTCCTGATAAGGCCCGAACAAGGAAGTGCAATACAGGTTGTTGTTCCAGGCTAGGTTCGCGGCCCGGACAAAGGGCCGTCGGGTGACCTGTTCGCGCAAGGCCAGTTTGACGTCGTCACAGGGCTGGCCGGCCAGGGGCAGGATGACATTGGCGGACTCGGCGGCATTGTCGAGCATCAGGTCGAACTGTTTCAGGGCCTCGCCGGCGGTTTTCCCGGCGTTCTGGCTCAAAGTCCGCCCGGCTTGCCAATGCAGGATGGCGATCCCGGAAAGGATCGGCAGCAGGCCGATCAACAGGCTCAAGGCGTAACGGGCGATCCAGGAGCGAGAACCTTTGGCGGTCAATGGCATTGGAGTGAACCTGTAGGGGCAAGGGTGCCTGGAAGCGCGGCTGTTGCCATGATAGCCGGGCCGGGTGCGTTCGTACGCTTAGCGATAGTCGAATCGACTCGCCAGGTCGATAAAAGCCTGGGTCGCCGGGGAGACCTGGCGACGGTCGAGCACGGCGATCCCGATCTGACGTATGACCCGTGGCGACAACGGCCGGCTGACATAGCCGGGGGCCGGGTGTTCCGGCAGGGATTGTTCGGCCACCACGGTCACGCCTTCACCACGGGCGACGGTCGCCAGGGTGCTGAGCAGTTGCGCGGTACGGTAGCGAATGTCCGGAACCAGTCGCTGGGCCGCGAACAACTGGGACACCAACTCACCGGAGCCGGCCCCGGTGAGGATGAACGGGTCCTGGCACAGCGCCTTGAGTTCAATGGCCGACTGCTCGCACAGCGGGTGACCGACAGGGAGCAGGGCGACCATCTGGTCTTCCACCAGGGCAAAGGTGTCGAAGCGCTCCTGCGGCAGCACCACGAACCCCACGTCGATCCGCCGTTCTTCCAGCCATTGCAACACCTGTCGATCAGGGCCTTCGTCGACCTGCACCTGGATACCCGGATGCGCCAGCCGGTAACGGGCTAGCAGTGCCGGCAGCAGCTTGGTCGAGGAGGTTGGTCCAAAGGAGCCAATGCGCAGGGTCCCGCGTTTCATGCCTCGGGCATCGGCGGCTTCCTGGCGCAAGGTGTCCGCCAGGCCGAGCATGGCCCGGGCCCGTTGCAGCAATTGCGCGCCGATATCCGTCAGTTCCACCTGGCCCTGGTGCCGGCGCAGCAATTCGACGCCCAACTCCTGCTCGAGCCCCTTGAGGGCATGGGAAACCGCCGACTGGCTGATTCCCAGGCGCAGGGCCGCACTGGTGAAACCGCGCAGTTCAGCGACCTGGGAAAACACTTCCAGCTGGGTCAGGGTCATGAGCTTTTACTCATTTTACGATGAGTCGACATAAATAAAATAATGCGGCCAGTTTGGCAACCATCGTTCTCGATCAGCAGGAAAACCATGCACACACAGGTGTCCACCTTCGCCGCCGGCAGCGACCTGCGGATCTACTTCAAGCTGGCCGGGGTCTCGATGATCTGGGGCGGGACCTTTGTCGCCGGGCGCTTCCTGTCCAGCGATATCGCACCGTTGTTGCTGGCCAGCCTGCGCTTCCTCCTGGCCAGTGTGATCCTGCTGGTGTTTATCGTGGCGACGCGCATCACGCTGGTACTGCCGGACAGGAAACAACTGGCTCAATTGGCGCTGCTGGGCTTTTCCGGCATCTTTCTCTACAACCTCTGCTTCTTTTATGGCCTGCATTACATCAATGCTTCGCGGGCTTCATTGATCGTCGTACTGAATCCGGCAGTATTCGGGCTGGCTTCATGGCTGTTCTTCAAGGAGCGGCTGAGCGTACTGAAAGTGCTCGGCATCCTGGTCTGCATGGGCGGTGCGGGGCTGGTGATTATCAGCGGCAACCGCAGCGTGTTCGACGGCGCGGCCCAGACCTGGGTCGGCGACCTGCTGATCTTCGGCTGCGTGCTGTCCTGGGCGGTCTATTCGTTATTCTCGCGTAACCTGACTCGGGTGCTGGGTCCGCTGACCACCGTGACCTATTCGATCTGGCTCGGGACGGCGATGCTCTGGCTGGCAACCTGGATGCGCGGCGAGGCGAGTCTTTCCGTTATCGAGACCTTGAGCCCCCAGCAACTGCTGAGCCTGGTCTACCTCGGCGGGCTGGGTTCGGCGCTGGCCTATATCTGGTACTACGATGGTATCCAGCGTATCGGCGCGACGCGCGCGGGGGTGTTTATCGGCCTCAACCCACTGACTGCGGTGATCCTCGGCGCGCTATTGCTGGGCGAGCAGTTGACGCTGATCATGTGCCTGGGCGGCGGGCTGATCCTGGCCGGCATCTACCTGTGCAACCGCCCGGCTTTGCGGCTGTCCGAGCCGAAATAAAAAAGGGATACGGACAAACCGGGTTACGCCATGTAGAATCTGGTTACGCATATAAGAATAACGTCTTCTGGCAGCAGAAGCCTCGCCCTGAGAGACTGGGTCGACATGAAGATACTTGGGTTCCAACTGATCTACGGCGATTTCCTTGCCCGCAGTGTGCGGGGCATTTCCTGTGCGCCACCCGCCAACGTCCGCATTGATAGCAACTAACTGACCGTTACTTGATAAAAATGATGAGGCGTTACCATGACCGATATCTTCGAAAACCCGATGGGCCTGATGGGCTTCGAGTTCATTGAATTCGCATCGCCGACCCCGAACACCCTGGAGCCGATCTTCGAGATCATGGGCTTCAGCAAGGTCGCGACCCACCGTTCCAAGAACGTGCACCTGTATCGCCAGGGCGCGATCAACCTGATCCTCAACAACGAACCCCACAGTGTGGCGTCGTACTTTGCCGCCGAGCACGGTCCTTCGGTATGTGGCATGGCCTTCCGCGTGAAAAACGCCCAGCAGGCCTATGCCCGTGCCCTGGAGCTGGGGGCCCAGCCGATCCATATCGCCACCGGCCCGATGGAACTGAACCTGCCGGCGATCAAGGGCATTGGCGGCGCGCCGCTGTACCTGATCGACCGTTACGGCGAAGGCAGCTCGATCTATGACATCGACTTCGTCTACCTCGATGGCGTTGACCGCAATCCTCCGGGCGCGGGCTTGAAGATCATCGACCACCTGACCCACAACGTCTATCGCGGGCGCATGGCCTACTGGGCGAACTTCTACGAGAAGCTGTTCAACTTCCGCGAGATCCGCTACTTCGATATCAAGGGCGAATACACCGGCCTGACCTCCAAGGCCATGACCGCCCCGGACGGCATGATCCGCATCCCGCTGAACGAAGAGTCGTCCAAGGGCGCCGGGCAGATCGAAGAGTTCCTGATGCAGTTCAACGGCGAGGGCATCCAGCACGTGGCGTTCCTCACCGACGACCTGGTCAAGACCTGGGATCGCTTGAAGAAGATCGGCATGCGCTTCATGACCGCGCCGCCGGAAACCTACTACGAGATGCTCGAAGGCCGTCTGCCGAACCATGGCGAGCCGGTTGATGAACTGCAATCGCGCGGGATCCTGCTGGACGGTTCTTCCCAGGACGGTGACAAGCGCCTGCTGCTGCAGATCTTCTCGGAAACCCTGATGGGGCCGGTGTTCTTCGAATTCATCCAGCGTAAAGGCGACGATGGTTTCGGCGAGGGCAACTTCAAGGCGCTGTTCGAGTCGATCGAGCGCGACCAGGTTCGTCGGGGTGTACTCGCGACCGAGTAACGACAACCCCGTCCTCGACGGGTATACGCAATCCCTGTAGGAGCTGGGCTTGCCCGCGAAGGCGTTCTCAAGGACGCTAAAAGCTTCGCGGGCAAGCCCAGCTCCTACAGGACGGTGTGTTCCGGTTTAGCCAAACAACCCCGCCGCAATATTGATCGAAAACCCCAGAATCGCCGTATTGAACAGAAAGCCGATCAACGACTGCGCCAGCACCACCTTGCGCAATGCCTTGGTGGCTACGCCCACGTCCGACGTCTGTACCGCCACGCTAATGGTGAAAGAGAAGTACAGGAAGTCCCAATAGTCCGGATGTTTCTCGCCATCGGCAAACCGCAACGGCGGCTCTTCGGGTTCGCCCAGATAAAACTGCCGCGCATAGTGCACGCTGAAGATCACCCCGATCAGCAGCCATGAGCCCATCACCGTCAGCCCGGTAAAGCCGTAATGCAGCAGGCGCGTGTGCATGTCCAGGTCCTTGCTGCCCGCCAGTTCGAAGGTGATCGCCGCCAGGCTGGCAATCGCGGCAATCGACACCATCAGCAAGACTGTCCCGGCATTTTCGTCTTCGCGCTCGACGAAGCGTTGCACGTCTTCAGGCAGGGAGCGCACGGTCAGCCACAGCATCATGGCCAGGTAGGACCAGACCCCCATATTCCAGCCGACGAGGATCTTGGTCAGTGCCGGACTCGACGGAGCCAGGGCTCCGACGGCGAGGCCGAGGAGGGCGGCGATGGTCAGGCGCGGATGGGTTCGGGCGAGATGGGGCATTGGCGCTCTCTATTTTCAGGTATCCACGCACCTTAACATGGACCTCGTCATACAGAATCGCCGCGCACCCGTGCAGTGAATCCGCAGAACTCGGGTTCCTCGTTCTGTCATATCCCGGCAACCCGGCCCCGTGTCTCGCCGCCTGCAGCGCAAGGCTCTTTGCCACTCCCGTAAAAGTGCCGGAATTACGCGGCGAAAACACCACGAACACCCGAGAATTTATTTAAAAATCAATAAGATTCACCCGAGGTTTTTTCCTTTATCTGTCACCGGAACTTGAGAACTTCTCCCCCATGGCCTCACCCCACAAGTCGTCTGGAACTAAGGCGACGCATCGAGCGCCATGGCGTCAAGAACGAGCAACCCACTCTACGTACGAACACGACGAAAGGAGATTCTTCATGTTTAAGCGCAACGTTCTCGCGGTATCCCTGACCCTCGCTGCCCTGTGCTCCGCCCAGGCAGCCATGGCCGCTGTCAACGGCGGTGGCGGTACCCTCGCAGCTCCGTTCTACAACACCTCGGGCGTTCTGCCTTCCGGTTTTGCTGCTTACATCGGTGTTGGCAGCGGCGCGGGTAAAGCTGCGTTCCTGAACAACGATCCAGCTCAGTTCGGCCTGCCTGCTGGCACCAACGTGCATTGGGCCGGTAGCGACTCGAAACTCGCTGCTACCGATATCACCACCTACAACACCAACCACGGTGCTGCCTGGGGCCCACTGATTCAGGTGCCTGCAATGGCGACTGCGGTGACCCTGCCGTTCAACAAGGCCGGTACTGCCCTGAACCTCACCACTAACGAAGTGTGTGGTGTTTTCTCGGGTCGTCTGACCAACTGGACCCAACTTGCCGCTCCTGGCGGTCGCAGCGGTCCGATCACTGTGGTTTATCGCAGTGACAGCAGTGGTACCACTGAACTCTTCACCCGCTTCCTGAATGCCAAGTGCACCGGTGAAGCCGGTACCTTCGCCGTCACTACCAGCTTCGGCTCCAGCTACTCGCTGGGTGTTCCTGCCGGTGCCGTAAGCGCTGTGGGTAGCCCAGCGGTCATGACCGCACTGAAAGCCGCTGACAGCCGTATCACCTACATGAGCCCTGACCTGGCAGTGACCGCCACCGCCGATCTGGACGACGCAACCAAAGTGGCTACCGTCAACTCCATCGCCCCCAACCTCACCAACGTCGGTACCGCCGTCTCCGGCGTCACTCCGCCTGCCGCCGCCAACCGTTCCAACCCGAACCTGTGGGTACCGGTCTTCGCTGCAACGACCAGCGCTACCGACCCAAGCGTTTTCCCTTTCCCTTCGTCCGGCTATCCGATCATCGGCTTCACTAACATGATCCTCAGCCAGTGCTACGCCGATGCTACCCAAACTGGTCTGGTACGTTCGTTCCTGACCCAGCAGTACGGTACCGCCCCAAGCGCCAACGATGCAGCAGTAACGGCCAACCGTTTCGTTCCAATGTCCGCAGCCTTCAAGGCCGCCTTGCGTACCAGCTTCCTGACCTCCACCAGCGCTCAGTACGTCGGTAACACCAGCGTCTGCAACGCCATCGGTCGTCCGCTGTAACCGTCGCTTCAACCCAGTGCAATACCCGATCAGCAACGGCGCAAGCCGTTGCTGATTTTTTGCGCTTGCCTACAACTCGATATCGCCCAGATGAATATTCGATGACAAAGGTTCGGTCCTGATCCTCGGCATCCGCCTTAGTCATATAAGCGACACCGGCCTGCGACAGGCTGGCGTTGGCAGCCCACTGTGCAACAAATAAGGAAGGGTAGTGATGCTCCGCTGCAAACCTCCGGCAAGACTTAATGCTCAAGCGCGTCCTGGCGAACCGTCGATATGGGCGCTCAAGCCTGTGGCCCAGGCGATTGCCCTGTTGCTGGTGGCCGGCAGTGCCCAGGCGCAGACTGCATTCAGCGCCGGCTGGTTTGCCGACAAGGGTGCTGCTCAGGCAGCAAGTGCCGGCCAGCCGGGTGTGCAGTTGCCGGGCATGCCGCCGCCGTTGGCGCAACAGCAGCAGGTCAACCAGCAGTTGCAGCGGTCATTGGCCAACTTCAATAACAGCGTCGCGGCGATTGCCGCACAGCAGGCGGCGCAGGCCGCTGGACGCCAGGCTGCCCTGGCTCGCCTGCCGACTGTGCCGGACGGTCTGGGTGAGGGAGGTCTGAAAGTCGACACCGGTTTGACTCAAGGCTGGCTCAATGCCAAGGCGCCGGTGCAGACCCAGGCGGATGGCAAGACTACCGTCACCATCACCCAGACCGCCGACAAGGCCATTCTGAATTGGGAAACCTTCAACGTCGGGCGCAATACCACCGTCGATTTCTCCCAGCAATCGAACTGGGCCGTGCTCAACCGCGTCAACGACCCACAGGCCCGGCCGAGCGAGATCCAGGGCCAGATCAAGGGCAATGGCACGGTCATGGTGGTCAACCGCAACGGGGTGATCTTCAGCGGTACCAGCCAGGTCAACGTGCGTAATCTGGTGGCCGCCGCCGCAACCATCAGCGACGCTCAGTTCAACAAGGGGCTGTATGTCGACAGCACTGGCACCCAACCGACCTTCACCGATGCCGTGGGCCAGATCCAGGTCGAGCGCGGGGCGCTGATCCAGACCCTGAATCCCGCCACGTCCACCGACTCGGGCGGTTATGCCTTGCTGCTGGGCAGCGAGGTGATCAACGACGGCAGCCTGATTACCCCCAACGGCCAGGTCACTTTGGCGGCGGGCGACAACTTCTATATTCGCCAAGGCTTATCCACTGCCGGCAACCCACGCTCGACCACCCGTGGCAACGAAGTGGTCAGCACCCTGAACAGCGGCAGCAACTCCGGGACCGTGATCAACAGCGGCTTGATCACAGCGTCCACCGGCGACATCACCCTGACCGGCCACCAGATCCTGCAAAACGGCGTCATCGCCAGCAGCACCTCGACCAATATCCGCGGCACGGTGCACTTGCTCAATTCGGCGGGCGACAGCACCGGCAGCATCGTCCTGGGCGCGGGCAGCACCACCGCGATCCTGCTCGATGCCAGCACCACCGGGCTGGACAGCCAGCGCGCCGCCGCCCTGGCCGCACTCAACGGCACCCCGAGCAATCTGATCACCGGCAAGTTCGATAACCTGAGCAGCGTGGTCGATCGTATCGAGCAGTCGCGCATCGAGATCGTCAGCGGCGGCACCGTGGATTTCCAGAACGGTTCGCTGACCCTCGCCACCGGCGGCCAGGTCGCGGTCAGCGCCGGGCAACGCAGCCTGGTGCGCGACGGCTCGATCATCGATGTGTCCGGTGCGGTCGGCGTCAAGGTGGCCATGGAGGCCAACTCGATCAAGGTCAACGTGCAGGGCAACGAACTGCGTGATGCTTCGGGCAACCGTGATGCGGGTAATCTGAGCAGCAGCGATGTCTGGGTTGATGTGCGTGACCTGGTCTACGTGCCGGCGGGTACCGATGGCTACCCCACGGCGCGCTGGTACACCGCCGGCGGCCTGCTGGAAGTCAGCGGTTACCTGGGCACCCAAGGGCACGGCGTCGGCGAGTGGATGGCCCAGGGTGGTACCGTGACGTTCACCGGCAAGGATGTGGTCACCCAGAAGGGCGCCCAGATCAATCTCTCCGGCGGTACCCTGGATGTGCAGAGCGGCTATATCAAACAGACCTGGCTGATGGGGTCCGACGGGCGCCTATATGATCTTTCCAGTGCCCCGGGGGACTTGCTCTACACCGGCATCTACAAAGGTTTTGCCGATACGAGCGCGCGCTGGGGCCAGACCGACTATTACTACAACCCCTTGATCGCCCCACGCCAGCGTTATGAGCTCGGTTATACCGTAGGCCGCGATGCCGGCAACCTGGTGGTCTCGACCAGCAGCGCGGTGCTTGAAGGCCAGGTGATCGGCGACGTGTATCAAGGCCCTCGGCAGAATCAGGCCGCCAATCCTACTCTTGATGGTTACCAGCAATCCCAGACAGCGGTGGCCCGGCGCGCGCAATTGATCGCCGGCACTTACACACCGATCTACGACCCGATCGCCGGCGTGGTCAATTACAACCTCGGCGCCAGTCTGAATCAGGTCACCTTCGTGGCCGACCCGACCGCCGTCGCTGCGGGTGTGGACCTCAGTTCAGTGATACCGGCGAGCCGGCAGGGCACACTGGTACTGGACACTAACTTGCTCGACGGTTTCCAGCTGGGCGCAATCAAGGCCGCCGCCAAGCAACAGATCGAGGTCGACAACAATCTAAGCGTCGCCAATGGCGGCACTATCACGCTGTATGGCCCACAGGTCACGGTGAGTGCCGACTTGACGGCCCGAGGCGGCACGCTGCAACTGGGTAACGTGTTGAATCAGATCGACCCCAATGGGTCATTCAAACTGCAGGACACGGTCATCACGCCGCCCAGCGGCTCACAAGCCAGTATCACCGTTGGCGGGGGAGTGACGCTCAATACAGCGGGGCTGTGGACCAACCAATTGCTGGCCCCGTCCGATGATCAGAACGTGCCCTATGTCAACGCGGGTCAGGTGTCTCTGCGCAGCAGCGGCGATGTGACCTTGCAGACGGGTAGCCTGATTGATGTGTCGTCGGGCGCAGTCCTGTTGGCCAACGGCAAGATGCTCGGTGGCAAGGGCGGTAACCTGACCCTGGCGGCCAATGCCGGCGGTATCGGTGTAAGCGGGCAGTTGAACCTGGGTGGTGATATTCGTGCAGCGGGCGTCAACGGCGGCGGCACCCTGACCCTGCAAAGCAGCCAGGTGGTGATCGGTACGCCGACGACACCGGTAAGTGGTGCGATCGAACTGGACGGCGATTTCTTCAAGCAAGGTTTCTCGGCCTACGACATCACGGGCAACGAGGGGCTGACCGTCACCGACGGCACCCATGTGGACGTGAGCCAACCGGTTTATCGCCTGGGCGACAATGCCACCACCGTCGCTTCCGGCAGCGGCCCGGCGCAGGCGCTGCAAGTCTGGACACCTGATCTGTATCAGCAGGACCCGCTCAAGGGTGTGCTGACTCAACGGCGCGGCGCGGGCTTGAGCTTGAAGGCCGGCACCCTGAATGCCACGGATGATCAGCGGGCGACCACGGCACTCACTGTGGGCAGCGGCGCGGTCATCAGTGTTGATCCAGGCCAGGCCATCAGTCTGGGCAGCATCGGTCAATTGACCGTGAACGGCACGCTGAATGCCTGGGGCGGGACAGTCAGCCTCAACAATATCGGCGCCGTTGATCCCAAGCTGCCGGTGAACGGCACGGGTAACAGCCGCTCCATCTTGCTGGGCGATGAGGCAGTGATCGATGTCGCTGCAAGAGCGGTGACCGCGGTGGATATGCGCGGTCAGATCTACGGCCAGGTGGCTGGCGGCGGTTCCATTGTCATTGGCGGTGGTGCCATTGATTCGGCGGCCGGCACGGCCACCGCGGCCGACTTGTTTATCGTGGTGAGCAAGGGCGCGCGCCTGGATGCCTCGGGTACCCAGGCCAGCCTGGATATCGCCGGCCAGGGCCGCACACTGGTGGCCAGCAACGGCGGCAGCATTTCCCTCGGCTCCAACAATGGTCTCTACCTATTGGGCGATCTCATCGCCCGTGCCGGCGGCCAAGGGGCTGCGGGTGGCAGTCTGTCAGTGGTGTTGCAGACGCCGCTCTACTCGCTCAGCGGAGCCACTGATCGTGTGATGCAGGTTCGAGAGATGGTGTTGGAGCAAACAACTGACTCCAGCTCGGCCCCGGACCTCAATGCCCTGACCTACGGTCATGGGCAGTTGGCCGCCGATCAGGTCCAGGCGGGTGGATTCGGCAATCTGGCGGTTTACAGTAACGGCTTCCTGTCTTTCAACGGCAACCTGAACCTCAATTTGAGTCAGAGTCTGCAGCTTTATGCTGGCGCCTTTACGTTGTCGCAAAATACGCCGGACACCATCCATGTCAATGTTTCCGCACCGTCCCTGCTGCTGGCTGGTGTCCAGCCTCCGAGTGTCAGTGGGGTCGTGCTCTCTCCCGTATCCACGGGAGGCGGGCTGAGTTCGTTGCTGCCGAGTCAGGCTGACTTTTTTGCCGAAGGCGATGTGATCGATGTGCGCAACAACGTGGTATTCGGCTCCAAAGGCTCCTATAACAGAAGTCTCGGCCTGGATGTACAGGTTGAGCGACGTGGTTTCGATCAGGTGAATCTGACCAGTCGGGGTGATTTGCGCTTCTTGGCGGGGATACCAGGCGGCACCAGCAACCCAACGACGCAACTGATTACGGCTGGCGATTTGCTTTTGAATGCCGCGCAACTGTATCCCGAAACGGGCACTATCGCGGCGGTGACGGCAGGGGCAGGGGACACGCTGGGCACTCGTCTCTTGACCATCGGTCGCACCACCCAGGCTATTCCTCAACTGCCGTATTCGGCGTTTGGCAGCCTGACCTTGCTCGCTCCGACTATCGAACAGGGGGGCGTGGTACGCGCGCCGCTGGGGTTTGTTCAGCTTGGCAATAGCAACACCAAGCGCGTGGAGTTGCTGCCTGACAGTCTCACTTCCGTCAGCGGTAATGGCCTGATCATGCCTTACGGTGGCACCTCGGACGGGCAGACTTATCTGTACAACGGCCAGAATGTCACCTTGTATGGTCAGGCCGGCTTGAATAATGGCCGCGGGATCGGCGTGATCATGGGTGGTCAGTCTATCGTGGTGTCGGCCGATGCCACCTTGGACCTTTCCGGTGGGGGCGATCTGCTTGGCGCCGGTTTCGTTTCCGGTCGTGGTGGCTCCACTGATGCACGCTACAACCCGCTGGTACAGGTCAATCCAAACGGCACCTTCACCTTGCCGGGCCTGGCGACCAACCCGATCTATGCCATCGTGCCCGGCGTGCAGCAGGTGTATGCGCCTTCGGCAGGCAAGTCTGGCGCCCAGGACCCGGTACTCGGCCAGCAAATCACCATTGGTGCCGGAGTCCCGGGACTTGCGCCAGGCACCTATACGCTGCTGCCTTCAACCTATGCGCTGTTGCCTGGCGCCTTCCGGGTCGAGTTGAACGGCCTGGCGGGTATTGGCGCGGGGACCGGGGCGCAGGCCATGCGCAACGGTTCCTGGAGCACGGCAGGGCAGTTGTCGATCGCCAATACCGGTATTCGCAACAGTGTGGCCAACCAGGTCATCCTGACTTCGGCGAGCGTATTGCGCACCTACTCGCAATACAACGAAACCAGCTATAGCCAATTTGCTATTGCTGACGCCGCCAGATTGGGCGTACCGCGCCCGATGATTGAAGCGGATGCGAAAAGCCTGCAACTGAACCTGGTGCAGGGCGCGAGCGGCAGTGCCTTCTCGTTCGACGGTATCGGTCGTTTCGGTGCCGCTGAAGGCGGTCATGCGGGGACGGTCGGTGTCATCAGCAATGGTGCGCTCGAGGTGGTATCGGCAGGAGAGCCGGCTTCGGCAGGCTTTGTCGGCGTCACGGTGGATGATCGCAGTCTGAATGCCCTGGGCGCCGCGAGCCTGATGCTTGGCGGCATGCCGACCATCACTTATGGGCAGGGCGGGAATTACATCGGCGTGGGTTTCAACCTCAGCAGCAGCGTGGTGTTGCGTAGCGGCGTGAAGCTGGCGGCGCCGGAAGTGTTGCTGGTGTCCAATGGCGGAGCGATAACGGTCGAGCAGGGAGCCTCGATCAACACCCTCGGTATGGGGGCCACGGCATATGACGCCAGCCAGGGTTATATCTACAATTTGACCACCTCGGACAACACTCGCTACAACTTCCTCGGGGTTTCCAACGGCTTGCTTCAGGTCCTGGCGCCTTCAGCGCCCGGGGCTGCCGGCATCCATATCGGCGTCTGCAATTCGGGGCCTTGTACCGGGCAAACGGAGCTGTATTCCTCGGGTTCCATCGTCGTGGGTACGGGCAATGATTTTGTACTCGCCGATAACGTGCGTTATGGCACGCGCCATCTGACCCTGGCCCTCAGCGCCATCAACCTTGGCAGCGACCAGGCTCTGGCGGATGCCGCCGGGCGCAATCTGTTGCCGGCTGGCCTGACCTTGAACCAGAGCGTGTTGACGCGTTTGCTTGAGGGCGATACTCAATACGGTGCTCCGGCCCTGGAGACCCTTGAGCTGGCCGCTCATGACAGCTTGAATGTGTATGGCAGCGCGACCCTGGATACCTACGACCCGCTGACCGGAAAATCGCTGCTCAGCAATCTGATCCTCAGTACCCCGGCCATTTATGGCGCGGGCGGTGCCGCTGATGTGGCGACCATCCATACCGCCGACCTGATCTGGAATGGTGCTGCCAACCCCGCCGGTAACGTGGTCGCCGGCGGTGCCGGTACCGGTAGCGGACGGCTGAACTTGCAGACCGAAACCCTCGAGTTTGGCTACGGGCCGTATGCGCAACCCAACTCGGTCGCCAGCCTGGACCGATTGCTCCTTGGTTTTTCTCAAGTCGATATCAGTGCCAGCCAACAGGTGACCGCCAATCACAAAGGCAGCCTGTCGGTGTACCAGAGCCAGGGCGCTTATCAGGCGGGTTCGGGATTCGCCTACAGCGGTGGCAACCTGAATATCTCCACACCCTTGCTGACTGGCGAAGCTGGCTCGGTGAATACCATCACCGTCGGTGGCGCGCTCAACGTCACGGCGCTTTCCGGCACCCAGACCCGCACTGGCGGCCAGGGCGCAAAACTCTCGTTGAACGCCAACAGCCTGCTTCTCGACACCGCCGTAGTCTTGTCCAGCGGTCAATTGAACCTGACCGCCACGCAAGACCTGACACTGGGTGACGCCGCGCAGATCGATATGGCCGGCCGTGCGATCAAATTCAACGATGTGACGCAATATAGCTGGGGCGGTGACGTCAGCCTGAAAAGCACTACCGGCAATATCTACCAGACAGCGGGTTCGCGTATCGACCTGTCGGCGCAAAATAACCGGGCCGGTCAATTCACCGCCCAGGCTGTGGACCCGGCCGAAGGGCTGGTCGACCTGCAAGGCAGCATCCTGGGCAGTAGCAGCGGCTACTACGATGCGGGTGGTACCTATCTGCCTTACCTCGGCGGTTTTGCCAATATCCAGGCCCAGCGCCTGGGGGCCAGCGGTGCCGAAGATGCGTCATTCGCCGCCCTCAACCAACGCCTGAGCGAAGGGCAGGTCTATGGCGCCCGTACCTTCCAGATCAAGCAAGGCAACCTGACCATCGGCAACGACCTCAAGGCCAATGCCATTGTGGTTTCGCTGGATAACGGCAGTCTGCTGGTCAACGGCAAGGTCGATGCCAGCGGCGTGCAGGTGGGCAGTATCAGCCTGTCGGCCAGCCAGGGCCTGACCCTGGCCGGCGGCGCTGTGCTGGATGCCCATGGCAGTGGTCTGCAAGTCGATAGCCAAGGCAAGATCATCGATTCGCCAAACCGAGCCATGGTCGAGCTGAACTCCGGCCAGGGCCTGTTGACCCTGGCCAGTGGCGCCACCATCGATCTACGGGCCGGCACTGGCGTTGCGTTGGGCAGCGGGCCGGGCCAGAACGATGGCCGGGCGCGCGGTACCCTGGAACTCGATGCGCCGCGCCTGGGTGGCGTCTCGGCCGGCGATATCGCCATCGATGCCAGCGGTAACCTGGCGATTAGCGGAGCACGCTCCATCGCCGTCAATGGCACCTGGCAGTACAGCGATGCACCTTTGGGCACCGACCCGGCGGCCAGTGGCCGGCCTTACCAGGTGATCACCCAGGCTTACCTGGATGGCATCGACCAGCAAAACAGCGCGTTTGTCGATGCGGCGCTGCTGAACAACAACCTGCTGCAGAACAAGCTCGCTGGTTTGTATAACGCCACCTATGGTGATGTCCTGCACCTGCGCCCGGCGGTGGAGATTGTCAGTGCCACGCCGGGCGGCGATCTGGTGGTCCAGGGTGATATCGATCTGTCCGGTTATCGCTATGCCAGCCTCAACCCGTTCACCCAGAAAACAGGGGTGTATGGCTCTGGCGAAGTGGGCAAGCTGGCCTTGCGGGCCGGTGGTGACCTGAATGTCTATGGCAGTATTACCGACGGCTTTGCGCCGCCACCGAAGACCGATGATGACACCGGCTGGTTGCTGTTGTCCGGAATCGATTTCTCGGGTGGCAATATCGTGGTACCCGGACCGGGCGTGACCCTGGCCGACGGCACCCTTTTTCCCTCGGGGTCGACCCTGAACTACGATGTGCCGCTCAGGGCCGTGACCCTGGTATCGGGCACGCGTTTGCCCGTCAGCGCTACCCTGGACCAACCACTGGTGCTGCCCGCCGGTACCGTGCTGGCCGCCGCTGTGCGCGATAGCAACGGTAATCTGCTGTTCGCCGCCGGTACACAGTTGACCCAGGCGCAAAGCCTGCCAGCCGGCACGCAGTTGGATGCCGGTACGCTATTGAGCGCCAATACGGCCCTGCGCGCATTCAGTTGGCCCAAGGGCGTGGCTCTGCCAAGCATCGCCGGTAGCTCCCAGCCGTCAACCAACCTACTCGCACTCAATGGTGATCTGGCCCTGGCCCGTGGCGCGTTGATCCCGTCGGGGACCAATGTGCTGTTGCCGGGAGGGGTGGGTTCGGTGCAACTGCGCCCTGAAGTCGCTGGACGCCAGGGCGAGCTCTGGGGCGTCGCCCCGATGCTCGCCGAGAATTCCCAGTCATGGTCATTGCGTTTGGTGGCAGGTGCGGATACCACGGCGGCGGACAACCGCGTTGTACAAGTCAGTCCCGCTCACGGCGATATACACCTTGCCGACAGTCATTATGGTATGTACGGCGTCGGGGCGTTGGTCTACACCGAAGCAGGGTCTCTTGCTTATTGGGGGGACCTCAGCATGGTTGGCCAACCTATTGATTTCGCGGCAATAGGTTGGCCGACGTTTTGTACGGATACTCCTGGAGGTTGCACGACAATTCCAGGCTCGGCCTACACCGTCAGCGCTGGCAGTTCGCGTTTCAGTGTCATTCGCACCGGTGCCGCCGATCTTGAACTCGTCTCCGCCGGTAATCTGAGCATGGACTCGTTATTTGGCGTCTACACAGCGGGTACGTCCTCCACCCCAACGTCAGCCAATGATCTCTATAACCAACCCAGGGCGGTAGGTGCCAGTGGATCTGTGCTCAATGCCTTGTTCGGTGGTAGTGAGAGTTTGGTAAACGGTGGCACCGACAGCGTGTATCGCGCCTGGTATCCCGGGGGGGGCGGCAACCTGACGCTCAAGGTCGGTGGCGATTTGAGCGGGAATATTGTCTTGCCTACTGCCAACGGGGCATCCAAACCCAACGGCGATACCGACCATGATTCGGCCGATGTCGCCAACTGGCTCTGGCGTCAGGGTAGTGGAAACGTCGATACCGGAGCTTCGCCGCAGCCTACCGCCTGGTGGATCAATTTCGGCACTTACGCCGCCTCGATGAGTTCCGGTGCGGATCAGATGGTCGGTTTTACCGGGTTCGGCACCCTCGGCGGTGGCAACCTGAACGTTCAGATCACGGGCAATGCGGGGGTATTGGAGAGTTTGGCCGGTCATGCCATTGGCGCTGACAGTGTCAACCTGCGTACCGAGGGGTTGGTATTGGCGGTGGGTAGCACGGGGCGGGTCGCAGCCGATGGCAGTGTGCAGGTGACCGGGGGCGGTAACCTGACTTTGCGGGTCGGTGGCGATCTGAACCCTGGAGTGACTGTCGCCGCGAACACTCAGACCACCGACGATCAGAATGGGGTAATCACCAACTTACGCGGTCACGCCGCATTGGACAGCAGTACCATCGGTGCGCTGGCACTCCTGTATGGCAACAATAGCAGCCAGCAGGCACCGGGAGAGACCCGTGGCTACACCGCCTTTACTTCAACGCGAAGCCTTGCGGGTGGGGGCCTGACGCTGGTCCCGGGAGATGCGACCTTTGACCTGTCGACTCTGGGCGATCTGGCTGTGCAAACGGTCAGCGACCCAGGGCGTATCGCTGCGATGAATGCATCGTCTTACCTGGCCAGCGATGGCAGCCATGGCAGCGGCCTGAGCTGGTTCTCGTTGTGGACCGACCATACGGCCATCAACCTGTTTTCAGCGGGTGGCAACTTGACGCCGTTGATTCAGGGGGCGTTGTCCGACAATGCCGTGGTCTATCCCTCCATCCTGAACGCCATTGCCGCTAACGGCAGCCTCTATTACGGGGATGCGGCCAACAACAACCCTGGTGCTGCCATTGCCGCCGCGCTGACCCTGGCACCCTCGAACAAGGGACAATTGCAGCTCCTGGCCGCCAACTCGATCTATGGCGGCAATCTGACCATCAGCCAATCCAGCGCGAACCCGGATGCACTGGCCACACCCGAGCGACCTGCATTCGTTGCGGTATTACCGAGTAGTAATTTAATTATCAGCGGCAGCAGCAATCTATCGGCGGATGGAAACCGACCCCTCGGCGGTGCCGGGCCTTTGTTCGCGTTCGGCCCCGATAGCGCCTCCGGACAGTGGAACGCAGACGCCGAGCCCGCTCGCTTCTATGCACTGACCGGAGATCTGATCGGAGTAAGAAGTGGGCGCACTGTCGCCTATAGTACTGATCCGTCCGATTCTCGTTATGGGCAAACCTGGTATGAAGGGGGTGGGCCGGTCTGGATGCAGGCAGGACGAGATATTGTCAGCAGTGGTAGTTCTCCGGCCGGTGAGGTCAGCGTTGGCAATACCTATCTGACCGCGGGCAACCTCTTCATCCAGAACAACCCCACCGATATCTCCCTGGTCTCGGCCGGTCGCGACATCCTCTACAGCAACTTCAATGTCGCCGGTCCCGGCACTCTGGTGGTCAGCGCCGGTCGCAATATCCTGATGGCGGACAAGACCAGCATCACCAGCCTCGGCGCCGTGGTACCCGGCGATTCCCGCCCGGGCGCGAGCATCGTCATGCAGGCCGGTGTCGGTCCCAACGGTCCTAACTACCAGGCCTTTATCGCCCCGTACCTGGCCCCGTCGAACCAGGCCGATGCCGGGACACCGCTGGCCAGCCAACCAGGCAAGGTCGCCAAGACCTACGACACCGAACTGGTGGCCTGGCTCGGCGAACGTTATGGCTTTACCGGCAGCGTCGACGAAGCGCGGGCCTATTACGCCGCACTACCGGCCCAGCAGCAGGACATCTTCGCCCGTACCGTCTACTTCGCCGAACTCAAGGCCGCCGGCCGCGAGTACACCCTGGCCGGTGGTGTTCGCCAGGGCAGTTACCTGCGCGGCCGAGATGCGATTGCCGCGTTGTTCCCGGAGAAGGACGTTGCCGGCAACCCGATCCTCTACCAGGGCGCCATCACCCTCTACGGTCCATCGGGCGTGCACACGAACTTTGGTGGCGATATCCAGATGCTTGCCCCCGGTGGTGGCCTGACGTTCGGTATCGAAGGCAACGCGCCGCCGTCCACGGCGGGGATCGTCACCCAGGGCCAGGGCAATATCCAGCTTTTCGCCCAGGACAGCATCCTGTTGGGCCAGAGCCGGGTCATGACCACCTTCGGCGGTTCGATCACCGCCTGGTCCGCCGAAGGCGATATCAACGCCGGTCGTGGCTCCAAGACCACCGTGGTCTACACGCCGCCCAAGCGGGTCTATGACACCTGGGGCAACGTGAGCCTGTCACCAGCGGTGCCGAGCACCGGGGCCGGTATCGCCACGCTGAACCCGATTCCTGAGGTCCTGCCGGGGGATATCGACCTGATCGCACCGCTGGGCACCATCGATGCGGGGGAGGCGGGGATCCGTGTCTCGGGCAGCGTCAATATCGCCGCCTTGCAGGTGGTGAACGCGGCGAACATCCAGGTGCAGGGCAAGTCTTCGGGCGTGCCGGTGGTGGCCTCGATCAACACCGGGGCGATCACCTCGGCCAGCGCCGCGGCCACCTCGGCGGCCCAGGCGGCCGACAATGTCGCACGCCAGCAGCAGGCCAGCGCGCGGCAGAACCAACCGTCGGTGTTCAGCGTGCAGGTCCTGAGCTTCGGCCAGGAACGCCTGGAACCTTCGCGCGACGGTGCCAGCCGCGGCGCGCCGAGCTACAACCCCGACAGCCCGGTGCAAGTGCTGGGCGCCGGGCCGTTGAGCGAGCAGGCCCGGGCCCGCCTGACCGAGGAGGAGCGGGGCAATCTGACCTTGTAATCAACGGATGTTTCTCCTCAGGGGCGGCCGTACTGGCCGCCTTTTTTTTGCCCGAAAACCGTCCTCGGCACACCGCCAACGCCGCCGTGGAATGAAGCTTTTATGACAAAAGTTCGGTAGCACAAGGCCAGCCCGGTCATGGATATGTGAAGCGGTCAAGGGCACGCAGGGGGACATGTCCCCACGCCCATGGCAAGGCCGGGAGAGAGACGAGGAGAACTATGGAACGTTACTCGAAAGTGGGCATGCAGGAACTGGATCAGCGTTTGTCGAAGATCGTCGAGGCGGCACGCAAGAAACCCGTCTCGGTCTATCGCTACGGCGCGCCCTGGGTCTGGATCGTGTCCCAGGACGATTGGCAGGGCGCCTTGAAGGAAGTCTCCAGCTATATCCCGCCCGGCCATTCGCTGGTGTTGCTGCGTCCGCAGATCGATGACCTGCTCGACGACGATCGTGAATTCCTGCGCTCGCTGAATGCCGACTCCGGCATGCAGATCGCTCCCCAGACCGTCATGCACATTCTCCTGCTGCAACTGCTGTATTCGGTACCCAGCGAGCAGCAACTCTACGAACAGCTCAACTACAACCTGCTGTTCCGCTGGTTCGTCGGCCTCGACCTGAACCAGAAGGTCTGGAACTTCAGTGTGCTGAGCAAGGACATCGCCACGCTGCTGGACCACCCGCAGGCGGTGCTGCTGATCCAGAAAATCATCGGTGAAGTGTTCTGCGGCGCCTTGCTGCAGATGCCGGAGTTCTCCCTGAACTTCGCCCAGCTGCATACCTGGCTGGCCCGGCACCCGTCGATATCGACCGTGAATAACTGAAGTGTCCGGGGTATTGACCCGGGCCCATACGGCCTCGACTGCGTTCGTGGCCATTTTGAATCAAGGGGGCGGTGTGGAGCATTTGTTCTTCAAAAGAGCGCGACCGAGGCTGGCCGGGCACTGGCTGCCGGTGTGTGGCGGCCTGGTCCTGGCGGTGCTGGGGCGCCCGCTGCTGGCCGATGACGCGCCGGCCAAGCTGGTCGACGTCAACGAATACGTCGTGCGCGGCAACACCGTATTGCAAGCGCGGGATATCGAGGAAGCGGTGTATCCGTTCCTTGGTCCGCAAAAGGCCCTGAGCGATATCGAGGGCGCCCGCGAGGCTTTGCAGAAAAGCTACCAGGCCAAGGGTTACCAGTCGGTGTACGTCGAGTTGCCTGAGCAGAAGGTCGAGGGCGGCATCGTCTACTTGCAGATCAGTGAAACCAAGGTCGGCCGAGTCCGTGTGGTCGGTGCCCAGCACTATTCGCCGGTGGAGATCCGTGACGATGTCCCGGCCCTGAAGGAAGGCGACGTACCGAACTTCGCCCAGGTCCAGAGCGAGCTGGCGGCGCTGAACAAGAGCCCAGGTCGCCAGGTCATGCCGCTGGTTCGCGAAGGCCAGCGCCCGGGGACCATGGACGTCGACCTGCAAGTGGATGACAAGAACCCCTGGCACGCCAGTGTCGGCCTGAACAACGACCACAGCGCCGATACCAAGGATCTGCGCATGGTGACCTCGGTCGGCTACGACAACCTCTGGCAACTGGGCCACAGCATTTCCCTGACTTACTTCACCGCACCTGAGGACCAGAGCAATGCCAAGGTCTGGTCCGGCTCCTATAGCGCACCACTGAACGAACGCTGGGCCGTGCAGTTTTCCGGTTACCAGTCCGACAGCAATGTCGCCACCATCGGCGGCAGCAATGTGCTGGGCAAGGGCCATTCCTATGGCGTCTCGGGCATCTACACCCTACCGGGGGGCGGCATCTGGTCCAACTCGCTGTCCCTGGGGGTGGACTTCAAGGACTTCGAAGAACAGCTCAAGTTCGGCGGCAGCAGCGACACCGTGCCGCTCAAGTACGCGCCGTTCACCTTTGGCTACAACGGCTACCGCTACACCGAGAAATCCCAGCTGGGCCTTGGCCTGAGC
>Ga0209888_1000155_pt1 | contig 44498 bp, 43 predicted proteins | sample OrgsoiDNA_201059_FD_185807 | JGI IMG/M metagenome (GOLD analysis project Ga0209888, IMG submission 185807) | Permafrost soil microbial communities from the Arctic, to analyse light accelerated degradation of dissolved organic matter (DOM) -... | ecosystem: Environmental > Terrestrial > Soil >...
TCGGGCTCAACTGCGCCCCGGCGTGGTTGCCGGCGGCCGAAGAGTCGAGGGCCGCAGCGGCGTTGAACAGGTTCATCAAGCCCGCATTCAGACCACCGTAATTGAACAGCCCGGCCAGGGTGGCGTTACCATTGGCGCTGGTGGCCTGATTGACCGGCGTGGCCCCTGCCGCCGCCGTCCCCAGCGTCACCAGCAAGTCGGCATTGGCGCCATCGGCCACACTGGTGCCTGCTGCGTTAAAACCCGCAACCGTGTAGTGAAGGGTGTCGGCGTTGTAGTTCGTGCCGCCGGCATTGGCTTGAATCACGATGTAACGCTGGCCTTGGGCAAAACCATAGCTGCCCAGCTTCTGCAGACCGATCGTGGACCCCGAAGCGATGATCGCACTACCGGACACCACCAGGCGCCCGTAGCCGGCGTCGGTGTTGATATTACCGGTGGTCACGGCATTGTCGGCCACACCGAGGATCAGGCTGGCGCCGCTGCCCTGGGTGTAATTGCCATAGATATTGATCGTGTTATTGACCTGCAGCGTGGCCGCCAGGTTGGACACCGTATGGGTAGGTTCGCCCGTAACGCTGATGTTGTCATTGAGCAACAGGTTGCCAGAGCCGAAGACCAGGTTCGAGAAACCATTGGTGATCTGACCGAGGTTGCTGGCGCTCACGCCCCCCTCACCAGCGCCGGTCAGGATGCCGAACACCGAGCCGGTGCCGCCATTGATCGTCAGGTTCTGCGTGGAGATATTGCGGATCTCACCGGCAATGGTTCCGGAGTTGGTGACAGTGCTCAGGACCCCGCTCGTATCGTTATAAATGGCGAATCCAGTACCCGTGATCAGACCGTTGTTGTTCAGCGTGCTGATGCTGCCGTTGTTGTAAATGCCATCGTAGCCGCTGATGGTGCCGTTGTTGCTCAGCGTGCCGATGCTGCCGGAGTTGCTGATACCCCCCGTATCAGGGCCGCTGATGGTGCCGCTATTGCTCAGCGTGCCGATGCTGCCGGCGTTGTTAATCCCCGTGTTGCCACCGCTGATGGTGCCGCCAGCGTTATTGTTCAGCAAGGTAATGGTAGCGTTGTTGTTAATGCCAGCGCCGGGCCCCGTGATGCTGCCGCTGTTATTCAGCGTGCCGATGAGGCCGCTATTGTAGTTGGAAATGCCCATGTTGCTGCTGCTGATAGTGCCGCTGTTGTTCAGCGTGCCGATGCTACCGACGTTGCCAATGCCAGAGGAGCCACCGCTGCTGATGGTGCCGCCAGTGTTATTGTTCAGTGTGGTAATGCTGGCGCTGCTGTTGTTCCTGATGCCAAGGTTGTTGCCAGTGATACTGCCGCTGTTGCTCAACGTCCCAATGCTGCTGGTGTTGTAGACACCGGCGCTGTTGCCATGGAGAGTGGTCAGCGCCGGGTTGTCCAGCGAGGAAATCGGGCTGCTGTTGTCAATACCATACTGAACAACGGCACTGACCTGGCCCGCGGCCAATGCCGACGCAATGGCAATGGCCAGGACCGTCAAGCGGCCGGGTGTGCGAGAGGGCGAGAGTTTGAACGAGTGCATGCGGTGATCCCCAGGTAACGCGGGTTGTAAAAATGAGTGGTCGCTACTTTCGAGGAGAGCGCTGTAAAACAGCGCGCGTGCCCTTGAATCACGACCTGACGGGCAGATTTTTATTTTTCAGGTTCTTTTGCTGGCACTTTGCCAAGCTTTAGCGGGGGCACTTGACCGTGCGTCTCAGTTTTTGAACTTTTTTTGAATCCGAGCGCCGCGTTGCGCTAACGTGTCGCGACTGAGATCCTGGCGGAAACGATTGGATGGATAGCACCACGATCAAAAAGCCTTATGGTGGTCCATTGCCTGCTCTCGAACTCAAGCACCATCACTTCAATGTCAGTGGTGAGTCAGTACCTCGGCAGTTGCTGGCCTGGCGAGAGCGGGTCGGTCATGTCATCGATGTACTGCCGTCATTGGCACAAGTCGAACTGCCTTTCCATGGGGCCATCGATCGATACGATTTCGGCCCTGCACGCTTCACCAACTGCCTCAGCGACAGCCTGTTGCTCGATCGTTCAGTGGCGCGTATCTCCACGGATACCCAGCGCGACTATGTCTTTCAGGTATTCACCGCAGGTGGGATCGACTCCGTTGGGAAGGGCGCCCCGTCATGCGGTCGAGGGCATTCGACCGCCAGCATTTTTGCCATCGATCTGAATCAGCCGATACGCATGCTGCGTAGCGCTTGCCAGGTGCTGACATTGGTCGTGCCCCGGCCGGTGGTGGACGCAGCCTTTCCCCATGCAGAAGCCATCCATGGCCGAGCGTTTGAAAACACCGGGCCCTTGACGCAGTTGTTTATCGAGCAGGTGCTGGCGTTTTCCAGAAACCTTCCCGGGCTAAGTGCACGTGAAGCGGACAGCACCTTCAATGTGAGCGTGCAACTGCTGCTCGCCGCGCTTGGCAAACAGACCAAACTCAGCGGCAACGCACGTGCCGCAGTGCGCGCGGCCATGTTCGACAAAGCCCGGCGTTATGTTCAGGCCAACCTCCATCGAGCCTCGTTATCCCCCGAAAGCGTGTTGGAAGCCTTGCAGTTACCCCGCCCTACGCTCTATCGCCTGTTCGAGCATGAGGGAGGACTCGGCGCCTATATCCGCAATCGCCGGCTGCGCGAGGCGGCCGATGAGCTGGTCAAATTCCCCAACCTGCCGGTGCTGGATATCGCTTATGGGCTGGGTTTCAAAAGCGCTTCGGACTTTAGCCGAGCCTTTCGTCGGACCTACGAAATGGCACCCCAGGATCTGCGGTTCATCGCGTCGCAGCGTCTGCGCAAGGGTTCGCGGACCTGATCGAACGTAATCGTTGAAGGCTGTCTGGAAACAGGATCAGTGCAAACAGGCTGATACACATGACCGCCAACAGATACCAGGCAGGTGCCATTGGATCGCCGGTCACGCCGATCATCCAGGCCACGATAAAGGGGCAAAAGCCACCAAAAATCAGTGTTCCCAGGCTGTAGATCGTCGAAATGGCCGTCGCCCGATAATGACGGGGAAAGGCTTCCAACATCATCACGGTGGCGGCGGCGTTGCTGCACAACAACAGCAGCGAATACCCACCGATGACCAGCAATGAGAGTGGCTCGCCAATCCCTCTCGTCAATAGCAGGAAAACCGGGTAAACCAGCACGATGCTGCTGATCATCGTCCAATACTGGATCGGCTTGCGCAGGCGTTGCCTGTCGGCGACGTGGGCCAGCAGTGGCACGCCGATGAAGATCAGGGTACTCGACAGACAGGCCGATAGCAGGCTGACGGTCGCTGGCATATGCAGCGTGCCAACCAGATAAATGGGCATGTAAAACACCAGTATATAAATACCGGCTGTCGGTGTTGCCATCAACAGTATGCCTAGCCAGAACGGCCGGGAGTGCCGCGCCAGGAGTGTCTTCATGGCCGGGCGACGGGACTTTTTCATCACCGCGTCAGGCATTTGCCGACGCAGGTACCAGCCGACCGGCCCAATCAGCAATCCGGCGGCAAACGGAATACGCCAACCCCACTGGAGCAATGCCTCAGGGCTCAGCAACATCGTGGTAAAGGCGCCGACCAGAGCCCCTGCCAGCGCGGCCGCAGCCTGGCTCGCCGCGCGCCAGCTGACCCCATAACAACGGCTCTTCCGGGCGGTCAGCTCCATCAGCACCACCGAGGAAACGCCAATCTCGCCGCCCACCGCGAACCCCTGCATCAGCCGCGCGGCGACGATCAGTAGCGTGCCCCCTGGCCCCATGACGCTATAGGGCGGCGCAAATACCATCAACGCGGTGCCCAGCGTCATCAACGCGATAGAGCAGGTCAGGCCCGCCTTTCGCCCTTTGCGATCGGCCAGATGACCAATGAACAACGCACCGATCGGACGCATCGCGAACCCGGCACCAAAGGTGAGCAATGACAGCAACAGCGATGCAAACGCGTTGCCGGAAGGAAAGAACAACTTGCCGATGGCCACTGCCGAAAAGCTGTAGACCGTGAAATCATAAGTCGCCAAGCCATTACCGATAGCGGCGGCGAGGGCCACGCGTTTTTTGTGCGCACGGGCGCGTGCCGACAACTCGATTAATGACGCTGAAGCTTGTGGAGATACCGCGGAATTTTGCATTTCCCCTGCCCTTGGACAGTATTGAAAATCAGAAAACGCTCACTTCAGCCTCCTTGCCATGAACATGTGTGCAGATATGTAGTGATTGTGCGGGTGATACCGCTCTTCCGTTGCGAATCAGCTACCGATGCAGCCTGGATACCCGGAAGGACAGTCAATGTCAAATTGATATCACCCCAAAAAACAAAACCCCATGACGTTGGCGCGTCATGGGGTTTCGGGTCTCGCGGTGCGCTCAAGCGCCCGCTTTACTCAGGCTTGCGACGCCCGAACCCCGGACGCTGGCCGGAACCGGCCGGTGCGCCACGACGCTTGCCCGACGGCGCGTCCTTGTCCAGGATCAGGCTTGGACGCTTGGTCTTGGGTGCCGGCTTGGCCGGACGCTTGCTGTCGGTCGGACGATCCGCCACTGGCGTACCACGGGTCGACTCACCACGACCGGCCGCCGGACGCGGGGCACGCGGTGCGCGCTCGCCGTCCTGGCGCGGGGCCGGCTTGCGGGCCGGACGCTCGCCTTCGATCCGCGGCTCGCGCTCACTGCGCTCGGCAGGTGCACCAGCGGCCGGACGCAGGGTCCGCACACGCTCGCCCTTGCCCACCGGACGGGAGGATTTGCGCTGCATACGCTCCAGCTTGTCCTTGCTCTTGGCATTGAGCTGCGGCATGGCCACCGGCGTCAGGCCGACCTCGGCACTGAGGATATCCACCTCGTACTGGCTCATTTCACGCCAGCGGCCCATCGGCAGGTCGGAATTGAGGAACACCGGACCGAAACGCACGCGCTTCAGACGGCTGACCACCAGGCCCTGGGATTCCCACAGACGACGCACTTCGCGGTTACGACCTTCCATCACCACGCAGTGGTACCAGTGGTTGAAACCTTCACCGCCAGGCGCTTCCTGGATATCGGTGAACTTCGCCGGACCGTCTTCGAGCATCACGCCGGCCTTGAGCCGGGCAATCATCTCTTCGTCCACTTCACCACGGACACGGACCGCGTACTCGCGGTCCATTTCGTAGGACGGGTGCATCAGGCGGTTGGCCAGCTCACCGTCGGTGGTGAACATCAGCAGGCCGGTGGTGTTGATGTCCAGGCGGCCGATATTGATCCAGCGACCTTCTTTCGGACGCGGCAGCTTGTCGAACACGGTCGGACGGCCTTCCGGGTCGTCACGGGTGCAGATTTCGCCGTCGGGTTTGTTGTACATGATCACGCGGCGAACCGATTCGGACGCCTCTTCGCGCTTGATCACCTTGCCATCGATAGTGATGGCGTCATGCATGTCGACGCGCTGGCCGAGGGTGGCGTCTTTGCCGTTGACCTTGATCCGGCCTTTGCTGATCCAGCCTTCCACGTCGCGGCGCGAGCCGACGCCGATACGGGCGAGGACCTTCTGCAGTTTTTCGCCTGCTGGGCCGATTTCCTGGTCGTCTTTCTGCTTGATATCACTCATCTGGGCACCTCCCGGTGTGTCGATTCAGGCCTTGGCCTGAAGAAATTGAATCTGTTGCCTGGGCGAAGGGATCGCCGCGGGGGCGCGAATCATACGCGGATCTTGGGCATTGTGCATCATCGCAATCAATCCTCGAGCAAGCGGCGTTCCTGTTCGATGGCCTCGGCCAGGGCCAGGGCTTCGGCTTCTTCATCGGTCAATTGCGGCCGGCCAGCGGCCTTGTCCAGGGCCGCGACCGCCGCGAGCAATTGTTCCCGGGCCTGCTGGGCGCCGACGAGATCCGGTTCCGGTGCTGCTGACACTTCGGGCTCTTCAACTGTTGCCGGTTCTGTTTCCAGCACTTCGTCGACCTCGACAGCTTCAACCAGCACTGCGGGCTCAACAGGCTCAGTCCCTTCAAGCCCGGGCTCCGGGGGCTCCAACTCGCCCGCCGGCGCCATAGCGCCGTCACGCAACAGATCGTCAAAGTCGGTCTTGATCCCCTCTTCCATGGAGTCCAACTCCAGCAACAGGGTATGGAAACTGGTTTCCTCCTTCGGCGCCTCGGCCCCTTCCGGATCGAGACTGGCATCGGCCAGGGCCTGCAGGCTCGCGGGCACCGGTGCATCCTCGACATCGAACATCGGCTCGGGCTCCATCTCCCGCAGTTCGGCCAGGGGCGGCAAGTCGTCGAGATTCTTCAGGTTGAAGTGGTCGAGAAAGGCCTTGGTGGTGGCGAACATCGCCGGTTTGCCCGGCACCTCGCGGTAACCGACGACCCGAATCCACTCGCGTTCCAGCAAGGTCTTGACGATCTGGCTATTGACCGCCACGCCACGCACATCCTCGATCTCACCACGGGTGATCGGTTGACGATAGGCAATCAGCGCCAGGGTCTCGAGCATCGCCCGGGAATAACGCTGCGGACGTTCTTCCCACAGCCGCCCGACCCAGGGAGCGAACTTCTCGCGCACTTGCAGGCGATAGCCGGAAGCCACCTCCCGCAATTCGAAGGCCCGCCCTTCACAGGATTTGGCGAGAATCGTCAGGGCTTTCTTGAAGACCGGCGGCTCGGGCCGCTCGCCCTCCTCGAACAGCTCGAACAGCCGTTCCAGGGATTGCGGCTTTCCCGAGGCCAACAGAAAGGCTTCAAGCAGCGGGGCCAGCTCGCGGGGTTCACTCAGGTTCATGGATTGTGCTCGTTATTCAGCGCGCGCCCGCACATGGATCGCCGTAAAGGGTTCATTCTGCACCAGTTCGACCAGGGATTCCTTGACCAGCTCGAGAATCGCCATAAAGGTCACCACCACCCCCAGCCGTCCTTCCTCGGCGGTAAACAGCTCGACAAAGGGTACGAAGCCGCCGCCCTTGAGGCGTTCCAGTACATCGCTCATGCGCTCGCGGGTCGACAGTTGCTCGCGACTGACCTGATGGCTTTCGAACAGGTCGCCACGGCGCAGGACTTCGGCCATGGACATCAACACCTCTTCCAGGCTCACGTCCGGCAACAGCTTGCGCGCCCGAGCCTCGGGGGCATCGAGCTTGGGCACCAGCACATCGCGGCCGACCCGGGGCAAGGTGTCGAGGCCCTCGGCGGCGCTCTTGAAGCGTTCGTACTCCTGCAGCCGGCGGATCAGTTCGGCCCGCGGGTCGTCCTCTTCCGCCTCGATTTCGGCCGAACGCGGCAGCAGCATCCGCGACTTGATCTCGGCCAGCATCGCCGCCATCACCAGGTACTCGGCCGCCAGCTCCAGGCGCACCGACTTCATCAGTTCGACATAGCCCATGTACTGGCGAGTGATTTCCGCCACCGGGATGTCGAGGATATCGATGTTCTGCTTGCGGATCAGATAGAGCAGCAAGTCCAGCGGACCTTCGAAAGCTTCAAGGAAGACTTCCAGGGCGTCCGGCGGGATATACAGGTCCAGCGGCATCTGGGTGACCGCCTGGCCATAGACCAGGGCGAACGGCAGTTCCTGCTGGGCATCGGCCTGGCTGTCGACGTTTTCCACGGCGGACATTCAGGCCTCGACCATGAACGGCGCAGGATCGCCACAACCTACACGGATCACTTCCGGCTCGCCGTCCGCCAGGTTGATCACCGTCGATGCCTTGATCCCGCCGAAACCGCCGTCGATCACCAGGTCGACCTGATGTTCGAGCAACTGGCGGATCTCGTAGGGATCGCTCATCGGATCGGTCTCGCCGGGCATGATCAGGCTGACGCTCATCAGCGGCTCGCCCAGTTCCTCGAGCAGCGCCAGGGCAATCGGATGGCTGGGGATGCGCAGGCCGATGGTGCGTTTTTTCGGATGCAGCAACAGCCGCGGGACTTCCCGGGTGGCATTCAAGATAAAGGTGTAGGGCCCCGGCGTATGGGCCTTGAGCAGACGAAAGAGGCCGGTGTCGACCTTGGCGAACAACCCCAGCTGCGACAGATCGCTGCAGATCAACGCAAAGTTGTGCTTATCGTCCAACTGCCGCAAACGGCGCACCCGCTCGACCGCCGTCTTGTCGCCGATCTGGCAGCCGATGGCATAGGAGGAATCGGTGGGATAGATCACCACCCCACCCTTGCGAATGATTTCCACCGCCTGTTTGATCAGGCGCGCCTGCGGGTTTTCCGGATGTATCTGGAAAAACTGACTCACATTTTCTACCTGTTCAGACGACGGCAGTAAGTTGCTCATGTTTGAAGCGACACCAGAGTGGCGGCAGATCTTCAGGGACCGGGCGGTACTCACCGATCTCGGACCAGCCTCCGGGACCATGGAAATCACTGCCGGCACTGACCAGCAGCCCGAACTCACGGGCAAGGATCGCCAGACTGCCTACCTGCTCGGCGGGTTGATGCCCATTGACCACTTCGATAGCGTGGCCTCCTGCTTGAATATAGTCGCCAATCAGCTTGCGGCGCTTGCTGCGGGTGAAATCGTAGTGCCAGGGATGGGCCAGACTGATCCAGGCCCCGGACTCGCGCAGGGTGCCGACGGTGTCTTCCAGGGTCGGCCAGTGCAGCTTGACGTCCCCCAGCTTGCCCGCGCCCAGCCACTTGCGAAAGGCTTCGGCGCGATCCTTGACGAAACCGGCACGCACCAGGAAATCGGCGAAATGCGGACGCGCCGGGGCGTTACCGCTATCACCCAGCTCCTGCTGGATCGCCCGCGCACCTTCCAGCGCGCCGGGCATGCCCTTGAGCGCGAGCTTGCGGCTGATTTCCTCGGAACGCAGCCAGCGGCCCTCATGCAAGCGGGCGATGGCCTCGACCAGCGCCGGCGCATTGACGTCGAAGCCGTAGCCCAGCACATGGATGGTCGCGCCGCCCCAGGTGCAGGACAACTCGACGCCGTTGACCAGCCGCATCCCCAGTGCATCCGCCGCCGTACGGGCTTCGGCCAGGCCTTCAAGGGTGTCGTGGTCGGTCAGGGCCAGGACCCGCACGCCTCTCTCGTGCGCACGGGCAACCAGGACCGCGGGCGCGAGGGCGCCGTCGGAGGCCGTGCTATGGCAGTGCAGATCGATTTCCACGGGGATTGAATAACCTCTAGGCGGCGCTTTCGCTGGCAATTATGTTTGTTATTATGCCGTCACATCCTGCTTCTGGCTGCCACTGTGAAACAATTCATCGATTTCATCCCGCTCTTCCTGTTCTTCATCGTCTACAAAATCGAACCGCGGGTCATGGAGATCGCCGGCCACAGCCTGACCGTGGGCGGTATCTACAGCGCTACGGCGATGCTGATCATCAGTTCCCTGGTGGTCTACGGCGCCCTGTTCATCACCCATCGCAAACTGGAAAAAAGCCAGTGGCTGACCCTGATCGCCTGCCTGGTCTTCGGCAGCTTGACCCTGGCCTTCCACAGCGAAACCTTCCTCAAGTGGAAAGCCCCGGTGGTCAACTGGCTGTTCGCCCTGGCCTTTGCCGGCAGCCACTTCATCGGTGACCGCCTGCTGATCAAGCGCATCATGGGCCACGCCCTGAGCCTGCCCGAGCCGATCTGGACCCGCCTGAACCTGGCCTGGATCGTGTTTTTCCTGTTCTGCGGCGGCGCCAACCTGTTCGTGGCGTTCACCTTCCAGCAGTACTGGGTCGACTTCAAGGTGTTCGGCAGCCTGGGCATGACCCTGCTGTTCCTGGTCGGCCAGGGCATCTACCTGTCCCGCCACCTGCACGATGCCGACCCGACCATCCCGAAAACCGAGGACTGACATGCTCTACGCGATCATTGCCACCGACGTCGAAAACTCCCTGGACAAACGCCTGGCCGTGCGCCCGGCGCACCTGGAGCGACTGCATCAGCTCCAGGCGCAAGGACGCCTGGTCCTGGCCGGCCCGAACCCGGCCGTGGACAGCAACGACCCGGGCGCTGCCGGTTTCAGCGGCAGCCTGATCGTCGCCGAATTCGACAGCCTGAGCGCGGCGCAAGCCTGGGCCGAGGCCGATCCGTTCGTCGCCGGCGGCGTCTACGCCCAGGTCGTGGTCAAGCCGTTCAAGCAAGTCCTGCCATAAATTTCTCCCCTCGCGATGAACCTTCAGGGTTCATCGCGGCCCAATCGCTCATTATTCTCGTTCAGCAGCCGACAACCTGCCCAATGCCGATTGGAATCAGGAGTTTGCGATGCGCCAGGGTCCTTTGTTGCTGTTAGTGGTCATCTTGTCGATAGGGGCCACCGCCCACGCCGAAGAGAGTCAGGGTTCGAGTAACTCCACGCCCCTGTCCTTGAGCGCCGGTAGCCAGATCACCGACTTGCAGCAACGTTTGAAAGAAAGCGAGCGACAACGAGAAGAGTTGAGCCAACAATTGCAGAGTGCCGACGCCGAGCGCGAAAGCGTCCAGTTGAGCCGCTTGCGCCAGGAAAACCAACGCCTGAAGCTGCAACTCAAGGAAGTCCAGGCCAGTGCCGGACCGCGCCTGCTGACCGATCAGCAGCAATGGTTTGTCACCGGTGCGGGAGTTGCACTCCTGGCCCTGCTCTGCGGTATCTTCGCCAGTGGCGGACGTAGACAACGTCGGCAATGGCTGAATTGAGCGGCCAATAGCGATCCGTAATCGAGAGAGTCATGAGCGACCTGTTACTGATAGACGATGACCAGGAGTTGTGTGAACTCCTGACCAGTTGGTTGAGCCAGGAAGGCTTCCAGGTACGCGCCTGCCACGATGGCCAGAGCGCGCGCAAGGCCCTGGCGGACAGCGCCCCGGCCGCCGTGGTGCTGGATGTGATGTTGCCCGATGGCAGCGGCCTGGAACTGCTCAAGCAGTTGCGCAGCGATCACCCGGAGTTGCCGGTGGTGATGCTCTCGGCCCGTGGCGAACCCCTGGACCGCATCCTCGGCCTGGAGCTGGGCGCCGATGACTATCTGGCCAAGCCCTGCGACCCCCGGGAACTGACCGCGCGCCTGCGTGCCGTGCTGCGCCGCAGCCACCCGACCGCGACCCCGAGCCAGATGGAACTGGGCGACCTGTGCTTCAGTCCGGTCCGCGGCGTGGTCACCATCGACCAGCAGGATTTCACCCTGACCGTCTCCGAAAGCCGTCTGCTCGAAGCCCTGCTGCAACAACCCGGCGAACCCCTGGACAAACAGGAACTGGCGCAGATCGCCCTGGGCCGCAAGCTGACCTTGTACGATCGCAGCCTGGACATGCACGTGAGCAATCTGCGCAAGAAGATCGGCCCGCACCCGGACGGCCGCCCGCGCATCGTTGCCCTGCGTAGCCGCGGTTACTACTACAGCCTGTGATCCACCGCCTTGCGGGAGCGCTGCTCCCGCAAGTGTCAACCCGGGACAAAAACGTCTTTACCCAAGCTTTACCCTCCCCTGACCGCCGCTGACCTTGAACTCCTTAATCTGTACTCATCCGGACTGACCGGAATCGAGACAAGGAGAAACACCATGCGCAAGACCCTTATCGCCCTGATGTTCGCTGCTGCCCTCCCTACCGTGGCCATGGCCATGCCTCAAGACGGTGGCCCGATGGGCGGCCCGGAATACGGTCACGGCCAGCATCACGACAAAGGTGGCTTCCAAAAACTGGACCTGACCAAGGAACAGCGCCAGCAGATCCGCAAACTGGTTGGCGAACAACGCCATGATCGCAAGGCAATCGCCATCAAGTATCTGGAAAAACTCTCGCCTGCCGACAAGGCTGCCTTCAAAGGCGAACTGGATGCCGCACGCCAGAAGACCCACGGCCAGATCCGTGCCCTGCTGACGCCTGACCAGCAGAAGACCTTCGACGAGATGCAGAAAAAGCAGGCCGAGCGCCGTGCCGAATGGACCGAATTCAAAGCCTGGAAGGCGCAGCAAGCGCAAAAAGCGCAATAATCCGCTTATGCTCCAGCCCGACGGCCAACGCCGTCGGGCTTTCTTCGTTTGTACCGTTTGGTTGAGGACTTGCTGTGCGATCACTGTTCTGGCGCATCCTGGCCAGCTTCTGGCTGGCCATTGCCCTTGTCGCGGGCCTATCGATTCTGCTCATGCACGTGCTCAACCAGGACAACTGGATTCTCAGCCGTCATCCGGGCTTGAACAGCCTGGCCGAAGAGTGGACGCAGACCTATGAAAGCCAGGGCGAAGAAGCCGCCCAGGCGATTCTGGAACAGCGCAAACAGCGTTATCACATTGATGTGCAAGTGCTCAATGAAGGCGGCGACCCGCTGGTCCGCGGGACCTTTCCACGGCGGGCCGCGGCCTTTGAAGCGCGCCAGAACAACGATGACCGCAAGCTGCCCTGGCGGCGCCTGACGGTCGAGTACACCAGCCCGAAAAGCGGCGAAACCTATCTGCTGATCTACCGTATTCCCCACCCGGAACTGGACGCCTGGCACCGCGAAAGCCTGCTGCGCCCCCTCAGCGCCTTGGGCATTGCCCTGGTGGTGCTGACCTTGTTCAGTTTGCTGGTGACCTTGTCCATCACCCGTCCCCTGAGCCGCCTGCGCGGTGCCGTGCATGACCTCGGGCAGACCACCTACCAGCAGAACAGCCTGGCAAAACTGGCGGGGCGTCGCGACGAGTTCGGTGTGCTGGCCAAGGACTTCAACCTGATGGGCGCGCGCCTGCAAAGCCTGATCGGCAGCCAGCGCCAACTGCTGCGGGATGTCTCCCACGAATTGCGTTCACCGCTGGCACGCCTGCGCATTGCCCTGGCCCTGGCCGAACGTGCCGGTCCCGAGGAACGCGAGCGACTCTGGCCACGCCTGACCCGCGAATGCGACCGGTTGGAAGCGCTGATCAGCGAAATCCTCACCCTGGCCCGGGTCGACTCCGACCAGGCCAGCGCTGAAGAGGTCGACCTCACGGCGCTGATCACCACCTTGCAGAAAGACGCAAACCTGGGCTGCCCGGAACAGCCGGTGCACTTCGACGGCGAACCGCCGCTGAGCTTCAAGGGCTGGCCGACCATGATCGAACGGGCTGTGGATAACCTGCTGCGCAACGCCCAGCGTTTCAATCCCGAGGGCCAGGCCATCGAGCTGCACGCGCAACGTCAGGGTGAGCGCATCGAAATCAGCGTACGCGACCATGGCCCCGGCGTGGAACCCGCGCACCTGGCACAACTGGGCGAACCCTTCTACCGGGCGCCTGGGCAAACCGCCCCGGGCCACGGCCTGGGACTGGCCATTGCCCGGCGGGCGGCGGAACGGCATGGCGGCAGCCTCATACTGGCAAATCATCCCGAGGGCGGGTTTATCGCAAAACTGGATCTGCCTTTGGAGCCTGGGGCACTGGTTTAATTTCAAGCCGACCAGGCGCTGACAAACTCCGCCAGATCGACCTTCGGCGGCTGGCGCAGCTCGTTCTGCGGCGTGCCCAGGTACAGGAAGGCGATCACTTCCTCGTCATCGCCCAATCCCAGGCCCTTGGCCACATGGCGCGAATAGGACAGCTCGCCGGTGCGCCATACCGCGCCGATCCCCTGGGCGTGGGCCGCCAGCAGGATGCCATGCGCCGCACAACCGGCGGCCAGCAACTGCTCGGACTTCGGCACCTTGAAGTGCTCCTGCAAGCGCGCCACCACCACAATCACCAAGGGTGCGCGCAAAGGCATGGCGTGAGCCTTGTCGATGGCCGCCGGGTTCGCCTCGCCCTCTTGCAGGCGCACGGCTTCAGCCAGCAGGCTGCCCAATTGCTCGCGGGCCGCCCCTTCAACGGTCAGGAAACGCCAAGGCCGCAGTTGCCCGTGATCCGGTGCGCGCATGGCCGCTGCAAAGAGGATATCGCGCTGGGCCTGGGTCGGTGCGGGCTCGAGCAGGCGCGGTGCGGATACACGGTTGAGCAAATTGTCGAGAGCCTCCATCGGCCACCTCCTCTGGAAAATGATCGGGCTATTCTAGCCAGATACCGCGCCTGCGTACTGGTTTACATGACTCGGGTCGCAGGTAAAATGGCGCTCGTCCTCCTTTCCCGAGCCTATTTCATGGCGATGCCGACCCTGCGCATCATTGGTTTCATCATCGGCATCTTCCTGATCACCCTGGCTGTCAGCATGGTCATCCCCATGCTGGTGCTGGTGGTTTTCGAACGCACCGGCGACCTGCCGGCCTTTCTCTGGGCCAGTACGATCACCTTCCTCGCCGGTTTGGTCCTGGTGATCCGCGGTCGCCCGGAACAGGTACACCTGCGCCCCCGGGACATGTACCTGCTCACAGTCTCCAGCTGGGTGGTAGTGTGCGTTTTCGCCGCGCTGCCCTTCGTGTTGACCCTGCACACCAGCTACACCGACGCCTTTTTCGAAAGTATGTCGGGCATCACTGCTACCGGCTCGACCGTGCTCAGCGGCCTGGACAGCATGTCCCCGGGCATCCTGATCTGGCGCTCGCTCCTGCATTGGCTGGGTGGAATCGGTTTTATCGGCATGGCGGTGGCGATCCTGCCGCTGCTGCGCATCGGTGGCATGCGCCTGTTCCAGACCGAATCCTCGGACCGCTCGCAAAAGGTCATGCCGCGTTCGCACATGGTGGCGCGCCTGATCGTCACCGCCTATATCGGCATCACCATCCTCGGCAGCCTGGCGTTCTGGTGGGCCGGCATGAGCCTGTTCGATGCGATCAACCACGCCATGTCGGCGATTTCCACTGGCGGTTTCTCCACCTCGGACCAGTCCCTGGCCAAGTGGAGCCAACCGGCGGTGCACTGGGTGGCCGTAGTGGTGATGATTCTCGGCAGCCTGCCGTTCACCCTCTACGTGGCGACCCTGCGCGGTCACCGCAAGGCACTGATCAAGGATCAGCAGGTGCAAGGCTTGCTCGGCTTGCTACTGGTGACCTGGCTGGTACTCGGCACCTGGTACTGGTGGACCACCAACCTGCACTGGCTCGACGCCCTGCGCCATGTGGCGCTGAACGTGACTTCAGTGGTCACCACCACCGGCTTCGCCCTGGGCGACTACAGCCTGTGGGGCAACTTCTCGCTGATGCTGTTTTTCTACCTGGGCTTCGTTGGCGGCTGCTCGGGTTCAACGGCCGGCGGGATCAAGGTGTTCCGGTTCCAGGTCGCCTATATCCTGCTCAAGGCCAACCTCAACCAGTTGATCCATCCGCGGGCAGTGATCAAGCAGAAATACAACGGTCACCGTCTCGACGAAGAGATCGTGCGTTCGATCCTGACCTTCTCGTTCTTCTTTGCCATCACCATTTGCGCCATCGCCCTGGCCCTGTCGCTACTGGGCCTGGACTGGATGACTGCCCTTACCGGCGCCGCCAGTACCGTCTCCGGCGTGGGGCCGGGCCTGGGCGAGGTGATCGGGCCATCGGGGAATTTCTCCACCCTGCCGGACGCTGCCAAGTGGATCCTGTCCCTGGGCATGCTGCTCGGCCGGCTGGAAATCATCACGGTGTTCGTTCTGTGTATCCCCGCATTCTGGCGTCATTGATCGAGGCCACCGCCCCCAGCAACCGCGCCCGGTACTCGCCGGGCGTGAGTTCGAACCAACGGCGGAAGGCGCGAAAAAAGTTGCTCGGGTCGGCGAAACCCAGCAGATAGGCGATTTCCAGCAAGGTCATGCGCGGTTGCGCCAGGTACTGTTCGGCCAACTCACGGCGGGTGTCGTCGAGCAGCGTCTGGAAACTGGTGCCCTCCTCCTGCAAACGCCGCTGCAGGGTGCGTTGAGACAGGTGCAGGGTCTGCGCCACCACCTCGCGCTTGGGCTCGCCCTGGGGCAGCAAGCGACACAACACCTGACGCGCCTTGTGGGTCACCCGGCTTTCGGAAAAGCGCGCCAGGTATTCGCCGGCAAAACGGTCGTGGAGCAAGGCCATGGCTTCGTTGGCGGTCGGCAACGGTGCTTCCATGTCGGCCTGTTCGAAGATCAGCGCATCGTAAGGCGCGTTGAACACCAGTGGCGCATGGAACACTTCCTTGTAAGGACCGATATCCTCCGGCTCCACGCCCTGCAGCAGCACCTTGCGCGGCTGCAAGGTGCGTCCGGTCAGCCAGCCGCACAGCGCCAGGGCGCAGGCCATTGAAGCCTCGGCACTCTGGCGGGTGGGTGGCAGATGGTCGCCGTGCACCGTCAGGATCAACGCATAACCTTCAGGCAAGAGGCGAAAGCTCAAGTCGGCGCTTTCGGCGATGATCCGTTGATAACGCACCAGGCGCCGGAAACCCTCGGCCAGGGTCTGACTGGACATCAGCGCATAGCCGGCGACATGAAAGGATGCCGGGCGCACCACCCGGCCCATGTTCAAACCGATCGCCGGGTTGCCGGAAAGCTCCACCGCGCGCTGCCAGAGGCGCGTCATCGAATCCTGGGGAAAGCGCGCATCGGGATCGTCGAGGGCCGCATAATCGAGCCCCAACTGCCTGAACAGGACACGACAATCCAGGCCATCCATCTCCAGCGCCTTGACAATCCCCATCGCCCAACTTGCAGAAGTCGTTCTCTCGCTCATGGCCTTTTCTTGCATGATAAGTCGTATAGGACGACTAATGGCCTAAGGATACTAAAGTGGCGCCTATTGTCACTGGTAGCCGCTGCCAATCACTCTAGACTCAAATAAGCTCCCCGTGGAACCCTCCGTGGGCGAGGTCGCCAACGCGGAGAGTAACCCGTGGAAAACGTTAGAAAATTCAATAGCTTCGCAGAGTTCTACCCCTACTACCTGAGCGAACATGGCAACAGTACCTGCCGCAGGTTGCATTTCATCGGCACCAGCCTGGTGATCTTTTTCCTGGCCCTGGCCATCGGTCGCGCCTCGGGAGGCTTACTGCTGGCAGTGCCCATCGCCGGTTATGGCTTCGCCTGGGTCGGCCATTTCTTCTTCGAGAAGAACCGCCCGGCCACCTTTGAACACCCCCTCTACAGTTTGCTCGGCGATTTCGTCATGTTTCGCGACATGATCCTCGGCAAAGTGCCGTTTTAGGCCCCGGAGGCCAGCAAAGCGTCCTGTGCAGCCACTGCCAGGATGCGGGCAAGCCCTAGACTGAGTCCGGCAGCGATAAAAACCACAAGAGGACAGCCGATGACCGGACAAGCCCGCTTTACCCATATGCAGGACGGTACTCAGGAGGATTGGGCGGTGATTGCCGCCGACTTCGGTGCTTACGCCAAGCAGCTGCCGGCACGGATCCTGACTCACCTGAAGCTGCTGGAGGGCGATTTCGGCGGTTTCCCGGTGGATCGCCTGACCCATTCGCTGCAAACCGCCAGCCGTGCCTGGCGCGACGGACGGGACGAGGAGTACGTGGTCTGCGCGCTGCTCCACGATATTGGCGACACCCTGGGTTCCTATAACCACCCGGACATCGCCGCGGCGATCCTCAAGCCCTTCGTCAGCGCCGAAAACCTGTGGATGGTGGAAAAGCACGGGATTTTCCAGGGCTACTACTTCTTCCACTTCCTGGGAATGGATCGCCATCTGCGCGAGCAGTTTCGCGAGCACCCGCAGTACCTGGCGACCATCGAGTTCTGCGCCAAATACGACGCGGCGGCCTTCGACCCGGGCTACGAGAGCCTGCCCCTGAGCTTTTTCGAGCCGATGATGGAGCGCGTATTCGCCCAACCCCGGCAGTCGATCTACAAGACCGCGATGGAGCAAAACCAGACGGCCTGATGCGGGCTAACCCGGCTCGGCGACTTTCTCCAGTTCCAGCTTGAGCTGCGCCTCTTTCGCCTGGGCATCCGCCAGGCGATACAGCTCGATGGTGCCGTCCCAGTGTTCGATCAGGGCGGTGCAGGACTCGACCCAGTCACCGCAGTTGAGGTAGTCCACTTCGCCGACCTTGCGGATCTCGGCATGGTGGATATGCCCGCACACCACCCCGTCCAGCCCGCGCTTCACGCATTCGTGGGCGATGGCCTCTTCAAAGTCGCTGATAAAGCTGACCGCGGTCTTGACCTTGTGCTTGAGGTAAGCCGACAACGACCAGTAGCCATAACCGTAGCGAGCCCGCCAATGGTTCAGCCAGCGATTGAGGGTCAGGGTGAACTCGTAGGCCGAATCACCGAGGAACGCCAGCCAGCGGTGATAACGGGTGATCACGTCGAACTGGTCGCCATGGATCACCAGCAGCTTGCGCCCGTCAGCGGTGTGGTGCACCGCTTCGTCGACCAGCTGGATATTGCCCAGGATCAGCTTGGAATAACGGCGCAGGAATTCATCGTGGTTGCCGGTGACATAGATCACCTCGGTGCCACGCTTGCTCATGGTCAGCAGTCGGCGGATCACGTTGGTATGCGCTTGCGGCCAGTACATGCCACCGCGCATCTTCCAGCCGTCGATGATATCCCCCACCAGGTAGATACGGTCGGCCTGATAGCCCTTGAGAAACTGCGACAGGTGTTCGGCCTGGCAGTCCCGGGTTCCCAGGTGCACGTCGGAAATCCACAGGGTTCGCACACGCTGCTTACGGCTGGGTTTGGCGAGCTCCGCACGGGTCATGGGCATTCTCCGGATTTTTCCTGAGCTTGCACCGGGGCAGTTAATAGTCCATGACAGCTACATGGCAGTCCGATGACAACCGCCCGAACGGCAAGCGGTGTAAACTGCGGCGATGCCAAGGAGACCGCGATGGGACCGATCCTGACCCTGCGCCACTACAGCCCCGACCTGATCAACCACAGCCACGCCCATGCGCAGCTGGTGTTCGGCCTGTCCGGCCGGCTCGACTTCGAGATCGAGGGCCACGGCAGCCAGGTGGTGCAGCAAAGCGTCGCGGTGATCCCCTGCGATGCCCATCACGCCTGCGCCAGCCCCAACGGCAGCCGCTGCCTGGTGCTGGATGTACCCGACGAACGCTGGTTGCTGAACACTTTGGGCGACCATGCCGATGCCAGCCGGCGTCTGCTCGACACCGCCGGGCCGCGAACCCTCGACGCCGCCCAGAGCCAACTGGTGCAGTGGCTGGCGGCCAGCCCCGTGGACGACCCGTTGATCGCGCAACAGGGCGCGGTGCTGCTGCTCGCCAGCCTGAACAGCCCCGGTAGCCGCCCACTCGGCGGCAAGCGCCTGCCCCTGGCCGCCCTCAACGCGCATATCGATCGCCATCTGGCCCACCCGCTGCAGGTGACGGACCTGGCACGCATTGCCGACCTGTCCAGCGCCCGCCTGCATACGCGCTTTGTCGCCGAATGCGGGCAGACACCCATGGACTATGTGCGCAGTCGTCGCCTGCATATCGCCCTGGGACTGCTGCGCGAGTCGGCCCTGCCGATCGGCGAGATCGCCAGCCGCGTCGGCTACCAGTCACAAAGCGCCTTTGCAGCCGCCGTGCTCCGTGAATTCGGCCGCACGCCCGGCGCGCTGCGACGCGAGTCCTGAGACAAACGACAGCAGGCGCGCGACAGACAGGCACACTGACTGCCCTCTAGACTGCGGCTCTGTCTGTCAGCGTTTTCAAGGACCACCATGACTCCCCGTTCCGCCCTGGGCGCCCTGCATATCGGCGCATTGATGTTTGGCCTGACCGGCGTGTTCGGCAAACTCGCGAGCGCCGCCCCGGCCATCATCGTCTTCGGCCGCGCGGTCTTTGCCGTGCTCGCCCTCAGCCTGTTCGCCCGCCTGGCCCGCAACCATCGCTGGCAACCGTTGCAGGCACAGGACTGGCGGCGCCTGCTGCTCAGCGGCCTGCTGCTGGCCGGGCACTGGGTCAGCTTCTTCATTGCGGTCAAAGTCGCCGGCGTGGCCGTGGCGACCCTGGGTTTCGCCAGCTTTCCGGCCTTTACGGTGCTCCTGGAGGGGCTGATCTTTCGCGAGCGCATCCGCTTCAATGAAATCCTCCTGGTGCTGCTGGTCAGTATCGGCCTGGTGCTGGTCACCCCTGACTTCGACCTTGCCAGCCAGGCCACCGGCGGGCTGCTCTGGGCCGTACTGTCCGGCCTGCTGTTCTCATTGCTGTCGCTGGCCAACCGCGCCGGCTCCGGGCGGATTCCCGCCGTGCAGGCGGCGTTGTGCCAGAACCTGGTGGTCGCCGCCTGCCTGCTCCCCTGGGCCGCCCCGGATCTTGCGCAAGTAGCGGCGCTGGACTGGGTCTGGATCGGTCTGCTCGGGGTGTTCTGCACCGCCGTGGCCCACAGCTTGTTCGTGGCCAGCCTCGCGGTGATCAAGGCGCGTACCGCCGCGGTGGTCTTTGCCCTGGAGCCGGTGTACGGGATCACCGCGGCCTGGCTGCTGTTCGGCGAAAACCCGACCTTGCGCATGCTGATCGGCGGCGCCCTGATCATTCTCGCCATCGTGGTGTCCAGCCGCCTGGGTGCGGCGGCCGCACCTGGGGAAAACCAGCAAGCCGCGTCAGTTCATTGACGAAAACCCAATCCGCCTATACTGGTGACATCCGCAACAGTTTGCTGTCGTTCACGGAGATCAGGGTTTCTCGACGACAGCTGCAGTGATTCCCCCCTGAATCGACTCGATTCGAGCGGCCCTCCCCATCAACATGTTGGAGGGTTTCATCCATGGACATCGTCAGTCTTTTGATTCAAGCCATCAGCGGCGCCGTGGGCGGTAACGTGGCCGGCTCGGTCCTGCAGAAATACAACCTGGGCCCGGTGATCAATTCCATCCTCGGCATACTCGGCGGCGGTCTCGGCGGGCAGTTGCTCGACCTCTTCACCAACGGCAGCGTGGGCAGCGGCAGCGGCGCACTGGACCTGACCTCGATCCTCAGCAGCGTTGTCAGTGGCGGTGTGGGCGGTGGGGTGCTGATGGTCATCGTCGGGCTTATCAAGTCGAAGCTGAGCCCATCGTAACGGCGCGCCTATCGGGGCCGGTCGTTGTGCCCGAGGTCACGCTCGGGATCGATCCGGTCCCGTACCCGCTGCTTGAGTACCTTGGCTTCTGGAAAGCCGCCGTCTTCCTTGCGCTCCCAGATCTGCACCTCGTCGCAGGTGATCCGGAACACCCCGCCGGTCCCCGGTTCCAGGGCCACCTGGCCGAGATCGTCGGCGAAAGTGCTGAGCAGTTCCTGGGCCAGCCAGGCGGCACGCAGCAGCCATTGGCACTGGGTGCAGTAGGTGATGACGATATGCGGTTTACGTGCGGTCATGATTGCACCGGGCTCCTGGGGGAAAGGTCGTCGCTATAATAGCGACCTTTTTACCGCCTCTCCCGAGATCATGATGCGCCGCTTGTTGTCCTGCCTGCTCCTCTGTCTACTGCCCCTGGCGCTGCAAGCCGCCGAACCGCCGCGACCGAAGATCGGCCTGGTGCTGTCCGGCGGTGCCGCCCGTGGCCTGGCCCATATCGGCGTGCTCAAGGCCCTGGAAGAACAGGGCATCAAGATCGATGCCATCGCCGGCACCAGCATGGGCGCGGTGATCGGCGGGCTGTATGCCTCGGGCTACAAGATCGACGAGCTGGAAAAGCTCGCCCTGGGCATCGACTGGAAACAGGCGCTGTCCGACGCCCCGCCCCGGGAAGACGTCCCCTTTCGGCGTAAACAGGATGACCGCGACTTCCTGGTCAAACAGCAGCTCAGTTTCCGCGACGACGGCAGCCTGGGCCTGCCGCTGGGGGTGATCCAGGGCCAGAACCTGGCCCTGCTGCTGGAAAGCATGCTCGCCCATGCCAGCGGCACCCGTGACTTCGACAAGCTTCCGATCCCCTTTCGCGCGGTCGCCACCGATATCGCCAGCGGCGAAAAAGTCGTGTTCCGCCGCGGCCACCTGCCCCAGGTGGTCCGCGCCAGCATGTCGATCCCGGCGGTGTTCGCCCCGGTCGAGCTGGACGGGCGCCTGCTGGTGGACGGCGGCATGACCGACAATATCCCGCTGGATGTGGTGCGCGAGATGGGCGTCGACATCGCCATTGTGGTCGATATCGGCACCCCGCTGCGCTCACGCAAGCAACTGGCGACCGTGGTCGACGTCCTCAACCAGTCGATCACCCTGATGACCCGGCGCAACTCCGAAGAACAGCTGGCCACACTGCACCGCAACGACATCCTGATCCAACCGGCGCTGGCCAGTTACGGCAGCACCGACTTCGGCCGCGCCCAGGACATCATCGACGCCGGTTACCGCGCCACGCGCATTCTCGACGCGCGCCTGGCCGGCTTGCGTCCACCGCCCAATCCCGACGCCGAATGGGTCGCCGCCCGTGCGCCCGAACAGCGCACCCCAATAATCAGTGCGATCAAGATCGAGAACGACTCCAAGGTCAGCGACGCGGTGATCCGCTATTACATCCGCCAACCCCTCGGCGAGCCGCTGGACCTCGAGCGCCTGCGCATCGACATGGGCACTCTCTACGGCCTGGACTACTTCGAGCAGGTGCAATACCGGGTCGCGCGCAAGGGCCAGGAGCACACCCTGGTCATCAACGCCCGGGGCAAACGCAGCGGCACCGACTACCTGCGCCTGGGCTTGAACCTGTCGGATGACATGCGCGGCGACAGCGCCTTCAATATCGGCGCCAGCTATCGGGTCAACGGCATCAACAGCCTCGGCGGCGAGTGGCTGACCCGGGCCCAGATCGGCGATCAGCAGGATCTCTACAGTGAGTTCTACCAACCGCTGGACACCGGCTCGCGCTACTTCGTCGCGCCCTATGTGAACCTGCAAACGCAGAATGTGGAAGCGACCCTGGATAACGATCCGATTGCCGAGTACCGGCTGGAACGGTATGGCTTCGGCTTGAACATCGGTCGACAGATCGCCAACAACGGCGAGATCCGCCTGGGTATCGGCGAGGCCTGGGGCAACGCCGACGTGAAGATCGGCGATCGCAGCCTGCCGCGGGAGAGTTTCAGCGAAGGTTTCTACGCGCTCAAATATTCCTTCGACTCGCTGGACAACGTCTACTTCCCCCATACAGGGGAGAACATCAACCTGACCCTGCGCGAGTTCGACCCGAGCCTGGGTTCGACCCAACGCTACCGGCAGTGGGAGTTCAGCCTGGACAAGGCCCTGAGCGAGGGCCCGAACACCTGGATCCTCGGCGGGCGCTACGGGCGCACCCTGGACAATGCCGAAGTGGTCACTTCGAGTTTCCTGCTGGGGGGCGCACGACAGTTGTCGGGGTTCCGCCAGGATTCGATTGCCGGGCAGAACATCAGCCTGATGCGCGCGGTCTACTACCGCCGGCTGACACCCCGGGCCTACCTGCCGCTGGATTTCCCCCTGTACCTCGGCGCCTCGCTGGAACGCGGCCGGGCCTGGAACAACGACAATCAATTCGACACCGGCTACATCAACGCCGCCAGTGTGTTCCTGGGCTTCGATACGCCGCTGGGGCCGTTGAACTTCAGCTACGGCCTCAATGACGATAATCAGAAGGCGCTGTACCTGAATCTGGGCCAGACCTTCTGATGTTCGGAGGGGCGAGCCGACTCAGCGAATACTGGCAAGCAAGGTGCGCGCCGTCTGCTTCAGGGGTTCATCGCCTTCACGCAGTAACTCCAGGAGCAGTTGGCTGGCATGGTCCAGGTCACCGACATTGATGCAGGTTTGCGCCCGCTCAAGCTTGCTGGCCGAGGCCTGCTCGCGCTCGAGGCTGTCGAAGTCGACTTCCAGGGGCTCGATATCCAGGGGCTCGGAATCACTCATGAAACCGTCGAGAAACGCGTCGTCCAGTGAGTCCCCGTCGTCGGGCAGACTCAACTCCACTTCGCCCACAGGCACGGGCGCAGGCTCTGACTCAAGCTCGGAAAAATCGCTGAGGAACTGCTCGTCCGGCATCTCGAACACTTCCGGCAGTTCATTGAAGCTCTTGGTGAAGATCGGCTCGGGCTCAGGCTCCAGCTCGACAGGCAACACCGGCTCTTCGACGGTCTTGCTGCGGGGATGGGGCGTATTGTCGAACGGACTGACCAGGTCCCAGTCGGCGTCCATGGACAGGTCATCGAGGTTGAGCTGGAATTCATCCTCCAACGGTTTGTCCGCGACAGGGGCGGTTGCAATCGTTTCCTCAGCCGGCTCATTCCAGTGTGCGGCCAATACCGGCGCGGCCGCTGCCACGGCACCGACCGCCGCCAGAACCGCTACCGGGGAAACGGCTGGGGTTGGGGCTTGAGCTGGTGTGGCGACAGCGTTTTGCAGTTTCGGATACTTCGCGCGCAACTCCTGCAGGGCCGACTCGTTGAACCCGGCCTCCAGCAGCTTGTGCTCTTCCGTTGCGTAAGCCGCACTGTCGCCCTGCTGGGCCAGCACATCGAGCAAGCGCAGCTGCAAGTCCGTGCGCTCGGGCTCCTTGAGCATGGCCTCGCGCAGGATGCCCGCCGCCTCGCTGAAGCGGCCATAGGCAATGTAGATACTCACCCCTTCAAGGGCATCTGGCACTTCGCTGGACTGACGCGAAGCCACCGCGGCCACCGGTGCCATCACCGGCTCGATCCGTGTCGGCGCGGGGGTTGCGGCCTTGGTCGGCTGGGCCGGCGTTACCACGCGACTGACCATCGGTTCTGGAGCCGGAGCCACCGGAGTCACGGCCTCGGGCGCCTGTTCAGCCTGCTGGCGGTTGCGCCGCAGGATAAAGGCCACGGCCAACAGCGCGATCAGCAACAGCACCGCCCCCCATAGCAGCCAGTTCGGGCCATCGGCAGTCTCGGCGGCCGGTGTCGGCAGCACCACGGGCGCGGCCACCACGGCGGGAGCTGGCGCCACAGCCTTGGTCTTGAGTTCGGCGAGTTGTGTCTGCAGTTCAACGGCCTGTTTCTGGCTGCTGGCAATCATCTCATCCTGGGCTTTCAACCTGACCTGCAGATCCTCGACGGTCTTCTGCAACTGCTGGTTTTCCAGGGCGGCCTTGGCCAGTTCCTCGGCGTTTTGCGCGGTCTCGGTCACGGCGGCAGCCGCATTCTGCGTGGCGGCAGCCGCGGTGGCCGTAGTCGCAGCGGCCAAGGTCGGGGCCGTGGAAGACGCCGGGGCCGCAACCACTGCGACGTCCGGCAACAACAGGCTCTGGCCGACACGCAAACGGTCGCTGCCCGGATTCAGCGCACGAATGCCCTGGGACAATTCATTGACCGAGGCCTGACTGCCGGCTTCGCGCAGTCGCTTGGCAATGACCCAGGGGTTGTCGCCCTTGACCACGGTGTAATGTTTACCTTGCACGGCAGGCGGCGGTGGGATATTCGCCACCGAGGCCGGTTGCTCCAACGCGGCGCTGCGGGCTGGCAGGCTGTAACCCGCCGGCAGGTTGCCCGGCGGATCGAGCAGCACGGTGTATTCGCGCAGCAAGCGCCCGTTGGGTCGGTTGACCTGCACCAGGAAATTCAGAAAAGGTTCGCTGACCGGTTTGTTGGTCTGCACTTGGATAACACTGCTGTTGCCCCGCAACACAGGGGTAAAGCGCAGGTCATTGAGGAAGAACACCCGCTCGACGCCCGCCCGGGCGAACTCCTCGGGGGTCGCCAGGCTGACCGACAGTTCGCCGTCGGCCAGGTCGCCCGGCTCGATCAAGGCGATTTCCGCATTCAGCGGCTGATTGAGCGCCGAATGCAGGGTGATATCCCCCAGGCCCATGGCCGGAGCCAGTGCCGAATACAACAGCCCGCCGGCCAGCACGGCCAACAGGCGAGCACGGTTCAGGGTGGATTTTCCAATGGAGCACCGCAACGCGGACTGCAAACTCTCGAGCATGAGCATCCCTTAGCTGGCGTGACGGCCCGCTCACGCAGGGCCAGACACCGACACAATACACAGAACCAGTAACTCTTATAGCCTGCCGCTGGAAGACTATCCAAAATCAGCAGCGCGGGAATGCCTCAAGATTTTTCCAGATTGGCCAGGATCCGGCTATGGACCCGCATACAGATCCGCAGCTCTTCATCATCGACACCGACGAACAGCTCATGGCGCAAGGCCGTGGCAATGGTCTCGATCTGTTCAATCAGGGGGCGTGCCGAGGGACTCAGGACGATTTTCTTTGCCCGGCGATCTTCCAGCACGGCCTGGCGCTGGACCAGCCCCTGGGTTTCCAGACTGTCGAGCAGACGGGCCAGGGTCGGCCCTTCAACACCCACACTCTGGGCCAGCTCGCGCTGGGTCGGGGCCTCGGTAAAACGCGCCAGGTGCAGCAAGACCAGCCAGCGCGCCTGGGACAAGCCCAGGCCGGCCAGACGGCGATCCAGTTCCGCACGCCAGCCTCGCGACATGTGCGCCAACTGCATGCCAAAACGGTGTTCATCGGTCAACGGCATAAAACACTCAGGGTTAGACTTAAAATAGATAAAACTAATTATTAGTCAGCTAAGCATGGCCAATGCCCGGAGGCAAGGCTTGCTCCGCGCTGAATCGTTACTTGTCGTGAATAGGACAGTGACCGGAGACAATACCGACCTCACATTTCAAATTCCGCCTGCAAGGCAGCCCGCACGCAGTACAGGACCCCTTCCGGCACCCGGCCGGCAAACAGTTCGGCAATGGCGGTCACCGGAGGCAATTCGCCTTCGCCGTCGAGGAAGGCGTCCTGGATTTCCCCCAACAGATCCTCCGGCAAATCCAGCGCCTGTTCCAGGGACAGTTGCTGGCGGCCGACGGCTTCGGCCAGCAAGGTGTAGACATTCTTTTCCGAACACTGCAACTGGCCGGCGATCTGCAACGGCGTCATGCCGGCCCGGGCCAGGCTGATCAGTTCGTGGCGGATATCGGCCACGGTTTTCGGGGTCTCGGCCTCGCCGCCAAGGACTTCGAGGAACGCCTCGCCGTAACGCTCCAGCTTGCGCGCGCCGATACCGCTGACCTTGGCCATTTCCGCCAGGGAGGTCGGCTGGCTGCGGAGCATTTCCAGCAAGGTGGAGTCGGGGAAAATGACATACGGCGGTACACCATGCTCCTGCGCCAGTTTGCGCCGCAGGGCACGCAGGGCTTCCCACTGTTCGCGCTCCTCGCCACGCACCAGTTGGCTGGCGGGACTGGCGGAAACACTTTTGGCCGTGGTCTGCGGCTTGAGGTCGCGGCGCAGCTCCAGGCTCACTTCGCCCTTGAGCAGGGGCCGGCAGCTATCGCTCAGGCGCAGGCCGCCGTAGCCTTCCAGGTCGATATCGGCCAGCCCTCGGGCTACCAGTTGGCGGAACAGCGTGCGCCATTCGCCTTCGGCCAGCGCCTTGCCGACACCGAACACCGTCAGGTGCTGGTGACCGAAACTGCGCACCTTGTCGTTTTCCTTGCCCAGCAGCACATCCACCAGGTGCCCGACGCCATACCGCTGGCCCGTGCGGAAGATCGCCGACAGCGCCTGGCGCGCCGGTTCGGTGGCATCCCAGGTCTGCACGCCATCGACGCAGTTGTCGCAATGCCCACAGGGTTGCGGCATGTCTTCATCGAAATAGGCCAGCAGGGTCTGGCGACGGCAGCGGGTTTCCTCGCACAGGGCCAGCATGGCATCGAGCTTGTGGTGCTCCAGGCGCTTGTGCCGCTCGTCACCCTCGGAGTTCTGCAGCATCTGCTTGAGCATCACCACATCCTGCAAGCCATACGCCATCCAGGCATCCGCCGGCAGGCCGTCGCGGCCGGCCCGGCCGGTCTCCTGGTAGTAGGCTTCCAGGGATTTGGGCAGGTCGAGGTGGGCGACAAAACGCACGTTGGACTTGTCGATGCCCATGCCGAAAGCGATGGTCGCAACCATGATCAGCCCTTCCTCGTTGAGGAAGCGCTTCTGGTTGGCGGCGCGCACATCACTGGCCAGCCCCGCATGGTAAGGCAGTGCCGGAAAGCCCTGTTCACAAAGCATCGCGGCGACTTCATCGACCTTCTTGCGCGAGAGGCAGTAGACAATCCCGGCATCGCTGCGCCGTTGCGAAAGGAACGCCAGCAGCTGTTTGCGCGGCTGCTCCTTGGGCACGATGCGGTAGAAGATGTTCGGCCGGTCGAAGCTGGAGAGGAAGCGCTCGGCATTCTGCAGGTGCAGGCGATTGACGATTTCTTCGCGGGTCCGCTTGTCGGCGGTGGCGGTCAGGGCGATACGCGGGACATCAGGAAACAGCTCGGCCAACTGGCCGAGTTGCAGGTACTCGGGGCGGAAGTCGTGCCCCCATTGCGACACACAGTGGGCTTCATCGATGGCGAACAAGGCGATCTGGAGGTTCTGCAGGAACGACAACATGCGCGGCTGCACCAGGCGCTCGGGGGCCAGGTAGAGCATTTTCACTTCGCCGCGACGTATCCGCGCCGCCAGTTCGCGTTGCTGTTCGGCGCTCAGGGTGGAGTTCAGCGCCGCGGCGGCGACGCCCAGTTCCTCGAGGGTCGCCACCTGGTCGTCCATCAGCGCGATCAAAGGCGAGACCACCACCGTCAGCCCCTCGCGCAGCAGCGCCGGGACCTGGAAGCACAGCGACTTGCCGCCGCCGGTCGGCATCAGCACCAGGGCGTCGCCGCCATTGGCCACGCGCTCAATAATGGCACCCTGGCGACCACGGAAGCTGTCGTAACCGAAGATGTCCTTGAGGACGCGTTGAGCCTGTTCGAGCATAACCACTCCAAAAAATCACCGAAACGCCTACTCAAAGGCTGGTCGAAGATTCGCCGATTTCACGAAAAATTCCGTAAGCGGGCATTTCTTGAACCGCCACAGGGTCAGCAGCGCATCACAAAACGCGGCAGTATACCCGAGCACCCGATGGCAATGGGCGATGCTGGTCGGTTAAGGGAATTCAGTGCTTGCTGGCCTGAGGGCTCAAGAACGCCTAGAATTGCCTATCGTTTATTCCCAAGGTAGCCCCTCAATGTCCTTCGCTGAGCAACTCACCCGCCTGCAAGCCTTCCTCGACGCCGACGAGCTGCACGAAGAGGCGCTGGACTATGTCGCCGCCCACGGCTACCTGACCGCCTTGTCGATCTGCGCCGAGATCGTCCCCGATCGGGAATGGATCGACGCCCTGTTCGCCGAGGAGCCGCACTACAGCGACGCCGCCCAGCGCGAAGAGATCGAAACCACGCTGATCCAGCTCAAGGCCCATATCGCCCGCCAGCTGGCGTCCGATGAAGAATTCGAGCTGCCGTGCGACCTGGACCTGGGCGATGACCCGGACGACTCCGAGCTGCGCGGCTGGTGCATCGGCTTCATGGAAGGCGTGTTCCTGCGGGAAGAGGCGTGGTTCGAAACCGCCGAAGACGAAGTCAGCGAAATGCTCCTGCCGATCATGGTCGGTTCCGGCCTGTTTGACGAACAACCCGAGTTCGCCGATATCGCCGCCGATGCCAACCTGATGGATGACATGATCGTGCAGATCCCGGAAGCCCTGACCGCGCTGTACCTGCTGTGCAACGCCCCGGACGAAAAGCCGGCAATCCTCAAGCCACGTCATCACTGAGTCGGCTGACGGCATGAACTCAATCGCCCGGCACTGCCGGGCGTTTTTTTTCATGGTTGCGTAGGAAAGTTTCTTCACCCATCGCCTGAATCTGCCCTTCGATCAGCGCTTCGAACGGCCGCAGCAACGCCGCGAACGAAACCGGTGCTTCCAGGGTTTCCAGCGCCTGGACAATCGCTTCCACCGTCGACAATGCGCCCGGCTCCGGCGCCTTGCGCAATCGGTAGCGCGACACCGCCCCCGCCCCCAGCGTCACCCGTGGCAACGCCGCCAGCAATGGATTGAGGTAGAGCATCTTGCGCGCCTTGCGCCAGGTGCCGTCGGGTACCACCAGCAACAGCGGCAACTCGCTCGATTTGGCCGTATAAGTCTGCAAGGGTTGTGCATCGTCTGCCGGAAACAGCAATTTCGCCTGGTAACCGGGCTGTTGCAGCAACTGGGGCAGGTCCTCGAACACCTCACCTACCCACAACTCGGCATTGGTCAACCCCAGCGCCGCCAGCCGGGCGGTGTTCAAGGCATGGTTGACCTCACTGGGGTGCTGCAACAGCAGCACCCGGGTGCGGCTGTCCAATTGTGGGATCAGTGCACACAGGCAATGGCTTTCGGGACGCAGGCAGCGTTCGCAACGGGCTCTGGACATTGAGTGAGTACCGATCAGGGCTGGTTGAGCTGCGCTTTGAGCAGGTCGCGGAAGGTCTGGATCAACGGCTCGCGACTGCGGCCCCGACGCAGGATCATGGAGAACGGCGCCTGGTAACCGAAGGTCGCCGGCAGCAATACCCGCAGGTCCCCCTTGTCGGCCCAGGGCTGGGCGTAGTGCTCCGGCAGGTAGCCGATATAGGCACCGGACAACACCAGGATCAGTTGCGCCTCCATACTCTCCACCGTCGCCGCACTGTGCTTGAAGCCATGGCGCGCCAGCTCGGCCTGGCTCCAGTAACCGCGTCCAACCATGCGTTGCTGGGTAATCACCTGTTCCGGGATACGCCGTTCGTTGTACAGCGGATGCCGGTTGCTGCAATACAACCAGTGCTGCTCGCGGTACAGCGGTTGGTAGACCAGCCCGCTCATGCGCGTGGAGAAGGCGCCGATGGCCAGGTCGAGGCGATTGTCCTGCACACCGAGCTGCAATTCGTAAGGGCTCATCACCGACAGGTGCAGGTGCACGGCCGGGTGCTCCTGGCTGTAGGCGCCGATGGCCTCGGCCAGGGGCAAGGCCGGCTCGCTGACCGTGGAATCGATCACCCCCAGGTTCAACGTGCCGCGCAACTCCCCCTTGAGGGCCGCGGCGTATTGCTCGAAACCTTCGAGCTCGCCCAACAGGCGCAGGGTTTCCTGGTGGAACAACTCGCCCTTGCTGGTCAGGCTGAAACCGCCGCGCCCACGATGACACAGGACCAGGCCCAGGGACGCTTCAAGCTGGCTCATGTAGGTGCTGATCGCCGAGGTCGAGAGATTGAGCTCCTGCTGGGCGTTGGCGAAGCCCTGGTGCCGAACCACGCTGACGAAGATGCGCAATAGTTTGAGGTCGGGTAAAGCGTTGGCCATGGGAGTTCCTGGGGAAAGTCTGCATTGCCGGAAACCATTCCGTCCGCCCAGTTTCCCATTAGTTTAGAAAAATCTGAACTAACTATTTGCCGTCAGCGATTCTTCCCGCCCGGCGCCTTTCGCAGAATCGCCCCCTGATAACCAAAATAAATGATGAGGCTTACCCGTGGACAAGATTCTTCACCAACCACTGGGCGGTAACGAAATGCCGCGCTTCGGCGGTATCGCCACCATGATGCGCCTCCCGCACCTGCAATCGGCCGCCGGACTCGACGCCGCGTTCATCGGCATCCCGCTGGACATCGGTACCTCGCTGCGCGCCGGGACCCGTTTCGGCCCGCGGGAAATCCGCGCCGAGTCGGTGATGATCCGCCCGTACAACATGGCCACCGGTGCCGCGCCCTTCGATTCGTTGTCGGTGGCCGACATCGGTGACGTGGCGATCAACACCTTCAACCTGCTGGACGCCGTACGCATCATCGAAGAATACTACAATGCCCTCCTCGAACACCCGGTCATCCCGCTGACCCTGGGCGGCGACCACACCATCACCCTGCCGATCCTGCGTGCCATCCACAAGAAGCACGGCAAGGTCGGCCTGGTGCACATCGACGCCCACGCCGATGTCAACGATCACATGTTCGGCGAGAAAATCGCCCACGGCACCACCTTCCGCCGCGCCGTGGAAGAAGGCCTGCTGGACTGCGACCGGGTGGTACAGATCGGTTTGCGCGCCCAGGGCTACACCGCCGAAGACTTCAACTGGAGCCGCAAGCAGGGCTTCCGGGTGGTCCAGGCCGAAGAGTGCTGGCACAAATCCCTCGCCCCGCTGATGGCTGAAGTCCGCGAAAAAGTCGGCGGCGGCCCGGTGTACCTGAGCTTCGACATCGACGGTATCGACCCGGCCTGGGCGCCCGGTACCGGCACCCCGGAAATCGGCGGCCTGACCACCATCCAGGCGATCGAGATCGTCCGCGGTTGCCAGGGCCTCGACCTGGTCGGCTGCGACCTGGTGGAAGTCTCGCCCCCCTACGACACCACCGGTAACACCTCGCTGCTCGGCGCCAACCTGCTGTACGAGATGCTCTGCGTACTGCCCGGCGTGACCCATCGCTGAGGAGTCACCATGAACGACCGTGACCAGGTACTCAAGGCCGCCGCCGAGTTGGTGGCCGCCTTCGCCGCCAACGATCGCGAAGCTTACTTCGGCGCCTTCAGCGCCGATGCCAGCTTCGTTTTCTACACCCTCGAACAGCCCCTGCTGTCACGCGATGCCTACCAGGCGCTGTGGGACAGCTGGCGTGCGGAGGACGGCTTCGAGGTAATTTCGTGCACCTCGAGCAACGCTTTCGTCAGCCTGCAGGGCGATGTGGCGATTTTCATCCATGACGTGGCCACCGAGCTGCGCATGCAAGGGGAGCTTCTCTTTAGCCAGGAGCGCGAAACCATTGTGTTTCGCAAACAACCAGAACAAGGCCCATGGCTGGCCTGCCACGAACATTTGTCAGCGAAACCCCAGGGAATGCCCTCCCCTTAGCCAACACCGGTAGCCCTCGCGGAAGACGAGGGCACCGCAGTGATCGGAGCGATCATGAATAAAAATAACAATGAAAAAAGCCTTAGCAGCATTGAAACCAACGGGGTCGAACAGATCCCCGACCACGAACGCGACGCCCGACCCAGCGACCTGTTTCGCCTGATCTTCGGTGGCGCGAATACCTTTGCCACCGCCGTGCTCGGCAGTTTCCCGGTGCTCTTCGGCCTGTCCTTCCAGGCCGGTGTCTGGGCGATCGTCCTGGGCGTGGTGCTTGGCGCGCTGATCCTCGCGCCCATGGGCCTGTTCGGTCCGATCAACGGCACCAATAACGCCGTGTCCTCCGGCGCGCACTTCGGTGTGCACGGACGGATCGTCGGTTCGTTCCTGTCGCTGTTGACCGCCATCGCGTTCTTCTCGCTCTCGGTGTGGAGCTCGGGGGATGCGCTGATAGGCGGCGCCAAGCGGCTGATCGACATGCCGGAAACCGACCTGACCCTGGGCCTGGCCTACGGCCTGTTCGCGATCCTGGTACTGACGGTGTGCATCTACGGCTTCCGCTTCATGCTGTGGGTCAACCGCATCGCGGTGTGGGCCGCGAGCCTGTTGTTCCTGCTGGGGATCTTTGCCTTTGCACCGGCCTTCGACAGTCACTTCGCCGGCACCGTGGCGATGGGCCAGGCCGGTTTCTGGGCGGCCTTTATCGGCGCCGCACTGGTGGCCATGAGCAACCCGATTTCCTTCGGCGCGTTCCTCGGCGACTGGTCGCGTTATATCCCCCGTGAAACCTCGAAAGCCCGGATCATGCTGGCGGTGATCGCCGCGCAGATCGCTACCTTGATTCCCTTCCTGTTCGGCCTGGCCACCGCGACCATCGTGGCGATCAAGGCACCGGACTACATCACCGCGAACAACTATGTCGGCGGCCTGCTGGCCGTCTCGCCGACCTGGTTCTTCCTGCCGGTGTGCCTGATCGCGGTGATCGGCGGCATGTCCACCGGCACCACCTCCCTGTATGGCACCGGGCTGGACATGTCCAGTGTGTTCCCACGGCTGCTGTCGCGGGTCAAGGCGACCTTGCTGATCGGCGTGCTGTCGATTGCCTTTATCTTCATCGGACGCTTCGCGGCGAACCTGATGCAGAGCGTGTCGACCTTCGCCGTGCTGATCATCACCTGCACCACCCCGTGGATGGTGATCATGATCATCGGCCTGCTGGTGCGTCGTGGTTACTACTGCCCGGATGACCTGCAAGTCTTCACCCGCGGCGAAACCGGCGGGCGCTACTGGTTCAGCCACGGCTGGAACTGGCGCGGCCTGGGCGCCTGGATCCCCAGCGCGCTGGTGGGCCTGTGCTTCGTCAACCTACCGGGGCAGTTCGTCGGCCCGCTGGGCAACCTGGCCGATGGCATCGACATCAGCCTGCCGATCACCCTCGGGCTGGCGTCGCTGATGTACCTGGCGCTGCTCAGCCTGTTCCCGGAGACGGCAGAGGTTTATGGACCGCAGGATGCGCGCAGCCGGGATGGCAAAACATTGAAGCCTGGGATGCGCCAGGCGGCCTGATACACCTGTGGCGAGCCCCCTCGCCACGGAATGTGCCTTGAACTTTGCTCGACCATAAAAAAGATAATCGGAGACACGCCGTCATGGCTTTGGATTTATTGGTTGTACTCATTTATGCCGCTGGCATGCTCGTGCTCGGTTACTACGGCATGCGCAAGGCCAAGACCCACGAAGACTACCTGGTGGCCGGACGTAACCTGGGCCCGACGCTGTACATGGGCACCATGGCCGCCACGGTACTCGGCGGTGCCTCCACCGTCGGCACCGTGCGCCTGGGCTATGTCCACGGGATTTCCGGGTTCTGGCTCTGCGCGGCCCTGGGCTTGGGCATCATCGCGCTGAACCTGTTCCTCGCCAAACCGCTGCTGAAACTGAAGATCTTCACCGTGACCCAGGTCCTGGAGAAGCGCTACAACCCCATGGCCCGCCAGGCCAGTGCGGTGATCATGCTGGCCTACGCGCTGATGATCGGCGTGACCTCGATCCTCGCCATCGGCACCGTGCTGCAAGTGCTGTTCAACCTGCCGTTCTGGCTCTCGGTACTGCTGGGCGGCGGCGTGGTGGTGGTCTACTCGACCATCGGCGGCATGTGGTCGCTGACCCTGACCGATATCGTCCAGTTCGTCATCAAGACCGTGGGCCTGATGTTCATCCTGTTGCCGATCTGCCTTTACCGCGTCGGCGGCTGGGACCAACTGGTGAGCAAGCTGCCGGCGAGCAGCTTCAGCTTTACCACCATCGGCTGGGACACCATCATCACCTACTTCCTGATCTACTTCTTCGGCATCCTGATCGGCCAGGACATCTGGCAACGGGTGTTCACCGCCAAGGATGAGAAAGTCGCGAAGTACGCCGGCAGCGTCGCCGGGGTCTACTGCATTGCCTACGGCCTGGCCTGCGCCCTGATCGGCATGGCCGCCCATGTGCTGATTCCGGACCTGGCCAACGTCAACAACGCCTTTGCCGCCATCGTCAAACAGTCGCTGCCCGATGGCATTCGTGGCCTGGTGATCGCCGCCGCCCTGGCGGCCATGATGTCCACCGCCAGCGCCGGCCTGCTGGCCGCCTCCACCGTGCTGACCGAAGACCTGCTGCCGAAACTGCGCGGCGGCAAACAGTCGAGCCTGGGGATCAACCGCCTGTTCACCTGCCTGACCGGGATCGTCGTGCTGGGCATCGCCCTGGTGGTCAGCGACGTGATCAGTGCCCTGACCCTGGCCTACAACCTGCTGGTGGGCGGCATGCTGATTCCGCTGATCGGCGCGATCTTCTGGAAACGCGCGACCACCAGCGGCGCCATTACCAGCATGGCCCTGGGCTTCGTCACCGCCCTGGTGTTCATGATCAAGGACGGCCTGGACGCCAACACCCCGATCTACTACAGCCTGGCCATCGGCCTGATCAGCTTCGTCCTGGTCAGCCTGCTGTCTACGCGCCCGGCCAGCGTCGCCAGCGCCATCTGATACCGCAGTTACTTCAGCGGGTGCGACGTCGGTTGTCGCACCCGTTTTTTTTGCCTGCCGCCCTCCCCGCATTGGCCGACCCATGCGCGCTCAGGAAGATGAACGGTCAGGTCCCGCGCAAAACTTGTGCTGTACTGGCCTATAGCGACTGCCTTTTTGATTAACCGGAAGGCACAAGGATCGCTGGTGTCGTAGTTTGACCACTATCGCAATGCCCCAGGAAAGGGTCGAACAATAAGAAACCCTTCTTCGAGGCTCTTATGAACAGACTCGAGATTCATCAGCAAATCTGCCATTCCATTGAAGAACAACTGTCGTCGAAATGGTCGCAAGACCCGTCAAAGGCCAAGGACGACGCCTATTCCCTTGATCTCGTCGAGTTGTTCCATAGCCTTGAGTGCCTGTTCGATGTGCGGTTGGATCTGAACCGCGACCTGAGAGGCATCACCACCCTTGGCGATCTCAGTCGATTTATCTATGAAAAAACCCGGCTCGCCGAACCCACTGGATTTCCTCTCCCAGGCACAGTCCCGCCGCCCTTGCCGCAAAGGCAACCGGGGAGACCGGGCGCATGAAAAGAGCCGATATTCGCAAGAGTGTGCATGATTTCGTCAGCCAACGGCTCGACGACCATCAGGCGTTCGCTGACGATCAGAGCTTGCAGGCATTGGGGTTCGACACCCAGGACATTGAAGACCTGATGTTCCATCTTGAAGATGAGTTTGATCTGACGGCGTTTACCGAAGAGGAAGACCGCTTGCTCAAGGAAGCGGTCACGGTCAACGACTTGAGTCGTTTCCTGGCGAGAATCGCCAGGTACTGAACTTCGCCAACACGGCACGGCGAACAGCGCTGAACCCTGTTGCCGGCCCGTGGGCGCTTACCGACGCGGCTGGCGGCGACGGCGATCATCGTCGGTACGAATAGGTACCGGCTGCAGTGGCGGTTCGATCAGACCCAGGGCAACACCGAGGTCATGGAGCCAGGTTTGCAGTTTGTCTTTCATATAGCCCCCTTCAGGGTAATGCGAGCGACGGGATTCTGTAGCCGCTTCACACAGATCATAGCCCTAAGTCCTACGCAATGCTGTCCCTTGCAGCAGGATCTTTGATTTAAATCATGGCAAAACGCTTCAAGCCGACGCACGGAGCCCTTCGGCATTGTCCGCCAGGGGCAGCAAGGCACTTTTCTGCAGCTCGATCCAGGCCGCCAGGTTGGCGCCGACCATGCCCTTGCGCCACATCAGCCAGGTAGTGGCGCTGGCAAAAGGCTCGATCAGGCGATGCACCGACACGCTTTCCCGCCCGGGCAGGCTGGCCAGCATCGACTCGGACATCATCGCCACACCGGAGCCCGCGGTGACACAAGCGAGCATTCCGGGATAGGACTCAATCTCGATCGCACGACCCATCGTCGCATGATAGTGGCCGAACCAGGCCTCCAGGCGCAGGCGGTAGGCACAGCCACGGCGAAAGGTGAAGACCGGCTGCCCCTGCACTTCCAGGGCACTGCGCACCGGCGGGTGATCGACCGGCGCGATCAGCACCAGGGTTTCATCGCAGAACGCAATGCCGTCGAGCCCGGCCAGTTGCAGCGGGCCATCCACCAGGGCGGCATCCAGGCGCCCGGCGACCAGCCCTTCGAGCAATTCGCCGCTGGGCGCGGACTGCACCTGCAGGTTCACTTCGGGATAGGTGCGGTGATAACGCGCCAACATCGACGGCAGGTAAATCGCCGCGGTGCTGTACATGGTGCCCAGTACGAAGTCCCCCGCCGGTTGCCCGCCACGCACGGCAGCCTGGGCCTCGTCATGCAGCGAAAACAGCCGGGTCGAGTAATCGAGCAAGACCTTCCCGGCCGGAGACAGTTGCAGGCGCTGGCGTTCGCGCAGGAACAGTTCGACCCCCAGTTGCTCTTCGAGCTGCTTGATCCGCGTGGACAGGTTCGACGGCACCCGGTGCAGGCGCTCGGCAGCGCGCGTGATGGAACCTTCCTCGGCGACGGCGTGGAAGATCCGTAATTGGCTGAACTCCATGATCCTCTCCAAATCTGAACAAGTTACTCACTATTATTCATTTTTAAAGAAAGTCAATCGATCCTAGCCTGACGGTCATAGTCCTCTACCTGGAAATGACGCCATGTCACCTCTGATTCGTTTAACCGCCTGCTTCATCGCCCTGATGATGGCCATGGGCGTGGGCCGCTTCGCCCTGACCCCGCAACTGCCGCACCTGATCAGCGAAGGCCAGATCGACCTGACCGCCGGCGGCCTGATCGCCGCTGCCAACTACCTGGGCTACCTGCTGGGCGCGGTGGATGCCATGTTCGCCCGGCGCGCGCACCATATCCGTCTGCGCCTGCTCGCCGGCCTGTGGTTATGCGTGCTGCTGACCCTGGCCTCGTACTGGGCCCATGGGTTCTGGTCGCACTGGCTGCTGCGCTTCGGCACCGGGGTCGCGAGTGCCTGGGTCATGGTCATGATCACCAGCCTTAGCCAACCACTGGCCCACGCTACCGGTCGGCCACGCCTGGGGGCCTGGGTGTTTGCCGGCCCCGGCCTGGGCATCATGCTCACCGGCCTGCTGGCGCTGGGCTCGAACCTGCTGGGGCAGAACTCGTCGACCTTGTGGCTGGTGTACGCCGGCGTCGGCCTGCTGATGTTGCTGACAGCCCTGCCCTTTCTGCCGCTGCCGAATGCAACGCCCGTCACCAGGCCCGTCGCTGCGGCCACTCCCACGGACACGGACAGCCATCAGCAGCCCATCGGTCATCTGGGCCTGATCTATGTCCTGTATGGCCTGGGCTACATCATTCCGGCGACCTTTCTCTCGCAGATGGCCAGTGCACGCTTTCACGGTCAATGGCAGGCCGACCTGTTCTGGCCCAGCTTCGGCCTGCTCGCGGCCCTCGGTGTGGTGTTGGTGAGCCTGCGTCGCGCCAAGTCCGACAGTACCCGGCGCTGGTTGATGGTAACGCTCTGGCTGCAGGCCGCCGGGGTCTTCGCCTGCCTGTTGTCGAGTGGGCTGGGGCTGGTCCTGGGGGTGATTCTCTGCGGTACGCCATTCCTGGCCTGCATGCAGTTGGTCATACAGCGTTCACGGGAACTGGCGCCCAACGCCGCCCATCGCAATGCCGCGCTACTGACCGCCTGCTTTGCCGTCGGTCAACTCTGCGGGCCGCTGCTCGCAGCCTTGAGCAGCCACTTCAGCGGCGGCCTGCAACCGGCCCTGATCGTGGCGGGTAGCGGCCTGGTGTTGGCGGGGTTGGTGTTGCTGCGGTCGGTGCCGGTCTTGGCGCCAGCGGCCGCCGTAGCGCAACGCTGATCTGCGCCAGACCGGGCAGGACAGCTTTGCTGTCCATCGCCACACCGCAGCGATGGCATCAGCCGGGGCAACACCAGAACTCAGCTCAACTCAATGCGATCGGCATGGATCACAATCTGCCCTTGCTTGTAGAGTGCACCAATGGCCTTCTTGAAGTTGCCCTTGCTGACCCCGAACAAACCGCTGATCACGGTCGGATCACTCTTGTCGCTGACCGCCAGCACGCCGTTGTTTTCACGCAACTTGGCGAGGATCTTGCTGTTCAGGCTGCCGGAGGCTTCTTCGCCAACGGGTTGCAGGCTCAGGCTGATCTTGCCGTCGGCGCGGATCTCCTTGATAAAGCCCTTTTCCTCTTTGCCGGCGCGCAGGAACTTGAACACTTCGTTCTTGTGAATCAGCCCCCAATGCTTGTTGTTGATGATCGCCTTGAAGCCCATGTCGGTCGCTTCGGCCACCAGCAGGTCGACTTCCTGGCCGGGCGTGTAGCTGGCCGCAGTCTTGTCCAGGTAGCGATCCAGTCGGGCCGTGGCGGTGATGCGGCGGGTATGCTTGTCGAGGTAGACATGCACCACGCAATAGTCGCCGGCGCTCAACTGGCGCTTCTCTTCGGAATAAGGCAACAACAGATCCTTGGGCAATCCCCAATCGAGGAACACACCAATACTGTTAACTTCCTTGACTTTGAGACTGGCGAATTCACCGACCTGAACTTTGGGTTTTTCCGTGGTGGCAATCAACTTGTCAGCACTGTCCAGATAAATGAAAACATTCAGCCAGTCTTCATCTTCACTGGGAATATCCTTGGGGATATAACGGTTGGGCAGAAGAATCTCGCCATCCGCGCCGCCGTCCAGATACAAACCGAAATTAGTGTGTTTAACCACTTGCAAGCTGTTATAACGCCCGACTAAAGCCATTTCCAATACCCTCATTGCGTGGCTGGCATTCTACCCGAGTTTGACGATGCTGTTTCACAGCGCTTGCCCCCGACTGAAAAGCCCGCTGCAAGGCTTGATTTTCAAGGGGTTGCCGACAGAAACAGGTCCGTTCGTCAGACCGCCGGCTGTGCTCGCCCTTGAAATTCTGCCCTTGAGTGGCAAATATCGAGACCTGGTTACGAGTCAAAACAGTAGCTTAGCCAATATTAACAAGGTCCCCACCAAGCCCTGGCGAATACCCCACTACCTTTTCACTGGATATTTATCAAGCAATTGTCAAGCCTTTCAGGTAGAATGATCGATCCAGTTAATATCTACACAGGTTAATGGCCGCCATGCGCGTAAAAGCATCCAACAGCAAAGCAAAGCCCGCTCCAGCCGTTGAAACCAGCGATTCGATCAACGAGCAAATTGCGGCTTTCCTGAAGTCCGGCGGCGAGATCCAGCAAATTGCCAAAGGCGTCAGTGGCCAGACTTTCGGCCCCTCGAAACAAATCACCCTCGGCAAAAAGTAATTCCCCCCGCGCAACACCCAAGCCACTCTGCGCTTTGAACCTCAAGGCGCAGGGCTGAAGCAACACTCCCGCACCCACTGCCGATACCGCGCCGATCGCTCCGCGCGCAAGCCCCGTGCGCCCGCGTCAGCCGCGGCGGTCATCGATGGAAACCATTGAACGGTTGAACCACTGGCCGCAGAAGCGTTCCATGGAGAGATGTCCCCATCAGGATTCATCCATGTCGTACCGGCTGACCTCCCTCTTCTGGTTGCTGCTCCTGAGCCTGGCCCTCGGCGCCTGCTCGCGGGTCGGCCTGGCCTACCGCAACCTCGATGTGATCATTCCCTGGACCCTCGGCGACTACGTGGACATGAACCGCGGGCAGAAAGACTGGTTCCGTGAACGCCTCAAGGAGCATCTGCACTGGCATTGCACCACACAAGTGCCGGACTACCTGGACTGGCTCGAGCGCGTGCAGCAGATGGTCGAAACCCGCCAGGTCACCGACGCCAACGTGCAGGCCCGCACCGCCGAGGCCCGCCAGGCGATTGCCCAGGTCGCGCGCACCGTCACGCCCTCGGCGGTCGAACTGCTGCGGGGCCTGAGCGATCAACAGGTGAGCGAGATGAGCCAGGCCTTTGCCAAGGATCAGCGTAAACATCGAGAGGAGTACGTGGCTCTGCCCGTCGACGAACAGATCCGCGACCGAGCCGAGCGCATGAGCAAACGCCTCAAGGGCTGGCTGGGGCCATTGAGCCTGAGCCAGCAACAGCGCATCACCGCCTGGTCCGCCAGCCTCGGTGAACAGAACCGGCTATGGGTGGCCAACCGGATGAACTGGCAGATGCAATTGAGTGAGGCGGTCGAACAGCGTCAGCGCGCGGACTTCCCGCAACGGATCGAGCAGTTGCTGCAAGATCAGGACAGCCTGTGGACCGCCGAATACCGCCAGGCCCACGAGCGTGCGGAGCAGGCCACCCGCAGCCTGCTGGTGGCGCTGATGACCGAGAGCAACACCGACCAACAGACACGGCTACTGAAGAAGATCGACGAAATGCGCCAGGACTTCTCGCAGCTCAAATGCCTGAAAACCGCTCAGGGCGGCTGAGCAAAAGCCGTTGTCTGTTGGCCGGGGAATCAGGCGATCTGCACCTTGGCGGCCAACTGATCGAAGGTGGCCGGATCCAGCGCGTCGACCTGTTCGTCGAGTACCTGCAAAGGATGGTCGTTGCCGGGAATGCTGCTGTCGAGCAGGCTCAACAGGGCAGAACCACGCGGTGTAAGGATAAAGTTCTCGCCGTTACCGCCCTCGTCCTCCGGGCGGCTCTCGATATAGTCGTGTTTGAGCAGCAGCCGCTCGTAGTCGGCCGCTTGCGCCTTGAGGTCATCGAGATTGCCCGGCACCTGTCCCTGCGCGGCCTGGGCGGAGGCGTGCTCTGCGGCGTAGACCCGCGGGGCGAAGCTATGGCCGGCGCTGTTCTGCACCTCATGGAGCAGACGTTCGATCAGTTCCCAGTTGTAAGTCGTCATCCTGATTAGCCCTTCACGTGTGAGAGTGAGATGCCTTGCATAGGATAGAGTAGTGGCTGCGATGGCAGTTCAGCCGGTTTTTAAGCACGAAGACCAGTGGGCGGAAACCGCGCCCGGGCGAAACGACACGGGGCAGCCTGCGCCGCCCCATCATTGTTCCGCCAGACCTCGCGATCTAGAGGCTGTCGCTGGTAGAGAACCCGCCGCCACTCCCGGAACCGGAAGAACCGGACGAGCTGCCGGAGCTGGAACCGCCCGAAGAACCGCCCCCAAAGAAGCTGCCTGAGCTACTGTGCGAACTGCGACTCCGACCGCTGCTCGAACGGGCACTGCTGCTCGGGCCGGGAGCAACCCTGATGAACTCGCGGTTGGTGTCCACCTCACTCACCACCTGGGAGAGCGACATTGCGCCCTGCATGAACCTGACGAGCACCCCATCAAGATCCACGTTCCGATAGTCGTAGCGGGCACTGATAAGCCCCCCGGACTGCAACGCACGCTCCAGTTGCTTGGCCAATTCATAGTTGGCCTCGGCATCCCGGCACTGGAGCTCCAGAGAAGGCACGCGCAACCGCACCACCTCCAGCTCAGCCCGCAGATCACGCACCCTGCGCACCAGTTCGTCATCCTGGGAACCCTGGGTCTGCCCGGCCAGTTGCTCCAGGGTCAGGTCATTCATCTCGGCCAGTTGCCGGGCCAGCAGCTCGGACGCCTTGGCGAAATCCTCGTCGCGCTTGCTGACATAGGGCGCCAGGCGCTGGTGAATCGCATTGGCCTGCGCCTTGCCCACTTCCAGCGCCTGCTGCGCTTGTCGCTGGCGCTCCTGCAACACCGGCAGATCGCTGGCGGACAAGGCACTTTGACGCAGCCGTGCGCGCTCGGTCTCCTGGGCCGCCCGGTTCGCCTGGCGTTCCTTGCCAACCGCTTCATTGGCCCGTTGCATGGCCAGCAGCGTGCGCTCGGCGGCACTGTTCTGGGTGAAATTGCACAGTCGCGCAATCCAACGGTCCAGCCCGCGCCAGACAAACCGACCGGCATAACCCTCGGTACCGAATCCGCGGTCGCGCAGGTAGACATACAGCGGGGCGGCCTGGAATGCCTGGAGCTTGAGCCGACACTCATCGCGCAGTTCCTTGTAGGACTGCTCATCGGCCTCGCTGACCAAGGCGGCCTGCTGCTGGTCCCGGAGGTCTTGCTCGACTTGCTGATCAAGGTTCGCAACCTGGGTTTCAAGCGCCTCGGCCAAACCCGAGATCACCTGCAACTGCCCGGCAATGCCCTCCTCCACCTGGGTCAGTTCCTGGCGCAAGGCGGCCTCGGCCTGCTCGCGCTGGTCGAGCAGGCGCTGGACCTCGACAGACAGCGGTGCACCGCCGGACAGCTGATAATTGGCGATATGCGGAAAAGCGTTGCCGAGCCCCTGCTGCAAGCGCAGTTCCTGATCGTGGGCAGCGGACAACTCGAGCTGCAGTTGACGCAGCTGTGCCTCCTGGTTCCGTGAGTTGTCACGCAGGGAAGCTTCTATGTGGCTCGCGTTCATTACCACTCCAGGATGTAATCAGGTTTGGTTTTGACCGGCCCTTTGACGAACGCAAAGGACAGCGAGTTGGCCGCCTTTTTACCCATCAGGCGATCATCGACAAGGCCATCCGCCTGCTTGTCGTTCTTGGCCGCCTGGTAGGTGGCCTGATTGACTCGCACGCCAAACATCGAGGTATAACGCCGCTCCCCGGTCTCGACACTGGTGATCGGCAGCGGGACCACATTGCCCGAGGCGTCGAGCGCTTCAGCCAGCAGGTACCAGGACTTGCCCCCGGTCGGATCGAAATTGCGTTCAACCATCGATTTTTCGCCGGTACGGCTGACCACCTCAAGGGTCAAGGGCGTCGCGGCTATCGCACGCAGCTGCTCGACCTCCTTCAAGCCCTGTTCGGCCGCCGTTGTGTCCATGCCCTTGACGGCCTGATCGACCTTGGCGAACAACGGCTGGAACTGCTCGGCATCGGCTTTGCTCAAGCCCATCTGGCGCACCTGCTCCTGCGCACTCTGCAGTTGCGTCAGCGAGGGCCTGATCGCATCCGTTTGCGCGCTCAGCGCATCCAGCTGACTCGTCAGTGCCTTCATGTCGGCACTGTCCTTTTTCAGGCTCTTGACCGCCGCATAGGCCAGCTTGGAGTCCTCTTTGTAGCTCTGTTCAGTGACCTGAGCCGGCAGTGTGATCCGCTCGACCGCACGCGCGCTCTCCAGCACCGGCCCGGTCTGTTCGAAGACCTGCCGGGCCGTGGGCAAATTCGCTACCAGCGTGTCGGACCGCAGCGTAGAGACACGCTTTTCCAGCTGCTCACGTTGCCCGGCATGGCTTGTAACCAGTTCCCGAGCCTCATTCACTTTACTCTGGGCGGCGCTCACTGACGCCCGACCCCAAGTCGGCCCCATCAGCACCAGCCACAGTCCCACCCCCAGGATCCCCACGGCAGGCACCAGCCAGCGCCCACGCGTGATATAGGCCCGCGCCAGCAGTCTGGCCAACGGACCGATCGGTGCCGAGACCTGATACGTCAGGCGACTGGCAAAGAAATTGCGAACGCCCTCCTCGACCAGGGCATCCTCCACCTCGATGCCCTTGGCCCGGTAAAACTCGCGGATCTGCTCGGCCACTCGCAAGCGATGCTTAGGGAGGTCCAGCTGTTTCTGCAATTCGGCCTGGCTGAAACGCATCTCGTCGATCAGCGCCATGGCCCCCATCTGCTCGGTGAGGGAGACAACGTTGCTCACTTCAGATCCCCTTTTGCAGGAGCGCGCTGAAGCGACGCTTGCTGTCCTC
>Ga0209888_1000156_pt1 | contig 44483 bp, 62 predicted proteins | sample OrgsoiDNA_201059_FD_185807 | JGI IMG/M metagenome (GOLD analysis project Ga0209888, IMG submission 185807) | Permafrost soil microbial communities from the Arctic, to analyse light accelerated degradation of dissolved organic matter (DOM) -... | ecosystem: Environmental > Terrestrial > Soil >...
CTCCGAAGGGCCCAACCTCTTGCATCCGATCATATCGTTTCGCTACATTCGTAATAAGCTTGCGTACAAACGTCGTATGATGATTCTGAGTGTAGACCTCATACTTGTAGCCAAAAGCTTGCCAAACGTCGTATATCTGCTCCCAGAGTGCAGTATCATACGAACTCATCGCTGATCCACGCACCATAGCAGTGATTATGATCACAAATTGACGATAATCAAAAGGTGCGCCATTCACCACGATGTAGCAGTCGGTATCAACCCTTCCGTTGTAATACACATCTACCCCTTCCGACAGCTTAGTCATAAGCATCAAATTCTGTACATCATAAATTACGGTATCAGATTTCATATTCGGCGTTTGAGTCATTGACTGCGAAGTCACCAATATACAGGGCTTCGGGTCCGAGGAAGACCGTTCCAAAGACTTCAATTGTTGGAGTGTAACCATATTTGCAATATTTTAATAAACGGTTGTGTTTGAAACGGTTCTGATCATATTCAGTACTGGCAAAATCCAAAATGCCATTAGACTCATCGTCGAAAGCCTTCTCAGAAAAAAAGTAATTTCCCTTTTGATAGGCCATCTGACAAATTGTGAAATCAAAGTTGTCAAATAATTCTTCCTTTGTATCAAAATAAGAAGAATGAATTAATTGGATGGGAATAGTAATTAGCCGTTCTCCACAGCCATTAGTAGGCGAGGCGCCCTCAATTTCTTTCGCGGTAAACGGCGACTCGTCTTTGTAATCGAAGTGATACTGCTTGCAATTTGGATGCATTGATCCCTGATGCACTCTATCCAAAATGTTACCGACTTTCACCAAATCATTATGACTAGGGAAGAACAAATCGATATCAGATGACCCGAGGGTCTCGCCTCGGTATGCTCTTCGAATTGCCCCCCCGGCTAGGAAAAACTTTGCGGTGGGTGAATACCATCTAATGAATTTGTCTAATTTTTGAATGACTGCCAGAGTGGCATTAGGAGTAGCTGGGATTGATATTATTTTTGTTGTCATAGTTATCCTGTGATTGCCAGTTTAACTACTCTTATGGCTAGCGTCAACGTCCGTGGATATAAATATCCAAAAGCATTCAGGGGTACATATGAGCAAGACAAGCATTCAAATGCTGCCAAATACGAGCGGTCAATATAATTTTGTTGGTGATGCACTACGAGCTGATGGCTGGTATGGCTTTACTGACGGTCTGCACACAGTAGCAATCTATATCGTGAATTTTACTGGTCGTTTGATAATCGAAGCGAGTTTAGCTGATCAACCAACAGATGATGATTGGTTCCCAATTCAATTCGACCATAAAGATTACATGCAGTTTCCAAAAGATCCATTGAACCCAACCGGTGAGCGTGGATCTGGAGACTCAGGAACTATGGGATTGAATATCATTGGTAATTATACATGGCTACGAGCCAGAGTAGATAGATCATACTTCGACAGCCCAGAGCCAACAGATCAACAAACCCTTTACGCTCTTGGTTACGTAGATCACATCCTACTAAATAACTGATGCTAGAACATATTCCGGAGATTCACAATGCCAAAAACAAGTAGTGGCAGCATTACCCCAGGCACGGGGACCGTCACTTATCCAAATTCTGATGAGACCTTAAATATTGCAGCCGGCTCTTCATCTGCTATTAGTACCGCAGTAGCCAATCTGTTACATATCGGAGGTCAAAACCTTGGGGATGGAACCGGTGTCTTTGCTGGTGTAGCCGGAACAAGCTCATTGCTGTTTGATTTCCGATCTATCGTGGCCGGTGCTGGTATCGCAATTACGTCTGATGCTGATACACTGACTCTGACTTCCACGGGTACCCTTTCTTCCCAATTGAATGATTTGGGTGGAGTACTGACGGTGGCAAAGGGTGGTACTGGCGCTAGTACCTATGCATCAAATGCGATCCTTGCAGGTAACGGTTCGAATGCATTTCAATCCTTAGCATTACCAACAACTCCCAACCAAGTGTTGACTTGGAATGGTGGAGCTTATGTTTGGAATACACCACAAGTAAACAACAATACTGGTACTGTCACAAGTGTGACAGTAGCGGCTGGACCAAGTGGTCTAGTCAGTGTTACTGGTACTCCAATCACAGTAAGCGGAACATATACGATTGATGTCAATCAATCGGCTTTCAACCTCAATACCATTGGTGGAACCCTAAGTGTTGCCAAGGGTGGTACTGGCACAACTAACTTTTCTGCGAAAGGTTTGGTATATGGTAACGGAACAGGAGCATTGCAGACTGTTGCACTCCCATCTACTTCAGGGCAAGTACTAACATATAACGGTACTACCTTTGTTTGGACAACTCCAGCGACTATTCCTACCAATCTGTTGACTTCAGTCACATTGACTGGTGATACAGTGGTAAATGTAACTGGTGGTTCAACCAGTTCATCAACTACTGCCTATACTTTGGTAACGCAACCAAGTGGTGTGACTCCTGGGCCGTATACCAACGCAAACATTACTGTGGATCAATATGGGCGCGTTACTTCAGCATCAAGTGGTGCTGGTGGTGGTGCAACGATAACCGCAGTCAATGAAAACAATGGCGGTGGTGCTCGAGTATTTGACGATACCACATCAACATCAACCCAATTTAATTTCCGTCGTATTCAAACAAGTTCTACTTTGAGTGCAACTGAAAATACTGGATATGTGATGTTGGATGTTAACAATGTCCCAGTAAACAAGGGTGGTACAGGTGCCACAGTGTTCACAACCAACGGAGTACTTCTTGGTAATGGAACAAGTGCTGTTACATCAACTACTTCACCAAGTACTGCAAACACAGTACTGACATGGAATGGTACAGGTTACACTTGGGCATCTGCACTACAGAAGGTTACGGTAACTGGTGCAAATGGCCTATCAGTAACGCAAAGTTCTGATGCGCAAGGTCAACCAGTCTATGCTTTGAGTTACGATTCAACACAGACTTCGATTAATAATCTTTCTGGTACTGCTAGTGTTACAAAGGGTGGTACTGGTCAAACATCATTTACTGCTAATTCCGTTTTGTTGGGTAATGGTACTGGTGGTATTCAAGGTACGGCAGTTCCAACTATATCAAATACTGCTCTGACTTGGAGTGGTACAGGCTTTGTTTGGAGTGCAATTCCAACGAATTCGTTGTCGAATTTCACTATTTCGGCTGATTCTACGATCACAGTGACTAATGGTGCAGTAAATGCGTCAGGTGCCAATGTTATTGTTGCTCTGGCGAACAGTGGAGTCACTGCAAATACGTATTCCAATGCAACTGTAACAGTTGATAGAACAGGTCGAATTACCGCAGCTTCAAGTGGTGCTGCTCCCATTACTAGTGCTTCCAATTATGCTTTAGCCGGTGCTAAGGTTTATGACGATTCAGTTACTGGTCAAGCATTGAAATTCCGTACTATTCAAACTGGTGCGGCGTTGACTGCCACACAAAATACGAATGGTATTTTATTGGATGTGGCAAATATTTCAGTACCACAAGGTGGTACTGGTATCGCTACTGCACCAGTTGGTTCATTGTTAGTAGGTGCTGGTACAGATCCAATGACAACTACACCAACCCCTACAGTGGCCAATTCGTTCCTGTCATGGACTGGTACTAGTTACGCTTTTGAAAATGCAGTTACTAATGTGACCGTTCTTGGATCAGGCGGTGCTACTGTTGCAAATAGTGTCGATGCAAACGGCCAGCCAATATTCACTCTTGGTATCGATCCAACTCAAATATCAGCCAACAGTTTACAAGGCATTTTGGGTGTTGCTAAGGGCGGTACAGGACTGACATCCGTTGCGGCTAATGGTCTGTTAGTTGGTGGTGGTGGTACAAGTCCTCTGTCTGTGGTTACCGCTCCTGTGGTTGCTAATACATTCCTATCATGGAATGGTAGCAATTATGTTTGGAGTACCGTGGCATCAGGGTCAACCGGCACAGTAACAAGTGTAGGTATATCGGCTGGTACTGGCTTGCTTGCTACCAACAGCCCAATTACCACATCTGGTGTTATTGGGCTGAGTGTTGATACAACACAATTAAGTTCAAACAACTTTAATGATACATTGTCTGTAGCTAAGGGTGGTACTGGACAAACTACATTTGCAGCTAATTCTGTTTTACTGGGTAACGGTACAAGTGGCGTAGCTAATACCAGTGTGCCAACAAGTGCTAATCAAGTATTGACTTGGACCGGCTCAGCATACACTTGGGCATTGCCATCAGGTATTGATAGTGGCACTGTTACCTCTGTTGATATTGCTGCTGGTTCTAACAAAGTAACTGTTGGTGGTGGTCCAATTACAACAACCGGTACTTTGACTGTTGATGTAGTTGAAGCAAACTTAAACCATGCAAACATCGGTGGTATTGTTCCGGTCACTAAGGGTGGTACTGGGCTGAACGCATTGGGTTCAGCAGGTAACGTTCTGGCAGTCTCTCCAGATGGTAGTAGCGCGATATGGGTTAATCCAAACGCGGCTGCTGGTGGTACTGTAACCAGTGTGGCATTGACTGGTACAACTGGTCGTGTGGCGGTAACTGGATCACCAATTACTGTTTCAGGAACTATCAATGTTGACGTAATTGAGTCGGGATTGAATGTTGGAAACATGGGCGGTACGGTTGGCACCTCACATGGTGGTACCGGATTGACTACCCTTGGAACAGCAGGTCAAGTTCTTGCCGTAAATGGCGGTGCGACTGCAATGACTTGGGTCACCCCATTGTCGTCAGTAGTTGCTGGTTCAAATCAAGTAACGGTATCAACCACTGGTGGTGTTGCCACGGTTGATGTTGACACCGCGAATATGGACATCAGCACATTAACTGGTACTCTGAGTATTGCTCATGGTGGTACTGGCCTAACTAGCGTTGGTGCTAATGGACAAGTTCCAACAGCAAACAATGGTGCATTGATTTGGTCAACACCAGGTTCAGTAACAAGTGTGAACTTGACTGCTGGTTCAAGCAAAGTAACCGTAAGTGGTGGACCAGTAACGACTAGCGGTTCAATTACTGTTGATGTTGTTCCAGCTAATATCAACTTGACTACATTGGGTGGTACTCTAGCGGTAAATCAGGGTGGTACAGGCATCACAACTTACGGTGCTCCTAATCAAGTTCTGGCGACAAATGGCACTGGAACAGCGTTGGTGTGGGTGGATCAAGGATCAGGAACACCAGGAACTGGTACCGTAACAAGTGTTGCTGTTACAGCTGGTTCTAATCAAGTATCGGTAAGTGGCAGCCCCATCACAACAAACGGTACTATTACTGTTGATCTAAATCCAGCTAATGTTAGCTTGTCTACATTGGGTGGTACTTTGACTGCTACACAAGGTGGTACCGGTTTATCCGCACTTGGAACAGCAGGTCAAGTATTGACTGTTAACCCAGGTGGTACTGGATTGGAATGGTCAACTGTTAGCGGTTCAGGAACGGTAACAAGTATTGCGGTAACTGCTGGTTCAAATAAGTTGTCAGTAAGCGGTGGTCCAATTACAACAAACGGTACAATCACCCTTGATGTAAATCCAGCTAATATCAACTTGACTGCATTGGGTGGTACTTTGAGTACTACACAAGGTGGTACTGGTATTACCACTATGGGAACAGCAGGACAAGTACTGACAGTTAATACTGGTGGTACTGCTTTGGTGTGGACCTCACCAGCAGTAGGTACCGTAACAAGCGTGAATGTTACCGCTGGTTCAAATAAGGTAACAGTAAGTGGTGGTCCCGTTACGTCAAGTGGTGCAATAACCGTTGATGTTAATACGGCCAATATGAATATCAGTACTATGACTGGTACTCTTGCGACTACTAATGGTGGTACTGGATTAACTACAATTGGTACTTCAAAGCAAGTTTTACGCACTAATTTTGCAGGAACAGCACTAGAATATGCTGCTTTGGTAGCTACTGACATATCAGGTTTGGCTACTGTGGCAACTTCAGGGTCTTATACTGATTTGTCCAACAAGCCAACTATTCCTGCGGCACAGGTTAATTCAGACTGGAACGCTTCATCAGGCGTGGCACAAATTCTGAACAAGCCAACATTAGCTGCGGTTGCGACTAGCGGTTCATATACTGATTTGTCTGGTAGACCAGCATTGGCAGCCGTTGCGACTAGCGGTGCTTATTCTGACTTGTCAGGTACCCCAACTATTCCAGCAGCATATACCTTACCAACTGCATCATCAAGTGTGCTTGGTGGTGTAATGGTTGGTTCTGGTTTGGCTATTACTGGTGGTGTGTTGTCAGCTACCAACACAAATGCTGGTACCGTAACAAATGTGAATGTTGCCGCAGGATCAACTAAGGTTGTCGTAAGTGGTTCTCCAGTAACAACTAGCGGAACTATCACACTTGATGTTGATACCACAAAGATGGATATCAGCACTATGATAGGCACGTTGACTGCTACTCATGGTGGTACTGGCTTGACTGCACTTGGAACTTCAAAGCAATACTTGCGTACAAACGCAGGTGCGACTGCTTTGGAATATGTAGCATTGGCTGCTTCTGATGTAACTGGTTTGGCTACAGTGGCAACTTCAGGCGCGTATGCGGATTTGTCTGGTAAACCAGCGTTAGCCACAGTTGCAACATCAGGTGCTTACTCAGATCTGACTGGTAAGCCAACATTGGCTGCGGTTGCGACTAGTGGTGCGTATTCTGACTTGTCAGGAACTCCAGCAGCTTATTCATTGCCTATCGCTTCAGCAAGTGCACTTGGTGGTTTCAAGGTTGGTACTGGTTTGGCAATAGACGGTACTGGTGTGTTGACGACTACTGGTGGTGGAACTGGAACGGTAACAAGTGTGAACTTGACAGCAGGTTCAAGTAAAGTGACCGTAAGTGGTGGTCCAGTTACATCAAGCGGTGCTATCACCGTAGATGTAAATACAGCTAACATGGATGTAAGTACCATGACTGGTACCTTGGGTGTTACTCATGGTGGTACTGGCTTGACTACATCAACTACCAATGCGTTGGTGATTGGTGCTGCAAGCAATACATTGACTACTGTAACTGCTCCAACCACATCAGGCCAGGTGCTGACATACAATGGTACTAGTGTTGGTTGGGCAACTCCATCAGGTGGCGGTGGTGGTATTAGTGATGCACCAAGTGACGGCAATGTTTATGCTCGTGATAATGCAGCTTGGGTTGCAATACCACAACCACCTGCTTCAAGTTTTGCTTCTGGTTCATTCTCATTCATGGTTCCTCTGAATGGTAGTGGTGTACCAACGCCAGGTGCTACTGCGACGGCCATTGGGATAGTTGGTGCCCCATCAGGTTGGACATTTAATTGCCCAAGTTCAATTATGACTATTACTCATACGGTAGGCCGCCCACCATCAAATATTATATTCTGGGTTGGCACTGGTGCTTCTTCTACCAATCCAATATATGTTATGGTTGCTGGTGGTAAAGCTGCAACTGGGGGCACTGTAACAATGCCCCAAACTGGAACTACGGCGCTTAATACTACTTCTTTCCAGCTCACAATTGGTACTTCATTAGGTACAATTGCTAATGGTACGGTTTATGTTCAGGTAACTTTCTAATGCCAGTTACAAATAATTTAAAGTTGAGTTCGATTCGGAAATTTTTACCAAATAAGGTTATTCCAGGCTTTTCGACCAATATTTCCTCTCTTTCTAGTTGGCTATATGACGATGGTATGGGTGATCCATGGTGGCAAGGTGCCGGTGCAAATCCATATCAGTGGGTTTTGACTGCTACTATAACGCCAGTTACTCATAGTAGTCATCTCACTAGAGTACCATTTGAATATACCGCATTGGATATTACCCCTGGTATGTGGATTTTCGGTACTTCTGATACTAAAGCAGTACTGATTAAATCTATTATCAGCATGAGTGTTTTTGGTATTCAATGTATTGTTGAAGATGTTGATCGCTACAATACCTTTACTGATGTGACTGGATCAGGGTTGGGTATCTTCTCACCAACAAGTACCCTTGTATTTTTTGAATTGGGTGATGATGGTCTTCCGGTGTTGAATCCCTTACCAGAGGGAATTGACCCAATTGTCATTACCGCCATTGAAGATAGATTTCGAGTATTTAATCCTTCTATGGAAGTACCATTCTTTCAATTGAATCATGGATTTTTGGAAGGTCAAATTCTAAAAATGAATTCAACATCTGGTTTATTTGAACAAGCAAATAGCAACGATATCTATATTGTCGGTACTGTTTGTGCGGTAGGACCTGGTCCCAACTATTTTTATCTTACACCGAGTACTAAAATTATCAGTAACCTTGAACCTGGCTTACCAGGGATTGCTGGTAGTATTATTGGTTTAGATCCAAATACTGGTGATTTAACCACCAATACGGAATTTAGTGCAGTTGCACCAATATATGTACAGATGACTAGTGCAGTCCCATCATTCACAATTGGTAGTGTACCCAATCCAACTACCACTCCTGGGACCGTAATCGAAATTAATAATCTTTCGATTACCTTAACTGGTGATGGCGTTGATGCACTAAGTCAGAATGAAATAATCACAACAATTAATGCGTTCACACCAAATCATGGTGTGATTGCAAGCATGGGGGCATTAGCTACTACGGTCGTAAGTACCATTGCATTTCCATCTACGATGCTACCCAATACAAATTCAATGCAATTTGATGTGAACGGTATTCCAATTAATATAGGTTTACCTAGTATTAATTTTGGTACTACTGGTTCTATTGGATGGTGGGACATAGTCAGAGCAGTTAACGAACAAACCTATAGTCATGGTGTATATGCAACATTTGACACAGCACTTGGTTACGTAACCTTCACTAATGCCTCTGGCGAATCAATTGAATTTATAAATGTAAATCCGGCAGTAACATCCGGTTTAACTGCTACAGTTACCGATATGTTGGGGATTATAGCATCGACAAATGCAGGTTCACCGGATTATTTGAAATTGACTAGATTGGATGGTGGAGAAATTGTTTTATCAGATATCAACAATTCATTAATTAGTGACGCAGGATTATTAAGTGCTGCTAATGGAATATTACCATTAGCTTTGGTAGTTGATAAGACTATGAATGCAACTAGTAGTTACGTTGTTAACACATTAGCCGATCGTGATGCACTAACAAATCTTCGTACTGGTGACCAAGTATATGTTCAGAGTGACTTGAATGGTGAATGGGCATTGTATCTACAAGCAGCAACTGGTTGGACAAAAATTGCAAATGCTAATTCGGCAAGTTCTGATGCTAAAACATTGCAAATGAACATCAATTTTGCATCAACCACACCACAAATAATCGGAAATATCAGTGATGGTACTCGAATTGTTGACATTTCGGTCAGTGTTTCTACTGCATTCAATGGAACTGCTCCAGTGCTGACTATTGGCACATTGGCAACATCCAACGCGATTATGGACACAAATATCGTTGATTTAACTACTATTGGCACCTATGAAAGTAGTTCTTCTTTTATAAATGATGGAACTGATGGAACTGACTTGGATGTATATGTTTATTTCACATCCACGGGTTCAACAACTGGTTCTGCAACCATCATCGTATCGTATCTGTAAAATAACTTCCGGAATATTCCGGAAGTTATCTACATTTATTAATTTAGTACAGCATAGCATAAATAATCACAGTAGTCGGTGAGGATGCCTCCTCTTCGGTTCTGAGAGATTTAAACTTCATGGAGTTTTAGAAATGGCAAATATTAAGAATTTTGGTTTGGTTGGCGTAGGTTCAGACGTACAATTTGGTAAGTCAGGTCCTCGTTTGATCAACAACAGCGGCGTTTTTGCATTCCGCGATTCAGGCAATGCTAACGATGCAAACATTACAGCTGGCAACTTGTCATTGTCAGGTAACTTGGAAGTTAACGGTGTAACAACAACCGTCAACTCAACAAGTATCACAACCGCCGATAAGACATTTGTTCTGTCAAACGGTGCAAGTACAGATTCAGCAGCAAATGGCAGTGGTTTTGAAGTTCAAGGTGCATCATTGCACACATTCTTGTACGACTCTGCAAACTCAGCATTCACTGGTTCAGAAAACCTGAACATTGCTTCTGCTAAGCAGTTCATGATCGCTGGTGTTCCAGTTCTGAGTTCAACAACTCTGGGTTCAAACGTTGTTAACTCCGGTTTGACAAGCGTTGGTACATTGACATCATTGCACGTTTCAGGCACATCATTGTTGGATGGTCTGGTAACAGCTGGTGCTGGTGTTGGCGTAACTGGTGGTTTGACAACTGACACATTGGCAACTGGTAACGTTACAGTAGCTGGTTCATCAACTGTCAGCATGGGTGGTAACGTTGTTGGTAACGTTGCAACTGGTGTTGCTGGTACAGACGCAGTAAACGTAACACAATTGACATCAGCTATTAGCGCAGTTTCATCAGGTGCTATTGCTGCTTTGCAAACAGAAGTTGATACAATTGAAGCATCAATTGGCTTGAACAGCGATGGTACATTGGCTGCATTCCAAACTGGTGGCGCAGTTGCTGGTAAGACAACTTACTTGGCAGCAGTTAACGCCTTGGATACTGCATTGACTGCAGAAGTTGCAAACCGTAACACAGCTATCACATCAGCAGTTTCAGCAGAAGCAACAGCTCGTAACACAGCAATTGGCGTTGAAACAACTCGTGCTGAAGCAGCTGAATTGGTTCTGACAAACGGCTTGGCAGCTGAAATTTCACGTGCAGAAGCAGCTGAAGGCGTAAATGCATCAGCGATTTCAGCAGAAGTTACACGCGCTGAAGGTATTGAAGCAGGTATTCAATCACAAGCTACAGCAATTGAAGCATCAGTTGGTCTGAACAGCGATGGTACATTGATTGCGTTCACAGGTGCAGTTACAACTGGTTCAGAATCATACTTCGCAGCAGTTACAGCGTTGGATACAGCGTTGGCAGCAGAAACAGCACGCGCTGAAGCAGCAGAAGCAGCAGCAACATCAGCAAACACAACAGCCGTTACAGCAGAAACAACACGCGCTGAAGGTATTGAAAACGCAATCATCGCATCAGTTGGTTTGACATCAACAGGTACATTGGCTGCATTCCAAACTGGTGGTGCAGTTGCTGGTAAGACAACTTACTTGGCAGCAGTTAACGCCTTGGATACAGCATTGTCAGCAGCATCCGCAGCAACAGCTTCAGAAGTTACACGCGCTGAAGCAGCTGAATTGGTTCTGACAAATGGTTTGTCTGCAGAAATCACACGCGCTACAGGTGCTGAAGGTACTTTGACTTCAAACTTGTCAGCAGAAGTTTCACGTGCAACAGCAGCAGAAGGCGTTATTGCTGGTAACTTGGCAACTGAAGTAACACGCGCTGAAGCAGCTGAAACAGCATTGGGCTTGCGTATTACTGATCTGACAACAGATGCAGTTGCTGAAGGTACAACAAACTTGTACTTCACAGCAACACGCGCTCGCGCAGCTCTGTCAGTTGACACGACAACAGGCCACACAGGCTTGCTGTACAACTCAACAACAGGTGTATTTGGTGTTGATCAAACTGTAATCGCAACAGTTGCAGCAATGACAGCTGGTGATGCAGCAACATTGGCATCAGCAGAAGCGTACACAGACAGCAAAGTTGCTGGTAAGACACAGTACGCTGGTCAAGCCGCATACGCAGCATTTACTTTTGCATCTACAGCCGTAACAGTTGCTCCAGCCATTACTGGTTTGGTTCACCGTGTTAAGGTCTACGTTGCGACAGCATTTACTGATGCAACTTCAGGTATTCAAGTTGGTACATCAGTTGGTGGTACTTTGACAGCAAACACATTGGTTGCTACAACAGATACAGATCCAACAATCGCAGCTTGCTACGTTGTTGAATTGGCTGTGCCTGTATCGGCAGCTGATTTGGTGGTAAGCATTTCCGCTGGTGCGTCAACAGCTGGTGCTGGTACTGTTGTTATTGAGTGGATCTAATCCCTCTTAAACGCGGTTAGCTAGAAAACGAAAGAGCTCCTCCGGGAGCTCTTTTAACTTGAGTTATAAAATTTCAGCCTCCGCAATAAATATGAATAACTGCCGTTCGGCAGTTTTAGGAGAAACTTAGAATGGCCAATATCAAGAGTTTTAACTTGGCGGGCGTAGGCCCTCAAGTTCAATTCGGTAAGGGTGGCTTGCAGATTGCACAGGATAGCGGCGCGTTTGCATTCCGTGATCATACAAACACTACATTAGTCAATGTTGAAGTAGCAACACCAATATCAGCTAGTCATGCAGCAAGCATGGCATATGTTGAAAATTTGATCAACACATTGACCGCAACACAAATCGCATTCGACAATACCACTTCGCAAATACCAAGTAGTCCAACTACGGTACAAGCAGCAATTAATGCGGTAATTGCTAATGGCAATGCACATATTCGCGACAATAATGCTTCACCAAAGGCACAAGTTGCTACTGATGAAGTATCTGGCTCAGTAACCGTTGATGTATCAAATGGTACTACTGGTTCACGCATTGTTACTTTCACTGGTGGTGCGGCCAGCGATTCAAGCTTAAATATCCACAATGAAGTTAGTGGTGCCGTAAATATTGATGCATATAGTGCAACAGCAACAGACGTAAATGTTTACATTAATCCACAGGGTAATGGTAAAGTTTATATCGGTAATAATTCAGCAGATTCAGAATTGCAAGGTGATGACGGTCAGTCATTGACTTTGGCTGGTGGTGATAACACGGCACTGAACGGCAATGCTGGTAATTTGATTTTGAAGGCTGGTCATGCTTCAAACGGTGGTGCTGACGGTAACGTGGTAGTTCAAGACGGTGCCGGTAATGCTATTTTGACGTTTGTAGAAACGGCATCTGCAGATACTAGCGCTTCACTGGCTAATGGCATTGGTAAGACAACACTGAGCGTTTCAAGTTCTACCGAAACGAACGCAGATTTGTACTTGGCTCCATTGGGTACTGGTGCAGTTAATGTATCTGGCGCTAATATCCATAATGTTGCTGATCCAGTAAATGCGACTGATGGTGCAAACAAAGAATACGTTGATGCACAAGTGGCAGCCGCATCAAGTGCTGCCACTTCGGCATTGGTTGGTAGCTTCCGTAATGAAGTATCAACAATTTCCACAGCATCAGCAAACTTGTCAGCATCTATTAAGGGTGAAGTTCGTAACGTAACTGTTATGATTCAAACTCCATACGTGGGTGCTGGTGCGGTTACAATTCAAATTGGTACCGTGGGTAATCCAACATTGATTACTGATGGTTCGACTTTGGACGAAACTACTGCTGGTATGTATCCAATTGTTTGTTCAGCGATATTTGCAGTAGCAACTCAATTGATTGTTACAATCAATGGTTCACCGTCGGCTGGTGCAGCTCGCGTTTTGATCGATTACGTTCAAGGCTAAGTTGTTAATTGATTGATAAAAAAGCGTCCAAAAGGACGCTTTTTTATTGCGCCAAATAACAAGTTTTAATAGTCTATAAATAGAATAAAAGCAATTAATGATGGCAAGCCTACATGCAATCTGTAACCAAAATAAAAGGCACGACGGCGGTCAGTTTTACGATCGGGCTTCGAGGTGCCACCCTGTATCAAGGGTCGACTACCAGTCAAGTGACCAACCCCAACGTCGGGGATGTATTCATTCAAACTGGCGAGACACCCCAAGTTTTACAGTATAGTGGTGCTACTTGGTTAGCATTGACTCCTGGCCCTCAGTGGGCTGAAATTACGGCAGCTTGTACAACGGTCGCTAATCATAATTACTTAGTCAATACTGCTTCTGCTGCATACACTGTTCTGCTCCCCGCTAGTCCACAATTAGGAGATCGTATAGCATTAACTGATGCCACCAGCTCCTTTTCTACAAATAATCTTACAATTGATCCCAATGGCTCAACAATTATGGGTCAAACCGGAAAAAAACTACTGCTGACTGATAGTGGGATTTCAGTTGACCTTGTATATTATAATTCAACATACGGTTGGAGGCTAATTGATACCACAACGTTTGGCCAACAGTATGTTTAAATAAATACCAGGTAATTAACCGTACTGGTATATGTCACATCATAATCATAATTCCTATAAAGAACAGTGGTGGAAAGAAGCATGGCGTCCCGCTGCTGCCGCTGTGTATCTGATAATCTGTCTGTTGGATTTTGGCGTAATGCCATTAATCTACGAATGGATCAACTATAGTATGAGTAATCAATCCTTAGTTGATCTTGCTTTGAAATTCACAAATCCTACCGCTCAAATAGAAGCTTTACATACTTTGAAACTATCCAGAGTATGGGTTCCCCTAACGTTGCAGGGTAACGGAATGTTTCACGTTGCTTTTGGTGCAATCCTTGGTGTTGCTGCGTTTACTCGTGGGCAGGAAAAAGTAGCTTGGGCCAGCGTTGGTTTACAGCCAGGCGGATACAATTCTATTAATACTGGAAACTATAACCAGATGGGTGGTTATGGTAATCAAGCATTTAATGGTATGGGCAACATGAATGGCTTTAGTGGGATTCAACCAAATTATGGTATGAATCCTATGGGCAATGGCAATAATAGCAATATGAATGGTATGAATAATGGTATGAATTCAAATATGCCGAACAACCAGTTCAATAATCGCCCAAATAACATGAATCAACAAACAACTTCCAGATCAGCAGTGGATGCTGGTCCGAGTGTGAATGTTGTGAACCCGGATGATACCAATGAATAACATTGAAATCCCACGTTTTGTAAAGCTGGTCAGCCCTGATCATATCTCTCTAGAAGATGCACGTCTTTGGTACCAAACCGTATTGAAAACGGCACCGCAAGGTGTTCTGAGTAGCATCAACATGATATCAGGCGGAAAGCCAGAAGACTATCGTGTGGTTCGTCGTGACGAAGGTAAGAGCAAAGCTCTAATCATCCCGCTTACGCGAGATCTGCTTCCAGATGAGCTGGAGAGAATTTCCACTGCGTGGATGCAAGTTTGTCCATCAGGTAAGTTTGCAGTTAGATGCAATACCAACCAAGCTGATAAACTTGAAAATAAAGTTCAAGATATCACAATGCCACGTGAAGAATATCTAAGCTTGTGCGTTGAATTGGCTAAACGACAACACGAATCGTGGATGCGCGACAAAGCTGATTTGGGATGGCGTTATGGTCCAAAAATCAGTATGGCGAACAAAACTCATCCTATGATTCGTCCTTGGTCTGACTTACCTGATCAATATAAAGATGTCAACACTGACAATCCTGAAAACTTCTTAAACTTCCTCAACAATCAAGGCTATGCTGTTGTTCGTAAAGAAGAACTTGGCAGTCTTATTCAATTACTTCGAGGTATCCGTTGATACATATGGTGCTTGACTAAGCACCATATTCGCGTATCATATGAGCTTATTAACTAAGCCAATTGAGGAGCGAATGTCAAATTCCACAGTATCTCTGCTGCGTAACCTTGCCAGCACAACGTCCCGCACTGAAAAAGAGCAGTTCATCCTAAATGCGTGGATGACTGGCGAGCGAGACTTCTTTAAAGGTTGCCAACTCGCTTATGACATTCTGATTTCTTTCGGTGTCAAAAAAGTACCTGAACTCGGCGATAACGATGGAGTTCCAGGTACTTTTTCATTCCAGGACTTTCTCCAGTTAGCGGACAAGCTGCACAAGCGTAAGCTTACTGGAAATGCGGCTAAAGAAGCCATGAACGAAGCCGCACTGAACTGTGACTTCGATACGTGGAATGAATTCTTCCGCTGTATTCTGCTTAAGGATATGCGCGGTGGGTTCAGTGAATCGACCGTCAACAAGATTCTAGAAAAGGTCAGCAAGAGTGAACCCGAAGCTCTTGATTACATCGTTCCCGTATTCAGCTGCCAGCTAGCAAAAGACGGTGCCAACGAATCCCATACTAAGAAGGTTTCTGGTAAAAAGATGCTCGACGTCAAGCTTGACGGCGTGCGTTTGCTTACCGTAATCGACAAGGATGAGCGGACCGTCATTCAGTACACCCGCAATGGTAAACTGAACACAAACTTCCCACATATCACAAAATCCTTGGAACCACTGATTGACCTACTACCAGTCAGTATGGTGCTGGATGGTGAAGTAGTTGCAAAGTCATTCCAAGAACTGATGACGATGGTTAACCGAAGCAAGGACAACGATTCGTCTACGGCTAAGCTGGCGTTGTTCGACATTATTCCACTTGGGGATTTCAAGGCAGGTAAGTGCAAGATGCCGCAAAAGGATCGACATATCGTACTGTCTGGTCTGATGGGTGAATTCCAGAAGCATACAGCCGGTAGCGTGTACGTGATCCCCAAGTTGAGCGTAGATCTTGATACGCCAGAAGGTCAAAAAGCGTTTGCTGAATTCAACTCTGATACTGTGAAGGCCGGTTACGAAGGCATCATGGTCAAGGATCCAGAAGCACCGTACGAAACAAAGCGTACTGCTGCCTGGTTGAAGATCAAGCCGTTCATCGAAGTATCGCTGACTATTGTTGGCTTTGAGGAAGGCGAAAAGGGCAAAGCAAACGAGGGTAACCTGGGTGCTTTGATCTGTGAAGGTGAGGATGACGGTAAATTTATTCAAGTGAATGTTGGTGGTGGCTTTGGTAAAGACACTGTCATGCGCGAAGAAATCTGGAATAATCGAGACAAGTACCTGGGCTACATTGTTGAAGTTCGGGCCGACGTGATTACCAAGGAACAGAACAGTAACGATGTGTGGTCGCTGCGTTTCCCACGCTTTAAGGGATTCCGTGGTACTGCCCCGGGTGAGAAACTGTAATGGGACAGCTGGTTACTCTTGACCAGCTGAATCAAGGACTAGGGTGGAGCTGGTATTTTTCGGAGTTTGAAAACAAATATCCGAAGCTACCCTGCTCCGCCTTTCCTTATTCCCTGGCTATTCGTAGAGATGTCATTGATGAGCCGCATGCGACAAATTACGATTTGAAGAAACGCATTCGTACATGGGTAATTGATTCCGTTTCTGATATTGTAATTCTTGATATCATCAAGAAGGACTATTATCACTATTGGTCCGATTCGCATGATGGTGGATACAATCTAGTCTGGAGCTATCATGTATTTCACTTTGGAAATGAAGCGGAAGCGTTGATGTTCAAACTGGCGTTTAGCGAATACATCTCGGAAATTTTACCGTACGATCCAGTAAAGCTACCAAATTACATTCAATCCGCCCAAAAAGATTTGAAGCGATCACAAGATAGCTTCGACCGTGGTGAAGAACGCTATAACGAAACGACTAAGAAAAAGGATCGACTCTCAATCGAAACTCTTAACAAAACGTTTGATGCCAAGTTGCAAGACTGGAATGGCGAAACCGATTTGAGCTTTACCGATCAAGATAATAACGAAATCGAATGCCCTGAACTGCAACAGCGTTACAGGCGTCTCTACAATCTCCGACGCGATGAGCGTCGTCTCAAAGATATTTTGGACATACACAGTACGTTTGTTCCAAAGTCGCGTTACTAAGCGTTATATACTCTTTTAATTCCAAACTCTGTAAATAGATAAATCCCCAGTTGCGCTTGGGGATTTATTGCTATTCCGGTTCTTAAAAACTAGAATGGCAGCACATAACGGAATTTGGAATATGAACGAAGGTAAGATTGGCTTTTGCTGTAAGTGGATGAGCCCCACCGGTGATAAAAACGCCGAACTGCTCATGAACCACAAATCTACCACGATCGCATGTTTGTCCAGATTAAACGACACGAAAATTATCTCAAAGCTACTAGACTTGGTACATCATAATTTAGATGTTACTAAGAACTTGGTAAGTTGGGTTGCGCAGCTACCCCTCAATCAAAGAATGCTACGTTTGGGATCTGAGCTATTGCCAGGTTATACTCACGAAGTTGCTCATTGGGCGTATCAAGAACCTATTATCCGCGAAGTCATGGAGACTAAGTTCGCAGAGATTGGCAATATTGCCAGAGCCTCCGGCGTTCGTATGTCGTTTCATCCAGGACAGTATTGTGTATTAAACTCAGTTAGTGAGATTACACAAATGCGAGCGGTAGAAGAACTTGAATATCATGTTGAAATGATGCGCTTGATGGGCTTTACTACTGGATGGCATCCACACGGTGCTACGATTAATATCCACGTTGGTAGTAAAGCGGGTGGTGTAGAGCGGCTTATATCTGGGTTTAAGACACTCAGTAACGATGCGCAAAACTTACTCACTATCGAGAACGATGAAATCTGCTATGGTTTAACGGATGTTGAGCCAATTGCAGAACATATAGCATTGGTATTAGATATTCACCATGAATGGGTTTTTAGTGCAGGTCAGTATATTCAACCTGACGATAAGCGTATTCAATACGTAAAGGATAGCTGGAGAGGCACCAGGCCTCTTGGGCACTACTCTGTTACCTCAGAGAACATCCTTATAGGTCATGCTGAAGACGTACTGCCAGACTTCACCACCATGCGTGGTAGTGGCATGTCTTTGAGAGATATTCGTGGTCATAGCGATAGCTGCTGGAATCAAGCAGCGAACGACTGGGCCTTATCACATACAAGTTGGATGGACATCGAGGTTGAAGCCAAACGCAAGAATCTCGCTTCAGCACAACTTATTGCTCGTGGAATACAAACAGGCATATTAAAGAATTAATTTTGACACATTTTACCATCAACAATAAACTACACCGTACCATAACAATAAAAACAAAGGACTACAAATGGACCTGACAGCAGACAACAAAATCGCAGTGCGTGACCTTATCACGAAGGGCCTACAAATCCAAGAAGAGATTTCTGATCTCCGCGGTGGTTTGGGTGACCTTATCAAGAAAGTAGCAACAGACATTGGTTGTGAACCAAAGGTTCTGAAGCAAGCTCTCCGAGTTGCCAAGAAGGGCAACCTCTCTGAAGTACAAGAAGATACCGAGAACCTCGAAGAAGTTCTGCGTATCGCTGGCCGCGCATAAGCAACACACCACTAGAAAAATAAATACGAGCCCCGAAATTCGGGGCTCGTTCTTGGAGACATTTTGTTCAAAGGTATCATTAACAATTGGATCAAGGACTTCAAAGATAACCCAGTAGTGTTCTGGCTTGAACTTGTTGGTATCATGGGTGGTATGATTGCCGCCGGCACCATTGCTTTTACTGTTCCTACCGTACCATTCTTTTTTGTGTACACCACATATATTATTGGTAGTTCATGCTTAATTATCGCAAGCTTTTTGCGTAATAATGGCTTCTGGGTTATACTCAACTTCTTCTTTGTTAGCATTGACATTATGGGTATTTGCCATCTCTTAGATAACAAGTTCCATGTCATTGCTGCAATAGAAGCTTTCCTGAGGTAATCTAATGGCATACGTTGACGCCAGATATAATAAAGATCACGATGAGATTAATGTAGTAGAACGTAACGCTGACGGCGAACGTATCTACAAAACTTATCCAGCGAATTACATTTTTTACTACCCAGATCCACGGGGTAGGTATAAGAGTATTTTTGGTGATGTATGCCAGAAATTCTCGTCTTCTTCGAACAAAGCATTCATGCGTGAGAAAATGCTTGTTCAGAGAAGTAAGCGTTTGTTTGAAAGCGATATTAACCCAGTATTCCGGTGTTTGGAAGAAACATATCGCCATGTTGAAGCGCCAGCATTGAACTTGTGCTTCTTCGACATTGAGGTCGCGTTCGATACTAAACGTGGTTTTGCACCGACTGACGACCCATTCAATGAAGTAACGGCAATTTCATGCCACCTCAGCCATATCAATAAAATGATTACGCTGGTGTTATGTCCGCCGTCTTTGACACTTGAGCAAGCTGAAGTAATTTCGAATAAGTTTGAAGATACTTTCTTGTTCGATAACGAAGCAGACCTGTTGAAGACGTTCTTGGAAGTTATTGAAGACTCAGATGTTCTATCAGGTTGGAACTCAACTGGCTTCGATATTCCATATTTGGTTAATCGTATTATCCGCATTCTTGGTAAAGACTTTTGCCGTAAGTTTTGCTTATGGAACGAGATGCCAAAGAAGCGAAAATACATCAAGTTTAAGAAAGAATCAACCACATACGATCTGGTAGGTCGTGTGCATTTGGACTATCTGGAACTGTATCAGAAACATAACCCACAGCAGTTGCACTCATACCGTCTTGACTTTGTTGGTGAGATTGAAGTTGGTGAGAACAAAACTGCATATGAGGGAACACTTGATGACTTGTATAAGAAGGACTTCCAGAAGTTCATTGAATACAATCGTCAAGATACGATGTTGTTGGTAAAGATTGACGCGAAGAAGAAATTCATCGAACTGGCAAATCAGATTGCGCACACGAATACAGTGTTGTTGAAAACAACCATGGGTTCAGTAGCACTGATTGAGCAAGCTATTGTCAATGAAGCACATGACTTGGGGATGGTTATTCCCGATCGCAAACGTGAAGAAGTGATTGAATCTGATGATGACGATGACTTACTTGACGATGAAGACGAAGAAGACGTAAAGAACACGGCAGTTGGTGCATATGTGGCAAAGCCAAAGACTGGTCTTCAAGACGAGATTGGATGTTGCGACATTAACTCCCTGTATCCATCTGCTTTGCGAGCTTTGAACATGAGTCCAGAGACGTTGATTGGTCACATCAGACCAGAACGTACTGAAGCCATGATTGCGCAACGAATTGCTGATGGTGTTCCCAAGTCTGAATTGTGGGAAGGCGTATTTTGTACACTTGAGTTTGATGACATTATCGAACGCAACAAGAACGCAGTCATTGTTGACTTTGAAGATGGATCATCACGCCAGTTCCGTGCTGATGAATTGAACGACTACATCTTCCATGAAAATCGTCCTCTGTGCATCACAGCTAACGGTACGATCTTCCGCACTGACATTCCAGGGGTTATTCCTAGCTTGTTGGCACGTTGGTATTCACAGCGTAAAGAAATGCAAGCCCGTGAGAAGACATATGGTCATGCACTTGATGCTGGTGCAACACTGACTAAGGTGTTGGGTGATGCTGCTCCTGCGTTTATTGCTGAGTTGGAACTTGCATTGCCAAATGCAAAGAAAACAGATGCCGATGTTGGTAAGTTCATGAAAGCACTGTATTCTAAGAATGCAGAGTTGGTTGCTGACTATATGGTCACATTGAACTTTAGACTTGCAGACGGCAATATATACGCAGTAGATAAAGTTGATGCGAAGTATTGGAACTCGTTCTGGAATCAACGACAACAAGCACGTAAGATTTTGCTTAACTCGTTGTATGGCGCGTTGTTGAACGAATCAATGAAGTTTTACGATAAGCGTATTGGTCAATCAGTTACTTTGACTGGTCGAAGCATTGCACGTCACATGAATAGTAAAATCAATGAGATTATTACTGGCACGTATGACTATAAGGGCGAAGCTATTATCTATGCTGATACTGACTCTTCATATTTCTCAGCAAAGGCGGTATGGCAGAAAGATCCCACATATGCAGATTTTGAATTCACGCGTGAAAACATTATTATGTTGTATGACGGGATTGGCGATGCAGTAAATGAGAGCTTCCCGGAGTTTATGAATCGTAGCTTTAATACTGGTCTTGAGCGTGGAGCAATTATTGCTGCCGGTCGAGAACTGGTGGCAAGCAAGGGTTTGTTTATTAAGAAAAAGAAGTATGCGGTTCTGATGTATGACAAGGAAGGCGAGCGTTATGATATTAACGGTAAGCCTGGCAAGTTGAAGGTTATGGGTCTTGACCTTAAACGTTCAGATACGCCACAGTTCATGCAGGACTTCTTGGAAGAAGTGTTGTTGGGCCTGCTTACTGGATCAACACAGGAACAAATCTTCGACAAGATTCGAGAGTTCCGTCGACTGTTCCGTGACCGTCCAGGTTGGGAGAAGGGAACACCAAAGCGTGTTAATGGCTTGACTGACTATACCGATCGAGAAGAGCAAGCTGCAGATGTAAGCGGTGACTTCAGGAAGATGAAGTCACACACTAAGAGCAAAGTTAATATGCCAGGTCAGGCTCGAGCAGGTCTTAATTGGAACAAGTTGTGTAAGATGCATCACGATATGTTCTCAATGAAGATTACAGATGGTGCTAAAACTATCGTTTGTAAATTGAAGCCTAATCCACTCGGGATGACTTCAATCGCAATTCCAGTAGATGAACCAAATATTCCTCAATGGTTTAAAGAATTGCCGTTTGATCATTCTCTGATGGAAGAAACAATCATTGACATGAAATTGCAAAACTTGTTAGGTGTTCTTAATTGGGACTTATCACAAGCGAACGATGACGTGTCGAACGACCTATTCAGCTGGTAATTGGTAAATGGAGTGGCATTAATTTGCCACTCTTAAAATAATTAGAAAACATTTTTGAACAAATACTGGCAAGCGGTATAATACAAGAATACTAACGGAGACACTCCAACAAATGAGCACAACAAATACTAAAAATGTAATCGCCGATATCGTTAAGAAGATTGGTGGTTTGGGCTTCGTCGAAACACTGCGCGTAACTGGCACTGCTGACGAAACAAAGATTGAAGCAATTGATAATGACAAGACTGTTATTATCAAGGCAAAGACAAAAGAAGCACTGACTGATCTGCAAGGCGAGTTTGGCGTTGCCAATCTACAATTGCTGGGTGGTCTACTGAGCTTCGCAAGCTACAAGACAGATGACGCAACATTCAACGTAAAGCTGCGTGATGTAAATGGTAAGCAAGTTCCAGAAGAATTCGAGTTCCGTGACGCGAACAAGCTGGGTGCAAACTTCCGCCTCATGAACGCAAACTTGGTTCCAGAACAACCACTCGTTGCTGACATTACATGGGACGTGACCTTTGTGCCATCAAAGGCAAAGATTCAAGAATTCTCAAGCCTGGCCGGTCTGTACTCACAGTTCGATCAGTACTTCGCAGTGAAGACCAAGGATGGTAATTTGGTATTCGCAATTGGTGAAGAAGGTTCAGCTACCCACCGCGCAAGCTTGGTATTTGAAGAAGATATCAAGGGCGAATTGAAGGGTGAATTGCTGTGGCCAATCAGCCAGTTCCTGTCAATTCTGAAGAGCGCTGATGGTCATGACTACACAGTCGGTATCACAAGCAAGGGTGCTTTGCTTGTTCGCGTAAATACCGAATTTGCAACTTTCGACTTTATTCTTCCTGCACGTCGTCGTTGATTTGTAATAGAATAAGCCATACACATATGGCTTATTCTACTGATATGATACAACTCAAAACCGAAAACTATGGACTGATTGACATCAGTCAAGAGAATGCATTAGATCTCACTACCCAAGCTATGGCTGGTGACGGTGAACCAGTTGATGCTGGTTGGTACTGTACCTCTATTGATGCGGAACAAGTATCAAAGTACAAGCACTTTTTTATCATTAGTGATGCTCAATTCAGTGCGTTAATTGCTGATGAGGCATCATCCGACATGTATATGAATTTGTATGAACAAGCAACTGGTCCGATAACCTCTTGGCCTGTTTATAGAATTGATCAAGCAAGCTTCATGTCAGTAGCGATACCAAAAATGCATTATCTTTATGCACTATCTGATGACCTTAGTTTGATTCAACTCAAGTTGATGGTACCATAACGTAGTAGAAGACGCACCAAGCGTCTGGTTGTTATCACTGTACTCGCAGTCAAGATGGTCTCCGCAAGGGGACCATCATTGTTTTGGTGACGCCATGGTGGTGTTTATGCTTGCTATACAAAATAAAATATTGTTGCCAGTTTAGCCGCATGTATAATATGGCAACTAGCGAGAGTAACCATGAACTTCCTTATTGATCCCACTGACGTAACCAATTTCAAACGCACTGATGGTGAACTACAATTATTCTTTTTGTTTTGCCAAACGGTAGCAGGTAAGACAGCCAAAGTTCAAGCACGATTCCTTAATGCTTTTCTTCTCCGTGGTAAAGGTGATACTCCGTTCGAGATCATCAAGGATATGGTTGATCGTGGAGTGCTGCTTGACGAATTAAAGACTAGTAGTCTTGGGCAGTTTAATCGACTAGCTGCCGGTTTTGAACAGTGTTTGACATTGGATTTGCGCAATGCCACCCTGGAACAGCTAATGGATGTAAAGGGGGTGGGTAATAAGACTGCACGATTCTTCCTCCTCCATTCACGCCCAGATCAGCATATTGCGGTGCTTGATGTTCATATTCTCAAGTACTTGCGTTCGCAGGGCATCGATGCCCCTAAGCAAACACCTAGTGGTAAGAAGTATTTGGAACTTGAGACCAAGTTCCTTGGTCTTGCCAAGAAAAGCAAAATGTCAGCAGCAGACTTTGATCTGATGCTTTGGACTCAATACAGTACAAAGGAAACAGCATGAACCACTTCGAAACATCCAACACACCTCAAGATTTACACGATGCATGGTTGCAAGCCTGCATTGAAATGCAGCTTGGCATCACGGAAGATTCAATCCCCACGGTACAGCAACTAGAAGAAATGGATCGTCTCTGGGCTGAAATTGATGAAAGCGGCACGTATGACTTCACCTGTTTAACCACAGAACAATAATGTTTCTACTGCAACCCAAAATTACCCATCGCTTCCGAGTGAAGTTTGATGTAAAAGGCTTCAACGTATCGGCTAACTGTAACATCCTAACAAGCAATTTATTGTCGGTTGGTACCTTGCCACATGCATACGAACAGGCGCTAGCGCCTTCTACCGTATTGACTTTCACTGATGATCAGCAAAATCGGGTGTATGAAGCGATTGCTGTGGTAAGCCGTGGAGTCGAATACGCAGGTAAGGATAGCCTCAGTATCGTGATTGAAAATCTGGGTTCCAATAACGGTAAGGAAATCGTTACTGGTTCCATCACGCTAGTCAATCCCCGCTTCAAACAGTTGACGCATTCTGGTTATGATTATGCCGTAAATAATTCTTGCAAAATCTTATTGAATGTTAGTTATAAGTCATTGAGTATCAAATGAGTAATAATCCGATTGTCAATCCAATACTTGCACAGATTGGCGCAAAACAATCAGCCAATAAAACTAATACGACTGTAAGCAAGACTGCAAAGCAAATAGAGATCAAACAAAAATCGGATACCAAAGTAACGTTCAAAACGATTATAGGTATTTTGGGCGATACTAGCACAGCGTTGACTAATCATTTGTTGACTGTATCTGAGTTGCAAGATAGTTCTAGTTTGACTGCGTTTGGTCTTAACGATGTTTCCATTGTTACTTTTGTATTTGCTGATGATGTTGAAGATAAAGTATATGACGGATTACAGATATTAAAGAATAGTCCACATGGTGAACTTGAGATTGACATCACATATTTCCATAAGGATTCTACTGTTCCGATTCGAAGATTGAGATTGGTTAATCCAAAGATTAGTGCAATCAAGCTCAGCAAGTTAGAATATAGTACATCGGGTAAAGACGCATTGATCATCAAGGCTGAAGTTACTCATACAGGCTTTACCAAAATATAAAAACAATAAAATGACACAACCAAACAAAATTATCTTTGTCACTTTCAGAAAAGAAGGTGTACATCGTTATCCAGCAGCAGCCACTGATCCAAAGTTGGCAACTGGCGATTGGGATGATGTGAGTTTCCTCGGAACTGATCATCGTCACATTTTCCACTTCCGGGTTGCCATCGAAGTATTCCACGATGATCGTGATATCGAATTCATCCAATTTAAGCGTTGGATGGAACGTCTGTACGGTCATGGTGAATTACAACTTGATCACAAATCATGCGAAATGATTGCTGACGATTTGTACCATGAAATCAATGCAAAGTATCCAAATCGCTGGGTGCAGATCGAAGTTAGTGAAGACGGTGAAAATGGTGCAGTTAGTACCTACGAAGCGATCACTAATGTATCAAATCTGACAGGTACTGAGTTCGAACATCATAATCCAGATGCCAATGGCGATGGCGCAATTGATGCGGGCGAACTTGACGAAATGCGCAAGCAAGCACAGGCTATTTTGGATAAGCGTCGTGATGAGGCATCCAATGCGAGTCTGTTGGAGCAAATCAAGAAGCTTTTGGAAGAGCAAGAAGCACGTCGGCAACTAAACCCATTCTATCCAATCGGACAGCCAACGTTCCCACAATGGCCGGGTGTTGGCGATATTACGATTGACTGATGTCAGATCAACCAATAAATTTTGAACAGGATGTCAAACGATATCCTGACTTCATCAAGTTAATGGAAAATAACGATTTCTGTATTGAGCTATGGACGGCATTTGCCAATGTTGAATGGTATAAGAAATTCGATCCATTACAGTCCTCGGCTGATCAAGTCAAGGATGTATTGATTGACGACAATGAAAACCGCCGATGGGGAGCAAGTTTCCGTGGAATGGGTGCCGTAATTGCTGGTATCAGAAATGAATACTATAATGCTAATGAAGACTACATTGATTGGTATTGTTGTAACCATACCACCGAATATGGGTTTGTCAGCGATCCCGTTGCCACTGCGTTGAATGCCATCGGTTGGTATCCAGTAAAAGACGAATACTATAAAGATGCAAACAAACAATGACAACCATTTATATCGTTTCACTAGAATCACTACCTAATCGATACACCTGTGAGTGGTTGGAAGGCATCCCCACTGCATTGCGAGCTCATGCTGAACAACACAATGTAGAAGTCAATGTTGTGAATATTGTTGGTGACGACAAAGAACAACTGACGACCCCAGGTGCGTTCATCAACTTTGCCGGTACTAACAAGTGGAAGAGTGAACAGTCGATACAGATTGCCAAACTTGTCGCTAATGGCGATATCAAGAATGGTGATAAGTTTCTATTCACTGACGCATGGAATCCCGTTATTCTGCAGACCAAGTACATGCTTGATTTGTTGGGTATTAAGGCTGAAATGTATGGTATCTGGCATGCCGGTCAATACGATCCTCAGGATTTCCTGGGTCGATTGATTGAAGACAAGCGTTGGGCCCGTAGTACTGAAGAAGCAATCTTCTGGGCCTTGGATAAGAATATCTTTGCAACACATTTCCATCGTGAATTGTTTGAGCGAGGTGTTCTGGGTGACGTAAGCTGGGTGAAGAACCAAGATATTGAAAGCAAGTTCTTGATTTCCGGCCAGCCACACGATGAGCTGTTGAAGCACTTTGAAACACTACAAGCGTTTTGTCAGCCCGAAGATAAAAAGGATATGATTTTGTTTCCTCACCGGATTGCTCCGGAGAAGCAACATGACATTTTCCTTGACTTGAAAGCTTCAATGCCAGAATATGAGTTTGTTACTTGCCAGGAGCAAAGCCTTACCAAGGAACAGTATCACGAGATGCTGTGTCAAAGTAAGCTGACCTTTAGCGCCAACCTGCAGGAAACATTTGGTATTTCTAGCTGCTTGGAAGCTCCAATGCTGAACAATATCTCGATGGTACCAAACCGTTTGAGCTATACCGAGATTTTTGAAGGCTTTAATGATAATCTTTATCCATCAGAATGGACTGATAGCTTTGATTCATATTTGAAGCATAAGCATGAATTGATTAAGAAGATTCGGTTCTTGATGACTCATTATAATCAGTTGAAGAGTTATATTAAGCAGTTCAATAAGACTCGGTTGCATGAATATGCGAAAGCTAATGTCATGTATAACAAGCTTTTAGGTCTTTAATTTTGACGTGGCAAGCGTGCCACATTAGAATATAAATAAGAGTAGAACTTGGTGCAAGGCCAAGTTCTACTCTATACGACACGAGGTCGTATAAGAAATTAATGCAATATGAGGTTGCAACAATATGTCATTCAATAAAAATAAGACTAACCCTGAGTTAGGTCAAGCAGTACACGAGCATCTGGTTTCACTGGGTCTCGAAACACCAACAATCCCCAACACTCTTACAATCAAGCAAAAAGTTGCTAAGATTGAAAAGGCCATGACCACAATCATGGAAACTCTTGGTCTTGATCTATCAGACGACAGTTTGATGGAAACTCCTCTGCGCGTTGCAAAGATGTATTGCAGCGAAATCTTCTGGGGTCTCGATCCAGAGAACTTCCCAAAGTGTACCGCAGTTGAAAACAAGATGGGTTACGATGAAATGGTAGTTGAAAAGGGCGTTTCAGTTCAAAGTAACTGTGAACACCACTTCGTTATCATTGACGGTCTCGCCACAGTTGCTTACTTGCCAAACCAGAAAGTATTGGGTCTGAGCAAGATTAATCGTGTGGTTGAATACTTCTCCAAGCGTCCACAAATTCAAGAACGTCTCACGAACCAAATTGCAGCCGCACTTCAGTTCATTCTTGATACCAAGGACGTTGCAGTTGTTATCAATGCCCAACATTACTGTGTAAAGAGCCGTGGTGTTGAAGATACAGGATCATCGACCGTAACTAGCCATCTTGGTGGTAAGTTCCGTACTGATGCGTTGGTGCGTAGTGAATTCTTGGCACTGGCAAATAATGTCAATCGTTAAGTATTATATCACCTATGAAGATATGGTGAGCAAACATCTGCCTACAATCTTCCGTCAAATGGCAAACGATGAATTTAAGCCTGAAGTCGTAGTTGGTATAACACGTGGTGGACTAGTTCCAGCCGTGCATGCCAGCCATTACTTTGACGTTCCACTTCGCACTTTGCATGTCAGCTTACGTGATCATCCACGTAGTGAATCATTGGAAGGTATTCAAGAGTTGGTTAATTCTGGAAAACGCGTTCTGATCGTCGATGAGATCTGCGATGAAGGTGAAACCCTTCGTCAAATCAACGATGCACTGTTTTCTGGTTTTGATTCTTTCGTTAATGATCCAAATAAAGATGATCCAGAAGATGGTCCAGTGTTCCAAGTAAAGTATGCCGTTATGGTACATAATGTGGCTGGTCATGAATTCGAACCAGATTATGTTGGTGAAGAGATCAACAAATTGGAAAACCCAGTTTGGGTTTGCTTTCCATTCGAGTATTGATCTGTTAATGTAGCGAACAATGCCAGTCTTTGTTAGACTGGCATTCTGTTTTTGGAATATCACTATGGCTAAGCCAGCACCTATACAATTCAATTATTCAGTTGGACGTCCTTGGAACCCTGAAAAGCCAGAAGACTCAGTGGGTTGTTATGCTATGGGTTCCGAACATTTCTTTGGAACTATGGCACAAGCAAGAACGTTCAAAGCATACTGTAATGCGACACTGTCACCTACACAATTAAAGACAAATCCATATCGGATTTACAAGCTTGTGGAAATACCAGAATAACAATGACAACAAATAATAAAAAATACAAATATTCCGAAATTTTCGGAGACACATTTCAGGGCGAAGGTCGCTATACTGGAATTCCAACCGTATGGGTACGGTTTTGGGGATGCAACTTTACTTGCGATGGATTTGGACAAACAGATCCCACAAATCCAGCATCATGGATTTTAGATCACCAAACGATTGACGTATCAAGTATCAAGCGCATGGAAGACTTGCCAGTCTTTAATCGCGGTTGTGATTCCAGCTACTCATGGGCTAAGAAGTTTGCACACTTGGCACATACTGGTACACCTGCTGAAATCTGCGATCACTTGGAAGAATTCTTGAAGAAGGGTGGACATAACCCAGAAGGCAAGTTTAAGCATCCAAAGAGTGGTCAATGGACACACTTGGCTTTTACTGGTGGTGAGCCAATGATGAATCAAAACGCAATCGTGGATATCATGCTTGAGTTTGCTCGTCGTGGTAATATGCCCAAGTACGTGACTGTTGAAACAAACGGTACACAGAAAGCGCGTGATAAGTTCAGCGAATACCTGTCGGGTGAACCCGATTCAGCATTAGACTTTGACTTGGCTGCATTGCGCAAAAGCTTCTACATGCGTGAACTTCGCAACCTGCGTGCTGAAAACTACAGTGGCTTGGATGCAGAAGATGAAGCATTACTTGGTGTTGAGTGGTTTTGGTCAGTATCACCCAAGCTGTACTTGAGTGGCGAACAAAAGACTGATGCTCTTCAACCAGCAGTCGTTGCTGAATATGCAAAGCTGAGCAATGTTGGTCAATTGAAATATGTTTGTGATGGTACCGATCGTGCATGGCAGGAAGTTGAGGAATTTACGGCTGCTTATCGTGCTGTTGGAATCGACTGGCCCGTATGGATTATGCCCGTAGGAGCTACGGTTGAAGGACAGAACCTCGTAGCTGCTAAGGTTGCTGAGGAAGCTTGTAGACGTGGCTATAACGTGGCAGCACGGGTCCACGCTTACGTCTTTTCTAATGCCATTGGTAAGTAGTTTCAAACATGCATGAATTTTTTGTTCCATTTAATAACCTTGAAATAATGGGTGCTCAAGTGGAATTACATGGTGATTGGATATCAGCTAACAACGTGTTGATTGGATTTCTATTAGAGCACGCAAAGTTACATGATATTGATAAATTTGAGTCGTGGAATCCAAAAGGCATGACTTTTAAAATTAAAGATGATACCCTAGCCGTTATGTTTAAACTCAAATTTGCGGATGTAATTGGCAAACGAATATGATACATTCCGGTGATGACGATTCATATTGGGTCGTCTTTCCTATACCTATAGTGTATCGCACCTGGTTTGAGTTATTTTGTAAGTTCCGTTCGATGGGTCATACCGTATTGAGTAGGCATTGGGACGACAACAGTAGACCAGCAGTGGCTTTAATTCGCTTTGACACATTCACCGATGCATTGGAATTTGAACTAAAGCATTTATGACAACTGAACCAGAAAAGTTTATCATCTCTATTCCTAATCGTTTGTGGGGATATGACGCTAAGTATTTCCCCACAGACATACCAGGAAATCCGTTAATTATTGAGCAGCGACACATCGACTCAACTATTTTGAACTGGCTAATTGAACAGGGATTACCGTGTGATGTCATCAAATGGAATAACCGGCCCCAACCGTTCATGCACTTTGATAATGCAGCTCATGCTATAAATTTCAAGTTTACCTTTGAATCATGAATATCATTGATATCAGCGTTGCTAAATTTACTGAAATAGGTGATGCAATCTCGGAAGCGGTAGATTTACCTATATCAAAATATCTAAGAGGTAGATTTAACGTTGATGAATGGTTAATAGAACACAAATTGATGATGTCGGTTACCATAGAATGCGTAATGGGCGAAGGTTTGACCTATAGTGTTGCAATAGAGAACGATGCTTTGGCATTGCAATTCAAACTTACATACGGTATATGAACGTAATAAACTTCAGCTATGAATTGGTGTTCAGTATAGCGGGGAAAGAGGCAGCACCTGGTTCATCTGCTTGCAATCGTATCATTATTGAAGTTGGCCATATGATGTTGCGATGGATGTCTGAATATGGTTATGAAAACGATAAAATATTTTATCACCTACAGGACAATAAAGCCATCAGTGCACATATACAGGATGACGCATTAGCGCTACAATTTAAGCTAACATTTAGCATGTAACACGAAGGGGAGCAATTGCTCCCCTTCCGCTTGAATTGGCAACCAATCTTGTGTATCATACGGCATGAGCATATTTGTCAATATCCCAGAAAAATACATCACGCTTAGTAGACCTTCTACTTTTCAGTACGAGCCCATTATAAGCAATGACATAGTGGATTGGGTTGCTGAACACGATGCTGACATAATATTCGATTACGACAACATCCTTAACAACCCTATGGCATTTTTGCATAGATTTGTTTTTGTTAGAGTGGCGGACGATGCCACTGCTGTTCAATTTAAATTAACGTTTGGCATATGAGCGTAATCCTATCAGTACCGATTCAATACGTAGAAAAATACAAACTTAGGCCAGATGTGGCAGCTTGGCTTGAGGATCAATGCGAGTACACTTTCATGTTCGATTTTAAGTACGGCCCGTGTATTGAAATTGAGGACGAAAATGTGGCACTACAAATGAAGTTGATCTATGACTTATGAAGAAGAATACGACCGCCATTCTAGTTCCTCCTGATGTGCTCGAATATCACAAACACCTTGGTGTCTGGGTCAAGCTTCAAATTCCTAAGGAAAAGAGTCAGCAGCAGAAATATTACGATTATGATGTTCGAATTCCAACCAAGAAAATGTTCGATTGGTTGGAAGAATGTTGCCATGGTAGCTACAAGCTAAACATATTTGGTAGTCAATTGTATGTTTACTTTGAACACGACATGATGGCAGTACAATTTAAATTGTCACACCTATGACCGATATAGCACATATTATTATACCTGATTCATTGATTTATATATCGAATGGTGGCAAGGATCATGCTGGCTTTTTAGGCAATCTGGTGTATCGATTGAAAGAAGACGTGTTGAACTGGTTAGATGATCACGGTGTTGGTGGTGTAGACTGGTCTGTGGAAACCGGCATGTATGCTGACGAACGCGGATTTATACGTAAGTCATTCATTACCTTTGTTGATGACAATCTGGCTATGGAGTTCAAACTGACCTGGCTATGAACATAAAAATACCGATGGCTCTATGCAAGCGTAACCCAGTAAATCAAGGTATCTTTTCAATGATACCCAGGTATGACTTCAAGATTGAAGTAATTGATTGGTTCAAGTCGTTGGATGAAAAATATATCATCGCCGAGCGTATCTATTTCAACGGTTCAGATATGCTAATCGATCTGGAAGCTGTGATAGAAGATGACGATGTGGCAGTTCAATTCAAACTGACCTGGTTATGAATTTTGATCTTCCTTGGGAACTAATTGAAGTGCGTGAACTTTGTGCTATTCATAATGCCCAGCATCATGCAGAGCATGAATTATTCATTTTATCCAATGTAGAAGATTGGTTGCAACGTAATGATATCACATATGACAGTGAGCGTAAGACAGTTAATGACGGATTTTTCAGTCAAACGTTTCTGATGTTGAAAATACCAAATGATATTCAAGCGTTACAATTCAAGTTGAGCTGGTTATGACCTTTGATCTTCCTCCGAAATTAACCGAGGTGCGTGAGTTCTGCGTTATTAAAGAATCATTTCAATGCACCGTGAACGATGTTTTTATTGTGTCTAATGTAGAAGATTGGTTGGGTAGCAATGATATCACATATGACTATGCAATTAAGACAGTTAATGATGGCTTTTTCAATCGAGTACGTATCAGTTTGAAAATACCGAATGATATACAAGCACTGCAATTCAAATTGAGATGGCTATGATGTACACGTTACCTAACGAACTTTGTGATGTACGACCGGATCCCAAGGCATCAGGACTAATTGAATATTGGGCGATATCCGAAGTCGAATCATGGTTACAAGCACAAGGTACAAAATATGCCATTAGAGCTATGAGTACTGACGAAGGTTGGGTCACTAGAACTCATATTCTGGTTTTCATAGAAGATGAAACGACGGCTTTACATTTCAAGTTGACATGGCTATAACTCTTAGACTGCCGTTAAGTCATGTTAACCGTATTTGGATGGGTGATCGATCAAAACCATCACCGGACAAGTTTAAATTGGCTCCAAACATTGCAAAATGGTGTACATTGCACAATTACATTTATCAAATAAAAGATGGTAAAGATTTTTATCAAAAGAGAGCATATCACACAATTGTTGACATTGTTATTGATGACGACCGAGCCGCATTACATTTTAAGTTAACATGGCTATGATTAGACTTCTAATTCCACCCACGTTAACAATTCGCAGGCCCAAAATTAATCCAACTAGTAATATTGTTAATATTGTAGATGAATGTTGGGTACAATCTGAACTCGAAGAGTGGTGTATTAGTCAAGGTACTGTACATTCTTTTTCATATAATGTTACCATGCATGATACTGGCTTTACTCTTGGTATGGTTGTTGACTTCGACGACGAAAACACAGCTTTGCAATTCAAATTAAGATGGCTATAAAATTAAAAGTCCCATCTGAACATGTTTCGATCGCTGATGAGTTTGGAGCTGCCTTCGTTTATTTAAAGCCAGAATTGGCCACGTGGCTTAAAGAAAAGGATGCGCAAGCCAGAGTTACACATCGTATGTTTATGAATCCCCATACATTTCAATACGTGCCATTTGCATTGATTGAATTTCAAGATGAAACAGTGGCAATTGAATATAAACTAAGATGGCTATGAGCAAATATACAACACGAACAACAGAAGCAAGTAATGAATTCCTTGGTGTACTGCGTGGCGGTGGTGCACCCATGGTCGAATGTACGTGTGGACGCATTCATGTAGCCCCAGATTCTAGGTATCTCACCGACGAAGAACGGGTAAGTTACCTAGACAGCATTATTAAATATCCAGATCAATACGTCGAGCATAGTTCAGTGGACGGGGTTGATTACAAATGCTTGTACGACTTGATGCCATACGTGATCGATTGTCCCTGTAACGCCTATGCCCCTTACGAGAAGTTTATCTGGACTGAACGTTCGACTATTCGTAAGTATCTGGCTATGGTTAAGATGCGACTCCAGATGGAACTTGATACCGTTGACAGTTGGAGCGAAGACTTTTGACCTATTTTATTCCACTCAAAAAATATTCCATTGGTATTGACAATAAAGGCCATATGGTACCAATGGTGTCTATTCCCGAAGAAGCTTGGTTGGTCGCTCGTGATTTGAAACCGAAGCTAAAATGGATGAAGGATGAAGGAACTCAGCAATATAATTATCATTTGGAATTTGAAGATAGTACCATTGCTGTAGAGTATGTATTGGTATGGAAATAATATGGCAGAACCTAGATTTATGAAACTTGGTAATCATGCAATGCACCGTCCCACAAAATTTATTAATGGTGGTTATATATGTGTTGATACTGCCATTCCTGAAGTAATAGAATGGGCGATAGCCAAAGGTATCAATCCTGGTGTTTATATCCATCCACAACAGTACCTTGGTCTGTATATCGATGATGATACCATAGCTCTAGAGTTCAAACTAAAATGGGGATGATTAGATTTGAGATTCCAAAAGAAGCAATGGTGCCAGCTCTGTACTTTAACACTAGATATGGTCGAATGCCAATGTCATATGAAGTCGATATCAATTTCCGCCAATGGGCCAACGACAATTTCTGCAATATTTCACTGATGAGTAATGATTTCAAATGGTACATCGATATTCCTGAAGAAGGTAATGCTGCCCTTCAATTTAAATTAACTTGGCTATGATAGAAATAAAAGTTGCAGAACACTTGCTGGTCAAATCATACGACTCCGTCCCCGGTGGATTTGAAGTAGCGCTGGTTAAGTGGTCACTCAAACCAGAGGTTGAGGAATGGCTAACCGAACGATTAGAACGTCGAGTCGAATCTTACTTGACTAGTGATGAAGATGGTAATTGGTATTATGCCATCAACTTCAGACTCGAAGAAAGTACTACTGCGGTTGAATTTAAAATCAGATGGTGGTAAAAGCAAGTCGGGATTTCGCTAGGCACCTCAGGGTGCCATTCTTTTTGGAATTGGTGAAGTGATACTGTATAATTGCCATATCATAACACTTAGTGAATACCGATATGTTAGCTCTTGCAATTATTGGTGGTTTGTTTTTGTTTTGCCTCATCAGCGGTATATCGCTTGCTATTATTGATATCAAGCTAGATAGTGCTGCACCACATTATAAAAGAAATGAAGAAAAAGATAATTCCATTCGGTTGGCTTCCTGGATCATGGGGAATGCGCGGTAAGACTCGTGACCGTGCTGAAGCAGAATACTACTTTGATGGTCACGAACTTGACAGTCGTATAGTTGACATTGACTTTGAAGTCGGTACCAAAGATCATTCAGCTGCAAAAGCAAGAGTTGATTTCAAGCATAAGAAGACTGACGAGTTTGAATACGATAAACGTATTGTCGAGATTGAATACGCCGGAGATCCAAAGGCACTTGCTACTGAATTGCTCCGTGTCCATCACAAGCATGGCAACGTTACTGACTATGAATTCGCAATAACATCTGCAGAGATTCAATTTGATGGTGACGAATTAGCTTTGAGAAAGCTTGAAATTGATTTTGAAGTTGGTAAGATTGAAAAGACTGTTTATGAGAAGGCAGTTGCCAATATCAAGAAAGAACCGTACATTACTGTTTTGGATAGTCAATTTGATCCTAAGGAAGGTATTGAGGGTTTGTTCTTTGAGTTCGATTGGAACGATCAATGGATTGCCTTATTGCAATCTCACGGATATAATGGTGTAACAGAAGACGATATTGTTAAACAATGGTTTGAAGCTCTGTGTCGTTCTGTTATTCACGAAAATATGCAAGCTGATAGCGTACCATTCAACTCTGGGCGAGTTATCAATCAAGTACGTCAAGAGAATGGTCGATCAGACTACAGCTAATGCAAGTCAATGTGAACGGTTATTTGAGTACAATGCCAGAAGGACGCATTAAGGTAGAAGTACCCAAAAGTTGGCTACCAGTTTACGTTTGCCCGCAAACATTTGAAATGATTGCCAAGACAGTTCTTCCACCAGAAGGCTGTGATTTTGATTGGCATCATATGCCCACCTGGGCCATCGTTAAACCATATCAATTTGTAGCTTTGTTTTTATTTAAAGATGAGTTAGAAGCACTGCATTTCAAGTTGAAGTACCTGTAAATCATGCCGAAAAATTTGATTAAAGTGCCCATACCATATGAATGGTATGAAGAAGTGAATGATGATGACTCGTATATCAGAATCAAAGCACCAAAGGGAACGGGCTTAACCAGAAAGCAACTACCAAACCATGAATTCTTTGAAGAAGTCATTGACGACGAAGAATGTTTGATATGCTATTTCTTGTTTGAATCTGAGATTGACGCACTACATTTCAAGCTAAAGTATTTCTAAGAAAGGGGCGCAATGCCCCTTTTTCTATTTTGCTGGTTTGGCAACTACCAGTTAAAATAGATTTATGGTGAGCTAGTATTACTAGAACGCCCGATAACAATAAGAACAAAAACAATGTCAAAATATATTATCGTAGATACGTCATGGCCGAATTGATTAGAATTCCATCATATTGGCATGCGTATCATCACGACCCTGAAACTAGAATGCCGGATTTCAGTACATTATCAATAAGACCACCACAAGGGTGTTCTCTTGATCCAAAAGATCTCCCTCCATGGAATGTTCATAATTTTGAAAATGGTGAACATCATTTGTGTTTTGAATTCGACACGCTTGTCGAAGCAACTCATTTCAAACTAACACATAGTGAATATTTGGAAATCAAGAAATTCAAACTTCCTTAAATTTACAATTAGTGAAATGCCAACGTTTCATCATAGGTCCTTTGCCTTGTTTGCCACAATGTGGGCATTCGGTTGTTTGAATTAGATGTGAAGTTCCATTATGCAATAATTCACGTATTGCCTTAGATGTCTGTTGACCAACATACGCATAAACACCTTCTTGTTTACGTCGTTCAACCTCAACACTACCTTTTAATAAATTGTGGGTGCCATTAGCTACACGATCTCGTTGCAGTTTGGAAAGATTGCCGTTTGCCCAATTATGTGTACCATTAGTCATACGAGATAATTGAAGATTTGAACCCACTTCACCAAGAAAATGATGCGAACCATCATTAATACGTTGTTGATTAAGCTTTGCCAAACCACCGTTTGCAAAATTGTGTGAACCATCTTTCATCTTTGCTAAATTGCGAAGACGCAATTGTTCTGAACTTATACCGTCGCCACCTCGAGTCATATTGTATCCTTTAAGGTGGCCATCCAAAGAACAACAATCATATTCTTTTATGAATTGAGTTTCATAAAAATTCAAATCAGTGGCGTCGAAAGTATTGAAAATTACTTCAAAGGAGAAAACGCTTTGGCCGTGTTTTCTGATTGCTCTATGAAACAACGTATGTGCACCAATTTTGGCATCTTTGAAATGTTGTAATTTCCTCTTCTCTGGTGAATGTATTGTTTTACCAATATAAACTTTTCCATTGTTTTCGTTGGTGAATTTATAAATGCTATATCTGTTCATTCAATACTCCTGATTGGCAGTCATAAAGTTTATTGCATCAAATATCTTAAAAAACTACAATAGTATAAAACCAATAATAACAAAAATATGACAAAATATGTGATAGTTGACACCGCCAATTTGTTTTATCGATGCCGTCATGCAGTTCAAGGTGATGCATACTCTAAAGCAGGTCTGGCACTTCACGCAGTGTTCCGCTCAATTCGAAAATTGTGGCGTGATTATAAGGCAGATCACGTCGTCTTCTGTCTTGAAGGTCATAGCTGGCGCTATGAAGTTTATCCCAAATACAAATCAGCACGAAAAGCACAACGAGCACTTGCCAGTCTTAAACCAGCAGATGCCGAAGAAGATCAAGTATTCAAGGACACATTTGAAGAATTGATTAAGTTCCTTACCGAACGCACCAATACCACGGTACTGCAAAGTGATGGTATTGAGGGCGATGATTGGGTTGCTCGATTTATTCAAATTCACCCAGACGACGAGCATTTGTTGGTTAGTGGCGATACTGACTTTATCCAGATGTTGGCACCTAACGTCAAGATCTATGACGGTGTTCGTGAAGTTTTGATCACTACTGAAGGCCTTTACGATAAGGCTGGTCAAGCACTTGAGTTCGGACTCAAGAATGATGGCAAGCTGCGTATTGGTAAGCCACTAAAGCGTAATGATCCATTCTCGGCTCCATCAGAATGGTGGAAAAAGGCTCTATTCCTGAAGTGTATTCGTGGTGATTCTGGAGATTCAATTTTCTCAGCATATCCAAAAGTACGAGCAACCAAGCTAGAAGCAGCTTGGGAAGATCGTAATGATCTTGGCTATAACTGGAATAACTTAATGCTTCAAGAATGGCGTGACGAGGATGATGACGGTAACGAAAAGACTGTTCGTGTACTTGACGCATACCACTTCAACAAGTCATTGATTGATTTGACCGAACAACCACATGAGATCAAGGGTCTAATGGATGAGTTGATCGTTGAAGAAGTACAGAAGGCGCGTAAGCAGGGTGTTGGTATTCACTTCCTGCGGTTCTGTGAGCGCAATGGTCTGATCAATCTGAGTAAAGAGTCGGCAGACCATGCTGAATATTTGAACGCCCCTTACGCGAGATAACATGGCAATCGAAAACGAATTAAAATACGTGCTGCTTCCAAAGAACGAAGTAGGCTTCATGCTTGATCTTGAATTGTTGGGAACAACTACAGTTGATAAGATCACGCAAGGATATCTTCTAGGTGGTGCCCGTATTCGCAGTATCGTGAACAAGTATGAGTTTCCATATCCAGATCCTGATACTGGTGAACTGGTATACCCTGACGCTAATCTAAAGTTTACTTACAAGATTCGTGTTGGTGCTGATTTGGTTGAAATTGAAACAGATTTGTCCCAAGCTGATTACAATCGATTGATTACCGTAGCACGCAATACTATTGTCAAGACTCGAATCACGGTACCTGATGGTTACTTGAATTGGGAAGTTGACTTCTTCCATGATGAGTACAATAACAATTTGTACTTGGTTATGGCTGAAGTTGAAATGGCAGAAGGAGTTGAAGCTCCAGATACAATTCCAGCATTTATTACCGATAATTTATTGTATGCAGTTGATCGTGAAGATCGCCGCTTTGACAATTCAAACCTATCAGACCCTGAGGCAGTTCGTGCCACAGTTGCTCACATCAAGAAAGAAAACGATAAGGCTTTTGCAGATATCGAATACTTCAGACAGAAATTAAGTGAGAATTTGATCAAAGAGAACAAAAATGTCAATTAATCTGCATAAGATTACCGCCAATAGTTGGGTGGCAAATGCTAACGGCACACCGGTTGGTTTCATCTATAAGGGTGATAACAATTTTGTGTACATGACCCCAGATGCAAAAACAACGTTCGATAAGATGGCAGACATCAAGGAATTCCTTGGTGGTAAGGTAAAAGAGCACATTAGTGAAGCTAAGGAAGATGGCGATATTGTTGATCATATCGAAGGATTCCCAATGAAGCATACCAATGTGGCCGTAATGGAAGGTGGTGATCGTCCCGTTTATGTTAGAGGCAAGCAAGTACAACACGTGGCTGGATTTTGGACAATCAAGTTCAGCAAACGTTGGGTGCCTAGCTTCTGTCCTCTGTTAAAGACTGTTGAGCAATATCAAAGTGCTGGTCCATTCAAGACTCGCTTAGAGATGATGAACAACATGTCTACACTTAATCGCCAAATCTGATAGTGTAAATATGGATCTGACAGTTTTACAAACTATCATACAACGAATAGCCCACGCCCAAGCTTCTGGTGGTAAGGAAGTGAGACTGAGTATTGCTGAAGCTCAACAATTGTTATTAGCAATAACCCACGTAACCTCGATATCGAATCAACAGTTACGTGCTCAATTTGATGAGTTGCTTGCTGAAATAAAGCGACTATCAACAATCTCACTACCAACGACGCTTACCGGCGGTGGGTTCAAATAAGGAGATTATCATGGAAGTAACCGTTTTTAGCAAAACGATTTGCCCGTTTTGTACTCAGGCCAAAAGTTACCTGAAGAAGCATGGCATCACATATAACGAAATCAATCTTGATGATGAAGAAGCACGTAAGGCGTTTTACGCCAAGTGTGGATCAGGTGTTCGATCAGTACCACAGATTTTTGTGGACAATGAACGTATTGGTGGATACCACGAACTGATTAAAAGTGATATCGCGGCTCGTCAGCAAGCTGGCAGCTTTGACGCAGACTTTTAATTGCATTTCAGCCAATCTACTATAGAATTGGTTTTGGGGTGAGGTACAAACTTTCCCCGTTGATATACTTAAAAATAATCAGGTCAAAATAGACCACTTGACAAGCAATTGTCATTTAGCTGTAACAAATTCGGGAACCCCGGTCATGAAAGTGATTGGGGTTCTTTTTCATTGACAACCAGGGTGGACGGTTCATTTGGCTTATAGTGAGTGTTATGCTAATCAGCACCTTCGCATAAATACTAGTACATGAAATTTTGCTTTATAGGTGCATTATGAGCCGTCCTAAGCCTTCAGTGCTGTTGAACCACACTGACAATAAGACATACAAAAGTGAGCAGATTTTGGCTGCCGACGCAATCTTCGCTGTTTTCTACGAAGGCCGTCCAATCAATCTTCGCTCACTCAATAGCTTGGTGAATTACCCAGGACCCAAGTACAAGAAGGTATCGTTCAGTAACCCTGGACATGCTTTTAACTTGGCTGAGAAGCTCAACAAGTTATTCAAAACCGACAACTTTGCTGTATTCAAGCTAACTGCCGGTGAACTCGTTAACGAGATCGATCCAGAAGCAATAGATGACGATTCAGATCAAAATAGCTGAATTATTGGTTGCACAATTCAATGCGTCCGGAAATCCGTTAAAAAGTATCATTGACGGAAAGACGACGCAGGAAATTTGCAAGCTTATCTTTGTTAGTTACCGCGGGACCCTTGATTCAGTCAAGGGTCTTCGTCTTTCTGATGAAGGACTTCAGTTAATGAAGTGTCACATCCAAGCGTACCACGTCAATCTTGGCGAAGCGTACCGTATCAAACTCCCACATCTTCTATATTTGGAACGAGTTTCCAAATTCCCCTACCACCTTCAAAATGCCAATACTATGGCTCTCGGTGAAAAAGTCTTTACAACGTTTGACAGTGAACTGGCAATGATGCTAAAATTGGCGGACGGTAAAATTGATACTTTGATAGAGACCAGATTCAGGCTGCAATTCGATAAGACCAGTATCCTGCCTGATCTCTAAGTAGTTGATATTCCCGAAATGTTTGTTTTGTTGTATAGCCACAACGTAAATGATGCTTTAAAAAACGCTTGACGTACTGGCAAGCAAACATTAAAGTAGCGATACTGTAGCAAATAACAGAAAACGCGCAGTAAAACAGTCAAGCAGTATAACAACCGCCCAAACACGAAGGAGCTTCACAAGAATGGCTACAAACAAAAAGTCGGCACCTGATATCCAAAGTCTGACGCTGTCCCCCAAGCAAGTATCATCGGTAGTTCGACACCTGGCCAATAAGCAAGTGTCAATGTTCTTGTGGGGCCCGCCGGGCATCGGCAAGTCAGCAGTTATCAAGGCTATGGCAACAGAGCTGGGAATGGGGTTTGTTGACATCCGTTTGTCGCAGATGGATCCGACTGACATCCGTGGTATTCCTTACCCGGCTGAAGAAACAGATGCAAACGGTGTCGTAACTAAGGGCATGAAGTGGTCTGCCCCGCTGGTATTGCCTCACGATCCGAAGGCTCGCGTCATTATTTTGCTGGACGAGTTTAACAGTGCGCCGCCAAGCGTGCAAGCTGCGGCGTATCAGTTGGTGCTGGATCGTAAGCTTGGTGAATACGAAGTGCCTGAAGGTTGCATGATCATTGCAGCAGGTAACCGTGAAACGGACAAGGGTGTTACGTTCCGTATGCCGACTCCGCTTGCAAACCGATTCGTCCACGTTGAAATGACGCACAACTTCGACGACTGGCAAGAAGTTGCATTGAAGGCTAAGTACAGCAAGGACGTGGTTGGTTTCCTTACTGCATTTAAGCACTTGCTGTTCCAATTTGACCCGCTGTCTGCTTCGCGTGGTTTCTCGACACCGCGTTCATGGGAATTTGTTAGCAAGATCCTTGCTGATGATCCTGATCTGCCGGAATACGTGATGACTGGCCTCGTTGCTGGTGCAGTTGGTGATGGCGTGTCGGTGCAGTTCATGGAATACCGCAAGAACGCTGCGGATCTGCCTGATCCGCGTGGTATTTTGAACGGTACCGTAACTGAACTGAAGCGCGTTGAAGTCTCGCTGTGCTACGCACTGACGACGGCACTGTGCTACGAACTTCACGCAGGTTGGGAAAAGTTTGTGAAGAACGGCAAGAAGCCGGAAGAAAAGAAGGCTTGGATGGTGCAAGCTGACAACTTCCTGGGATTCATGCTTGACAACTTCCAGCCCGAAATTTGCGTGATGGGTGCGAAAACTGCATTGTCGACATACAAACTGTCGTTCGATGCTAAGGCGATGAAGAACTTTGAGCGTTTTGCTGACCGTTACAAGTCGCTGATTATGGTTAACTAAGTGCGGGCGGTTGCACGGGGGTGGGGTTCGCCCCACCCATTTTTTGTGCGACCAGTTTGTTCTAGTAAGTTTGCCATATCATGCTATAATGGTTGAAACAGCTCACAAGGAATTCTAAAAACAATGGCAACAAATCTCGACGATCCAGTAGTCAAAGCAATCGTTGCGGCGCGGGTTAACCTGCTGCTTGAGAAACCGTTTTTCGGTACGCTCGCAACGCGATTGACACTGGTAGATGCAAGTAGCTGGTGTAAAACCGCTGCCACAGAGGGTCGTCACTTCTATTACAACCGTGAATTCATTAAAGGCCTGACACCTGCTCAGCTGCGTTTTTTGATTGGACATGAAGTACTTCACGTTGTGTACGATCACATGGGTCGACGTCAAGGCCGTGATGCGAAAGTCCATAACATGGCTGCTGACTACATTGTCAACTACACGCTTGTTAAGGAAGAAATTGGACAAATGCCTCCGGGTGGTTTGTACGATGACAAGTACACAGATGAAATGACGTCTGAAGAAGTGTACGACGACCTGATGAAGAACAGTACTGTTGTCAAGATGCCGCTTGATGAGCACTTGGAAGCAGGCATGGGTAGTGGTGACCCAGGCGACGGTGATGGTAGTGGTGGTGTTGAAGTGCGCGTTATGGGTAAGGATGGTCCGCCGAATTTGACGGAAGAAGACCTTGCAAACATCCGCAATGAAATTCGCGCAGCAACGATTCAAGCTGCTCAAGCGGCAGGTGCCGATAAGACACCTAACGGCGTTAAGCGGTTGATCGATGCTTTCACGCAGCCAAAGATGGACTGGCGTGCACTGTTGGATACGCATATCCAGAGCGCGTTGAAGGATGACTTCACGTTCCAGAAGATTAATCGTCGTAGCTGGTCCGCTGGTGTGTTTTTGCCAGGTATGACCAACATGAACACGGTTGACATTGCAGTTGCAATTGATACTTCTGGTTCTATGACGAAAGAAATGTTGATGGAAATCTTGGGCGAAGTGAAGGGTATTATGGAAACCTTCAAAGACTTCAAGCTTACGCTGTGGACATTTGATACTCAATGTTACAACATCAAGGTGTTCGGTCACGACAACTTGGATGAAATCATGGAGTACGAACCACAAGGTGGTGGTGGTACGCTGTTTGAAGCAAATTGGCAGTTCATGGAAGATGAAGGCATTGAACCACAGCGTTTTGTGATGTTCACTGACGGATATCCTGGTAGCGGTTGGGGTGATCCTAACTACTGCGATACGCTGTTCATTATTCATGGCAGCACCAGCATTGTCGCTCCGTT
>Ga0209888_1000158_pt1 | contig 44215 bp, 35 predicted proteins | sample OrgsoiDNA_201059_FD_185807 | JGI IMG/M metagenome (GOLD analysis project Ga0209888, IMG submission 185807) | Permafrost soil microbial communities from the Arctic, to analyse light accelerated degradation of dissolved organic matter (DOM) -... | ecosystem: Environmental > Terrestrial > Soil >...
CTTGACTTCGAACATGGTGTTGCTGGTCCACTGGCTGTTCTGCCAGCTCCACACCTGTCCGGTGAATTCGCGGAAATTGATTTCCGGGTCGAAATTGGTGGCGAAATATTTGCCATGTGAACCGGCATTGACGTCGAGAATGTCGATCGAGTCAATGTGGTCGAAATGCTGTTGCTGGGCCAGCGCCGCATAGGCGTTGACGACACCCGGGTCGAAGCCCACGCCGAGGATGGCAGTGATGTTCTTCTGCTTGCACTCCTCAAGGTGCTTCCACTCGTAGTTGCCGTACCACGGCGGTGTCTCGCAGACTTTGCCCGGCTCTTCGTGGATGGCGGTGTCCAGGTAGGCCACGCCCGTATCGATGCAGGCACGCAGCACCGACATGTTGAGAAACGCGGAACCGACGTTGATGACGATCTGCGATTCGGTCTCGAGGATAAGCGCCTTGGTCGCTTCGACATCCAGGGCGTTCAGCGAGAAGGCCTTGATGTCGGCGGGCTGCTTGAGGCTGCCCTTGGCTTTGACGCTGTCGATGATGGCCTGGCATTTGGAGATGTTACGCGACGCGATAGCAATACGACCGAGTTCGTCGTTGTGCTGCGCGCACTTGTGGGCCACCACCTTGGCGACACCTCCTGCACCAATGATAAGAACGTTCTTCTTCAATTTTTTTATCTCTCCTTTAGGCCAGCTTACGAGAGGCTGGACAGGTAGTCTTCGTAACCAAACTCACGAACCACTTCGACGCTGCCGTCGAGTTGCTTCACTACGATGGACGGCATTTTCAGACCGTTGAACCAGTTTTTCTTGACCATGGTGTAGCCTGCTGCGTCGATGAACGACAGCCGATCGCCGATGGCCAGCGGACGATCAAATTGATACTCACCGAAGATGTCTCCGGCCAGGCAAGACTTGCCGCACACCATGTAGGTGTGTTCGCCGTCGCTAGGCGCCAGCTTGGCATTGAGGCGATAGATCAGCAGGTCGAGCATGTGTGCTTCGATGGAGCTGTCCACCACTGCCAGATGCTTGCCGTTGTACAGGGTGTCAAGCACGGTCACTTCCAGCGAGGCGCTCTGGGTGATGGCCGCTTCACCCGGTTCCAGGTAAACCTGCACGCCGTACTTCTGCGAGAACGCCTTGAGGCGCGCACAGAACGCATCGATCGCGTAATCCTCACCGGTGAAATGGATACCGCCGCCGAGGCTGACCCACTCGACCTTATGTAGCAGATGGCCGAAGCGTTCCTCGATGGTACACAGCATCTGGTCGAACAGGCCGAAGTCGCCGTTCTCGCAGTTGTTGTGGAACATGAAGCCGGAGATCTGCTCGATGACCTGCTCGATCTTCTCGGGATCCCATTCGCCCAGACGGCTGAACGGACGCGCCGGGTCGGCCAGCAGGTAGTCGGAGCTGCTCACCTGAGGGTTGACTCGCAGACCGCGGACCTTGCCGCTGGACGCTTCGGCAAAGCGCTGCAACTGACCGATGGAGTTGAAGATGATCTTGTCGCAGTTGTCGAGCATCTCCTGGATTTCGTCGTCGGCCCAAGCCACGCTGTAGGCGTGGGTCTCGCCTTGGAACTTCTGGCGACCCAGCTTGAGCTCGTAGAGCGACGAGGATGTGGTGCCATCCATGTACTGCTGCATCAGGTCGAACACCGACCATGTCGCGAAGCACTTGAGTGCCAGCAGGGCCTTGGCCCCGGACTGCTCGCGCACATAGGCGATCTTCTGCATGTTGCTCAGCAGCTTCTGTTTATCAATGAGGTAGTACGGCGTTTTGATCATTTCGACGCCTCCGGCAAGACCAGCCAAAAAAAGGACACGCATTGTGCCCGCACTTGATGCATATCGAAAGGTCGGAAAGCGCATTTCGCCGCGCCGGTTCCCCGCGTTACATCAATAATAGGCCTGTTGCATGACAGACTCTGGACAGTCGTCCGATGCTGTAAGGGAGGCGATGGAGGGCTTAGAGATCCAGGCTGAACTGATCTCTTGTCGGCGCGACCGGGGTGGCGATCCACCTTGCTCGCGAAGGGAGAAAAACTGTGGGAGCGAATTCATTCGCGAAGCGGTGTGTCAGCCAACCGGAATGCTGGATGGGCTGGCCTCTTCGCGAGCAAGCTCGCTCCCACAGGTTTGAAGCGGTTCGGCTGATCAAGCCTCCATATCGATTACCACACGGCCCTCGATCTGCCCTTCGCGCATCCGGTCGAACACGGCGTTGACGTTCTCCAGTTTCTCGGTGGAGACGGTCGCTTTCACTTTGCCTTCACCGGCAAAATCCAGGGCTTCCTGCAGATCCTGACGCGTGCCCACAATAGAGCCCCGCACGGTGGTGCCGTTGAGCACCATGTCGAAGATCGAGATCGGGAACTCACCTGCCGGCAAACCGTTGAGGGCGATGGTGCCGCCGCGACGGGTCATGCCCATGGCCTGCTTGAAGGCAATGGGCGAAACGGCAGTGACCAGTGCACCGTGGGCGCCGCCGATTTCTTTCTTCAGGTAGGCCGCAGGGTCCATTTCGCGGGCGTTGACCGTGACTTCGGCGCCCAGGCGTCTGGCCAGGTCCAGTTTGCCGTCATCGATATCCACTGCCGCGACGTTAAAACCCATGGCCTTGGCGTATTGCACGGCCATGTGACCCAGGCCGCCGATGCCGGAAATCACCACCCATTGCCCGGCCTTGGTTTCGGTCATTTTCAGGCCTTTATAGACCGTGACACCGGCGCAGAGGATCGGCGCGATCTCGATGAAGCCGATGTTGTCCGGCAGGCGACCGACGTAACCGGCGTCTGCGAGGGTGTACTGGGCAAAACCACCGTTGACCGAATAACCGGTGTTTTCCTGTTTCTCGCACAGGGTTTCCCAGCCCCCCAGGCAATGCTCGCAATGCCCGCAGGTGGAGTAGAGCCATGGCACACCAACGCGGTCGCCTTCCTTGACGTGGGTCACCCCGGCACCGACCGCGACCACATGGCCGACGCCTTCGTGGCCAGGAATGAATGGCGGGTTGGGTTTAACCGGCCAGTCGCCTTCGGCAGCGTGCAAGTCGGTATGGCAGATACCGGAGGCCGCAACTTTCACCAGCACTTGCCCATAACCTGGAGTCGGGACCGGTACTTCACGGATTTCCAGAGGTTTCCCGAAGGCGTGAACGACGGCGGCTTTCATTGTTTTTTGCATAGTGACAATCCTTTTGTCTGGCAGTGACGAACGGGACGACATAACAGCTGTTTATAGAGGTCTGTGCGTCCGTGCGTATTGATGTCGATCAAGTTATCGAGAAAGGAGTGGCGGGGCGGTCGCGGGGCGTTTGCGGACAAGTCCGGTTCCACAGAGGGGGGAAAGGTGCATAAAGTCTCCTTGATTTTTTTGGTTGTAAGGAAAGACGTTCACAGCGCTTGCACCTATGAATCAGCAAGGAGCGGGCCAGAGATGGAAAGACCCTTTTTTTCATAGGGTTAGATTGAGTAGGTCATCCGTTGCGCAGGGCGGTGTGGCAGAAGTGGCACAGCGGGTTGGCGCAGAGTGTGTCGTTACCGGGGTTGCCTGGCACGAGACAACGCCGGGGGCGTGGCGTAAAAGATGTCATCAAGAGGTAGCATCGTGTCCATCGCGCTTTTCGCCAAAGAGGTCGCTGAAAATGACAGCTGTTCACAATGCCGCTCAAGCAGGGTTTTCGACGCAAGCGGGGACCTACGCACAGGGGCGCCCGGAGTATCCCGGTGAAATCAATACGTGGCTCAGAACCGCGCTGGACATCAACCCCGGATCTACGGTTATTGATTTGGGGGCCGGCACCGGCAAGTTCACCCGGCTGCTGACGTCGATAACAACCGACGTCATTGCCGTCGAACCCATCGATGCCATGCGGCTTGAGTTTGCCCGGCATCTGCCGGACGCGAACATTCTGGCCGGAACCGCCGACGCCATCCCGCTCGGTGATGCACAAGCCGATGCACTGGTCTGTGCCCAGGCGTTCCATTGGTTTGCGAACGAAGCGGCTCTCGCCGAAATTCACCGCGTGCTTAAGCCCAATGGCCGACTCGGGTTGATCTGGAACGTGCGTGACGAGTCCGTGGACTGGGTGGCGGCCATCACCAAAATCATTACCCCTTACGAAGGTGATACGCCGCGCTTTCACACCGGAGACTGGCGACGGCCGTTCAAGGGACGTTACTTCTCGGCGCCCGAACTGACCTGCTTCAACTACACCCACACCGGCACACCCGAGGCCGTGATCATGGACCGCTTTCTGTCGGTCAGCTTCATCGCAGCACTTGCCCCTGAACAGAAGGCATTGGTGTCAGAGCAACTGAGTAAGTTGATTCACACGCACCCGGCGCTGCGAGGCCGCGAAACCATTGAGTTCCCTTATCAGACCCAGGCTTATCTGTGTCGGGCGGTGGCTCTGTAGCATCAGGAACCCTGTGGGAGATTCTATGTTTGGCCGCAAGCCTGTAGGAGTGGGCTTGCCCGCGATTGCGGTTCGTCAGCCACCAACGATGTTTCGAACCCGACGCCTTCGCGAGAAGCTCAGCTCCCACCAGACCTGGGTTTGCCCCAGATCCCTTTCAAAACACTGCTGGCCCTTTGATTTCTGAATTGTTGCCAAACTTGCTTTCTTTTCAGAAGGTTAGGTGTTGGCACTATGCGGATTTTTGCTTTGACCGTTGCAACGTTCGTCTTGGCCGCTGTGTCGCAGCTAGCTGAGGCGAGGGAGCTGACGAAGAACGAGCGCTCCCTGTGCACCTGGGGTTCGGGCATCGCAGGTGGCGCCCAGGCGTCCAAGCTTTCAGGTGTCACCCTGTACGGCGCCCGCAGTAAACTGCAGGCTCGCAAGTTTCCCCTGCCGTGGATGCGCATGACGGCCCTGGGCATCACCGAACAAACCTACAACAGTGCCTCGCGCCTCAAACCCGCGGCCGTCAAGCAGACCTATTACGAACAGTGCGTCAAGCATGAGCTGGCGCATCGATAGGGGAGGCGCCGGGCTTCAGGTGTTGCTCTCGGTAAATTTCTCCAGATACAGATGAGCCTGGTCCAGACGTTGTTCGGTAAGCCAGGTCTTGATGGACTCGACCATCGGTGGCGGGCCGCACAGGTAAATGTCGAAGGGGTTATCCCGCAGTTGCGCGGCGTCGAAATGCTCGGCGATGTAACCCCGTTTACCGGTCCAGTCGGGGGCCGGATCGCTGACCACCGGGGTGAAGCGAAAGCCCGGTATTTTTTCGGCGTAGGCGGCAATACGCGCGGTTTCACATAAATCATCCGCATCGCGCACGCCGTAGTACAGGTGTACCGGTTGACCATCGCCGCCACGCTCGGCCAGTTCATCCAGCATGCCTAGGAATGCAGAGAGCCCGGTGCCGCCAGCGACGAACACCAGCGGCTTGTCGATGTGACGCAGGTAAAAGGCCCCCAACGGCGCTTCCAGCAGGATTTCATCACCCACCGCACAACGTTCGCGGATGTAGTTGCTCATCACGCCGTCCGGCAGCAGCCGAATCAGGAACTGCAGCTGGTTGTTGGTGTTGGGCCGGTTGGCGAACGAGTAGGAACGTTTTTGCGTCGTTCCGGGAACCTGCAGGCGAGCGTACTGACCCGGCAGGAAGTCCAGTTGCTGAGCATTTTCACCGGCGTCCACGTGCAGGATCGCCGTGTTCGGCGAAATCTGGTCGATAGCCCGCACGGTAGCCTTCAACGACGCCGGGCCACCTGCATTGCAAAGGCTTGAGGCGAAGTCGAAGTAGAACGCGGCGTCGGAGGCTACCCGCGTCTGGCAGGTAAGCATCCGGCGTTGCGCCAGGTCCTGCTCGGACAATGCCTCGTCGTCCACGTAATCCTGGGTGTACTGACCTGAGTCGCAACGACCCTGGCAGGTGCCGCACACGCCTTCGCGGCAATCCAGCGGGATGTTGATGCCATTGCGCAGGGCGGCATCGAGCAGAATTTCGTTGCCGTGCACGGGGAAGAACAGGGTTTTACCGTCGGCAAAACTGAACGCGACCTTGTGACTCATGGCCATGACTTCCGAAAATCAGAGATGGTAGAAATCGAGCACCGAATTGATGGTGTCGTTGAGCAGCAGCACGTGTTTGCGGCTGATCTTCCAGCTGTCGCCCTCGGGCCTTAGCCGGTAAGTCGCGCGGCCATAGAACTGGTCACTGGTGGCCTGGCGGTAAAACAGCGTTTGCCAGTTGACCTGCACGAGCAGCTCATCGTTTTCACCGGCTTCGATGCGCACGTTATTGATCATGTGCAGCGTGCGCGGCATGGGCGTAGCCGACGCGGCCTTGCCGGTGCGCAGGCGGAACACCCGGTCTTCCAGGCCGCCCCGGTTGGCGTAGTAAATCAGCGACATCTGGCGCTTGGGGTCAGTGGTGTAAACGTGTTCGGAGTCCCATTGCGGCAAGTGGAACTCGCTGTCTTCACTGAACAGCGCAAGGTAGGCGTCCCAGTCCTGGGTGTCGCACAGTTCGCACTTGCGGTAGAAATACTGTTCTATCTGGTATTGCAGTTGGGCATTCATGTTCACACCTCGCGCAGCTTGAGGGATTGTTCTTCAGCGGCTTTGCGCGCCAGCCCTTCGAGCAGAAAGCGTTGCCAGTTGCCGTGCTGATTCACATACAACCCTTCGTGGGTGAACTCGGTGCCGGTCAGGGCAGGGGCGATGCCGATGGCTTCGCTGTTGGGCGTGGCGCCGCTGACCCATTTGCCATGGCCACGTGAGATATCACTCCAGCGTTCCAGGCGGGCCTGGAAACCCCGTTGTGCTTCGCGAAACTCCACCAGGTCGTCGGGTGTACCCAGGCCAGACACGTTGAAGAAGTCTTCGAACTGGCGAATACGGTTTTCCCGGTCGGCATCGGACTCGTTCTTCACGCCCAGGCATTGGCTGATGATTTCGGTCTTGTTCCAGGCCACCGGGCGGATGATGCGCAGTTGCGAGCTGATCTGATCGAGGAAGAACAGGCTGGGGTAGATATTCAGGTTGCGCAGGCGATGCATCATCCACTCGGCCTTGGCCTGGCCGTGTTCCTCTACCAGGCGCGGCATAATGGTGGCGTAACCGGAGCGCACGGCCGGGTTGGGCATGTCGCTGAACAACAGGCTGTGGCCGTTGTTGAAGGAAAACCAGCCATCGTCGGTGGCGGCATCGCCGGCCCCCAGCTTGCTGTAGTCCAGGGTGGCGCCGCCACTCAGGCCTTTTTCGGCGTTGACCTGCTGGCGGTGCTGTACGGTACTCACGTAGTTGTAGTGCACGGTGCTGACGTGATAACCGTCCAGGCCGTTTTCGTTCTGCAGTTTCCAGTTACCGTCGTAGGTGTAGGCGGACTTGCCGGACAACACTTCCAGCTCCCCGGTGGGGGACTGGGCGACCATCATGTCGAAGAACACTTTGGCATCGCCCAGAAAGTCTTGCAGGCTGTCGCTGCCGTTCGCGTCGAGGCTGATGAAGACAAAACCCTTGTAGCTTTCGATGCGAGCCTTCTTCAGGCCACGGGTGGCCTTGTCGAAATCTTCCGGGTATTCGCCGGGGGCCTTGACCTTGACCAGGCGCCCATCACTTTTGTAGCACCAGGCGTGGAAGGGGCAGGTGAAGGTCGACTGGTTGCCCTTGCCGACCCGGGTCAGCGTGGTGCCGCGATGCTGGCAAGCGTTGATCAACGCATTGAGTTCCCCGTTGCCGTCGCGGGTGATGATCATCGGCTGGCGGCCCGCGCGCATGGTCACGAAGTCATGCTTGTTGGCCAGTTCACTTTCGTGACAGGCATAGATCCAGTTCTTTTCGAAGATCAGTTCCATTTCCAGATCGAACAGTTCCGGCTCGGTGAACATCTCCCGGGCGATCCGAAAGACACCTTCCACCGGCCGAAAATCCAGGCAACCTTCAATGAAGCTTTTCCATTGTTCGACGCTCTTTGTACTGTGCATGTCGTTTACCTTTTGCATCGGGCCAATCCGTGGGGCCATTAGAGAATTTGCGGTAAACGCGGTCTATCCGCTTAGTCGCCGAAGACAGTCCGTAAAGTTGGGGCAGGGGTAACACTGGTCGTTCAGGGGTGGGCAGGGGCTACCCAATTGTGCGTTGTGATGCACCGTTTTGCGGCGTTTGCCCCCGTGTTTACGGGGCCAAGGACCGTGCCTGGGGCCACGGCTGTCCAGTTAGTCGACGAATGTTATCCAGATAGTTGGCAGGGGACGGTACGCCACGTCGCGGCATGAACCGCGGCACGAACATTGCTGCCTTGATTGCAGCGCGCCGACAGAGCACGTCTTCACCTTTGCCGTGGGTACCCGTGATGAACATGGAATCGGATATACCGCTTCGAGACATTCGTATCGACCGTTATGACCTGGACGGTGCGCGTAGCTGGATGGCCAACATTTGTGGGCCTCATCTGTTGAAGACCCGCAGCCCCGGTCGAATCCAGTTTCATCACAGCGGCAATGTGCTCAAGTCGATGTCAACCACCCTGGGCATCATCGAATACGGCACCGACGTCACCATCGGCATCGGCGATCAGGAGCGCTTGAACTGTTACAGCCTGAGCCTGCCGTTGACCGGCGAGCAAGAGTTGCAAAAGAACGGCCGCTTGCTGCGCTCCGATCAGGACACCGGCATCATTCTTTCCCCAGACGAAAATCAGGAACTGACCATTGCTGGCGATTGCCGCAAGGTGCAGGTCGCGATCACTCGGGCGGCGATGCAGACGACCCTTGAAGACATGTTGCAGCGGCCCCTGGAAACACCATTGTCGTTCGAACCGGTCATGGACGCAGTGAATGGCTCGTCTGCCTCCTGGTGGCGGATGGCCCGGTATTTCATCGGTGAGCTGGACCGTAGTCGCGAGCTGTACGACCAGGCGTTCTTCACCCGGGATATCGAAAGCTCGTTGATCAAGGGCCTGATCTTTGCGCAGCCCAATAACTACTCCGATGAACTGCGCGACGTGCTGGGCGTCAAGCTGCCGCATTACCTGATCCGCGCCAAACAATACATCCACGACAACGCCCGGGAAGCGTTGCACCTGGAAGATATCGAAGCGGCTGCCGGGGTTCCGCGTTTCAAGCTGTTCGAGAGCTTCAGAAAGTTCTTTGCCCTGTCGCCCATGGCCTACCTGAAAAAACACCGGTTATGCGCGGTGCGCCAGGAAATCCTCGAAGACAACTCAGTGCGCAATATCTCGGTGATTGCCATGGGCTGGGGCTTTACCCATCTGGGGCGGTTTTCTACCGAATACCGCAAGCTATTCAACGAAACCCCCAGCGCCACCCTGCAACGCAACGAAGCGCGCCGCTCCCGGTAGCTGGATCGCCACCGCGGCCGCTCCTAGAGTGGGTTTGTGTTCTGGTCAAAATCTGTGGGAGCCGAGCTTGCTCGCCAAGGCGGCAGGCCTGAGACATCGTTGGTGTCTGACACACCGTGATCGCGGGCAAACCCACGATGGCATTCCCGTTATAAGTTAATGCTTTAACGCTCTTAGGCCCCTCGCAGCACCACTGATATATTACGTGACATATCTTGTCACCCTGACCACATCGTTTCCGGGGACGCTTTCCTTGATTCGAGGGTTCCTGTTTGAAGAGGTCGGGCTTGTGGGTGGTGTTGATCTCGCTGGCATTGTTGGCCGGATGTCGGCAAGAGGCTGAACAGGCACAGGCCAGTACCCTCGTGCTCGCGGTGCCGTCGGACCCGGTGGGGCTGGATCCGGCCACCAACAAGGCTGAGCCGGTGGGCAGCGAGATTATTCTCAATCTGTTCGATACCCTGGTGGCCTGGGCGCCTCCAGGCTTTCAAAAGCTCGAAGGGCGCTTGGCTGATGATTGGCAGCTGTCTGCCGATGGACGTCAGTTCAGCCTGCATGTTCGCCCTGGGGTGACCTTTCAAAACGGCCGTCCGGTGGATGCCCTGGCGGTAAAACGCTCACTGGATCGCGCGCGGACGATCAATCCGTTTCTGGCCTCAAGCTTTGGTGTGGTGGCCGATGTGGTGGTGACCGGGCCGTTGAGCCTGCGTATCGACCTGACCGAACCGTCCCCGATGTTCGCCGCGCTGCTGGCTCAGCCACAGGCCGCTATCGTCGATGTACAGTCGGTGCAACCCGGCCACCAGCCTGTGGGCAGCGGTGCTTTCAGCCTGCAACGCTACACCCCGGACACCAGCGTGATTCTGCAGCGCAACCCTGACTATTTTCGCGGCCCGGCGCGGCTGGAGCGGCTGGTGTATCGCATCATCCCGGACGCTTCGACGCGGCGCCTGGAACTCAAGTACGGCAGCGTCGATGTGAGCCCGCAGCTCAGCCAGTTGTCGACGCTGCCAACCGATGACATCCAGTCTTTCGAGCAAGACCACAAGGTGGAAGTGGTTCAGGCGCAAAGCCAGATCATCCGTCAGCTGGAATTCAACAACGACAAGGTGGACAGCCCTGTGCATGGCCTGCGCGTGCGTCAGGCCATGGCTTATGCGGTGGATTACGACGGGCTGGTCAATGGCATCCTCGGCGCCACGGTGGAGCGGGTCTATGGGCCGTTGCCCACCGCCAGTTGGGCGTTTGACCCGAGCCTGCGCGACCTCGCGCCTCGCCATGATGTAGCCCGCGCGCGCCAGCTGCTGGCTGAAGCGGGCTACCCACCCGGGAAACTTAAGCTGACGCTGTATGCCTTCCAGGGTGATTTGTGGGGCAACGTTGCGACGTTCCTGCAAGCCAATTTTGCGCAGGTGGGCATCGACCTCAAGGTTGAGCAGAGTGAGTTTTCGCTGCTGCGGGCGCGGCATATCGCCGGTGATTTCGACATTGCCCTGGACGGTCGCCAGCCCTGGTACAACGACCCTGATGCGCACATCACCGTGGGTTACCTGTCATCGCTGGCGCGCTCGGCCATGACCTTCCGCATGCCCGCCGATCCGGCACTGGATCAATTGATCATCAAGGCCCGCAGCGACATCGATCAACACCAGCGCGCTGCCGATTACCAGACGATCCAGCGAACGCTCATGGCCCGGGTGCCGGCGATTTATCTGTTCAGTAACAAATTGATCCTGTTCAAGCGCCCGCAAGTGCGGGGCCTGGAAATGAACAGCGCGCCGCCGCTGAACGAGTACTGGAGTGTCTACAAGGAAATGCCCGCACCATGAGCCTGTTTTTCCTGCGCCGTCTTGCTGCCAGTGTTCCCGTACTGCTGCTGGTGCTGCTGATGATATTTGGCGTCGCCCGTGCCATCCCCGGTGATCCGGCCACGGCGTTGCTGGGCAGTAACGCCAGTAATCAGCAGATTCAGGCCTTGCGCGATCAATTGAAGCTGGATCAGCCGTTGCTGCAACAGTTCGGTGCCTACCTGTCGGGCGTCGCGAGGGGCAACCTGGGCACTTCGCTGAAAAGCGGGCGGCCGGTGTTGCAGGAGATTGCCGAACGGCTGCCCGCGACGCTGGAACTCACCGTCCTGGCGACCTTGCTGGCGGTGCTGGTGGGCGTCCCCCTGGGCATCTGGGCGGCGGTGCGGGAGGGCCGCTGGGTTGACCAATTGGTGCGGGTTTTGTCATTGGCGGGCGTGTCCATGCCTGCGTTTGTGTTGGCCTTGATGCTGCAGACGCTGTTCAGTATCCACCTGGGCTGGCTGCCGATTTCCGGGCGCAGCAGCCCTTACTGGATCGAACAACCGATCACCGGGCTGGCAACGCTGGACTTTCTGCTGCACGGGAACCCGGCGGCGGCCTTCGATGCCTTGCTGCATCTGCTGATGCCCACCACTGTGCTGGCGGCATTTCTGGCGGCGGTGATCGGCCGCTATGTGCGCAACAGCCTCATCGAGTCACTGGGTGAAAACTATGTGCGTGCCGCGCGATCCCGAGGCCTGGGCGAACGGGCGGTGGTGGGCATGCATGCCTTGCGTAACTCGCTGCTGCCGGTGATCACCGTGGTGGGCCTGAACTTTGCCGAGATGCTCGGTGGCGCGATCCTGACTGAAACCGTGTTCGCCTGGCCCGGTATCGGCCGCTACATGCTCGATGCGATTCACAACCGCGATTACCCCGTGATCCAGGGCACGACGCTGGTGTTTGCCTTGCTGTACATGCTGGTGTCGCTGCTGGTGGACCTGCTGTATGGGGTCGCGGACCCTCGCTTGCGGCGCGGTGGGCGATGATGGCTGCTTTCTGCAATTTCGCCCGGGACAACCGGCTGGCGGTGGTGGGCATGCTGATCCTGCTGCTGATTCTGGTGAGCGTGAGCTTTCCGGGGTTGTGGGTGGGCTGGTCGCCGAACCAGATGGCGGTTGCCAGCCACCTGAGCGCACCCGACGCGCTGCACTGGCTGGGCACCGACCTGTTCGGACGGGATGTCCTCAGCCGTTTGCTGTATGGCGGGCGCTATACCCTGGCGGTGGGCTGTGCGGTGGTCTCGCTGGCCTTCGTGGTGGGGGTGGCGTTTGGCACGTTGGCCGGGTTTTGTGGCGGCTGGGTCGACGGCCTGATCATGCGCATCGTGGACGCATTGTTGTCGTTTCCGGCCCTGGTGCTGGCCATTGCCCTGGCGGCAACCTTCGGGCCTGGCCTGCTGAACGCGATGCTCGCCGTGGCGATCAGCATGGCCCCCGGTTTCGCGCGGGTCGCCAGGGGCCAGGCCTTGAGCATCAGCGCCAAACCTTACGTGGAGGCGGCCATCGCCATTGGCGTGCCGCGCCTGCGGATTCTGCTGCGTTATGTGCTGCGCAACGGCATCGGGCCGCTGCTGGTGCAGGCCTCACTGGCCATTGGCAGCGCCATTCTGCAAACCGCAAGCCTGGGTTACCTGGGCCTCGGCGCCCAGGCACCCCAGGCGGAGTGGGGCGGTGATCTGGCGGCCAACCTTCAATATCTGGATCGCTCACCCTGGATTGCCCTGGCGCCAGGCATCGCCATCCTCTGCACGGTTTTTGCGTTCAACCTGATCGGTGATGCCTTGGCCGATTGGTTCAATCCCAGGAAAAGGAATTCATGATCAATAACAACAACACCCTGACCATCGCTTTGGAGAAAGTTGATTTTCTGCCAGCCAATCGGGTGACGGACGACACCAGCATCCTGACCCTCAAGAATCTGGTCATGGAGCCCCTGTGTCGCTGGCAGGACGGTCGACTGGAACCTGCGTTGCTCAACAGCTGGTGGCACTGCGAAGACGGTCAGCACTGGCTGTTTGAGATTCGCCCCGATGCACGCTTCCATGACGGTGAGGCGTGCCGCGCAGCGCATATCCTCGCCTTCATCGAAGGGATTCTGGATTCGCGGGACACCTTCGGCATGCCCTGGGCCTATGCGCGTTACTTCGCCGATGTGGAGTTCAGCGCCGCCAGTGAGTACGTCTTGCAGATGCGCTCGCCGCAGCCTTTCGCTGATGTGCTGGAGATCTTTTCCGAGTTCTATATCTGCCGCAGCAACGCCCAGGGCCAACCCATCCTTGGCACAGGGCCTTACCGGGTGGAACGATTCGAGGCCGGGCAGACGGTGCAGTTATCAGCCGTGGCTGATGAGGTGACGCCTGCTCACCTGACCCTGCTGGTCAGCCCCGAGGCCGAGGAGCGTTATGCCTTGTTGCGCGATGGCCATGTTCAGGTGGCGACTCATCTGGAGCGCTGCCACGACGCCCTGGATTTCGACCCGCGCTGGCACTGGCGACGCCGGCTGAACACGCTGTCGGTGATGCAATACCTCAATTGTTCCGAAGGCTTGTTCAGCCATCCGATGGCGCGTCTGGCAGCGAACCATGCCGTGGATGCCCAGGCTATCGTTGACGACGTATTCCACGGCCTCGGGCAAGCGTCGTCCACCGTAGTCAGCCCCTGGCACACCGGTTATCAGCAAGCGGCGCTGAGCCCGTTGGCCTATTCGCGGGACCGCGCCCGCAGGCTGCTCGACCGCGTGGGCGGCGGTGCCGATATCGTCTTGCGCACCCCGCTGTACATGCCGGAAAAGGCCCTGGAAGTGACTGAGCGGGTGCTTCACTCCCTGCAACAGGTGGGCATCCGCGGGCGCATCGAGGTGCAGCCGGACCGTCCCGAATATGCCCGCGAGATCGGCCGCCGCCAGATGGGTGATGTGGCCATTTTTGACTCCTCACCCCACAGCACCTTTCGCGTGCTCAACGACAAGATTTCCAGCCAGGTGCGCGGCAGCTGGTGGCAGGGGTTTGATGATCCAGGCCTGGAGCCGCTGATTGCCGAGGCCAACCGCAGCCTGGATGCGGACGCCCGGCAACAGGCTTACGGTCGCTGTCTTGCGCGGCTGAACCGCAACCCGCCCTGGTTGTACCTCTTTCATCCGCAGGTGGTTTGCGCCTCCGTGCCGGGCCTGCATTTCCTCGGGCTGGGCGCCAAGGGCGACCTGCTGATCAACCGCTGAGCTTTTCCTTATGAACCTGCCGTCAGGAGCTGTCATGGACCCGCGTTACTCGATCACTTTCTTCTACTACGACGACCTGGCGCCCATCAGCGCGTTTTATGAGCAAACGCTGGGTCTGGAGCTTGTGCTGGACCAGGGTGTCGCCCGGATCTATCGCATCGGCGCCCAGAGCTATTTCGGCATTGTCGACGGCAATCGCGGTCATTTGTCCGCGCAACCCAAGAGCGCCGTGTTGCTGACCATCGTCGATGAAGATGTACAGGGCTGGCATCAGCGCTTGCAGGCGCTTGAGGTCGAGGGGCTGTCGGAGATCCAGCGGGGCACCTACTGCGAACATTTCTTCTTCCAGGACCCGGCCGGTTACGCGATCGAGATCCAGCGCTTCCACAACCCTGACGTCGCCAGGCTGTTCCAATGAGTTTGCTGGCCGAAGGCATTGCGTCATGCAAGGCGTTGCTGGAGCAGCTGTCGACAGCCCCGTTGTACCTGGCACGCCTTGGCAACGACCTGCAGGCGGTAACGCTGGAGCAGGGGTATGTGCCCCTGCTGGTGGATTACACCGAGGAAGACAGCCAGGCCAAAGGCCTTCGTGCCTTTCGTGACGGGCAGGGCAAGCAGCCCTCGGTGTATTTCAGCGCGCTGGAGCGCGTAAACCAGGCGCCCTTGCTGGTGTTGCAGGGGCCTGCTGGCAGCGGCAAAAGTGTCTTTGCGCGCTACCTGGCGGCACATCTGGCCGGGCATTGGCTCGACGACAGCCACTACACCCTGGCAAGGCTGCAGCGCGGCATCCCGCGCAATGAGCAAGGTGTCACAAGGGCCCAGGACTGGTCTGGTGCGATCCCGTTGCCTCTTTACGTGCCGGCACCCGAGGCGGGCTGGCTGGCCGATGTACTGGGGCGTGACGATCATTTCGCACGGCGCTGGCTCGACAGCGGGACGCCGTTGTTGTTGATTCTCGACAATGCCCAACGGCTCGAACCCACGAGCCTGTTCGCCGAAGTCGAAGCCTTGTGCAACAGCTACCCGAACGTGCGGCTGCTGCTACTCGGCGCGCAGGAACAGTGTTCAAACTGGTCATTGCCTGTGCGCTGGCAGCGACAGGCCTTGTTGCCCTTGCTGACCCTTCAGCGCACGGCGTTGATCAACGAACAATGGCCTGAACTGGCTCAGGCGTTTGCCGCCACCGGTGATGCAGCCTTGTTGAGTACGCCAGCGGCCTTTGGCCTGGCCATGGCGGTCGGGGATGCTGTAGAGGGCGGAGGAGCACTTGATCTGGCCGAGCGCTGGTTCAGGATTTTTTCCACCCAGACGCACCCGGACCAGCGCCTGCTCGAAAGCCGATACCTGCAAGGCTTGCTTGCTGCCAGCGCCTTGCGCCATCGCAGGGGGGCGGAGCTTGCCGAACTGCTGGCTGATGATCCGCTGTACTGGGCAGCACCGCTTCTGCAACTGGGCCTGCAATTGTTGCGCGAAGGCCAGCCGCCAACGGACCTTGTGCACGCCTTGCTCGGGAGTTCGCCTGTTGCTGAGGGCGTGCTGCTGGTTTCCCGGCTGTATCAACACTGGCCGGTAGCGCCAGAACCGGAGCGATTGACCGCCGCCTTGTTGCACCTGGTCACTGACGGCACGGTCAGCCTGGCGCATCGTGTGGCCGCTGGACGCGCGCTTGGACGTTGGGGGGATCCCCGTGACTTGCAGCAGCTGTGTCCGGTGGCGGCTGGCGAGCTGACCATGGGCTCAACCACTCATCCCAACTCGCAACCACTGCACAGGGTTTGGGTCGAGGCCTTTCAGATTGGCCGGTATCCGGTGACCAATGCTCTTTATCTGGATTTCGTCAGCGCCACCCAGCACTCGTGGCGTTCAGAGCAGGGGCGTGAGGCCGAGCGCGCCAATGCGCCTGCTGTTGACCTCACCTGGCACGATGCCCAGGCCTTTTGCGCCTGGCTTACTGTGCAGTGGCGTGAGCAGGGCCGTATTGGCGTAGGGCAACGTGTGCGCCTGCCGACCGAAATCGAATGGGAATACGCGGCCCGTGGCGACCAGTCCGGTGAAGGTTATGTCTACCCATGGGGTGGGCCATGGCAACCCGGGCGCAGCAATGGCGAGGAGGCTTCGCTGAACGATACTTGCAGCGTCGGCCTGTTTCCTGAGGGGCGTTCGGTGTGGGGATGCGACGATCTGTGCGGCCAGGTGTGGGAATGGACCACCACCTTGTGGGGCAAGGACATGGCCCAGCCGACATGGACTTACCCCTACGCCGACGACGGCCGGGAAAACCTGCTGGCGCCTGCCGCTGTCCGTCGGGTGCTGCGTGGCGGCTGTTTCTCCAGCCCCCGGGAAAAAGCCTGCGTCAGCTACCGTGGCAGCCTTGAGCCCCAAGGGTTCTGGCGTGGCAACGGCTTTCGCGTTGTGGTCAGCGACTGAATCAGGCGTGGTGACAGGCTGCCCAATGCTGCGGGCTGATTTCTCGCTGCAACGGGGCGGCCTCGGCGCAGAGGGGGCTGCGGCGCGGGCAACGCTGGATGAATGCGCAACCGCCTGATGCGGCGGCAATCGGCGCGACGGGCGCTTGCGGCGTCTGGACGGTGGCGCGCATTCGCGGCACAGACGCCAGCAGCAACTGCGTATAGGGATGGGCGGGTGAGCCATAAAGCTGGTCCCGCGAGCCACTTTCGACGATACGTCCCCGGTACATGACCGCGATCCGGTCGCTCATGTGCCGCACCACCGCCAGGTCATGGGCGATGAAGATGTAAGACAGCCCGTGGCGTTCTTTCAGGTCCTGCATCAGGTTGAGAATCTGCGACTGCACCGACACGTCCAGTGCGGACACTGGCTCGTCGGCGACAATCAGTCGTGGGTTCAATGCCAGTGCCCGGGCAATGCCGATGCGCTGACGCTGGCCGCCTGAGAACTCGTGGGGCAAACGCTGCCCATGGGCCGCCTTGAGCCCGACCTGTTCCAGCAGTTGCGCGACACGCTCTGCCCGTTCCGCTTTGCCCAGTTCGGAGGCATGCACCTGCAAGGGTTCCTCCAGGGATTGAGCAATGGTGTAGGCCGGGTTAAGGGACGCCCCCGGGTCCTGGAAAATCATCTGCATCTGCTGGCGGTAGGGTTTGAACTCACCCATGGGCAGGGCGAGCACGTCCTGCCCATCGACGCGGACCTGTCCGCTGCTGGCGGGCAACAGGCGCAGTAACATGCGTCCGGTGGTGGATTTACCGCTGCCGGATTCCCCCACCAGGCCCAGGGTCTGCCCCTGCGCCAGGTCGAAGGACACGCCATCCACCACTTTCACAACGGTGCGCGGTTTGAGCCACGAGCTGCGCGGGGCGGCGTAATGCTTGCTCAACTCCCGGACTTGCAGCAGCGGGGGTGTTGTCATGCCTGAGTCTCGTTCAAGGGTTTCCAGCAGCGCACTGCGCGGCCGGGCGTGATCTCCACCGCTTGCGGCGGCTGCTCCCGGCAGCGCGCATCTGCGTATTCACAGCGGGGCGCAAATGCGCAGCCGACAGGGCGTTCATGCAGGTCCGGTACGCTGCCGGCAATACTCGGCAGGCGAGCGTTCTGCTGGTCGATATCCGGCATGGCGTTGAGCAGTGCGCGGGTGTACGGATGGGCGGGTGCCGCGAACAATTCATTGACCGGCGCCTGTTCCACCAGTTGGCCCAGGTACATCACCACCGCCCGGTCGGCGTAACCGGCGACAACGCCCAGGTCATGGGTGATCAACAGCATTGCCATGTCACGCTGCCTGCGCAGGCGGTCCAGAAGGTCGAGTACCTGCTTCTGCACGGTCACATCCAGGGCCGTGGTGGGCTCGTCGGCGATCAGCAGGCGCGGGTTGCAACTGATGGCCAGGGCGATCATCACCCGCTGGCACATGCCGCCGGACAATTCGTGGGGGTAGGCGTCCAGGCGCTGGGCCGGGATGCCGACTTCCTCTAGCAGGCTCAGCGCCTGGGTGCGTGCCTGTTCGGCATCGAGTTTCAGATGCCGACGCAGGGTTTCAATCAGTTGCCGACCGATGCTCAGCACCGGGTTGAGCGAGGTCATGGGGTCCTGGAAAATCATTGCCAGTTGATGACCACGAATCTGATCCAGCTGGCGCCTGGAGGCCTTGTCCAGGTCGTGGCCGTCGAACAGGACCTGGCCCTGGCTGATCCGTCCTTTGCGAGGGTCCAGCAGGCCCATGATCGACATCGCCGTCACGCTCTTGCCGCAACCGGATTCACCCACCACCGCCAGCACCTCGGCGGGCGCCACCTGCAGGCTGATACCTGCCACGGCGACTACCGGTCCTCGCCGGGTGTTGAAGCTCACATGCAGGTCCTGCACGTCCAGCAGGTGCGCGGCCAGGGTCATTCAGCGTGCCTGCAGACTGCGTTCGATGCGGGCCAGTCCTTCTTCGAGCAACGCCCGTGGGCAACCGAAGTTCAGCCGCACGAACTGTTGGTAGGCCGGGCCGAAATCTTCACCGGCGCTGAGGGCGACCCTGGCGTTTTCCAGAAAGAAGCGCTGCGGGTATTGCAGGTCCAGGCCGGAGCAGTCGAGCCACGCCAGGTAGGTACTTTGCGGCGCATGCAGGGTGATCCCCGGCAGACGATCGCGCACGGTTTCGATCAGGTAGTCACGGTTGGCCTGCAAGTAGGCCTGCATATCCTTCAACCAGTCAGACGCTTCGCCGTAGGCCGCACGGGTGGCTTCCAGGCCCAGGGCGTTGACGCTGTCCACCATGCCTGAACGGGCAGCATCGAAGCGCTTGCGCAGTTCAGTGTTCTGCACCACCGCAAAGGCGGTCTTGAGGCCGGGAATGTTGAAGGCCTTGCTGGCGGACATCAGGGTCACGGTCCGCGCAGCCACCTCGGGGTCCAGGGAGGCGACAGGAATATGGCGACGACCGTCGAACTGGATGTCGGCGTGGATTTCGTCGGAGATGATCAGCACGTCATGTTGCAGGCACGCCTGGGCAATTTCCCGCAGCTCTGTGCTGCCGAACGTCTTGCCCATCGGGTTATGGGGGTTGCTGAGCAGCAGTGCACCGGCCTGGGGAAGTGCGCGGTTCAGGCTGGCCATGTCCGTTTTGTATTCGCCATCGGCGTCGGCTTGCAGCGGCAGTTCGATACTGGGCAGTTGCCAGTTGGCGGGAGCGTTACGCAGCGGCGGGTAATTGGGAATTTGCAGGATGACGCTGGCACCTGCTGGCACCAACGCTTTCAGGGCCATGCTGACCCCAGGCTCGACGCCGGGCAGGAAGACAAGCTCCTCGGGCTGCACGCGCCAGGCATAGGCGTGCCAGAGATGGTCCACCAGGGTCTGGCGCAATTCATCGGTGGCCACGCTGTAGCCGAACAACGGGTGTTCCAGGCGCTTTTTCAGCGCGTCGACAATGGCCGGGGCAACGGCGAGGTCCATGTCGGCCACCCACATCGGCAGGACGTCGTCAGGGTATAGGCTCCATTTCTTGCTGCCGGTCCCCGCACGATCGAACACGGTATCCAGGGTGTTTGTCATAGAACTCTCTGTCAGTAGAAGCCCGAAAACGGGCAACTGCGCCTGGCAATTGAGGCGCAGTTGCTCGACGGGTTTAGAAGCTGTAATTCACACGGGTGTAATAGTAAGCGCCGTTGGCACCAAACGGCGACAGTCCGGTGTCGTAAGGCAGCTCGTTACGCAAGTATTGATCGTTGCTGGACTTGATTTTCGACGGGTAGGTGTCGAACAGGTTGTCCGCGCCAGCAGTCAGGGTCCAGGCGCCGATGCGGTAGTTCACCGCCGTGTTGGTGATCCAGCGAGCGTCGTAGCGTTGCGGCTCGATACCTGCGGCGTAAGGATACGAAGCAGGGGAGCGGACGACGGAACCGTAGCGGGTCTGGTTCAGGGTCACGTTCCAGTTGCCCAGGGTCCAGTCGGCATTAAGCGAGTACTTGGTCCGCGGGGTGGCGTCAGTCAACAGGCTTTCGCTGCCAGGGCCGAACAGTTTGGCCGTTGGCGCGTACTGCGCAAGCACACCGTTATCGTTTTCTACCGACAAGACACGGGTCTTGTTGTAGTTGGCGCTGGCCGACAGGTTCAGCTTGCCCCATTGCTTGAGGTCGAAACGGTGGCTGCTGACCAGATCGATACCACGGGTCTGGGTCTTGGCGCCGTTAATGAAGAACTGCGCGGCCGTGACCTGTTGGCCGGGGACCTGACCATTGAAGTAGTTAGCCAGTGCGGAACCGGCAGGCATCAGGATCTTGTCCGAATACAGCACCTGGTTGTCGATGGTGATCTGGTAGGCGTCGGCAGTCAGGTCCCAGTCTTTGGTCGGCGACCAGACCACGCCCAGGCTGATGTTGTTGGATTTCTCCGGCTTCAGGTCCTGAGCACCCAGGGCGCGGGCCGCGGCGCTGTCCACCGAGTAAGTACCGGACTGCTGCAGTTGCTGGTTGACGATGCTGGTGTTGATCGACTGGTAGTGTTCCTGAGCCAGCGACGGTGCGCGGAAGCCATTGGACAGGGTGCCGCGCAGGGCCAGGTCGTTGGTCAGTTGATAGCGCAGCGAGAGCTTGCCCGAGGCCGTCGAACCTACACCGTTGTCGTAGTCTTCGTAGCGTCCTGCAAGGCCGGCGGACAGTTTGTCGGTGAGGTCGGTTTCGAAATCGACGAAGGTGTTGAAGCTGTTACGGCTCCAGTTGCCGGTCTGATCCGGTGGTGTACCGGTACGGATCTGTGCGCCCACCGGGCTGCCTTCGATGCCGTAGTAGGAAGAAGCATCACCCGAGGTGATCTCATACCCTTCGCGACGCACGCCGCCACCCCAGGTAAACGCCACCGGGTTGGGCAACAAGGCGACATTGAATTCCTTGCTCCACTCGGTGCCCACTTGTGCATCACTGGAACGGTACGAGCCCAGATAGAAGTGCGTAGGGCTGTAGCCGTAGGTGTTGTAGTAGGACACGTTCAACGTGTTCCAGGCGCTCAGTTCAGCCTTGTTCTGGCCGTAGCTGAGGAAGGTCTTCCAGTCCCAGTTCGAGGCGGTACGACCCTTGAGACCCAGGGTAGTCTGCAAGTCTTCGGATTTGACCACCTGCTCGGGCAGGTAGCCGTTGGGGTAGATCGCCGTGACGTTGCGGTTGTTGTTCTGGGTGCGATAGAAGCCATAGGTCGTGGCCTGGCGCTGGCCCAGAATCAGGTTGCCGTAGGCAGTCACGTCCGGGTTCAACTGGAGCTCGAAGGCGGCTGCACCCTGGTAGTCGGTTTCTGGCGAGTCGCCACGGTTCTGGTAGGCATAGCCGCCGTCTGCTGCTGCGGTCTGTGCGTTCTGGTTACCAAACTGCGCCCGGTCGGTGCCTTCCTGGCTCTGTGTGGCAAACGAGAGTCGCGCCCAGCCCGGGTGGTCGTCGGTACCGATGTCCAGACCATAGCTGCCCGACAACCCGCGACGAATACCGTCGCCTGCGGCGGTTTTGCCGAATTCGGTGGAGATATTGTTGCTGCCCGCAGCGGCGCCGTGCTTGAGGATGATGTTGACCACACCGGCAATGGCGTCAGAGCCGTATTGCGCCGATGCACCGTCGCTCAGCACTTCGATGTGGTCGATGGCGGCCATCGGGATCGAGTTGATGTCGGCCGGTGCCGAGCCCCGGGATACGTCACCGTTGAGGTTGACCGTGGCTGAGGTGTGGTAGCGCACGCCGTCGACCAGCACCACCACCTGGTTGGGTGACAGGCCGCGCAGGATGAAGGGCCGTTGCAGGCCTGCAGCACCCTGGTTGAAGCGCGGGAAGGTCACGGCCGGCAAAAGTGAGCTCAAGGCGCTGCCAATGTCGGATGCGCCACTGGATTGCAGCTCCTTGCTGGAGATGACCTGGATAGGCGACAGGGATTCGGCCACGGTGCGACCGGTCTGACGGGTGCCGGTGACCACCACCTTGGTCAGTTGCGTATCGGTGCCGCTGCTGGCGGCGTTTGCATCGCTGGTTTCAGCGGCGTTGGCACTGCTGTGCAGCGCTTGGGCACACAGCAACAGCCCCAGGGTTGCGGTCCTGGAAATACCGGAGCCGGAATGATTCATGAAGGTAAAACTCCCCAAAGAACGACTAAACGAAAGCGCAACCTTTTCCTGTGTAGGGTCATTTGGGCGCAGAAGTCCGCTGTGCGTCGTGTTGGCCGCGCACAGTGGTGGATTTGAAACGAAAAGGCTTTCCTTAACCGGGTGCTGAGCCCTGTGCCACAGGTCGCTCGGGGTCGGCGCTCCAGGCCGACCAGGAACCGACATACATGGGTGCCTCGATGCCCAGGCAGGCGAGTGCCAGAATCGCGTGGGCAGCCGATACGCCGGCACCGCAATACACGCCAACCGGATGCCCGGCCTGTACGCCCAGCTCAGTGAACTGACGCTGCAGGGCAGGGCTTTCCAGAAAACTCATGTCAGTGTTCAGGTTGTCCATCGCTGGCAGGCTGCGTGCACCGGGGATATGGCCCCGGGGTGCTTCGCCTGCCGTGGTCGGACCCCCTTCGTAATTGGGGCGGATGCGGGTGTCGAGCAGTACGCCATCGCGTGCCATGTCCGCCGCCTGGTCTTCAGTCATTTGCGGCATGTGGCCGCTGCTCAACTTCACGTTCCCACGCCTCGGGGTGTAGACGGCGCTGGTGTCGGGTTGACCAATGGCCTGCCAGGCGGCGTACCCGCCATCGAGCAGGCGCACGCGACCGATGCCGGCCCAGCGCAACACCCACCAGGCCCGGGCGGCCTGCAGGCCGCCGTCGTGGTCGTACACCACCACTTCGCTGTCCTGGAAAATGCCCCAGTCGCGAGCCTTGTCCTGCAACGCGTCGATGTCGGGCAGCGGTCGGGAACCGGCGCGGCCGCCACCAGGGCTGGCGAAATCCAGCGCCAGGTCGGTATCGATGGCTCGGGGCAGACGTGGCAATTGCGCACGCGGAATCGGGCCATCGGTGTCAGCACTGCGCACGGCCAGAATGACCGGCGCCGGGCCGCTCGCAATCTGTCGCGCCAATTGGCGGGGGCTGATCAGCACCGCATTTCGCCAGGCCGGGGAGAGGGCGGGTAACGTCACAATGAAATTTCCGGATAATGCGCAGCCAGTAATGACTGCAACAGGCCTTTACGTGTGCTTTCGATATGGTCGCTCATGACTTCCCGGGCACGCTGCGGATCGCCTTCACGCAGCACTGCCAGCAGGTCGTGGTGTTCACGGTTGGTTTCCGAATTCACGTCACGGGCCTGGGCCCCCAGATGGAAGAAACGCTCGCCTTCTTCCAGGTGAGTGACCACCAGGGCATGCAGGCGGGGGTTGTTGGAGGCCAGGCTGATCGCCAGATGAAAATCGTGGTTGGCGTTGACAAAGTCTTCGCGGCTTTTGTTCTCGTCCAGCTCGTAGGAGGCATCGGCCAGTTGCTTCAAGTGGGCGAAGTCTTCTTCGCGCAGGTTGCGGCAGGCGAGCGCCGCTGCGTCGCCTTCCAGTACGGCACGCACATGGAACAGGTCGTTGATGGCCTTGATGGTGACCGGTGCAATGCGATAACCCCGGCGTGGAAAACTTTCAACCAGGCCTTCCAGGCACAGGCGCATCAGCGCTTCGCGCACGGGGGTTTTGCTCATGGCGAACCGGTCGGTCAGCTCCTGTTCGGAGACTTCCATACCGGGTGGCATCTGGCACGTAATGATCAGCCCGCGCAGCTTGTCGTAGGCCTGCTCGGTCAACGACTTGTTGGCGCGACCCCGTGTGCTCAATGGGGTTGAGGTTGCTTGTGTAGCGGACGTTGCCATGTAGAAAAGCTCATCCAGCGAAGATATGTTTCGTAATATATCACGGCGAATATCTGCTGGCAGGCTCAGGTTTATGACTATTTTCTTATAAGCTTAGATCTGCAGCGTGATGGCTCGGTTGAGGAACGAAAGTTCCGTTGGAGCGACCGGGGTGGCGATCCACCTTGCCCGCGAAGAGGCCAATACGGTCAGCAAATATCTCCAAACCTATACCATTGCATTCGCGGGCAAGGTGGATCACCACCCGGTCGCGTCAACCAGACTATTGTTTACTTCGGGCCACTAAGCTGTCTCACTAAAGTTACAGGCTTACAGTGTAAATCGGGTTTATCGAAGAGTAGTGGAGTTGATGGACTTCAAATAATGGATCCATAAATTCACTGGCTAAACGCCATGGACCTTTATTTAAATTGTTATATTGAGTGAACTTTTTCTTCAGGTGCTAGATAGACACCGGCAGCAAGTATCGGTATGTGCAGGTGACGGTAAACAGCCATCATCGAGACAAACCGTCTGTCACTCAAGTTACACAAGTTCAAAACTTCACTCATAATCAGTTCCGTCGAGCGATGCCGGCGGTGGCAGTCATGAACTGCCCCGACGCAACTAATGGTCGCCGACGTTGTGCCCCGGATGCGACATTCGTTCGTGACGGATACACCGAAGTCATCGGTTGTCCATGCAGCATTACGCATGGCTGATGTAAAAACCCTCGCTTGCTGCTTACCTTCCCGAGCCCCGCCTCGGGCGGTAGCTATCCTGAAATACAGTTCCTGCCTGTTGTCAGTAGTCTGTTCATTGCGCAGCCATATCGCGCAGCCCTTGAGCATCTCGGCGTCAACCATTTCGATGAGTACCCGCACGCCCAGTGTTACTACTGGACGGGCTTGAGCTATTTATTGCCTGTCATGTGCCTGTTTGTTCAGTTACCTCGCAAGAAGGATAAGTTGATGACTAACAGGCAAAACCTGCTGACATTATTGGTGTTTATGCCGTTCCCGCTGATGGCCATGGCGGACAAACCGCAAAGTATGGAACTGGGTGGTTTTGAATTCACCCCGGGCCTGAAAATCAGCGAGCGGTATGACGATAACTTTCGAACCTTGCCCTCTCAGGTCGAGTCCGCATGGATCACCTCGGTGCGTCCGACATTCCTGCTGAGCACAGAAACACGCAACAGTGGTTACCAGCTCGAATACGCCATCGACAGCCTGACGTATCAGGACCATGCCGACGCCAACCATGTCGATCAGCACATCACCGCCAAAAGTGTCATGGAGTTCGATGCGCGCAATCGCCTGAACTGGGAGCTCGGCTACCGCCGAGCGGAAGACACGGTACAAACCGCAGAGCCCCGGGAAAACGATAAGTACACCTTGAAGAACGCCAACCTTGGTTACAGCTATGGCGTGCTCAGCGGCATGAACCAGATCGATGTCCAGGCCGAGTATCAGGAACTGCGCTATCGCAACGGCGGCGGCCTCAACGATGACAAGGAACACAACACCACCAGCCTGGTTGCCACCTGGTTTCATCGCCTCGGTGGTCGCACCCGGGCGCTGGTGGAGGTGCGTCACAGTGACTTTGACTACCTGCTGCCGGGCAGCACGCGTAACAGTACGGGCGATGCGGTGCTGGTGGGGCTGACGCGGGATGTCAGCGCCAAGGTCAGTGGCAGCGTGCGCGTGGGTTACGAGCGCAAGGACTTTGAAGGCCCCGCCAATGATTACGGTAGCCCGACCTGGGAAGTCGGCGTGGACTGGAAGCCGCGCACTTACTCAACGTTTTCCATTAACGCCCGCAAAGCCTTCGAAGAGGGCGACGACGGCGCCAACACGGTCCATGACACCAGCACGCGACTGGGCTGGAAACACAAGTGGTCCCCCTGGATCGCTACGGACGTCCATTACCGATACGCGGACCTCGAATACCTGGGCGTGGGGCGCGACGACAAGCTCAACACCTACGGCGCCTCGGTGATTTATTCAGCCACTCGCTGGGCCGATGTGACGCTGGGTTATGAGCGTTGGCAAAACGATTCGAACATCAGCGACCAGACCTACACCCGCAACGTGTTCCTGCTGAGCCTGGCGCTGAACCTCTGATCCTGCCGTTCTTTTCCTGCAAGGGAGGTTACTTGTATGTCTATCCGTCAATGGCTTATCGCGGTGGTGCTGATGCTGTGCAGCGTACCGGCCCTGGCCGCTGCTCAATACCAGCTCAGTTCCGGCGACGTGATCAATATCAATGTCTTCGGGGAGGCGGACCTGACTTTCAAGGAAATCCGCCTTAACGATGCAGGCACCTTTTCCTACCCGTTCATTGGCGAGATCAACGCCAAGGGCCTGACCCCGACCCAGGTGGAGAAACTGATCACCGACAAGCTCAAGGACGGCTATCTGGTGGCGCCCCGGGTGTCGGTTAGCGTGCTGACGTACCGACAGTTCTACATCAGCGGCGAGGTCAAGCTGCCCGGCGGTTATCCGTTCCAGCCGGGCCTGACCCTGGACCGTGCCATTGCCGTGGCCGGGGGCCTGACAGAGCGGGCGTCAGACAAGCGCATCAGCATTGTGCGTGGCTCCGATCCGACCCGTACCAGTGTCAAGGCAAGCCTGAACACCCTGGTCGAGCCGGGTGACACCATCAACATTGAACAGGGGTTCTTTTGACATGGGCCAGGTCAGCATAAGCAAGCGTGAAGTCGGGCAGCACGCCATGGCGGCCCCGGAAGATGACCGCGACTTCATCGATTCGCGCAGGATCCTGGCTACGCTGTGGTCGCGCAAATGGAGCATTCTGGCCCTGGTCGTGGTGGCCACCATTTTCGCCGCCCTGATAATGCAGTCCATCACCCCGGTTTATCGGGCGGTGGCCTCGCTGGTCATCGAGCCCAAGGGCGCGATGCTGATTTCCTTTCAACCCAACACAGACGTCAATAACCCCACCAGCGATTACCTGCAAACCCAGGTCAGCCTGATCCAGAGCCGGGAAGTGGCCGAGCGGGCGGTGCGTCAGTTGAATCTCGCCGAGCACCCCGAGTTCGACCCGCGTCAGCGCGGTTACCTGCTGCGTGAAACCAAAGCGCTGATCGCCAGTGTTTCGCCGCAGCTGTTCCCGCGCAGTTGGAGCGCCGGCGATGCCCTGACCTCGGCTCAGGTATTCGATGGCGCGGTGCTGGAGTTGATGGAGCACACGTCCGTTACCTCGGTGGGCAAAGGCCAGTTGGTGACCATCGCCGTGACGCTCGCGGACAAGGAGACCGCTGCGGCGGCGGCCAATGCACTGGCCCAGGGTTATCTGGACAGCCGCCTCGATGCACAGGTCAGTGACTCGTTGACGGCCAGTCGCTGGATGAACACGCGCATGGTCGAGTTGCGCACGCAGCTGCAACAGTCCGAAAACAAGCTGCAGGCCTACCGCGATGCAGAAGGGCTGGTGGACGTCGACGGCGTGGTGACCATCAGTGCCAACGAGCTGGCGAAAACCAGTGACAGCATGGTAGATGCCCGACGCCAGCGGGCAGAGGCCCAGAGCCAGTACCAGCAGGTGCAGGGCGTGAACGCCACCAGTGCGGCTCAGTTGTCGAGCATCCCGGCGGTCATCAGCAACCCGGTTATCCAGCAGTTCCAGGCCGATGAAGCGCGGGCCCAGGCGAAGGTCGATGAGTTGTCTCGCCGTTATGGCGAACGCCATCCGAAGATGCTCGCTGCGCGCTCTGATCTGGCAGCAGCCCAGGCGAGCATGCGCATTCAGGTCAATCAGGTAGTGGCCGGGCTCAAGCGCAATTACCAGTTGGCACAAGCCAATGAAGATTCGCTGCGGGCGTCGGTCAATGCCAGCAGGGCGCAGATCCAGGACATCTCGCGCAAAGAGTTCAAGCTGCGTGAGTTGCAGCGCGACGTGGACAGTAACCGTTCGCTCTACGACACCTTCGTCACCCGCTTGCGCGAGACCACGGCTACCGCCGATATTGGTTCGAGCAATGCGCGCATCGTTGACAAGGCCCTGGCGCCCTTGCAGCCCAACACACCGGGCAAGTCGCTGATTCTTTCGATTGTCGCGCTGTTCGCCCTCGGTCTGGGTTGCGCCCTGACGTTGCTGCGCGACTCGATGAAAAACACCTTCAGGTACAGCGACGACGTGGAGAACAAGCTGCGTTTGCCGGTGCTGGGTACGGTGCCGCTGCTGCCAAAAAAAAGCCGCGCGCGTATTGCCCGGCAATTCGAGCGCAACGACAACGCGGCCTTCAACGAAGCTATTCGAACCGTACGTACCGGCGTGATGCTCAGCGACATCGAGGACCGACGCCGGATCGTGGTCATTACCTCGTCGGTCCCGGGCGAAGGTAAAAGCGCGATTGCCGTCAACCTGGCCTTCGCCCTGGGGCGGCTGGAGCGGGTGCTGTTGATTGAAGCCGATCTGCGACGGCCGACCCTGGCCCGAAGCCTGGGTCTGAGTAATGACCAGATCGGGCTGGCGAACCTGATCGGCGGCAGCTACCGCAGTGAAGACTGCATCCAGCGTATCGGCGACCTGGACGTCCTGCCGGCCGGCGAGGTGCCGTCCAACCCCCTTGAACTGTTGGCATCCCCACGGTTCAGCAGTTTTCTGGAGTGGGCCAAACAGCATTACGACCGCGTGATCATTGATTCGCCTGCCAGCGAGTCGGTCAGCGATGCCGCGTTGCTGTGTGCGCTGGCCGATGCCGTCCTCTACGTCGTCAAGTCAGACAGCACCGCCGCGCCACTGGTGCAGCGTGGTGTGGGGCAATTATTGCGTCACGGCGCACCGGTCACTGGCGTGGTCCTCAATCAGGTTTCCGCCTTCAACGCGCGTCATGGTTACCAGGGCTACTACGGCTATTTGCGGGGTGAGGCGAACCAGTAAGGGCGGCAGCGCTCGTCGCTTCACGAATTCATCAGCTCACGCCTGGGCGAGGACTTACAGGCAATGCGGCGATCACTTGGGAGTTTCACCATGCTTGCTCGACGCCTCCACCCTTCAGTCAATCGACGCGGCCTGACGTTCTGGGGCCAATGGCTGTGCGCCACGACGTTATCCAGCCTTACCGTCTGCTTTCTGGTGTTCAATCAGTTCGGCCAGATTTCCGCCGAATACCGGGTGTTGATGTTATTGGGTGTACTCGGTTCGGTCCCGATCTACAGCCTGTTGCATGTGTACCACAAGCGTTACGGCTACGGCCTTGGCCTGTTGCGCCTGCTGGCGGGCTGGTCGGTGCTCATGGGGGCGCTCTATGTCGTACTGCTTGTCTTCCTGGGTTATGCCGACCTTGATTGGGGGCTGCTGGCCAAAGTCGCCATGCTCGGCTTTCTCGCACAGGGCTGCACGTATCTGCCGTTACGCTACCTGATGTACCTGCATTCGCGCTGGCTGCGTTTCGAGCGTACGGCAGTGATCATCGGCACCTGTCCGCTGGCTTACTCGCTGGCCATGCAACTGCTCCATCGCGTACCGGTGTTGGGGCTGGTCTCGGTCGAAGACGGCACCGATACAGACGCCCATACCGACACCGAGCAGGCTATCGGCCAGTTGCCGGTGCTGTGTGCGTTGCCCGGGCTGCGTGACCTGGTGCTGCGTGACAAGGTTCGCCGGGTGTACATCGCCTTGCCGCTGAACAGGGCAGCGCAGATCGAAGCGATCTACCTGGACCTGCTCGACCTTAACGTGGACGTGGTCTGGGTGCCGGACTTCAGCAGCATGATGCTGCTCAATCAATCGGTTTCGCAGATCGAGCAGTTTCCCGCGATCTACCTCAACGAAACGCCCCTGAGCTCGCACCCGGCATCGGCCCTGGGCAAGGAGATATTTGACCGGAGCCTGGCGTTGATCGCTTTGATCATCTTGTCTCCGGTGATGCTGGCGGCGGCGATTGCGGTGAAGCTGTCGTCCCCTGGCCCTGTGTTTTTCCGCCAGCCGCGCCATGGCTGTAATGGGCTGGTGATCCTGGTCTGGAAGTTTCGCTCCATGCGTCAGCACGATGACACAGGCGTCACCCAGGCCACGTTGGGGGACCCGCGCATCACCCGGGTAGGTGCGTTTTTACGGCGCAGCTCAATGGATGAACTGCCGCAGTTGATCAACGTGCTGCGCGGCGAAATGGCGATGGTCGGGCCGCGGCCTCATGCGGTGGCCCATAACCAGTATTACGGAGACAAGATCCTGGCTTACATGGCCCGGCACCGGATCAAGCCCGGTATCACTGGCCTGGCCCAGATCAGCGGCTTTCGGGGCGAGACCGAGACGCTGGAAAAGATGCAGCAGCGTATCGAAAAAGACCTGGACTACATCAACCACTGGTCCCTGTGGCTGGACATAAAGATCCTGGTCAGAACGCCTTTTACCCTGTTTTCGCGAAACACCTACTGAACGGCTTTGAATAAAGATGGAGAGCCGCATGTCAGACCCTGAACTGAGCGCCGCCTCATCCCGCAGCCGTGGCGCGGGATGGCGCAACGCATTGCAGCAGTTGTACCAGGGGCGCCTGGTGCGAAATATCCTGACCACGATTTCCGGCAGTGCCGGGGCGCAGGCCATCAACCTGGCGCTGATCCCGGTGATCATGCGCATCTACGGCCCGGACGCATTCGGGGTGGTCGGCACCTTCCAGAGCCTGAGCATCATCCTCATACCCTGGTGCGCGTTGACGTTCCCCATGGCGATCGTGCTGCCGTTGCGCGACAACGATGCCCGTGGCTTGATCAAGTTGTCACTGTTGATGGCGACGATCATTTGCAGTGCCGCAGCCGTGTTGCTTTACGGTTATGGGGCGCAGTTTGCCGGGACGTTGGGCATCGACATTCTGACGCCTTACCTGATGCTGCTGCCCATCGTGATGTTCAGCTCCGCCGTGCTGGAAATTACCCAGCAATGGCTCTATCGCAACCAGCGCTTCAGCCTGACAGCCCGGGCCGCGACGTTGCATGCACTGCTCTACAACGCCACCCGCAGCCTGGCGGGGCTGGTGCAGTCATCGGCCCCGGTGCTGATGGTGACCAGCGCGCTGTACTACGTCATTCACAGTGCCTTGTTGCTGGTGGGGATCCGTTGGCAGCAGGGGAGTGGGGCTGCTCTGGTCGATGCTCAGACGCCTCGGGAACCGCGCAAAAGCCTGCGACAACTGGCAGCCGAGTACCGCGATTTCCCGGTGTATCGCGCGCCTCAGGTCTTGATCAATGCACTGTCGGTGCACATGCCGACGCTGGTGCTGGCGTCGGCATTTGGCGCGGTGCCCGCCGGTTTCTTCGCGCTTTGCCTGCAGGTGTTGGCGATGCCAAGCAACTTCATCGGCAAGGCGGTGGGCAGCGTTTACTACCCGCGCATTACCCAGGCGATTCACGCCCGCGAACCGGTGACCCGCTTGCTGGTGCGCGGCGTCGCGGGCATGGCGCTGGCCGGGCTGGTGCCGTTCGCCACCCTGGCTATCGCCGGGCCTTGGTTGTTTGGTTTCGCCTTTGGCGCGCAATGGCAGCCGGCAGGCGAATACGCACGCTGGCTGGCGATTTCCGAGTTTGCCGGGTTTATCGGTGGGCCTTGTCTGGTCGCCGTCCCGGCGCTGGCGTTGCAGCGAGGGTTTCTGCTCTTCGAAATCATCAGCACGGGCTTGCGGGTAGGTGCGGTGTTGACTGGTGCTTTTGTTTTCATGGACGCATTGGCTGTGGTCAAGGCCTTCGCTGCGGCGAACGTAATGATCAACGTGTCGATGATCATGATTGTCGTGTTCGAGGGGCACCGCTGGTATCGGCGGCAAGCCTCTGAGCAACCCCAGGTTTCAGTTCCTCCCGGATTTTGAATGAGCAGGTACCGACGATATGGAAAGAAAACGCGCATTGGTCACAGGGATCACTGGCCAGGACGGTTCCTACCTGGCTGAACTGTTATTGGAAAAGGGCTACGAGGTGCATGGCATCAAGCGTCGTGCCTCGTCTTCCAATACTCAACGCATCGACCACCTGTCACAGAACCCGGAATGGAGTGACAGTTTTTTCCTGTACGACGGTGACCTGGCCGATACGTCCAGCGTGACCCACATCGTGAACCATGTGCAGCCCGATGAGGTGTACAACCTCGGGGCACAGTCCCACGTGGGGGTCAGTTTCGAGTTGCCGGAATACACCGCCGATATCGACGGGGTCGGCACGGTGCGGCTGCTGGCGGCCATTCGCGAGTTGGGGCTGGCCGACAAAACCCGCTTTTATCAGGCCTCCACGTCCGAGCTCTACGGGTTGGTGCAACATGTGCCGCAAACCGAGGCGACGCCGTTTCATCCCCGTTCGCCGTACGCGGTGGCCAAGCTCTACGCCTACTGGATCACGGTCAATTACCGTGAGTCCTATGGCATGTATGCCTGCAACGGGATCCTCTTCAACCACGAATCGCCCCGGCGCGGTGAAACCTTCGTCACCCGCAAGATCACCCTCGGGCTGGCCGCTATCGCACTGGGGCTTGAGTCTTGCCTGCACATGGGCAACCTGGATGCGCGGCGTGACTGGGGCCACGCCCGGGACTACGTGCGCATGCAATGGATGATGCTGCAGCAGGCGAAACCGGACGATTTTGTGATCGCTACCGGGCTGCAGCATTCGGTTCGTGAGTTCATTGTCTGGTCGGCTGGCGCAGTGGGCGTGCAGTTACGGTTCGAAGGTGAAGGGATTCATGAGCGGGGGGTGGTGTCTGCGGTCGAGGGTGATCTGGCGCCCGGCGTCAAGGTAGGGGATGTGATTGTGCAGGTGGATGCGCGGTACTTCCGGCCTGCCGAAGTCAGGTCGTTGCTGGGGGATCCGACCAAGGCGCGGCTGAAACTGGGCTGGGTCCCGGAGATCAGCGCCCAGGCGCTGTGCGCCGAGATGATGCGCGAAGATCTTCATGCAGCACAGCGCAGGGTCTTGCTCAAGGCTGCCGAACAGAATGAAACCTGAGGCACCGTCCAGCATGTTCTCTGCCGCCCCGGCAATCCGTCTTGAGGTATTCACCATGAATCCTGCAAAGGTGTGCGCGATCATTCTCAACTGGAACGGTGCCGAACAGACGATCCATTGCATTCGTGCACTGGAGGCTTGTTGCGCGATCCCCGTGGTCATCATCGACAACGACTCGCGGCCCGATGATTACCAGAAACTGCTCGGCTACATGGCAGGGCAGGACCCGGACCAGTCGCTGATCACAACCCAGGAAGAGGTCGCCCAGCAGACCGGCCAATATGCGCGATGCCTGATCAGCAACAACGGTAATCATGGTTATGCAGGTGGCAATAACGTCGGTATCGATTACGCGTACCGGGCCGGGTATGACTATTTCTGGATTCTGAACAACGACATCACGGTCGAGGCGGGCGCCCTGGAAGCGCTGCTGGAAACGATGTACAGCGACCCGTTTTGCGGGTTCAGCGCCTCGGTGCTGGTGTATGCCGATAACCCGGAAAATGTGCAATGCATCGGTGGCGGCACCGTCTACCCATGGCTGGGCAAGACGCGCTTGATGGGCAAGAACCTGGACCGCTCGCAAGTGGACCATACCCTGTGGCCCAAGCCGGATTACCTGATGGGCGCATCGATGCTGGTCTCGCGAGACGTCATCGACCGTGTGGGCCTGATGGACGAGCGTTACTTCATGTACTCCGAAGAGGTGGACTGGCAACGTCGGGCGGCCGCCGAAGGCATTGGTCTGCAGGTATCGCTGCGCAGTTTTGCGCGCCATGGGGATAGTGGCAGCACCCGGGGCAGGAGCTATATGTATCACTTCTACCGAAACCGGGCGGCGATCATGTACAACCGAAAATTCCACTCCATGGCCTGCTGCATTGTGTCGTCCCTGGCATTGGCGGCGATCACAGTGCTGCAAAACAGTCGAAGCCTGAAGAACATCCGCTATGGCCTCAAGGGCATCAGTGACGGCTTGCTGTTTTCCTGGCGCTGATGAAGTTATGCCCACATCCCGTGGTTGATTGACGAAGGAGTTGCGCCGTGATCAGGACACTCTTTTCTTATCGAACCCTGTTTTTCCTGCTGCTGTTTCTAAACTCGACATGCCTGTTTCTGACCGACAACAAAAAAGCCGGGCTGCCCTGGCTGCGTGAGCTATTCATTGTTGCGGTTGTGGTGTGCGGGCTGTCCCTGTTGTTGGTCTGGAAGCGCGCCCATCAGTCGCGGGCCAGCCTGTGGGTGTTGTGTTTCGGGTTGCTGCTGCCGGTGTTGTCGGCGCTGTTGGCCAACGTCAAGTTCGGGCAGCCCCTGACATTCGGTTTGCTGGAGGAGCGCCGCAGTTTTCTCTACCTGCTGTTTTTCCCGGCCTGGTATTTGATGATCAAGGCGCGGGTCACCCAGGAGGAGCTGGAGCGGTTCTTTCTGATTTCCGGGATAGCCTGTGCCGTGATCGGGTACCTGTATTACTTCGGCGTGGTCCCCGAGAACCGTGACATTCCCTTTACCGTCGATGAGAAGGACTACGGGCTCAACCCCCTGCGCCCCAATCGCTTCAGCATTGGCGGGCCTTACGTCAGTGCCTGCGCCTTCATGCTGATGTACCGCCTCAAGCGGCGTTTTTCCTGGCCGACCGTTTTGACCCTGCTGCTATTTGCCTCTTACTTGTGGCTGGTCATCCAGACCCGTAACACCATGGTGATCTGGGCATTGGCGGGGGTGTGGATTTTCCGCAGCCGACTGGGCGCCTTGCTCAAGCTGGGCTTCGCCGTGGTGAGCATTCTGCTGGTGGCGTACTTCATCGTGCCGGGCTTCTTTGCCGAACAATATGTGCGCTTCAATGCGCTGCTGTTTGAAGCCACGGCGCAAGGCGGGGTACGCAGCACCACCTCGGAGATCGTTCTGCAGGAGGTAGCGCGCAACTACTACATCGGCATGGGCGCCTTGTCGTTGCAATGGCAGAACGGCTTTGAACGGCTCTATAACGCGTATTTCTATTTGTCCGACGTGGGCCTGCTGGGCGTGCTTTACCGCTACGGTTTTCTCACGCCGATCATTGCGCTGATCTACTACGTGGGTTATTGGCGAATCATGCGCCGTTGCCACAACAAGGGTGATCTGCTGAGCGCGCTGCAACTGGACTTTTGTTTCAACGCCATCAACTTCTTTCTTTCCACCTCGATCATGTATGGCGGCGACATGGCCGGTATTGCCATTGCCAGCTTCGTCTATTTCGCCCGGGTGTCAGTGGTGGCCAATGGGGCTGAAGACTCAAGCAACCTGCATCGACCCAAATCCACGGTACAAGGAGCCAACCTGTTGGCGAGGCGGCGTACCTGACACACCGCATCAAGCCTTCTCGCCAACAAGTTGGCTCCCTACATAACGCATAAGGTCAATTGCGCGGGGCAGCAGGGCCATAATCGGTGCACTGCGGTGCCTCCAGGTATTTGGAAAGCACCTGCCATTGTGGACGGTCGCGACCGTTCCTGGGTTCGACGGCCAGTTTGTAGTCGCCCCAGAACTCTCCGGCAGACCAATACACCAAGGGCACGCAATGACGGCGCAGGTAACCGAGTAAACGATCAGTGGCTTCCAGCCAGCGCGGATCGTCGTCGGGAAAACCCATTTCGCCGATCTGCCCGCGGCGGCCATGCTGCTTCAACCACTGGATAAAAGGCCTGACGCGTTTGACTGCGACGTCAGGGTCGATGCGCATGTCCCTGGTTTTTCGGTATTCACCACCACCGTCTTCGTCCATGTACAGGTGCGCAGAAAACACCAGGTTATCGGCCGGGTCGTTCAGGGCCAGCAGGCCATCGTTGAACTGCGGCCAGCGTGCAGCACTGGACCACGAGCGGCCTTCGACAATGATCAATCGGCGCGGGTCCACGGTGCGAATGGCATCGATCCCGGCCTGTGCCACTTCAGGCCAACGGGCATCGGACTCGTCATGGGGCTCGTTCATCAAGTCATAGGCATACAACGCCGGTGCGGTGTTCCAGCGCTTTGCGATGCGCAGCATCAACTGGCGATAGTCAGCGATGCGCACCTCGGGGCTGCCGATCACCTTGCCTCTGTAGCGCCCATAGTTGTGTACATCGAGGATCACCTCGACGCCTTCACGTTCGGCCTGGTCAAGCATTTTGTCCACCAGCCCTGCGTAGGTGTGATCCAGTTCGCCACCCAGCTCGGGCTGCAGGCGCTCCCAGAGCATGGGAAACCGTACCGTGCGGATGCCCCTGGCTTTCCAGTGGGCGAAAAAGCCGTCACGGGGGAAAAAGTAGTGGGTGCCGTTTTCCCCCGGCAAGACCTCACCCGAGAATTCTGCCCCCGAGGCATTGATCAGCACCATCGGCAACGGCTCGGCCTGCACCTGGCCGGGCAGCCCGTGAATCAACGTCAGTGACACACCGGTCAGTATCCATCTGCACAACCAGCCCCTTGCTCCTGGGGCTGAGCAGTGGTGCGCGCAATTTTTCATCAGAAGGAACCCGCCCCATGAAAGTGTTTGATATCGACTTCTATTGCGGACGGCAGCGAGAACTCATCGAGGAGCTGATCGTCTTCAGTGGCGCACCTTTCAGATATTTGGTGACCGCCAATGTCAACCACCTTGTGTTACTGGAGCATGACGCTGGTTTTCGCGAGGCGTATCAGCATGCTGCTCATCGGATATGCGACAGCCGTGTATTGTTCCCCCTGTTGAAACATTTCAAGGTCGGCGTTGCGGAGCCGATTCCCGGCAGCACCTTGACCCGCTCAATGATGCACATCGCCCAGGACCGTCATTGGCCGGTTACGGTTCTGGGGTGCGAGGATGACGTGGTTGCTGCGCTGAAACTCTACTATCCCGCCATCACATTTTTTCATTACAACCCACCCATGGGGTTCATCAACGACCCGCTGGAGGTCGACCGCTGCGTGACGTTCATCCAGCAGCATCCCCAGCGCATGACGGTCTTTTCAACAGGCTCGCCCCGCCAGGAAATCCTCGCCCGCGAAGTGCTGGCGCGGGGTGGCGCAAGAGGGGTCGGTTTGTGTGTGGGGGCGTCGTTGTTGTTCTTGTCCGGCAAGGTCAAGCGCGCGCCGCTGTGGGTCCAGCACCTGTCACTGGAGTGGCTGCACAGGCTCTGCACCGAGCCCCGGCGCCTGGCCCTGCGTTACGCGGTCGATGCCTACCGGATACTGCCCATCATCGTGCGGCAGTTCCGGAATCAGCGTAAAGGTGGTGTGGGGTGAGTGTAGAAGGTTTGTTGTGCTTTGCATTTGCTGTTACATGCGCTCCAACAAAGGCCCCTGACGGTTTACACCGCAGGGGCTTTTTTTTGCCCTCGATCCTAGCAAGGCAGTCGCAAACCGGTACACCCGCAATCATGACCCTAACTGAACGAGTCAATATCCAAAGGACCAAAGGGAGTGCTCGGGACGCGCTCACCCATGATTGCCAATAGCGCATGCTCATCGCTCAACACTTCTGGGGGCGTCATCGCCAGTTGTTCGGGGGCCGTGTTGACGTCGTGTGCCTTCCAGCGGGGCAGGGTTTGTGTCAGCAATTGCGGGTGGTCCGCTACGCTGCCGTAGACACCCGCCTTGCTGGCAGCTTTATAACGCAGTTCGACCAGGCGAAGCCGTGTCGTTTGCAGCTTGTACATCTCGGTACGCAGCGCTTCGTACTCTCGCTCATGGGCGCGTAAATAAGCATCCGAGTGGTTTTCACGGTACACCGTTTCTAGCTGCTTTTTCATTCGTTGAAGGGCGTTATCAATCCAGTCGAATTCGCGCTGGGTCACCAGTTCCCGCTTGAATGCTTGCGACTCCTGCCAACGGCGCAGCGTGGCCCAGCTGTTGGGCACGTAGCCCCCGACCATCAAGTGGTTGAGTACGTAGAACGCAGGTTCAAAGGCCCTGCCGGTAGGTAGCCCGTTTTTGTGCTGGAGTATTTCGCTGCAGGCATTGTTGGCAATGCTGTCGCAGCCGGGTTGCCAGAGGATTGACGACTGGTGACCATCCTCGAATCTCACCGGCATGAAGTGATGCAACGTGCCGTGGTGCGCATAAGGCGCGCCGCTGAGGTTACTCACCCCGGCCATGAAGATCGAAATACCCAGTGGCGCGTTGACAAAGCTGACAGCCAGGCCCGTGCCGAAGACCTTCGGTTTGGTGTCCATGCCGGTCCCCGGCACGCTCGGTATCGGGTCGTTGTGGTTGACCATGCGGTGATGGGGCAACTCAGCGGCACCATCTACGAAGGTCTGGTCCGCGGCACGAGGAGCGCCATAGGTGTAGAGCACAATGTCCGCTGCATATCTTTTGTTGCGCCGCAGCATTTCAGCCAATAACAACGCAATGGCGCCACCCAGGCTATGGCCGGTGATCACCAGTTTTTGCCCGCTGTAAAACTTGTCCAGGTAGTTGACAGCGAAGTCCCGAACCACCTTTGCGGCACGATAAAAGCCGTGATGTGCCTGTCCGATACCATCCTCTTCCGCAACAGGAACCTGTTGTGCATCGATATCCGTCAGGAGATCCCACGGTTGCTCACTGGTGCCTCGCACGGCAATCAGAATCAGCTCATCGTTGTGGGTGATAAAGGCCTGGCTGTCCGTCTTCTCTTTTTTGTCAGAGTCATCAAGGAAGTGAATCCTGGCCGGGTTTTCCTGGGCATCGCCCAGTGACGGGTCATTCACCTTCGGGTACAGCTCAGGGTCGAACGGCACGATTTCCAGACGCTGGGAGTACGGCACGTCTTCATACAGCGGGTAATACGGCTTCTCCGGTTTCTGACCCGCGTCCACCTGCCAGATCTCATCGGCCCTGGCCAAGGCGTCCCCGAACCAGTTGCCACTGCTGGGCTGTAACGGAAAGGTCACCGCTTGGGCATTCACCGGTTGCTTGTCAGGGTGCTGACCAAACGGGGTGTAACTCAGGGTCGCCATTAACGCCAACTGGTACAGGTTGAGCGCACAAAACTCATTGCCAGTCGAGAACAGGGGACGCAGAGCCCGCAGCGGACGCACCTCCAAGACGTGGTGCTGGTTGGGCAACAACGGTATGCCAAAGCGTTTGGCCAGCTCAGGCAGGTAGCCGAGCTGGCCCTTGACGGGCAGCGGTCGAAACAGTTTGAACACGTGAAACCTGGGCGCAAAGTTGCGCGGGGCGATGGGGGGCAGGTGCGTCACATGCTCCACCAGTTCACTGACCTCAACCTGGTAAAAGGCGCCGGTCTCGGCCTTGTCTTGCGCTGGGTTGCTCTGGGTCCGAAGGCCGGTAGCGTGGAAGAAACGGGTTTTTTCGGCACGTACTTGCAGTTCGGTGATGGGCAGCGGGTAATGATCTCTGTTTTGCAAACGCTCGTAGGTCTTTTCGCCTCCTTGGTAAGCCTGATTCAGCCGGAGTTCGACGGGGCCGCAGTAGTGATTGTTCACCTTGCCGGAGCCCGTGGAATCCAGCCTGCCGGTGTAGATGATGTCTTCATAATCGATGAGCTGATAGGTCAATCCGGCATAGGGCTGGCCGTCTCCAAACTCGTCCACCAATTGAAAGCTGGTCGAATGTTCGCGCAAGGGGCAAGCGAGCTTATCCCCGGACATAAATGGCCTGTCACGCTCTGCCAGTTCAAAGATCATGGGGTCACCTCCTTGTTTTCGGTGCAGCCGGGGTAAATAGTGCAGGTGTCACGCCCGTCCGGCATTCTGAACGTGCTGAAGTTTTTATAATTGCCATAACAAAATGCGTGCTGATCTTCAAAACCCTTGCCCATGCAGCGTTTCCAGCCACCTGGCACCTTGACCCAGGTATCACCCATATAGGGCTCTTCCTCATCAGCCAACCTGATCTTCAATCGCACGGTTTTACCCGGTAACTGATCCAGGGTGTATGCCGCAAACGGATGGCCCCGGGTCAGGTTGCCTTGGGCATCGGTGTCTTTGCAGTCGAGGATTTTTGTGATGTAGCGCTTGGGTCCAATCGTGCGAAATAACCACTGGCACTGCCCGTAAAAACTCGCTTTCGCCAGCGGTAGTGAAGGTCTCCTTATCGCGGTCATCCAGTTCATGGCGAACTGCGACTTGTCCAAAATCAGTGCCAAAGTCAGTCGTGCCTTTTCCGTATTTCGCGTAGATATTCAGCTCCACCCGGTACAACACCAGCTCGCAGCCTTTACTGGTTTGGCGTATCTCTATTTCGGCATCGGGTTTGTATTCGGTGCGCCATTCACGGTTGAACTGTGGCTTTAAATTGTCATTTTTACCCAAGGTGCAGGTTTGTCCGGGGGCGGGCACGTAGGTTGCCGTGGCGACATAAGCAAAGTCGGGGGGTAAATCGGCAGTAAAGGTAAAGCTATTGGGCTTGTCGGCAGAACAGGCCGCCGTAATTACCATGCAACTACCGAGGGCCAGATGTTGAAGGGTAGTTTTGATAACAGGGGTATTCCCTTGCCGATACAGTGTTCCCCGCAGCGTCATGGGGTCACCTCCTTGTTTTCGGAGCAGCCGGGGTAAAGGGTGCAGATGCGTCCATCAACCAGTTGGAAAGTGCTGAAATCTGTGTAATTACCGTGGCAAAACGCATCCTGGTCTTCAAAGCTCTCCCCCATACAGCGTTTCCAGCCCTCGGGCACTTTGACCCATGTGTCCTTCATGTAAGGTCTTTCTTCATCAGCCAACCTGATCTTCAATCGCACGGTTTTACCCGGTAACTGATCCAGGGTGTATGCCGCAAACGGGTGGCCCCGGGTTAAATTGCCTTGGGCATCGGTATCTTTGCAGTCGAGGATTTTTACAATACGGCGTAAGCCGCCTGAGGTGCGGAACAACCACTGGCACTGTCCGTAAAACTCGCTTTCGCCAGCGGTAGTGAAGGTGTCCTTATCGCGGTCATCCAGTTCGTGGCGAACTGCGACTTGTCCAAAGTCGCTGCCAAAGTCGCCTCGGTCTTTTCCATATTTCCCGTAGATATTCAGCTGTATGCGGTACAGCACTAATGGGCAACCGCTCACTGTTCTGCGCAACTCTATTTCAGAGTCAGGTTTGTACTCGGTACGCCATTCTTCTACGTTGAAACCGACCTGGGTGTCTCTGCCACCTGGCACGGTACATGTCTCACCTTTGGCGGGGACGTAGTCGGCCCTGGCTGCATAAGCAAAGTCAGGTGGTAAATCGGCAGTAAAGGTAAAGCTATTGGACTTGTCGGCAGAACAGCCCGCCGTAATTACCATGCAACTACCGAGGGCCAGATGTTGAAGGGTAGTTTTGATAACAGGGGTATTCCCTTGCCGATACAGTTTCCCCCGCAGCGTCATGGGGTCACCTCCTTGTTTTCGGTACAGCCGGGGTAAATAGTGCAGGTGTCACGCCCGTCCGGCATTCTGAACGTGCTGAAATCTGTGTAATTGCCGTGGCAAAACGCATCCTGGTCTTCAAAGCTCTCCCCCATACAGCGTTTCCAGCCCTCGGGCACTTTGACCCATGTGTCCTTCATGTAAGGTCTTTCTTCATCAGCCAACCTGATCTTCAATCGCACGGTCTTACCCGGTAACTGATCCAGGGTGTATGCCGCAAACGGATAGCCCCGGGTCAAGTTGCCTTGGGCATCGGTGTCTTTGCAGTCGAGGATTTTTGTGATGTAGCGCTTGGGTCCAATCGTGCGAAATAACCACTGGCACTGCCCGTAAAACTCGCTTTCGCCAGCGGTAGTGAAGGTGTCCTTATCGCGGTCATCCAGTTCGTGGCGAACTGCGATTTGTCCAAAATCAGTGCCAAAGTCAGTCGTGCCTTTTCCGTATTTCGCGTAGATATTCAGCTCCACCCGGTACAACACCAGCTCGCAGCCTTTACTGGTTTGGCGTATCTCTATTTCGGCATCGGGTTTGTATTCGGTGCGCCATTCACGGTTGAACTGTGGCTTTAAATTGTCATTTTTACCCAAGGTGCAGGTTTGCCCGGGGGCGGGCACGTAGGTTGCCGTGGCGACATAAGCAAAGTCGGGGGGTAAATCGGCAGTAAAGGTAAAGCTATTGGGCTTGTCGGCAGAACAGCCCAGCGCAAGGGCCAGACAACTACCGAGGGCCAGATGTTGAAGGGTACGTTTCATACAGAGCCTTCTCCTTGCCAGAACAGCTTTTCCTGATACAGGCGATCAACGTGCGTTGATGGCGTTTCATCGGGTCGCGGTAAGCAGGCGGTGGGCAAAACGTAACCGGGTGTCTGCAAGCTTTGCGTCAGCATGAAATGGATGTGTTCAGGTTCCTGCCAGCCCCAGGAGCGGGCCAGATCAAGTTGGTTGCGTAGCCAGGTATCGACATCCTGCTGCGCGGCAAGGGCGGCCAGGGTGTCCTTATGCTCACGCAGCAGATAGCGGCGGGTGTTCTCGAATTGCAGATGGGCAAAGGTGGCTTCGGGCGTGGGGGTGCTCAGCCATGGGGCATCGGGCGGCAACGGGTGCATGCCAGGATTAGGGTTGTCGGTGACCATCCATTGTTCAGCCTGCCAGTAACACAGGCTGGTGAACGGCCCAAGGTAGCCCGGGCGCTGCTCCGGTTGCAGAAAGGCCAGTGCACGCCCCACTACACGGTTATCGTGAAAGCGATAAAGCGTCTGGTTCGGTCGCTCGCCCGTCACCAGCCGATCGCGCCAATGGGTGGTAATCGCATCTAGGTCAGTGCTTGCTGTGCTGGCCAACCAACCCCAATGACGTTCAGGCATCTTGAGCAATGCCTTGACAGCTGGATGCTCTACCGACTCCAGCTGAAAAAGATATGGTCCGATATTGGCCAACGAATCAGCAGGCGTACCTGTATACAGGTTGCGGTACCGGTCGACTCCAAGTTCGCTGACCAACGCATTGCGTTCTTCGAGTTGGCCGTCAGCGTCCAGTACCAGGTAGAGGCGGTGTCCTTGTCGGGTTTGTTCCTGTAGCCATTGCTCAAGCGTATTCATGCGTTATCTCCGGTATTGCATAGGCCATCGCGACAGGCTTCGCAGAGCGGGCAGTAATCCGCTGCTTGCTGTTTGGCGGTGGCAACGATGGACAGCGCCGTGGCGATAACAGCCTGAGGGGCGCTGGTCAGCGTCTGTGCAGCCTGAAGCGCCGGAACACCCGTCATGGGCGCACCACCCTGCACAATGGGCACGCTGCTGAAAATGCCGCCAGCGGTGATGAGGATGTGTTGACCACCTGCCTGGAGCGTCAAGCTCATTCCGGCATTGATCACCACATTGGCGGCGGTGACATGGGCCTGTGCCCCGGCCTGAATCACCACCGTACCGTCCGCCGTAGTGCTGCTGTTACCGGTGATGCTGATCAGTTCGTTACCACCGATCACCGTGTTACGCAGACCTTGAGTGGTGTGCAGCTCGTCACCCTTGATCAGGCTGGAACTGTTGTTGTCCACCTGCTCAAAGCGGTCATTACTGATCAGGCTGTGACTGTCGTGAGTAATTTGCTCGCTGCGGTCGTTACCGATCTTGGTGTCGCTGTCGTTGAGGACCAATTGCTCCATGTCGCGCTGGGCGCGCAGGTAGATTTTTTCCTGTCCCGCCCGGTCTTCAATCGACAGCTCGTTGTAGCCGCCACTGGCGGGTGAGCTGTGGCTACGCAGGACCGTTTTGGTTTTATTTGCGGGCAAGGGGTACGGCACCGGCATGACCTTGTTCGGCACGCACCCGGTAATCAACGGATTGTCAGGATTACCCTCCAGGTAGGTCACCACCACTTCCATGCCGATGCGCGGGATGGTCACCGAACCGAAACCTTCCCCCGCCCAGTTGGATGACACCCGTAACCAGCAACTGCTCTTGTCACTGCCCCGTTCGGCGCGGTCCCAATGGAACTCGACCTTCACCCGCCCGTATTCATCACAAAAGATTTCTTCCCCTGGTGGGCCGGTGACGCGGGCAGTCTGACTGACCAATACCGTTTTACGCGTGACCAGCGGTGGACGGTAGAACATGTCCCAGGGGATCGCGCTGAAGGTATTGCGGTAGCCTTGAGTGAAGCCGTCTTCGGACTTGACGTCGCTGGTGATCGCTTCTTCAAGCACCTGAGGTTGTTTGCCAACGTGATTGACGCTGAGCAACAACCACAACTCGTTGCACTGCTGACGCGGGTGTTC
>Ga0209888_1000159_pt1 | contig 44159 bp, 38 predicted proteins | sample OrgsoiDNA_201059_FD_185807 | JGI IMG/M metagenome (GOLD analysis project Ga0209888, IMG submission 185807) | Permafrost soil microbial communities from the Arctic, to analyse light accelerated degradation of dissolved organic matter (DOM) -... | ecosystem: Environmental > Terrestrial > Soil >...
TTCGACGCCGAAATGGGCGACATGCTTGACGCTGTGGATGGGTTGTTTGATGGCTTGGGTCAATACCATTCGTGCAGAAGTAAGAAGATCCTTTCTACGCAAGCCGACGACGGGGTTCAGGCCCAGGGTGTTTTCCGAGGCTTGCCGCTGCAGGTCATCGTTGTTCTTGTTACTCATCTACGACGCTCCATTGTCCTGAGACGAGTACCGGGTACAGCTGTGCAAATGGCACAGCGAATGCCAAGTACTACTGCTCGGGTGACCGTTGATTGCGCATCGTTAAATGCACGGAACTTGCCAGCTCCATTGGTTACCCGAGTTTGATTTTTTTCGCAAGCGGGCCAATCGTTAGCCACGCCGTGGGGGATTGAATCAGATGTGATTAGAAAATGCCCCCCAAAACGACCAGAGGTCCGGGCTAGAGCATCAGCCTGACGACGGACTCGGACGGGTCGCGGGATTTTCCGGCGGCTTTGAGTTCCGCAAGATAATCGGCCCACAAGTCATCCTGGCGACGGGCGAGCTCGTAGAGGTAGTCCCAGGTGAACAGTCCGCTGTCATGACCGTCGTCGAAGGTCAATTTCAGTGCATATTGGCCGGCGGGTTCGAGTTGGCTCAAACCGACGTTGAGCTTGCCGAACTGGAGGATGGGTTTGCCGTGGCCCTGGACCTCGGCGGAAGGCGAGTGCACCCGCAGGAATTCGGCGGGCAGGTGGTATTCCTCGTCCGGACCGTATTTGAGGGTCAGGGTTTTCGAGGCTTTGTGCAGGTTGATGGCGGTGGGGAGTCGGGTGGTCATGGGAAGCCTGCGATCCGTCTGTGTAAGCGAATCCTGTAGGAGCTGCCGGTCGATGCTCGATTGCCCGCGAAGCTTTTGGCGTCCTCGAGGACGCCTTCGCGGGCAAGCCCTGCTCCTACAGGGGGGCGGTGTTCTCCTTAGAGAATATACCGCGACAGGTCTTCGTTCTTCGCCAATTCACCCAGGTGGCTGTTGACGTAGTCGGCGTCGATGCGGATCGGCTCTTCATTGTGGGCGCTGGCCAGGTCGCCGGCGCTGAACGAGACTTCCTCCAGCAGGCGCTCAAGCAGCGTATGCAGGCGACGGGCACCGATGTTCTCGGTCTTCTCGTTGACCTGCCAGGCGATTTCCGCAAGGCGCTTGATGCCGTCCGGCATGAACTCGATGGTCAGGCCTTCGGTTTTCAGCAGCTCGCGGTACTGTTCGGTCAGCGAGGCATGGGGTTCGCTGAGGATGCGCTCGAAGTCTTCCGGGCTCAGCGCCTTGAGTTCGACACGGATCGGCAGGCGGCCTTGCAGCTCGGGCACCAGGTCGCTCGGCTTGCTCAGGTGGAACGCGCCGGAGGCGATGAACAGGATATGGTCGGTCTTGACCATGCCCAGCTTGGTGTTCACCGTGCAGCCTTCGATCAGCGGCAGCAGGTCGCGTTGCACGCCTTCACGGGAAACATCGGCACCGCCGACATTGCCGCGCTTGGCCACCTTGTCGATTTCGTCGATGAACACGATACCGTGCTGTTCCACCGCTTCCAGAGCCTTGGCCTTCAACTCCTCGTCGTTGACCAGGCGCCCGGCTTCTTCGTCACGGACCAGCTTGAGCGCGTCCTTGACCTTGAGCTTGCGGCTCTTGCGCTTGCCCTTGCCCATGTTGGCGAACAGGTTCTGCAACTGGTTGGTCATCTCTTCCATGCCCGGCGGCGTGGCGATCTCGACGCCGAACGACTCGGCCACTTCGATTTCGATCTCCTTGTCGTCCAGCTGGCCTTCGCGCAGGCGCTTACGGAACAGCTGACGGGTGTTGGAGTCCTGGGCTGGAGCCGAGTCTTCATTGAAACCCATGCGCGCCGGTGGCAGCAGGGCGTCGAGGATACGTTCCTCGGCGGCGTCTTCGGCACGATGACGGACCTTGACCAGCTCCTGCTCGCGCAGCAGCTTGATCGCGGCGTCGGCCAGGTCACGGATGATCGATTCGACGTCACGGCCGACATAGCCGACTTCGGTGAACTTGGTCGCTTCGACCTTGATGAACGGGGCGTTGGCCAGCTTGGCCAGGCGCCGGGCGATCTCGGTCTTGCCGACGCCGGTCGGGCCGATCATCAGAATGTTCTTGGGCGTCACTTCGACGCGCAGCTCCTCGGGGAGCTGCATCCGCCGCCAGCGGTTACGCAAGGCAATGGCGACGGCGCGCTTGGCATCGTCCTGGCCAATGATATGGCGATTGAGTTCGTGGACGATTTCGCGGGGGGTCATGGACATAATATGTGGGTCCTCAAGCGGGAACGGGCAGCCGGGCAGGCTGATTATTCCGCGAGGTCCTGCTCCTCGATGGTGACGTTGTGATTGGTGAAGACGCAGATGTCAGCGGCGATACCCAGGGCGGCTTCGACGATTTCCCGGGCCGACAGGTCGGTATTCTTCAGCAGTGCGCTGGCCGCGGCCTGGGCGTAGCCACCACCGGAGCCCATGGCGATCAGGCCATTTTCCGGTTCAACGACGTCGCCGTTGCCGGTAATGATCAGTGAAGCATCTTTGTTGGCGACCGCCAGCATGGCCTCCAGGCGACTCAGGGAGCGGTCGGTACGCCACTCCTTGGCCAATTCGACAGCGGCGCGGACCAAATGACCTTGATGTTTTTCAAGCTGGCCTTCGAAACGTTCGAACAGGGTAAAGGCGTCGGCGGTGGCACCGGCGAAACCGGCGATGACTTCGCCGTGGTAAAGGCGCCGGACTTTCTTCGCGTTGCCCTTCATGACGGTGTTGCCGAGGGAAACCTGGCCGTCGCCACCCATGACGACTTTGCCGTGGCGACGAACTGAAACGATGGTGGTCAAGGGAGAATCTCCACGCAGCGGGGCGAAAATGCCTGATGGAAACTCATATGGGGGTGGTGGTGGGTTTTTCAACCGTGGGCGGGACTAGAGGATGAGTGGTGTAGGAAAGGTTTTGTTTAATCTCATACGACAGACTTCAAGGCCAGGCTCAACCTTTGTGGCGAGCGGGCTTGTCGGAACGCCGTACCGCCACGCTCAGCTGCGTAGCAGTCGTAAAACCGGGCATCTCGGTCTGCCTGATGCTCCGAGTTATCTGGTTTTAGGGCCGCTTCGCGCCCCAGCGGGGGCAAGCCCCCTCGCCACAAATTTCAGTGTGTTCAGCGGCTCTGGCGCTGTTGCAGCAACAGGTTGTTGAAACCGCTGCCGGCCAGTTGTTTCTGGGCCTTGGTCAGCTGTTCGCGGTTGCTGAACGGCCCGACCAATACCCTATACCAGGTCTCGTCCTTCACGGTCCCGGACTCCACCGCCACCGCCTGCCCGAGCAGGATGACCTGCGCCCGGACCTTGTCCGCATCGGCTTCCTTGCGGAACGAGCCGGCCTGCAGGAAGAACTGCGTTACCGCCGCCGGTTTGGTCACGGCCACGGGCGGCGGCGGTGGCGGGGTAATCCCGGACAAAGCGGCCTGAGCCCGCGCGGTGTCGATCTTCGCCGCTTCGGCCGGGGTCACCGGGGTGGTCGGCGTCGGCACGGTCTGCGGCGTCGGCAGGGTTTTCTCCGGCACGGCTTCCGGCGGCACTATCACTTCCGATTCCGGCAGCAAGGTGTAGAAGTCGTACTTGGGCTTGACCGGTTGGGTCGGGCTCGGCGGGGTCTTGTTGGCTTCGGCGATCTTGCTTGCCTTCAGCTGTTCCTGCTTGACCCGTTTGACGTCATCGCCCTTGCCTGGCTCCAGCTTCATCAGGAACACGATGAAGGCGCCCACGGTGAGGCCGATCGCCAGCCACAACCAGCCCGGGATCGGTTTTTTCGCAGGAGCTTGGTAACGGCTGGCGCCACGTTTGGGTGCTGGGGTTTTCTTGGCAGCCAACTTACATACGCTCCAGGGTTTCCAGACCCAGCAACTCCAGGCCTTGCTTGAGGGTGCGGCCGGTCAGCGCGGCGAGGCGCAGGCGGCTCTGTTTCTGTTCGGCGGTGTCGGCGGACAGGATCGGGCAGTTCTCGTAGAAGCTGGAGAACAGCCCGGCGACATCGTACAGGTAGGTGCACAGCACGTGCGGCGTGCCTTTCTCGGCAACGCTGCCGAGCACTTCACCGAACTGCGCCAGCCTGGCGGCCAGTTCGTGCTCATGGGGCGCTTCAAGGACGATCTGCCCTTCAACCTGGCTGAAATCCGTGCCCAGTTTGCGGAACACGCCGGCCACGCGGGTGTAGGCGTACAGCAGGTACGGCGCGGTGTTGCCTTCGAAGTTGAGCATCAGCTCGAAGTTGAAGCTGTAGTCGCTGGTGCGGTGCTTGGACAGGTCGGCGTACTTGACCGCGCCGATGCCCACCACGCGGGCGATGGTGCGCAGTTCGTCTTCGGCCAGTTCCGGGTTCTTTTCCTTGACCAGCAGGTAGGCACGGTCCATGGCCTCCGTCAGCAGGTCGATCAGCTTCACGGTGCCGCCATCGCGGGTCTTGAACGGTCGGCCGTCGGCGCCGTTCATGGTACCGAAGCCCATGTGCTCCATGTCCATCGGGTGGCCGACGAAGCCGGCCTTGCGCGCCACCGCGAACACCTGCTGGAAGTGCAGGGCCTGGCGCTGGTCGACGAAGTACAGCGCGCGATCGGCTTTCAGCACATTGCTGCGATAGCGCACGGCGGCCAGGTCGGTGGTGGCATACAGATAGCCACCATCGGCCTTGACGATGATCACCGGCAGCGGCTCGCCTTCGGCGTTCTTGAATTCGTCGAGGAACACGCACTGGGCGCCGTTGCTCTCGACCAGCATGCCCTTGGCCCGGAGGTCGTTGACCACGTTGATCAGGTCGTCGTTGTAGGCGCTTTCGCCCATCACGTCGGCCATGGTCAGTTTGACGTTGAGCAGCTCGTAGGTGCTTTGGCAGTGGGACAGGGAGATGTCGGTAAAGCTTCTCCAGGCCTTGATGCACGCTTCGTCACCGGCTTGCAGGTCGACCACCAGCTTGCGCGCGCGATCGGCGAACGCCGGGTCTTCGTCAAAGCGTTTCTTCGCCGCGCGGTAGAAGTCTTCGAGGTCCGACAGGGCGCTTTTGAGCATGTCGGGATTGTCTTCGAGCATGGCCATCAACATGCCGAACTGGGTGCCCCAGTCGCCGACGTGGTTCTGCCGGATCACGGTGTCGCCAAGGAACTCGAGGACCCGGGACACGCCGTCGCCGATGATGGTCGAGCGCAGGTGGCCGACGTGCATTTCCTTGGCCAGGTTGGGAGCCGACAGGTCGACCACCACCCGTTGTGCCTGGCCGGCCTTGCGCACGCCGATGTGGGCGTCGGCGAGGGCGGCGTCGAGGCGCGCGGCCAGGGCCTGGGTGTTCTGGAAGAAGTTGATGAAGCCGGGGCCGGCGATCTCGGCCTTGCTCACGCTGTCGGCGGCGGGCAGGGCGGCGATGATTTTTTCCGCCAGGTCGCGGGGTTTGAGGCCGGCCGGCTTGGCCAGCATCATCGCGATATTGCTGGCGAAGTCGCCGTGGGTCTTGTCCCGGGTGTTTTCCACCTGGATCGCCGGCGTCAGCCCTTCAGGCAACACACCTTCGGTGACGAGTTGGGTGATGGCTTGTTGGATCAGCTGGCGAATGGTGTCTTTCATGGTCTTCTCTTTCGACCGCATGCGCGGCGGCGCTTCGATGCGCAGGTGGAAAAACTGGGCATTATCCGTTGCCGGGGCGAGCTTGCCAACCGGTTACGGACTTGTGGCGCCATGGGCTCAATACAAATCCACCGGATCGACATCCAGCGACCAGCGCACCTGGCGCCCGCTGGGCATCTGTTCCAGCACCAGCAACCAACTGCTCAATAACCGGTGCAGCGAGGCTCGGCCATTGGCCTGCAACAACAACTGCGCCCGATAACGTCCGGCCCTGCGCTCCATGGGCGCCGGCACCGGCCCCAGCAGTTCGATGCCGCCCAGGTTCATCTCGGCCAGCAAGCGCTCGGCCTCGCTGCAGGCTTCATCGAGAAAACTCTCGGCCTGCCCCGGCTTATGGGCTTCGGCCCGCAACAGGGCCAGGTGCGCGAACGGCGGCAAGCCGGCCGCCCGGCGCTCGCTCAGAGCCTGTTCGGCGAAGGCGAAATAACCCTGCTCGGTCAGCTGGATCAACAGCGGATGGTCCGCCAGGTGCGTCTGGATGATCACCTTGCCCGGCTCTTCCGCCCGTCCGGCCCGGCCCGCCACCTGGACGATCAACTGGGCCATGCGCTCGCTGGCGCGGAAGTCGCCGGAAAACAGGCCGCCGTCGGCATCGAGGATCGACACCAGGGTCACCCGGGGAAAGTGATGGCCTTTGGCAAGCATCTGCGTGCCCACGAGGATGCACGGCTGGCCTTTCTGGATGGTGGCGAACAACTGGTTCATCGCGTCCTTGCGCGAGGTGCTGTCGCGGTCGACCCGCAGCACCGGGTAATCGGGAAACAGGATGCCCAGACGTTCCTCGGCGCGCTCGGTCCCGGCGCCCACCGGGCGCAGGTCGACCTTGCCGCACTGCGGGCAATTGCGTGGTACCCGTTCGACATAACCGCAGTGATGGCAGCGCAGTTCGCCGGAGCGCTGGTGTACGGTCATGCGCGCATCGCAGCGCGAGCATTCGGACATCCAGCCGCAGTCGTGACACAGCAGCGTCGGCGCAAAGCCGCGGCGGTTGAGAAACACCAGCACCTGCTGGCCGGCGGCGAGGGTCTGGCCGATGGCCTGCTGCATCGGTCCGGAAATGCCGCTGTCCAGCGGGCGACTTTTCACATCCAGGCGCAGGAAGCGCGGCTGCTTGGCGCCGCCGGCGCGCTCGTTCAGGCGCAGCAGGCCATAACGCCCGGTGTAGGCGTTGTGCAGGCTTTCCAGGGATGGTGTGGCCGAACCCAGCACGATCGGAATGTTTTCCTGGCGCGCGCGCACCAGCGCCAGGTCGCGGGCGTGATAGCGCAGGCCTTCCTGCTGTTTATAGGAGCCGTCGTGCTCTTCGTCGATGATGATCAACCCGGGGTTTTTCATCGGGGTGAACAGCGCCGAACGGGTGCCGATAATGATGTCGGCTTCGCCGTCGCGGGCGGCGAGCCAGGCGTCCAGGCGCTCGCGGTCGTTCACCGCCGAGTGCAGCAGGGCGATGCGGGCGTTGAAGCGTTGCTCGAAACGCGCCAGGGTCTGCGGCCCCAGGTTGATTTCCGGGATCAGCACCAGCGCCTGCTTGCCGGCCTCCAGGGTTTCGCGGATCAGTTGCAGATAGACTTCGGTCTTGCCGCTGCCGGTGACCCCGGCCAGCAGGAACGCATGGAAACTGTCGAACCCGGCGCGGATGGCTTCGCAGGCGGCGCGTTGTTCGCTATTGAGCGGCAGTTCCGGTTGCGCCAGCCAGTGTTCGTGGCGCGCGCTCGGGGCATGGCGACGAACCTCCACCTGCACCAGGTCCTTGGCCAGCAGCAGGTCGAGGCTGTCCTTGCTCAGCATCAGCTTGCTCAGCAGTTGATGGGCCACGCCGTGGGGGTGCTGTGCCAGGGTTGCCAGGGCCTCGCGCTGGCGCGGGGCACGGGCGATGCGCGGATCGTCGAGGCGGGCGCCGGGGACCATCGACCAGAAGCGGTCCTGGCGCGCCTCGGCCGGCTCCCCCTGGCGCAGCAGCACCGGCAGCGCCCAGCTCAGGGTGTCGCCGAGGCTGTGCTGATAATACTGGGCGGTCCACAGGCACAGCTTGAACAGCGCCGGCGGCAGCGGTGTGCTGGCGTCGAGCAGGGCTGTGGCGCGCCTGAGCTTTTCCGCCGGGACTTCACTGTGCTCGGCGACTTCCACCAGGATGCCGATCATCTCCCGGCGGCCGAACGGCACCCGCAGGCGCATGCCGGGCTGCAACGCGCTACGCGGCACACCTTCCGGCGCCCGGTAATCGAACAGGCGGCGCAGTGGCGAGGGCAGGGCAAGGCGCAGGATGGCGTCGGGCACGCGGTTCTCTCTGGGAGGGGTTCATGGAGGGCGCGAGCCTAGCAGACGGCTCGGGCAGTGTCTTCCCGACGGAGGGCGCACTGGCCACTTGCGTCGGGCAAAAGGTCTGGTATGATCGCCGGCTAAATTACGTGCGGTGTTCAACAATCGTGTTGAGCGGCGGCACGCCAGCCTGAGGAAGTCCCCATGAAAGCCGATATCCATCCAGCATACGTAGACATCGACGTTACCTGCAGCTGCGGTAACAAGTTCGTGACCCGTTCGACCCATGGCAAAGCTCTGCCAATCGACGTGTGCAACGAATGCCACCCGTTCTACACCGGTAAGCAGAAGACCCTGGACACCGGCGGCCGCGTACAGAAGTTCGCCGACCGTTTCGGCATGTTCGGCGCTGTCAAAAAGGCCTGAGGCTGATCGCTCCGGGAAAAACCGCTGGTTTTTCCCGGTCGATAAAAAAGGCGTCCCATGTGGACGCCTTTTTTGTGGGCGCTGTTTGTATCAACGATCGCCGCATAAAAAATTGTAGACATTTTTCTGTTCGATTGTGAACAGTTGACCCCTTGTGTTTCCTGGCTCTTGGGCCAAAGTCGTAGGGACAGGCGCTTGACACCTGTGACTGGTCAGTCTTGTGAGGACTTGGCGACACGCGTATCCTCGGCGGTCCGTCAGTCCCACAGTAAAAAGCGGAATGCCCACATGTCAGATTTGAAAACTGCCGCTCTCGAATATCATGCCAAGCCCCGTCCAGGGAAGCTGAGCGTCGAGCTCACCAAAGCCACCGCCACCGCCCGTGACCTGTCGCTGGCCTACAGCCCTGGCGTCGCCGAACCAGTACGCGAAATCGCCCGCGATCCTGAGCTGGCCTACAAGTACACTGGCAAGGGCAACCTGGTTGCAGTCATTTCCGATGGCACCGCGATTCTCGGCCTGGGTAACCTCGGCCCATTGGCCTCCAAGCCAGTGATGGAAGGCAAGGGCGTGCTGTTCAAGCGTTTCGCCGGTATCGACGTGTTCGACATCGAAGTCGATTCGGAAAGCCCGCAAGCCTTCATCGACACCGTCAAGCGTATCTCCATCACCTTCGGTGGCATCAACCTGGAAGACATCAAGGCCCCTGAGTGCTTTGAGATCGAACGTGCTCTGATCGAGCAGTGCGATATTCCGGTGTTCCACGATGACCAGCACGGCACCGCGATTGTCACCGCGGCCGGCATGATCAATGCCCTGGAAATCGCCGGCAAGACCCTGCCGGAAGCCAAGATCGTCTGCCTGGGCGCCGGTGCTGCCGCGATCTCCTGCATGAAGTTGCTGGTGAGCATGGGCGCCAAGATCGAAAACATCTTCATGATCGACCGTACTGGCGTGATCCACGCTGGCCGTGACGATCTGAACCAGTACAAGGCCGTGTTCGCCCACGCCACCGAGAAGCGCACCCTGGCTGACGCCTTGAAAGGCGCTGACGTGTTCGTTGGTCTGTCCGGCCCGAACCTGCTGGACGCTGAAGGCCTGCTGTCGATGGCCGCCAACCCGATCGTGTTCGCTTGCTCGAACCCGGATCCGGAAATCTCGCCAGAGCTGGCCCACGCCACTCGCAGCGACGTGATCATGGCCACCGGTCGTTCCGACTACCCGAACCAGGTCAACAACGTCCTCGGCTTCCCGTTCATCTTCCGTGGTGCCCTGGACGTTCGCGCCAAGCGCATCAACGAAGAGATGAAAGTGGCTGCCGCCAACGCCCTGCGCGAACTGGCCAAGCTGCCGGTACCTCAGGAAGTGTGCGACGCCTACGGCGGCATCAAGCTGGAATTCGGTCGTGAGTACATCATTCCGAAGCCAATGGATGCCCGTCTGATCACCCTGATCTCCGATGCCGTGGCCAAGGCCGCGATCGAGACCGGTGTGGCGACCCTGCCGTATCCGAAGAACTACCCGCTGAAAAGCGTGGATGACGTGTTCAACGGCTAAGCCGTTGTAGCGTCAAACAAAAAGCCCCGGCTCGAATGAGTCGGGGCTTTTTTGTGGGCGTTGATTTTTTGCAGGGAGGGGCGGTGTCGCCGCCCTTCCAGATCAGAACAGATCGATCGGCGCCGCCTCATCCGCCGGCAGCGGGCTGCCCGGGGCGTTGCCGCCATTGCCGATCTCGTTGACTGACGGCGGCGTGTCTTCGCTCTTGAACAGTTCGAAGTAGGCATTCGGCGTGCCCGGTGTTGCCGCGCGACCGCTGATCGGATCCACCCGCAGGCTGAGGATGCCTTCCGGTTCCGCCTGGGTGTGCAGCGGCTTGCCCTTGAGGGCGGCGCCCATGTAGTCCATCCAGATCGGCAGCGCCACGGTGCCACCGAACTCACGACGACCCAGGCTTTCAGGTTGGTCGAAACCGGTCCAGACGGTGGTGATGTAGTCGGCGTTATAACCGGTGAACCAGGCGTCCTTGGAGTCGTTGGTGGTACCGGTTTTGCCCGCCAGGTCGCCACGGCCCAGGGCCAGGGCGCGACGCCCGGTACCCAGCTTGATCACGTCCTCGAGCATGCTGTTGAGGATAAAGGTGGTCCGTCCGTCGACGATCCGCTCGGCCACTGCCGGTGCCTGGGCGGCAGGTGCTGGAGCTTCGCCGGTGCTGTTGACGGTGAACGACGGTTGGCTCGGTGCCGCGATGCCGCTGCTGGCCGCCGCGCCGGTCGGCACGCTCGGTGGGTTGGCGACGAACAGGGTGTCGCCATTGCGGCTTTCGATCTTGTCGATCAGGTACGGCGTGATCTTGTAGCCGCCGTTGGCAAAGGTGCTCCAGCCGGTGGCAATTTCCATCGGCGTCAGGGTCGCGGTGCCCAGGGCCAGGGACAGGTTGCGCGGCAGGTCCTGCTTGTTGAAGCCGAACTTGGCGATGTAGTCGATGGTCTTGTCGACACCCAGGCTTTGCAGCAGGCGAATCGAAACCAGGTTACGCGACTTGTACAGCGCCTCGCGCAAGCGGATCGGGCCGAGGAAGGTGTTGGTGTCGTTTTTTGGCCGCCAGACCTTGTCCAGGTATTCGTCGACGAACACGATCGGCGCATCGTTCACCAGGCTGGCCGGGGTGTAGCCGTTGTCCAGGGCGGAGCTGTAGATGAACGGCTTGAAGCTCGAACCCGGTTGGCGCTTGGCCTGGGTGGCGCGGTTGTAGTTGCTCTGTTCGAAGGCGAAACCGCCGACCAGGGAACGGATCGCGCCGTTTTGCGGGTCAAGCGAGACCAGCGCGCCCTGGGCCACCGGCACCTGGCTGAACTTCAGGCTGTTGTCGGCCTGGCGCTGGACGCGGATCAGGTCGCCGACCTGGGCGACGTCGGATGGCTGCTTGGGAGCGGCGCCGAGGCTGTTGGTGTTGAGGTACGGGCGAGCCCATTTCATGCTGTCCCAGTTGACGATTTCCGGGCCGTTGCGGGTCAGGACGTGCAGGCTGGTCTTGTCCACCTGGGTGACGATGGCCGGATCCAGGCCGCTGATGGTGCGCTGTTTACCCAGCTCGGCGATCCAGGCGTCACGGGTCTTGCCCGGCAGGCGCGATTCCGGTCCACGGTAGCCGTGGCGCTGGTCGTAGGCGATCAGGCCTTCTTCGATCGAGTGGTTGGCCAGTTCCTGCAGGTTGCTCGGCACGGTGGTGGTGACGCGGAAACCTTCGGTGTAGGCTTCGCTGCCATAGCGACCGACCATTTCCGCACGGGCCATTTCGGCGATGTACGGCGCGTTCACTTCTGGCGTCGGCACGTGATAGCTGGCGTTGATCGGTTCGACGATGGCGGCCTGGTAGGCGGCCTCGTCGATTTTGCCCAATTTGTACATGCGGCCGAGGATCCAGTCGCGGCGCTCTTTGGCGCGCACCGGGTTGGCCAGCGGGTTGAACCGCGACGGCGCCTTCGGCAGGCCGGCGATCATGGCCATCTGGGCCAGGGTGATGTCGCGGATCGACTTGCCGTAATAAACCTGAGAGGCCGCTTCGATACCGTAGGCACGGTTGCCCAGGTAGATCTTGTTCACGTACAGCTCGAGGATCTCGTCCTTGGTCAGCTGGCGCTCGATTTGCAGGGCGAGAAGAATTTCGTTGGTTTTGCGCGAGAAGCTACGCTCGCTGGACAGGAAGAAGTTCTTCGCCACCTGCATGGTGATGGTGCTGCCGCCGGACTGGATGTGCCCGCTCTTGACCAATTGGGTCGCGGCACGCATCAGGCTGCTGGGGTCGACGCCATAGTGGTTGGCGAAGTTGTCGTCTTCGGCGCTCAGCAGGGCGTTGATGAAATTCGGCGGAATATCTGCGAATTTAAGGGGCGAACGGCGCATCTCGCCGAATTCGGCGATCAGCTTGCCATCGCTGGTGTAGACCCTGAGCGGAATCTGCAATTGAATGCTGCGCAAACTCTCGACGGACGGCAGGCCCGGACTAAGATAAAGAAAAGCGCCGCTCAGGACGAGCAGCAGCCCGCAGAACACGGCGACGAAAGACCACCCGAAAAACTTCAGCAGACGAATCAAGGCTTGTGGATTTCCAGATAAAAGAATGGGTTAGGCGTCAGGCTAAATTCGCAGCAAGCGCTGGTTCGGCGATTCGGAAAAAACGCTGGGCATTATAAGCATTTTTGGACGTGAGCGTCATTTGCGCTTATGTCAAGACTGCTATTAAATGCCCATCATCATAAAGGGTCCGTAAGTCGCGGATAGTAATAGGGAATCGGTAGTGCTTGGACTCTTTGGCAAAAAAGCGCATTCGCTCCTGGGGATCGACATCAGTTCCACCTCGGTAAAGCTCCTCGAATTGAGCCGTTCAGGCAATCGATATCGGGTCGAGTCCTACGCCGTGGAGCCGTTGCCGGCCAATGCCGTGGTCGAAAAGAACATCGCCGAGCTCGAAGGCGTCGGGCAGGCCCTTGCACGGGTGTTGCTCAAGGCCAAGACCAATGTGCGCGGCGTGGCCGTGGCCGTGGCCGGTTCCGCGGTGATCACCAAGACCATCGAGATGGACGCCGGGCTTTCCGATGACGAAATGGAAAACCAGCTGAAGATCGAAGCCGACCAGTACATTCCCTATCCCCTGGAAGAAGTGGCCATCGACTTCGAGATCCAGGGCTATTCGGCGCGCAATCCCGAGCGTGTCGAAGTCCTGCTTGCCGCCTGTCGGAAAGAAAACGTCGAAGTCCGCGAGGCGGCCCTGGCCCTGGCCGGGCTCGAAGCCCAGGTGGTCGATGTCGAGGCCTACGCCCTGGAGCGTTCCTTCGGCCTGCTCGCCGCGCAACTGGCCAGCGACCACGAGAAGCTGACGGTGGCGGTGGTGGACATCGGCGCAACCATGACCACCCTCAGCGTCCTGCATAACGGCCGGATCATCTATACCCGTGAACAATTGTTCGGCGGTCGCCAACTCACCGAGGAAATCCAGCGCCGCTACGGCCTGTCCAACGAAGAGGCGGGGCTGGCGAAGAAACAGGGCGGCCTGCCCGACGACTACGTCGCCGAGGTGTTGCAGCCATTCAAGGATGCGGTGGCCCAGCAGGTGTCCCGTTCCCTGCAGTTCTTCTTCGCCTCCGGGCAGTACAACGATGTCGACTACATCCTGCTCGCCGGCGGCACCGCTTCGATTGCCGGGCTCGATCATCTGATCCAGCAGCGGCTCGGTACGCCGACCCTGGTGGCCAACCCCTTCGCCGACATGGCCTTGAGCAGCAAGGTCAACGCCGGGGCCCTGGCCAGTGATGCGCCGGCCCTGATGATCGCCTGCGGTCTGGCCTTGAGGAGTTTCGACTGATGGCGCGGATCAACCTTCTGCCCTGGCGCGAGCAACTGCGTGAAGAGCGCCGCAAACGTTTCCTGACTGCCCTGGTCGGCGTGCTGGTGGCGGCGGTCGGCGTGGTGTTGCTGACCGACCAGTACTTCAGCGGCGCCGTCGACCACCAGGTCGCGCGCAATGCCTACATGAACAAGGAAATCGCCCAGCTCGACGGCCGGATCAAGCAGATCAGCGAACTCAAGGCACGTCGCCAGCAACTGATCGAGCGCATGAAGATCATCCAGGACCTGCAGGGCAACCGCTCCATCAGCGGGCGGATCTTCGATCAACTGGTGCGGACCCTGCCCGACGGCGTGTATTTCACCGAAGTGAAGATGACTGACAAGACCATTGCAATCACTGGCGCGGCCGAGTCCAACAACCGGGTGTCGGACCTGATGCGTAATCTCGACGCCTCCGATTGGCTGACCGGGCCCGTACTGACCGAGGTCAAGGCGACCACCGCTGGCGCGGTGGACCAGGCCAACACCTTCCAGCTGAGCGTGCGCCAGACCCAGCCGAAATCCGAGGGGGCGACCAAATGAATGTCTCCCTCTGGTTGGAAAACCTGCGCAAGGTCGATCTCGGCGACCTCGACATGCAGAACATCGGCTCCTGGCCGGCGGTGGTCAAGGTCGCCAGTGGCATCCTGACCGCGATCCTGGTGCTGGCCCTGGGTTACAACTTCTACATCAAGGACCTCACCGATCAGCTGGATCTGCAGCGCGCAACGGAAGTGACCCTCAAGGAGCAGTTCGCCACCAAGGCCCACCTGGCCGCGAACCTTGAAGCCTACACCCGGCAGATGGAGGATATGGAAACCTCCTTCGGCACCCTGCTCAAGCAGTTGCCGAGCGACACCGAAGTGCCGGGGCTGCTGGAGGACATCACGCGCACGGGGCTGGGCAGCGGGCTGGAGTTCGAGGAGATCAAGCTCCTGCCGGAAGTCACCCAGCAGTTCTATATCGAGCTGCCGATCCAGATCACCGTGACCGGCGCCTATCACGACCTGGCCACCTTCGTCAGTGGCGTGGCGGCCCTGCCACGGATCGTGACTCTGCATGATTTCGAGATCAAGCCGGTCGCGGCCTCACCGGCCGGCGGCACCAAGTTGCGCATGAGCATCCTGGCCAAGACCTATCGCTACAACGACAAGGGGCTGCAGAAATGAGCCGCTTGCATGGGATCTGCCTGGCCCTGTTGACGCTGATGCTGGCCGGTTGCGGCAACAGCAATGACTTCAGTGACCTCGATGCGTATATGAAGGAAGTGCGCGCGCGGCCGGCGGGCAGTATCGAGCCGACGCCGAAATTTCGCGCCTTCGAGATGTTTACCTACAGTGCCGCAGCGCTGCGCAGTCCATTTCAGCCGCCGATGAAGATCGATCTGGTCAATCGCCAGAAAGGTTCCCACGAGGTCAAGCCTGATCCGAATCGGACCAAGCAATTCCTCGAGGGCTTCAACATCGAGCAGTTCGAAATGGTCGGCACCCTCTCCAATGCCAGCGGCACCTTTGCCCTGGTGCGTGGGGCCGGTGGTGTCCATCGATTGAAAGTGGGCGACTACCTGGGACGCAATGATGGCCGTATCGTGGCTATCACCGATTCCCAGGTCGAGGTGATCGAGATCGTTCCAGACGGCGAAGGCGCCTGGCTGGAACGACCGCGCTCCATCCCTTTGAAAGAGCACTCATAGTGGAATTCGATATGAACAGGATTATTTCATCCCTCGGCATTTCGCTATGGATAGCGCTGGTGTCGCCGATGGTCTTGGCGGCCAACCTGCAAACCCTGGATGTGGCGTCGCTGCCCGGGGATCGGGTCGAACTGAAGCTGGGCTTCGACAGCCCGCCCGCCGCGCCCCACGGCTATACCACCGACCAGCCGGCGCGGATTGCCCTGGACCTGACCGGGGTCACCAGCCAGTTGGTCAAGAAGACCCGCGACCTGGGTGTGGGCAACGCGCGCAGCGTGACCGTGGTCGAGGCCAAGGACCGCACGCGGCTGATCATCAACCTGACCAAGCTGGCGCCTTACAGTACGCGTATCGAGGGCAGCAACCTGTTCGTGGTGGTGGGCCAGGGCGGTGGTTCGAGCGCTCCGGTCCAGGCCAGCGCGCCGAGGTCCGCCGCGGCGGTATCGGTTCCGTCGCGAGCGGCGCCCAAGCCCTATGTGGCGGCAGGCCGGGCGATCCGCAATGTCGACTTCCAGCGCGGCGAGCAGGGTGAGGGCAATGTGGTCATCGAGCTGTCCGATCCGACCATCAGCCCGGATATCCAGGAGCGTGGCGGCAAGATCAGCGTGGACTTCGCCAAGACCCAGCTGCCCGACCCGCTGCGGGTGCGCCTGGACGTGAAGGATTTCGCCACTCCGGTGCAGTTCGTCAACGCCAGCGTGGTCGCCGACAAGGCGAGCATTACCATCGAGCCCAGCGGCGCCTTCGATTACTCGACCTACCAGACCGACAACAAGCTGACCATCAGCGTGCGTCCGCTCACTGTCGACGACCTGCAACGGCGTAATGCCGAGCGTTTTGTCTACAGCGGCGAAAAGCTCTCGCTGAACTTCCAGGACATCGACGTGCGTTCGGTGCTGCAACTGATTGCCGACTTCACCAACCTCAACCTGGTGGCCAGTGACACGGTGCAGGGCGGTATCACCCTGCGCCTGCAGAATGTGCCCTGGGACCAGGCGCTGGACCTGGTGCTGAAAACCAAGGGCCTGGACAAACGCAAGATTGGCAATGTGCTGCTGGTGGCCCCGGCGGACGAGATCGCTGCCCGCGAGCGCCAGGAACTGGAGTCGCAGAAGCAGATCGCCGAACTGGCGCCGTTGCGCCGCGAGCTGTTGCAGGTCAACTACGCGAAAGCGGCGGATATCGCCAAATTGTTCCAGTCGGTGACCAGTGCCGAGTCCAAGGCCGACGAGCGTGGTTCGATCACCGTGGATGATCGCACCAACAACATCATCGCCTACCAGACCCAGGACCGCCTCGACGAACTGCGACGCATCGTTGCCCAACTGGACATCCCGGTGCGTCAGGTGATGATCGAGGCGCGGATCGTTGAAGCCAACGTCGGTTACGACAAGCAGCTCGGTGCCCGTTGGGGCGGCAAGATCAGCGGCGGCAACTGGAATACCTCGGGCGGCTCGCCGACTCTCACCAGCCTGACCGGCCAGAGCGCCAGTACCCCGTTCGTCGATTTGGGCGCGACTACCGCCACGTCCGGGATCGGCATCGGTTTCGTGACCAACAACACGACCCTGGACCTGGAACTCAGTGCCATGGAAAAAACCGGTAACGGCGAAGTGGTATCTCAGCCCAAGGTGGTCACTTCCGACAAGGAAACCGCGAAGATCCTCAAGGGTACGGAGATTCCGTACCAGGAATCCAGCTCCAGCGGCGCGACCTCGGTGGCCTTCAAGGAGGCTTCGCTGTCCCTGGAAGTGACTCCGCAGATCACCCCGGACAACCGGATCATCATGGAAGTGAAGGTGACCAAGGATGAGCCGGACTACCAGAACGTGTTGAACAACGTGCCGCCGATCAAGAAAAACCAGGTCAACGCCAAGGTCCTGGTCAATGACGGCGAGACCGTGGTGATCGGTGGCGTGTTCTCCAATACCCAGAGCAAAACCGAAGAGAAGGTGCCATTTCTTGGCGATGTGCCGTATGTTGGCCGCCTCTTCCGTCGAGACATCGTTTCGGAAGCAAAATCCGAGCTGCTGGTATTCCTGACTCCGCGTATCATGAATAACCAGGCGATTGCTGTGAGTCGTTGATTCTGTGCGAAATTTGATTCTTGTAGGGCCTATGGGGGCTGGAAAGAGCACCATAGGCCGATTGCTGGCTAAAGAGCTGCGCCTGCCTTTCAAAGATTCCGACAAGGAAATTGAACTGCGTACCGGTGCGAATATTCCGTGGATCTTCGACAAGGAAGGCGAGCCCGGCTTTCGCGACCGCGAGCAGGCGATGATTGCCGAGCTGTGCGCGGCCGACGGCGTGGTATTGGCCACCGGCGGCGGCGCGGTCATGCGCGGCGAAAACCGCCAGGCCCTGCACGCCGGCGGTCGGGTGGTCTATCTGCACGCTTCGGTGGAGCAGCAGGTCGGGCGCACGGCCCGTGACCGCAACCGGCCATTATTGCGCACCGCCGACCCGGCCAAGACCTTGCGCGACCTGTTGGCGATCCGTGATCCGCTGTACCGGGAAATCGCCGATCTGGTGGTGGAAACCGATGAGCGGCCGCCACGCATGGTGGTACTGGACATCCTTGAACGCTTGCAGCAGCTGCCTCCCCGTTAAAGCGCGGGAGGAAATGCGCTATCCTCGACCACCGCCATGCTCGGTGTCGGTCATGGCTTAGAGCCATCGGGCCGCGTCGATACAGACGCCGCCGACAATCGTTAATCCTGAGACTGGGCGCCAGCGTCCATCTTCACTGTGGGGACACATGCAGACACTTAAGGTCGATCTTGGCGAGCGCAGCTACCCGATTTACATTGGCGAAGGGCTGCTGGACCAGCCCGGGCTGCTGACGCCGCACATTGCCGGTCGGCAGGTTGCGATCATCTCCAATGAAACCGTCGCCCCGCTCTACCTAGAGCGCCTGACCCGCAGCCTGTCGGCCTATTCCGTGGTTTCGGTGGTGTTGCCCGACGGCGAAGCCTTCAAGACCTGGGAAACCCTGCAACTGATCTTCGACGGCCTGCTGACCGCCCGTCATGACCGCCGCACCACCGTGATCGCCCTCGGCGGCGGGGTGATCGGCGACATGGCCGGTTTTGCCGCGGCCTGCTACCAGCGCGGCGTGGATTTCATCCAGGTGCCGACTACCCTGTTGTCCCAGGTCGATTCGTCGGTGGGCGGCAAGACCGGCATCAACCATCCGCTGGGCAAGAACATGGTCGGCGCCTTCTATCAGCCCAATGTGGTGCTGATCGATACCACCACCCTCAACACCCTGCCGCCGCGCGAGCTGTCGGCGGGCCTGGCGGAAGTGATCAAGTACGGCCTGATCTGCGACGAGCCGTTCCTGACCTGGCTGGAAGAGCACGTCGACCAGCTGCGCGGCCTTGACCAGAGTGCCCTGACCGTCGCCATCGAGCGCTCCTGCGCGGCCAAGGCCGCGGTGGTCGGTGCCGATGAGCGCGAGTCCGGCGTGCGCGCCACGCTCAACCTCGGGCACACCTTCGGCCATGCCATCGAAACCCACATGGGCTATGGTGTCTGGCTGCACGGTGAAGCCGTGGCGGCGGGCACCGTGATGGCACTGGAAATGTCCACGCGGCTGGGCTGGATCAGTGCCCAGGAGCGTGACCGCGGTATTCGTCTGTTCCAGCGTGCCGGCTTGCCGGTGATTCCGCCGGAGGAAATGACCGAAGCCGATTTTCTCGAACACATGGCAATTGACAAGAAAGTGATCGACGGTCGCCTGCGCCTGGTGTTGTTGCGCCGAATGGGCGAAGCCGTGGTAACCGACGATTATCCGAAAGAAGTTCTACAGGCCACGCTGGGGGCGGACTACCGCACTCTGGCTCAGCTTAAAGGTTGATAGGATTCCGATGACCAGTTTGCATGCCGACGAGGCTTTCCTCGGCCATTACCAGTTAAGTCACGACCCTTTCGCTCCCCGGGTGCCTGGCTTCAAATTCTTCCCCGCCCAGCGCAAGCCGGTGCTCGGGCAATTGCACCACCTGGCCCGCTACAGCCAACTGCTGCTGGTGGTTACCGGCCCCCAGGGCAGCGGCAAGACCCTGCTGCGCCAGGCGCTGGTGGCGAGCACCAACAAGCAGTCGGTGCAAAGCGTCGTGGTTTCCGCGCGCGGTGCCGGCGATGCGGGAGGTGTGCTGCGCCAGATCGCCCAGGCGCTGAATGTCGCCCAGGCCGAGATCCGCGATATCCTCAACCAGGTGGTGCAACTGGCGCTGACCGGCCAGGAAGTCTACCTGCTGGTGGACGATGCCGAGTCGCTCGACGACTCCGCTGTCGAGGCCCTGCTGGCCCTGGCGGCCGGCGCGCCGGAAGGTCGCCCGCATGTCTTCCTGTTCGGCGAGTCGTCGCTGATCACGGTGCTGGAGCAGCATGGCGCGGAGGAAGAACGCTTCCACGTGATCGAATTGCAGCCCTACACCGAAGAAGAAACACGTGAATACCTGGCCCAGCGTCTTGACGGCGCGGGCCAGGGAATCGAACTTTTTTCCGCTGAGCAGATCACTGAGATTCACGAAAGCGCCGAGGGTTGGCCTGGCAACATCAACCAGGTCGCCCGTGACGCCATGATCGAAGCCATGATCGCCAGCCGCTCCGCGGTGAAGCGTCCAAGTATGGGGTTCAAGATGCCTAAGAAGCAGGTATTGGCGTTGTCCGCCGTGGTGGTGGTTGCCGTCGCGGCGGCCTGGATGATTCCGGGTCGCAACAAGGCGCCGGCCACCGCCGGCACAACCGCCAGCGAGCAGGCGCAACTGCCACTGGGGCAAGCGCCGAAGCCGAACGCCTCGGGTAACCCGACGGTGGAATTCGCCGGTAATTCGCAGCCGATGCCGCTACCGTTGGTCGGCCAGTCGCAGCCGGTGATGCGCGGTCCGCTGGCCGAAGCGGCGGGTGGCGGTATTGAAGGTGATGATGGCATCGCGCCGCCGGTTGACGGTGGTCCGGCCAAGCCGCCGACCGTCACCACCACCGCACCGCCTGTCGGCGTGCCAGCGGGTCCGACCCCGACGCCGGTGGTCAAGCCGGTCGCGGTCGCCAAGCCGGCCCAGACCCCGGTTCCGGTGCCCAAGCCGGTCGCCAAGGCGCCGGAGAAGGCGGTTGAGAAGCCCGTCGTGGTGGCCAAGGCCGCCGCGACCGGCCACAGCTGGTACACCGGTCAGGCGCCGGGCAACTACGTGGTGCAGATCCTCGGCACCAGCTCCGAGACCACCGCGCAGAATTTCGTCAAGGAACAGGGCGGCGAGTACCGTTATTTCAAGAAAGTGCTTAACGGCAAGCCACTTTACGTGATCACCTACGGCAGCTTCGGCAGCCGCGATGCGGCCGTCAGCGCCATCAAGGCCTTGCCAGCGAAGGTTCAGGCTGGTAAACCTTGGCCTCGTACTGTCGCCAGCGTCCAACAGGACCTGGCCACAACTCGCTGAAGAATCGGCGGCCTTATCCAGGCCGCCTTCCCGGCACCTCAAAATTTCCGCAAGCGCATGCTGCTTCCAAAGCCGCGTGCCTTGTGGTGTCTGCGTCATAGTGGGTTTGAGTCGTCACGGTCAAAATTCAAAAATGTTTTGACTAGCACGAGATATCGCTTTAAACCTTTCATAAATGCGACATGAATTTTCGACGAATCGTCGTTAAATTTGTGGGCGTGAATGTCGGTGTGTACAATGACCTCCCTTTTGCCCCTGCAAAGCCGGCGTACGTTCGGCGTGGATGGTAAGCGGTTGAATTGAAAAGAAATTTGCCTCGATAAAGAGGCAGCCTGGTGAGAAAGTGTCTATGAAAGCAGGTCTGTACCAACCAGATGAGTTCAAGGATAACTGTGGTTTCGGCCTGATTGCCCATATGCAGGGCGAGCCCAGTCATCACCTGTTGCAGACGGCCATTGAGGCCCTGACCTGCATGACCCACCGCGGTGGGATCAACGCCGACGGCAAGACCGGTGACGGTTGCGGCCTTCTGATCCAGAAGCCGGACCAGTTCCTGCGTACTGTCGCCAAAGCGACATTCGGTAGCGATTTGCCCAAGCAATATGCGGTGGGCATGGTGTTCTTCAACCAGGACCCGGTCAAAGCCGAAGCCGCGCGCGAACACATGAATCGCGAAATCCTCGCCGCCGGCCTGCAACTGGTGGGCTGGCGCAAGGTGCCGATCGATACCAGCGTCCTCGGCCGCCTGGCCCTGGAGCGCCTGCCGCAGATCGAGCAGGTCTTTATCGGTGGTGAGGGCCTGAGTGACCAGGCATTCGCCATCAAGCTGTTCAGTGCCCGTCGTCGCTCGTCGGTGGCCAACGCCGCCGACACCGATCACTACATCTGCAGCTTTTCCCACAAGACCATCATCTACAAAGGCCTGATGATGCCGGCGGACCTTACCGCCTTCTATCCGGACCTCAGTGACCCGAGCCTGAAAACCGCGATCTGCGTGTTCCACCAGCGCTTCTCCACCAACACCCTGCCGAAATGGCCGTTGGCACAACCGTTCCGCTTTCTGGCGCACAACGGCGAGATCAACACCATCACCGGTAACCGCAACTGGGCCCAGGCCCGGCGCACCAAGTTCGCCAACGACCTGATCCCCGATCTCGACGAATTGGGCCCGCTGGTCAACCGTGTCGGTTCCGACTCCTCGAGCATGGACAACATGCTTGAGCTGATGGTGACCGGCGGTATCGACCTGTTCCGTGGCGTGCGTATGTTGATTCCGCCGGCATGGCAGAACGTCGACACCATGGACGCCGACCTGCGCGCGTTCTATGAATTCAACTCCATGCACATGGAACCGTGGGACGGCCCGGCGGGCGTGGTGATGACCGAAGGTCGTCACGCGGTCTGCCTGCTTGACCGTAACGGCCTGCGTCCGGCCCGTTGGGTGACCACCAAGAACGGCTACATCACCCTGGCGTCGGAAATCGGCGTGTGGAACTACCAGCCGGAAGACGTGATCGCCAAGGGCCGTGTCGGTCCTGGGCAGATCTTCGCCGTGGACACCGAAACCGGCCAGATCCTCGACACCGATGCCATCGACAACCGCCTGAAGTCGCGCCACCCGTACAAGCAGTGGCTGCGTAAACACGCCCTGCGTATCCAGGCGACCATGGAAGACAACGACCATGGTTCGGCGTTCTACAACGTCGAGCAGCTCAAGCAGTACATGAAGATGTACCAGGTCACGTTCGAAGAGCGCGACCAGGTGCTGCGTCCGTTGGGCGAGCAGGGCTACGAAGCGGTCGGCTCCATGGGCGACGACACGCCGATGGCCGTGCTGTCCCAGCGTGTGCGCACGCCGTACGACTATTTCCGCCAGCAGTTCGCCCAGGTGACCAACCCGCCGATCGACCCGCTGCGTGAAGCCATCGTCATGTCGCTGGAGATCTGCCTCGGTGCCGAGCGCAACATCTTCGAAGAGTCGCCGGAGCATGCCTCGCGGGTGATCCTCAGCTCGCCGGTGATCTCCCCGGCCAAGTGGCGCTCGCTGATGAACCTCGAGCGCCCGGGCTTCGCTCGCCAGGTCATCGACCTGAACTACGACGAGAGCGTCGGGCTGGAAGCGGCGGTGCGCAACATCGCCGACCAGGCTGAAGAAGCCGTGCGTAGCGGGCGGACCCAGATCGTTCTCAGCGACCGTCATATCGCCCCGGGCAAGTTGCCGGTGCACGCGTCCCTGGCGACCGGTGCCGTGCACCACCGCCTGACCGAGAAAGGCTTGCGCTGCGACAGCAACATTCTCGTGGAAACCGCCACCGCGCGCGACCCGCACCACTTTGCCGTGTTGATCGGTTTCGGTGCGTCGGCAGTCTATCCGTTCCTGGCCTATGAAGTGCTGGGCGACCTGATCCGTACCGGCGAAGTGCTGGGCGATCTCTACGAAGTGTTCAAGAACTACCGCAAGGGCATCACCAAGGGCCTGCTGAAGATCCTCTCGAAAATGGGGATTTCCACCATCGCTTCCTACCGCGGTGCGCAACTGTTCGAAGCCATCGGCCTGGCCGAGGAAGTGGTCAACCTGAGCTTCCGTGGTGTGCCGAGCCGGATCAAGGGCGCGCGTTTCGTCGACCTCGAAGCCGAACAGAAACTGCTGGCTGGCGAAGCCTGGAGCGCGCGCAAGCCGATCCAGCAAGGCGGCCTGCTGAAGTTCGTCTATGGCGGCGAATACCACGCCTACAACCCGGACGTGGTCAGCACCCTGCAAGCCGCCGTGCAGCAGGGCGACTACGCCAAATTCAAGGAATACACCGCGCTGGTGGACAACCGTCCGGTGTCGATGATCCGCGACCTGTTCCAGGTGAAAACCCTGGAGACGCCGCTGGCGATCAGCGACATCGAACCGCTGGAGTCGATCCTCAAACGTTTCGACTCGGCGGGGATTTCCCTCGGCGCCCTGTCGCCGGAAGCCCACGAAGCCCTGGCCGAAGCCATGAACCGCCTGGGTGCGCGTTCCAACTCCGGTGAAGGCGGCGAAGATCCGGCGCGCTACGGCACCATCAAGAGCTCGAAAATCAAGCAGGTGGCCACCGGCCGATTCGGCGTGACCCCGGAGTACCTGGTCAACGCCGAAGTGCTGCAGATCAAGGTCGCCCAGGGCGCCAAGCCCGGTGAAGGCGGGCAACTGCCTGGCGGCAAGGTCAACGGCCTGATCGCCAAGCTGCGTTATGCGGTGCCCGGCGTGACCCTGATCTCGCCACCGCCGCACCACGACATCTACTCCATCGAAGACTTGTCGCAGCTGATCTTCGACCTGAAACAGGTCAACCCGAAGGCGCTGGTCTCGGTGAAGCTGGTGGCGGAAGCCGGCGTCGGCACCATCGCCGCCGGCGTGGCGAAAGCCTATGCCGACCTGATCACCATTTCCGGTTATGACGGCGGCACCGGTGCCTCACCGCTGACCTCGATCAAATACGCCGGTGCTCCGTGGGAACTCGGCCTGGCCGAAACCCACCAGACCCTGCGTGGCAACGACCTGCGCGGCAAGGTCCGGGTGCAGACCGACGGCGGCCTGAAAACCGGCCTCGACGTGATCAAGGCGGCCATCCTCGGCGCCGAAAGCTTCGGCTTCGGCACCGCGCCGATGATCGCCCTGGGCTGCAAGTACCTGCGCATCTGCCACCTGAACAACTGCGCCACCGGCGTCGCGACCCAGAACGAGAAGCTGCGCAAGGACCACTACATCGGTACCGTCGACATGGTGGTGAACTTCTTCACCTACGTCGCCGAGGAAACCCGCGAGTGGCTGGCCAAGCTCGGTGTGCGCACCCTTGAGGAACTGATCGGGCGTACCGATCTGCTGGAGATCCTCAAAGGCGAAACCGCCAAGCAGAACCACCTGGACCTGACGCCGCTGCTGGGCAGCGATCACATCCCGGCGGACAAGCCGCAGTTCTGCCAGGTCGAGCGCAACCCGCCATTCGACAAGGGCCTGTTGGCCGAGAAGATGGTCGAGATGGCCCTGCCGGCGATCAACGACTTGAGCGGCGCGGACTTCTCCCTGGATATCTGCAACTGCGACCGTTCCATCGGCGCGCGGATTTCCGGTGAAGTCGCCCGTCGTCACGGCAACCAGGGCATGGCCAAGGCGCCGATCACCTTCCGCTTCAAGGGGACGGCGGGTCAGAGCTTCGGTGTGTGGAACGCCGGTGGCCTGCACATGTACCTGGAAGGTGACGCCAACGACTACGTCGGCAAGGGCATGACCGGCGGCAAGCTGGTGATCGTTCCGCCCAAAGGCAGCATCTACAAGACTCAAGACAGTGCCATCATCGGCAACACCTGCCTGTACGGCGCAACCGGCGGCAAGCTGTTCGCGGCGGGTACGGCGGGTGAGCGTTTCGCGGTGCGTAACTCCGGTGCCCACACCGTGGTTGAAGGCACGGGCGACCACTGCTGCGAATACATGACCGGTGGCTTTGTCGCGGTTCTGGGCAAGACGGGCTACAACTTCGGTTCGGGCATGACTGGCGGTTTCGCCTACGTGCTGGACCAGGACAACACCTTCGTCGACAAGGTCAACCACGAGTTGGTCGAGATCCAGAGGATCAGCGGCGAAGCGATGGAATCCTATCGCAACCACTTGCAGCATGTGCTGGACGAATACGTCGAGGAAACCAACAGCGAATGGGGTCGCAACCTCGCTGAAAACCTTGATGATTACCTGCGTCGTTTCTGGCTGGTCAAGCCCAAGGCTGCCAACCTGAAATCGTTGCTTTCCAGCATCCGTGCGAACCCGCAGTGATATGCGCCTGAAGAGTTTGATGAGGTTTTTGTAATGGCTGAACGTCTGAGTAACGACTTCCAGTTCATCGATGTCGGGCGCAAGGATCCGAAGAAGAAACTGTTGCGTCAGCGCAAGAAAGAGTTCGTGGAGATCTACGAACCCTTCAAACCCCAGCAGTCGGCCGACCAGGCCCACCGCTGCCTGGGGTGCGGTAACCCGTATTGCGAGTGGAAGTGCCCGGTGCACAACTTCATTCCCAACTGGCTGAAGCTGGTAGCCGAGGGCAATATCCTCGCCGCCGCCGAGCTGTCCCACCAGACCAACACCCTGCCGGAAGTCTGCGGCCGGGTCTGTCCACAGGATCGTCTGTGCGAGGGTGCCTGCACCCTCAACGACGGTTTCGGCGCGGTGACCATCGGTTCGGTGGAGAAGTACATCACCGACACCGCGTTCGCCATGGGCTGGCGTCCGGACATGTCCAAGGTCAAGCCGACCGGCAAGCGCGTCGCGATCATCGGTGCCGGGCCTGCGGGCCTGGGCTGCGCCGACGTGCTGGTGCGTGGCGGGGTGACCCCGGTGGTGTTCGACAAGAACCCGGAAATCGGTGGTCTGCTGACCTTCGGTATCCCCGAGTTCAAGCTGGAAAAGAGCGTGCTGAGCAATCGACGCGAAGTCTTCAGCGGCATGGGCATCGAGTTCCGCCTCAACACCGAGGTGGGCAAGGACGTGACCATGGAGCAACTGCTCGCCGAATACGATGCGGTGTTCATGGGCATGGGCACCTACACCTACATGAAGGGCGGCTTTGCCGGCGAGGATTTGCCGGGCGTTTACGACGCCCTGGATTTCCTCATCGCCAACGTCAACCGCAACCTGGGCTTTGAAAAGTCGCCGGAAGATTTCGTCGACATGAAGGGCAAGAAGGTCGTGGTGCTCGGTGGTGGCGATACGGCGATGGACTGCAACCGGACCTCGATTCGCCAGGGCGCCAAGTCGGTGACCTGTGCCTACCGTCGTGACGAAGCGAACATGCCCGGCTCGCGCAAAGAGGTGAAGAACGCCAAGGAAGAAGGCGTGAAATTCCTCTACAACCGCCAGCCGATCGCGATTGTCGGTGAAGACAGGGTCGAAGGCGTGAAGGTGGTCGAGACCCGTCTCGGCGAGCCGGACGCCCGTGGCCGTCGCAGCCCCGAGCCGATCCCGGGCTCCGAGGAGATCATCCCGGCCGACGCCGTGGTCATCGCCTTCGGTTTCCGTCCGAGCCCGGCGCCATGGTTCGAGCAGTTCAGCATCGAGACCGACAGCCAGGGCCGTGTGGTGGCTCCGGAACAGGCCCAGTTCAAGCACCAGACCAGCAATCCGAAGATTTTTGCCGGTGGCGATATGGTGCGCGGTTCCGACCTGGTGGTGACGGCGATCTTCGAAGGGCGCAATGCCGCTGAGGGGATCCTGGACTATCTAGGGGTCTGATCGACACCTGATGTCCGCGACAAATTGACCCGATAGACAAAAGGCACGGCTCTTGCCGTGCCTTTTGCGTCGCACTCTGAGAAAATGCCCGCACTTTTTTTCCGGATGCCGACATGACTGCCCTGAAGAACGACCGTTTCCTTCGTGCCCTGCTCAAGCAACCCGTGGACGTCACCCCTGTGTGGATGATGCGCCAGGCCGGTCGCTACCTGCCGGAATACCGCGCCAGTCGCGCCAAGGCCGGCGACTTCATGAGCCTGTGCATGAACCCGTCGTTCGCCTGCGAAGTCACAATGCAGCCTCTGGACCGTTATCCGGGCCTGGACGCCGCGATCCTCTTCTCCGATATCCTGACCATCCCCGATGCCATGGGCCAGGGCCTGTACTTCGAAACCGGCGAAGGCCCGCGCTTCCGCAAAGTCGTCAGCACCCTGGCCGATATCGAGGCCCTGCCGATTCCCGATCCGCAGAAGGACCTGGGTTATGTCATGGACGCGGTCAGCACCATCCGCCGCGAACTCAATGGCCGCGTGCCGTTGATCGGCTTCTCCGGCAGCCCCTGGACCCTGGCCACCTACATGGTCGAAGGCGGTTCGTCGAAAGATTTCCGCAAGACCAAGGCCATGCTCTACGACAACCCCCAGGCCATGCACCTGCTGCTGGACAAGCTGGCGCAGTCGGTCACCTCCTACCTCAACGGCCAGATCCTCGCCGGTGCCCAGGCCGTGCAGATATTCGACACCTGGGGCGGCAACCTCTCGGCAGCGGCCTACCAGGAGTTTTCCCTGGCCTATATGCGCAAGATTGTCAGCGGCCTGATCCGCGAGCACGAGGGGCGCAAGGTTCCGGTGATCCTGTTCACCAAGAACGGCGGCCTGTGGCTGGAAAGCATCGCCGAGTCAGGGGCTGATGCCCTGGGTCTGGACTGGACCTGCGATTTGGGCGAAGCCCGTCGTCGTGTCGGTCACCAGGTCGCCTTGCAAGGCAACATGGACCCGACCGTGCTCTATGCCAAGCCTGAAGCCATCCGTACCGAAGTGGCGCGTATTCTTGCCAGCTACGGCGAAGGTTCCGGCCATGTGTTCAACCTCGGCCATGGCATTACGCCGGAAGTCGACCCGGAACATGCCGGTGCGTTTATCAACGCCGTGCACGAGTTTTCCGCGCAGTACCATCGCTGATCCTCCCCGCGCTTGCTCAATGACCCCGCCTCGGCGGGGTTTTTGCGTTTAGCCCTTCGCATTTTTGCTTTTTCTGATGCCGCTGGCTCTATATCCAGATGTCCGCCTGGGCATCCGGCCGGGCGATCAATAGGTCATAAAGCCTTTCTCCTCGGGATGTCGGAGTATTCTTTTTCTGAACGTTAATACGGAGATATCTACTCAAAGTCTTTGGGGTTTGTCGTGTTTCGTTACAAAAACTTTGGCCAAATTTGAGAACTTGTATGAATAAGTGAGGTGCAGAGCTGTCGCGCGTATTCATGAGACCTTTCCTACATATAAAAAAATGTAAGTTCGTACAATGCGTACTTAGAAATTCAAATTGTGGCGAGGCACTCAAGACGGCGAATTTCCGATAGTCGATATTTTGAGAGTAGCCGTTTATATGACGCTGGCATTTGTCTGGCGGGCGAGAGTGTCTTTGTAAGGTAAGAGAAGCAAGAAGTAGCGCCCTTGATGAGGCATGGAACTTTCGCGGTTGATCTTTGCAGTCAGGACGGCGGCGCGGATTGATTGAACACTGATGGAAGTAAACAGGGAGTCGTGCATCTTGGATGGATGTCTGGCGACCCGATAAACAGGATAAGTCTGGAGTTGAATCGCATGAAAAGAAAGATGTCGGCACTTGGCAAGGCGTCGGGGTGTGTCTCTTCCCTGGCGGTGATCGCGACCTTGGTCGCCTCGCAGCATGTCGCCGCGCACGGTTATCTGAATGATCCGCCGTCTCGGGCTTTTGCCTGCCAGAAGGGCTTGAACAAGGACTGCGGTGGTGCGCAGTACGAGCCGCACAGCGTCGGTGAAACCGCCAAGGGCTTCCCGGCTACCGGCGTGGCGGATGGCAAGATTGCCAGTGGTGGGATAACCCTGTTCGCTGCAATGGATATCCAGTCGGCCAGCCGCTGGTACAAGACCGAAATCACTGATCGTACGATCAACTTTGACTGGTACTACAAGGCCAGCCACCCGGCAACCAAGTATGAGTACTTCATTACCCAAAATGGCTGGAATGCCAACCAGCCGCTGACACGTGCCTCGTTCGACCTGACGCCGTTCTGCTTTGTGGATGCGGGCGGTCGGCAGCCCATCGACAAGCCCCAGGGCAGTGAAGGGCCGGCTCGTGAGAAACATGAATGCCAGATTCCCGCCGACAAGAGCGGGCATCATGTGATCCTGGGCGTGTGGACCGTGGATGACACTGGCAGTGCGTTCCACAACGTGGTCGACGTGAATATCGTGGCCGAGGAACAGGCGCCGGATGGCTGGAGAACCGTCGGTAACATCACGCCGACCCAGACCCTGCTGGCCGGTGACAAGGTCAAGGCCCGCGCCATGACCGGCGAGGGTGAAAGTGCCGAGTACAGTACTGAAATCACCATCGCCGACAACGAAGACGGCAAGCCGGAGAACTGGTCGTTCAAGCTGGCCGAGCAAATCAACCGGAGCCAGACGCTGGTCCGTGCCGGTGTCCGTGGCGAAGACGGTGCCATCGAACCGATCAAGGGCGTGAACAAGCTGTTCGCCAAGGCTGAAAGCGGTGTGAATCGCTATGAGCTCGATGTGCTGATGCAGGAGGACGCCGAGGCGAGCATGCGGATTTCCGCCATCGCTACCAATCTTGAACTCAAGGAAGGACGCTTGGCGATGCCTTTCCCGGTGCTCACCAATCGGAAAATGAACGTCGAGGCCACGGTCTTCAATGCGGCAAACAAGCCGGTGGGTGTCATGACGCAGTTGGTGGAGGCCGGTAGCACCTGGCTGAACGTGGACGTGCGCAGCGAGCCGGGTACCCATGAACTCAAACTGGTCGGCGTGACTGAAGACGGTCGCACCACCCGTCAGGACCTGGTGTCCGTGGAACTCGGCGGTGAGGGTGGCAGCCAGGATTACGACTTCATCTATCCCCAGGGCATCGAAGGCTATCAGTCCGGGACCAAGGTCTTGTCCGAGGACGGTAACGTCTATGAATGCAAGCCGTTCCCCGCAGAAGGCTGGTGCCAGATCGGCGGCCACCACTATGTGCCTGGTGTCGGGCCAAGCTGGACGGATGCCTGGATCGCTAAATAACCCCTAGCGTTCAGCGCCGGGCTGCTGGGCAGCCCGGCGTATTCGGTTTGTTGGCGATATTGTTACCTGGTTTTGGGTGAGCGCGATTGTTTTACTCTAGAACGCAAATCTTTCTTCACTGGTTGTCAGCCGTCGTTATTTTATGGGCGCTGATCAGTGGCTTTTATATGGCTTTCTTGAGCACTTCGCCGGCGCTTAAAGAGACCGTGGGTTTTTTTAATGTATCTGTCACGGCGCTGTTTATTCCGTTTTTTTATTATCAGGGTTTTTCTTTCTTTTTTTTCGAAAGGGCAGGCTGACCGAACGCTCGCGCAGTGGACGGCTTTTTGGGTTCATAAAGTTATTTATCTGGTGACAGGTATCGTATTGGCAACCGGAGTCATGATGATGGACCGCCCCATCAATCTATTTGACCTTCTCTTGATACCCGCACCCATTGAAAGTGTCGGACTTATCGCTGCTTTCAAAAAGACCCATGACGTTTCCTGCGTCGTTCTGGCGGTCCTGGTGGTTTTGCATATTGGCGCGGTTATCCGTCATGAAGTTTCCGGCCATCGAATACTCAGGCGGATGCTGTGGTGAGTGCGCGAACCCTCAAGGACCGAATGGGTGTCCTGAGCCTGGCGTTATGTGCGTTGCCGCTGGGTTACGCCGCGCTGTCGTTGTGGGGCGAGCGGGTCTTCCGTCAGACATTGCCGACGTTACCCACGGTGCAGGCCAACAGCCGGGCCGCGCCTGCCGAACGCGCGCCGCTCAATCACGCCGCCGTTGCCACGGTGATGGGGCTGGCGGCCCAGGGGGCTTTGGCCCGCAGTGCCGAACCCTTGAAGTTGCGGGCCAGCTTTGTCTCCAGCGCGGGCGACTCCCGTGCCTTGTTGGCGGGGGCCGAGGGCCAGCGGATCTACCGGGTGGGGGAAAGCCTGCCGGGCGGCAGCGTCCTGCGCCGGATCGAGAGCGGCAGGGTGGTGCTCTGGCGCAATGGTCGCGAGGAGCTGTTGGCACTGGATCCGCCGGGCCGTACCACCTTGCAGAGGCTCAAGGGGCGCGTGCCTGACGCCGTCGCCCCGGCTTCTTCCCTTTATCTTCGACCGACGGCCAAGCAGCGTCAGAGTGAGTAAATGAACAGATCCTTCGAATCCGGCCGGCGCTGCCTGAAGCTCTTGAGCCTGATCGTCAGCCTGATGCTGGCGTCGAGCCTGCGGGCCGACGAGCCGCAATGGCAACTGGCGATGAACGATGCCGAGTTGCGCGATGTGGTGCGGGAAATGTCCTCGATTCTCGGCACCACGGTGGTGCTCGACCCCCGGGTGCAGGGGCGGATCACCGTCCTCTCCGAGCAGGCCCTGGACCGTGAAGGGGTGCGCCGGCTGTTCTATTCGGTGCTCGACGCGCATAACTTCACGGTGATCGACGAAGGCGACCGCATTCTGATCGCCCCCGTGGCCGATGCCCGTACCCGCGCCAGCAGCGCCGACAGTGCCAGCGCCCAGGGCGGCCAGTTCGTCACCGAGGTGGTGGCGCTGGGCAGCAGCGTCGCGGCGGATATCGCCGGGCTGGTGCGGCCGCTGGTCTCGGTCAACGGTTATGTCGGCCCGTCGGCGTCGGCCAATGCCCTGGTCATCACCGACAGCGCGGCCAATGTCCGGCGTATCGCGAAGATCGTCCGGCAGTTGGACCTCGGGCAGAAGAATGCCCATGACGTCATCCAGTTGCGTCACGGGCTGGCCAATGAGTTGGCGCGGATGATGGAACAATCCCTGGGCCGGCAGGGCGCCGAATCGGGGAGCCAGGTCATCGCCGATTCGCGCAACAACCGCCTGGTGATCATCGGCACCCAGGACGTACGCAAGCGCTTGATCGATCTGGCCCGCTCCCTCGACACCCCGGCGGCGGCCGTGACCGACAATGCCCGGGTGCTCCGTCTGCGTCATAGCGATGCCAAGCAGTTGGCCGAGGTACTCGAGGCCATGGGCCAGGGACTTGCTCAGGAAGCCGGCGCAGCCGCCAGCCGGGACGCGGCTACCACCAAGGCTTTGGTCAAGGCCGACGAAAGTCAGAATGCCCTGGTGCTGATCGCCGAGCCGAGCCAGATCCGCACCCTGGAAAACATTGTTCGCCAACTCGACCAGCCGCGTTCGCAGGTGTTGATCCATGCGGCCATTGTCGAGATTTCCGGCGATATCAACGAGGCCCTGGGTGTGCAGTGGGGCGCCAATACCGGGAGTGCCCAGGGCGGGGTCGTCTTTGCCGGAACCAATATTCCCCTACCGGATTTCAAGGGCACCGAAGCCAAGCTGCCCGACGGTGCCGTGTTGCGCATCGGCAACGATCGCTTCGGCATGCTGGTGTCCGCCCTGGCGAGCAACACCCACAACAACGTGCTGTCCACCCCCAGCCTGTTGACCCTGGACAACCAGGAGGCGGAGATCCTGGTGGGGCAGAACGTGCCGTTCCAGAGCGGCTCCTACCAGACCGGTACGGGTACCGAGCGGCCCTTCAACACGGTCACGCGCCATGATATCGGGATCAAGCTGAAGGTCCGCCCGCATATCAACGAAGGGTCGACCCTGCGTCTGCAGGTCGAGCAGGAAAACTCCGAACTCGCCCCGAATACGGCGGTTCCCGGTGACCTGATCACCAACAAACGCACCCTGAAAAGCACCATCCTGGCCGATGACGGCGAGATCATCGTGATCGGCGGCCTGATCAAGGACAGCGTCCGTACCCAGGAAAGCGGTGTGCCGCTGCTGCGCGATATCCCCTACCTGGGGGCGTTGTTTCGCTGGAACAGCGAGAAGCACGAAAAAACCAACCTGATGGTGTTCCTGCGGCCGACCATCGTTCGCTCCAAGGAGGATATCTCCGCAGTCAGCGAGCAGCGCTACAACAGCCTGCGCCAACTCAGCCAGCCCGCCGCCGGGAAGAGCAACTCACTGCTGTTGCCGCGCGAGGCCCGGGAGCTGTTCGATGGTCATGACAACGAGCCGGCGATAGACCTGCGCCGCCAGAAGGTCGGGGCGCCATGACGCCACGCCTGCCCTTCGGGTTTGCCCGCCGCTACGGAATCCTGCTGGAACAGCAGGGCGAGGCGGCGTGCCTGGCGATCCGCGCTGACACGCCGTTGGCCGCCGTGTCCGAGGCCCGCCGCCTGATCGCCGGCGAACTGCCGTTGCAGCTGCTCGACGAGCCGGTGTTCGCCGCTCGCCTCGCCGCGGCCTACAGCGACGGCCATAGCGCGGCGCAGCAGGTGGCCCAGGGCTTGGACGACGAACTCGACCTGATGAGTCTGGCCGAGCAACTGCCGCAGACCGCCGATTTGCTGGAGCAGGAAGGCGATGCACCGATCATTCGCCTGATCAACGCGTTGCTCGGCGAAGCGGTGCGCGAGAAAGCCTCGGATGTGCACCTGGAGACCTTCGAGCACAGCCTGTCGGTGCGCATGCGTATCGACGGCCAACTGCGTGAAGTGCTCAAGCCGAGGCGTGAACTGGCCAACCTGCTGGTGTCGCGGATCAAGGTCATGGCCCGGTTGGATATCGCCGAGAAGCGCGTGCCCCAGGATGGTCGGATTGCCCTGCGGCTGGCCGGGCATGAAGTCGATGTGCGGGTTTCCACCTTGCCCTCGGCCCACGGCGAGCGGGTGGTCCTGCGCCTGCTTGACAAGCAGGCCGGACGCCTCGACCTGCAACGCCTGGGCATGCCGCCAGAGACCCTGGAGCGCTTCCGGCATATTCTCGGCAAACCCCACGGGATCTTCCTGGTCACCGGCCCCACCGGCTCGGGCAAGACCACCAGTCTCTACGCGGCATTGAGCAGCCTCAACGATCAGACCCGCAATATCCTCACCGTCGAAGACCCCATCGAGTATCACCTGCCGGGCATCGGCCAGACGCCGGTCAATCCCAAGGTCGAGATGACCTTTGCCCGGGGCTTGCGGGCGATCCTGCGCCAGGACCCGGACGTGGTCATGATCGGTGAGATCCGCGATCGTGAAACCGCCGAGATCGCCGTGCAGGCTTCGCTGACCGGGCACCTGGTGCTGTCGACCCTGCACACCAACAGCGCGGTGGGCGCGGTCACGCGGTTGCTGGACATGGGCGTGGATGCCTATCTGCTGGCCTCGTCCCTGGTCGGGGTGCTGGCTCAGCGCCTGGTGCGCACCCTGTGCCGCGAGTGCCGGAGCGCCTATGTGGCGGATGCGGCCGCCTGCCAGCGCCTGGGTGTCGAGTCGAATAATCCGCCGAGGCTGTTCCGGGCCACGGGTTGCGAGCACTGCCAGCAAGGCTATCGCGGTCGTATCGGGCTTTACGAACTGATCGGCATCACCCCGGCCCTGGCGGTACTGATCCACAACGGCGCCAGCGAGCCCGAGCTGGTCCGTGAAGCCCGGACGGCCTCGCGCAGCCTGTTTCAGGATGGTCAACGGCTGGTCCTCGAAGGCAGTACCAGCCTCAATGAACTGCTGCGCGTGACCCAGGAGGACTGAGGATGCCGACGTTCGATTACCAGGCCCAGGATGCCAACGGTCATCGCTGTCGCGGTCAGCAGGAGGCCGACAGCCCGCGCCATGCCCGCCAGTTGCTGCGTGAGCGCGGCTTGTTGCCCACGCAGCTGAAAAGCGCGCGCGGCCACACAGGGACGGGCAACGGCACCCAGCGCTCGGCCGGCTTGAAGGCCAGTGAACTGGCCTTGCTGACATTGCAGCTCTCGACTCTGATCCAGGCCGGCCTGCCATTGGAAGAGGCGTTGCGGGCGGTGGCGGCACAGAGCGAAAAACGCCGGGTCAGCAATTTGCTGGCGGCGCTGCGCAGTCGGGTCATGGAAGGTTATGACCTGGCGTCGGCGCTCGCCGGTTTTCCCAAGGCGTTCCCGGACATGTTCCGCGCGAGCATCGCCGCCGGCGAACGTTCCGGGCACCTGGGGCCGGTGCTCGAACAGCTGGCCGAATACACCGAGGCCCGTCAGCAGGCCCGGCAGAAGATCCAGATGGCGCTGGTCTATCCGATGATCCTGCTGTTTGCCTCGCTGGCCATCGTCGCTGGATTGCTCGGTTATGTGGTGCCGGATGTGGTGAAGGTCTTTATCAACAACGGCCAGGCGTTGCCCCTGCTGACCCAGGGTCTGATTGCCCTGAGCAGCGGCCTGCAGCGTTACGGCTGGCTGCTGTTGATCGGGCTGGTGGCGCTGGCCTTGCTGGTGCGCTGGGCGCTGGCGCGTCCCGCCGTGCGCTGGCGCTGGCATGCCTGGTTGCTGCGGGCACCGCTGATCGGCGGTGTCCTCAAGGCGATGGAAGCATCCCGTTTCGCCAGCACCCTGGCGCTGCTCGGCAAGAGCGCCGTGCCCCTGGTGGACGCCCTGGAAATCGCCGCGGCGGTGATCGGCAACCTGCCGATTCGCGCGCGCATGGGCGAGGTCGCGCGCTCGGTGCGCGAGGGCGGCACCCTGACCCGTGGCCTGGAGCGCAGCGGCGATATCCCGCCGCTGATGTTGCACATGATCGCCAGCGGCGAGCGCGCGGGCGAACTCGACCGCATGCTCGCCCGCGCTGCCGAGCAGCAGGAGAAAACCCTCGCGGCGCGGATCGCCCTGGTGGTGAGCCTGTTCGAGCCGGCGATGCTGGTGCTGATGGGCGCCATCGTGCTGTTGATCGTCATGGCGATTCTGTTGCCGATTCTTAGCCTCAATCAACTGGTGAACTGATCTTATGAAAACCTCTGGAATACAGCGACAGGGCGGTTTCACCCTGATCGAAATCATGGTCGTGGTGGTGATTATCGGTGTGCTCGGCGCGATGGTGCTGCCGCAGTTCATGAGCCGCCCGGACCAGGCCAAGGTCACCGCGGCCCGGGCCGATATCAAGGCCGTCGGCACCGCGCTGGAAATGTACCGCCTCGACAATTTCCAGTACCCCTCTACCCAGCAGGGGCTGGAAGCGCTGGTCAAACGACCGCTGGGTGTGCCCGAACCACGGAACTGGAACCCCCAGGGCTACTTGAAAAGCCTGCCGGTGGATCCCTGGGGCACGCCTTACCAATACCTGAGCCCGGGCACCCGGACCAAGGGTTATGACCTGTATTCCTTTGGCTCCGATGGCGTGTCCGGCGGCGAAGACTTTGCCGCCGATATCGGCAACTGGAGCGAGTGACCCATGCCCGGACGTTCCCGTGGTTTCACCTTGCTGGAGTTGCTGGTGTCCATGGTGGTGATCGGCGTGCTGGCCGGCATGATCGCCGTGAGCATGAACCCCAGCCCGGTGCGTCAGGCTCGCCAGGAGGCCGGTGCTCTGGTGCACCTGCTGCAACAGTTGCGTGAATACGCGGTGGTCAACAGCCAGGAATATGGCTTGCGGATCGGTGCCGAGGGTTATCAGGTGATGGTCTTCGAGCGGCCCGACTGGCGCCCGGCGGGGGCGGCCTATCGCTTACCCGACGGCCTGTATTTTCGCCTGGAGCTGGAAGGCCGCCCGCTGAAACTGGGCGACCGGGTGAACCAGCCGCAATTGCTGGTGCTGAGCAGCGACGAAATCAGTGCCTTCACCCTGCATTACGAATCGGCGCAGCGGCGCTGGTTGAGTGTGTCCGGTGACGGCCTCGGTGATCCGTCCATCGATGAAAGCTGAGTCGGGGTTTACCTTGCTGGAGGTAATGATCGCCCTGGCGATCTTTGCCGTTTTGGCGGCCAGCGTGCTGTCCGCCAGCCAGTTCGTGGTGCAGCAGAGCGGCACGTTGCAGGAGCGTCTGTTCGCCACCTGGCTGGCGGACAACCAGTTGAATGAGCTGCGCTTGCAGGCGCCCCCGGCCAAGGGCCGACAACAGCAAAACCTGCGCTTCGACCAGCGCGAATGGCGCCTGGAGCAGATTGTCACGCAGGCCTCGGACCCGCGTTTGCTCAAGGTCGAGATCGTTGTACGGTTGGGGAATGGCGGTCCGCCGCTACACCACGCCAGCACCTGGGTACGGGCCCTGAATGAGTAGACAGGCTGGCTTTACCCTGGTCGAACTGGTGATTGCCCTGGCGATTTTCAGCCTGATCGGCCTGGCCAGTTATCGCCTGTACGAAGGCGTGCTGCTGACCCAGGCCCGAGTCAGTGAGCACGAGCAGGGCTTGCGCAGCCTGCAACGGGCGATGGCGGTGCTGGAACGCGATGTCATGCAGGCGACGATCCCCAAAGAGGGCGTGGCCGTGACATTGAGCGAGGTGCAGTTGAACTTGCAACGCGGCAATGCGCGTAACCCACTGGATGAGCCCCGCAGCGAGCGCCAGGAGATTGCCTATCGCCTGGAGGAAGGCACCTTGTGGCGTTATCGCCGCAACCTTGATCTGCCCGAGGTTCACAAGCTGCCGGTGCTCAAGGAGGTGCGAGCCTTGCAGTGGCGGCTGTATGTGGACAAGGCCGGTTGGCGCGGTGAGGGGGCGTCAACGCCGGGCCGTTCCCCGGTGCATCCGCGAGCGTTGGAAATCACCCTGTCCGCCGGCCGCTTCGAACAGATCCGTCGCGTCATCCTGTTGCCGGAGGGCTCATGAATCGCACCGGCCAGCGTGGCGTGGCGCTGATCAGTGTGCTGCTGATCATGACCCTGGCCCTGTTCGTGGTCGGTGGCCTGTTGCGCAGTCACACGCGGGCCTTGCAGAGCAGCGCCCAGCATATTCATCAGGTGCAATTGCGTCAGTGGGCGATTGCCGCGGAGAGTTGGGCGCGGGAGTTGTTGCAGGCGCCTGATCCGCTGGAGGAGAAAACCATCAATCTGGCCCAGCCCTGGGCGAGTCCGTCGCTGCCGTTCGAGCTGGCGGGTGTCGAGGTGCGGATCGAGATCGAAGACCTGGCCGGGCGGTTCAACCTGACCCGCCTGCTGCTGCCCGGCAAGGCCGATGAAATCAGCCTGGAGCGCTGGGCCCGGTTGCTGGCGGCGCTGGAGATCCCGGCATTTGACCTGGCGCCGCTACGGGGCACCGAGGTCAGCGACACCAGCCTGTTGCCCGGCGTCGACCAGGACCTTTTGCAGCGCCTGCAACCCTTCGTCGCGTTGCTGCCGCCCGAGGCCACGCTGAATATCAATACCGCCCCGGCCATGCTGCTGGCGACGCTGGAAGGCATGACGGCGGCCAGTGCCCGGGATGCTGTTGCCCAGCGTCCGGCGGAAGGTTATGCCGATGCCCATGAATTTACCCGTGCACCGGGGCTGGATGGGCTGGGTATTGCCAGTCATGGCCTGGGTGTCGACAGCCGCTGGTTCCGGGTCACGGTCGAGGTCGGCGCGGGCGCGGCGCGACTGCGGCTGGTCAGCGATCTGGAGCGGCCCCGCGACAGCCTTCGCCTGCGCGTCCTGCAACGCCGCTTCCTGGCCCCGATTCAAGGTGAAACCCCGTTATGAGCAATTGGCTTTATCTCACGGCCGAAGGCCTGGCTGGCTGTGACGCCGGCTGGCCGGTTGGCTATTGGCAGGCGGGAGGCGAGTACCGCGCGGTCACCCTGGCTGAGGCGGCAACGCTCCTGTCGGGGCAATCGGTGCGGGTGATCCTGCCCATGGAAATCTGTAGCGGTTTGCGCAGCGAGCCCTGGCCCGGTCGACGCAAGCCCACGATCCAGGCGTTGGCCTATGCCGTCGAGGATCGCTTGGCCGAGGAACTGGATGGATTGCATATGGCGGTCGGCGCGGCGGCCAAGGATTCGCGCTACCCGCTGCTGGCGATCAACAAGGAGCGCTTCAAGGCGATCCTGGCGTTGTTACGGGATTCGGGGCTGCAAGTGGTCAGCGTCAAGGTGGATGCCGACTTGCTGCCGGATGATCAGGCTTATGGCGTCTGGTGGGCTGGACGCTGGTTGTTGGGTGGGGTTATCGAGGCCCGGCTTGCGCTGTCGCCCGAAGATCTGGATGTACTGCGACCACGATTGCCGGATGGGGTGTGCTGGATGGATGCCGATCGACAGGGCGATATCGCGGCGTTGTGGGGTGCCGGTCATTCGCGCGCGGTGGACTTGCTGCAAGGTGAGTTTCGTCAGGTGCGGGTGCGTTGGCCCTTGGGTGCGCTGGTGCTGTCGGCGTTGGCGCTGTTCGCGCTGTCCTGGGGTTTTACCCTGGCGCGTGCCCACTATCTGGAAAGCGCTGCGGGGCAGTTGTACGAGCAGAGTGTGCAGCGCTTCCAGAGTCTGTATCCCGAGCAAACCCGGATTGTCGACCTGGCGGCGCAGCTCAAGTCCTTGCAGGGGCGGACCGATCAGCCGGAGGGGCAGATGGGCCGTCTGCTGCAACTGGTCGAACAGGTGATTGGCGGCAGCAGCGTTGAAGTTCAGCGCATCGAATACCGCGCGGGCACGGGGTGGACGTTGCTGCTGACAGCCGACAGCTTCACTGATCTTGAGCGTTTGCGCGAGCGCGGCCAGGGCAGCGGTTTGCCGATCAGGCTGGGCAGCGCCAGCAAGGACCGCGAGCGAGTGCAGGCGGTGCTGATGTTGGAGGAGAAGAACGGATGATCAGGTCATTGGCTGTACCGGCGGCGCTGATGCAAAGGTGGCAGGGCCTCGGCCTTCGGGATCGACGGATGCTGATGGGGCTGGGGATTTTTCTGACGGTGGTGGGGTTGTTCAGCGGTGTGTGGCAACCGGTGCAACAGCGTCTGGAGCGGGGCGAGCGTCTGTATCAGCAACGTCTGTTATTGGCCGCTGAAGTCCAGCGCGCCCAGCCGACGGCCCAGCGCTCGAGCCCATCGCGCTCGCTGTCGAACCGGTTGAGTGAAACGGTGGCGGCGGCAGGTCTGGAGTTGCAGCAACTGGACCAGGATGGCCAGTCGCTGCGGGTCACTCTCAGTGGCAATGTCTTGGCCTTGCTGCAGTGGCTGGACCAGACCGAGCAATCGGGCGCGGTGTTGCAGTCGTTGAGCCTGGAGAAGCGCGACAAGCTGTTGGTGGCGCAGGTTGCGTGGCGGGCTGACTAGGCTTTTACATTACCCGGTAACACCTGCAACCGTGCCAGCTTCAACGCCACCAGCAAGGCCACCACCAGCAGCGCGCCGATAAACAGGCCGATGCCGTTCCAGCCGCCGTAGTGCCAGAACACCCCGCCCAGGGTCCCGGCCACGCTGGAGCCGACGTAGTAGCAGAACAGGTAGAGCGACGAGGCTTGCCCTTTGGCTTTCAGCGCCCGACGGCCGATCCAGCTGCTGACCACCGAGTGGGCGCCGAAGAAGCCGAATGTGAACAGCAGGATGCCGAGCACCACCACCGGCAGAGGGGTGACCAGGGTCAGGACGATGCCCACCAGCATCATCAGGATCATGCCCCAGAGCACTTTGCGCCGGCCCAGCTTGTCGGCCAGGGCGCCGATCTTCGCGGAACTGTAGATACCCGACAGATAGACGATCGACAGCAAGCCGACGAACGCCTGGCTCATGCCGTAAGGTTCGGCCAGCAGGCGGTAGCCGATGTAGTTGAACAGGGTGACGAAGCTGCCCATCAGCAGGAAGCCTTCGAGAAACAGCCACGGCAGGCCGGCGTCGCGAAAGTGCACGGTGAAGCCGTCGATCAGGCTGCGGGTATTGAATTGGCTGGCGCGGAAGTTGCGCGATGGCGGCAGGATCTTCCAGAACACCGTCGCCGCGATCAGCGCCAGGACACCGATCACCAGCATCGCCATATGCCAGCTGACAAAGTCGATCAGCACGCCGGTGATCAGCCGCCCGCTCATCCCGCCGATGGCGTTGCCGCCGATATACAGGCCCATCGCCAGACCGATGTGCTTGGGATGAATCTCCTCGCTCAGGTAAGTCATGCCGACCGCTGCCAGGCCGCTGAGGGAGAGTCCCACCAGGGCCCGCATCACCAGCACGCCCTGCCAGTTGGGCATCAACGCGCCGAGGATGGTGAACAGCGCCGCGCCGAACAAGGCCACCACCATCACCGGCTTGCGCCCGAGGCTGTCGGAGATCGGTCCGGTGATCAGCAGGCCGATGGCGAGCAGGGCAGTGGCCACCGAGAGGATCAGGCTGCTCTGGGCGGCATTGATTCCGTACTCCTTGGACAGCACCGGCATCATCGGCTGGACGCAGTACAACAGGGCAAAGGTCGCAAAGCCGCCGGAGAACAGCGCCAGCACCGTGCGCATAAACGCCGGGGTGCCTTTTTCGATATAGGTCTCGTTGAGTTGGGCGACCACATCGTCCAGCGCAGTGGGGGGAATCTCGTGGGCTAGGGGAGCAACAGCAGTTTTCACGGGGGACCTCGGGGGAGCAGCCGGTCAGGCAATGGAAAAAGCATATAGCTGGCTAACGATTCTTTCCAATATATTGTTCGACCTGTTTGATAGGTTTTACGACTTGATGAGGTGTTCATGGAATTGCGGCATTTGCGCTACTTCATCGCGGTGGCCGAAGAACTGCACTTTGGCCGCGCCGCCGAGGTGTTGGGGATTTCCCAGCCGCCGTTGAGCCAGCAGATCCAGGCGCTGGAGCAGGAGCTGGGAGCACGACTGTTTGACCGGACCAATCGTCGGGTCGAGTTGAGCGAGGCGGGTCGTCTGTTTCTGCAAGAGGCGCGGTTGGTCCTGGCGCAGGTGGATAAAGCGGCGGATGTGGCGCGGCGAGCGCAGTTAGGGGAGTTGGGGGAACTGAAGATCGGGTTTACCTCATCGGCGCCGTTCAACTCGACGATTCCCCAGGCGATTTTCGCGTTTCGCCAGGCGTTTCCGGTGGTGCACCTGAACCTGCGGGAGATGAGCAGCAAGACGGTTGCCGATGGTTTGATGGACGAGTCCATCGAGGTGGGCTTGATGCGGCCTTTGGCGTTGCCGGAGGCCTTGAGTGTCGTGGAGTTGATGCATGAGCCGCTGGTGGCGGTGCTCAGTGCCAAGCATCCTTTGGCCAGTGGCAGCGAGGAAGGGATGTATTTGTCCGAGCTGGCGCTGGAGCCCTTTGTGTTTTTCCCGCGCAGTTATGGCAGTGGTTTGTATGCGCAGTTGCTGACCTTGGCGCGGCAGGCGGGATTCAGTCCGCACTTTGCCCAGGAGGCGGGGGAGGCGATGACCATCATTGGCCTGGTGGCGGCGGGGTTGGGGGTGTCGGTGTTGCCGGCGTCCTATCAGCGGATTCGGATTGATGGGGTGGTCTATCGACCGTTGCTGGATCCGGATGCGGTGTCGGCGGTGTGGCTGGTTCAGCGCAAGGACCAGAAGTCACCGATGGCCAAGGCGTTTATCGAGTTGCTGACGCGTCGGGCTGTGCCGTAGGTCTGAGACCTGAAGCGGAGCTCGGCAAAGAATCTTTGCTTACAGTTTTGCGCTATCAGCTGGTTGTTCGTGGATTGCATAGTTCGGTCGTTTTTCCAACACCGTTGTGCGGGCGACGACTGACGAAGGAGCGAAACATATGGCTGGGCAATTCTCTGAATGGGATTCTGCTGACTATCTCAAGACCCCGCAGGATAGGGTGAATTACTTGAACGCCTGCCTGGAAGAGGCGGGTGATGATTCTGCGTTCATGGCCAATGCTTTGGTCGTTCTGGCCCGGGCGTGTGGTATGCCGCTGGTCGCGCAGGATGCGGGGTTGTTGCTATCGGAAGAGGATGAGCTTGAGTTCTGGACCTTTTTGAAGGTCATACGGGCGTTGGGGTTCAAGCTTCAGGTGTCCGCTCTCAAGGAAGTTTGAAGCCGAACACGGTTTTGTGGCGAGCGGGCTTGCCCGCGCTCGGCTGCGAAGCAGTCGCAAAACCGGCTATCTCGGACTGCCTGATACACCGAGTCCGCCGGTTTTAGGGCCGCTTCGCGCCCCAACGCGGGCAAGCCCACTCGCCACAAGGGTGTAACCGTCTAGTGCAGTGGCAGATTATCCAATGACTGATCCAGCTCGGCTTTCGCCATTTCAACCAGATGCATGGCCGAGAACGCCAGCGCTCGTTTGGAGCCACTGAGGCCATCGCCGGACTCGTAGGCTGTGGCCGCCGCGCAGGTCAGCAGCTCGGAGACGTGGACCAGGGATTCCTCCAAGGTTCGACCAGGTTTGGTGTTGGATAGCCGGATAGTATCCGGAGATGCAGGTGCTGGGTTGGGCAGATAGTGATCAAGAGCCCGCTGGATGGCGGCCTGATCCTTGAACCGGTCGGCAGAAGGGAAAGCGTTGGGATCTTGGACAGGTGGGGCGGGAGTGGTTTTGCTCATGGTCAAGCTCCTGACAAAAAATGGAGCTACCTAAACATCACTTGCAGATGATGGGTGGCAGCTGTACGCGGGCCTGCAAGACCGAAATGTCAGGGACATCGGCTGGCCCGAAGGCCACCCGCGCACAGCCACCATAAAACGCAGCTACTAAAAAAGCGCCGTGCGGGGGAGGCGCTTTCGCACCTGACATTCATCGAGCTTGCAGACTCGGTCGCTGATTTGGCAGCGACAAATCTCAGGCTAGCGGCGCGATGAGCAACCCGCAAGGCGTTGGGATTTTCTAGGAAATGTCCTGCGAGGGAAAGAGAATCGTCTGCCAGTTTCAGATAAAAGCGCGAACACTGACGGTGAGGGTGGCGGCTGTGCGCAGGTGTGCAAGACCGAGGATATAGGACTCGGCAGACCCGAAGGTCTCCCACGCACAGCCACCATAGCAATCGAGCGTCGAATACCAGTCTACTGAACGACGCGAATATTGTGGGAGCGGAGCTTGCCCGCGAAGCTTTTAGCGGCCTCAAGGGCCTCTTCGCGGGCAAGCTCCGCTCCCACAGACTCTTGTGATGCAGGGAAGAAACGCGATTACCGGGAAAGCGGCTGT
>Ga0209888_1000160_pt1 | contig 44106 bp, 35 predicted proteins | sample OrgsoiDNA_201059_FD_185807 | JGI IMG/M metagenome (GOLD analysis project Ga0209888, IMG submission 185807) | Permafrost soil microbial communities from the Arctic, to analyse light accelerated degradation of dissolved organic matter (DOM) -... | ecosystem: Environmental > Terrestrial > Soil >...
AGAAATCATCTGTGCGATGGTGGCGGAATTGGTAGACGCGCTAGCTTCAGGTGTTAGTGTCCTTTGGATGTGAGGGTTCGAGTCCCTCCCTTCGCACCACATGATTCTCTTCGATTATCGGCCCACCACAGCAATATCCTTCGCCATTCAGGCACACAAAACCCTCAGGCAAAAAACGTATTCAGCACGTCAAATTTTAGCGAATTAACACCGCATCAAAGCAAATTGAAATTCAGCGACAGCGCTGCCAAACCGCCAGCAACCGCGATAAATGACGGTAACAGCACATAATGACGCAGCGTTTTATGGAGCAGCATCACTAATGTTGCCAGCATGGCAATGACCACCAGCGTACGCAGCTGTTCAAGGGACATATCCGCCAGCGCTAAAAAAGGCAGTAGTGCGCAGGGTAATAACACGCCCCATCCACTGGTCAGCCTTTTCCCCAGAAACCAGCTGACACCCCACATTCCACACACCGTAACCATCGCTGCAATCATGATCTTATGCCATTAACGATAATGAGAACCAATAGCATATAATAATATTTCTCATTACGCATCTTTTTAGCTGTCAACTCCCCCTTGGGGTGACACCCGCAGCCAAAAGTGGTAATTTTAACGTCAGCTGTTCTTAATTAAATCCAATTAAAATAATTACCTACCAGGATTATTAGCAGTCTTCACACATTATTACCCTTTCGCACCTCTGGGTATTTACCGGGCACGACTGAATTCGGGCGCAGCATCCTTATCTATTTAGAAGACCACCCGCTAATAGAGTGAATTTTTAATGATATCTCATTCCTATGATGAGTTGCTTAAAAGCAAACACCGCCTTTCAATGTTGTTATTCTTTTTTCTAAATAGTGCTTCTGCGCTATTCGCCATGCTAAATCCGACGTTAAAATCGTTAAAAACCACCTTTCCTCTCGCGATGATTGGCGTGTTTTGTGTGATAGGATTTCTATTGACTTATTTCAATAGAAAGAATGGCCGCTCTTATTTAAATTCTTGCTCAATAATTGTGGGGGCTCTGTGGGCCTGGCATATTTCCTTACGATTTGAACAAATTGGTCATGCGGATAATAGCTTTCTGCTGGTCAGTTTACTCAGCGTATTCTTTATCAGTGCTATCGCTTTATCGGATAATTTTCTGGCATTTTGCCTTCACGCAGCACCATCCTCTGTGGCGGTTATTTTTTTAGACGATTTCAACCACACAGGTAAAATTCTCTTTACCATTGCGTTGCCTCTCATCGGACTCTCCCTGCACCATTTTATGCTCAGGCGCAGCGATGACTTTACCCGCCGGATGGTGGCCAATTTATACAGTGAAAGAGAGAAATTTAGCGATCTCAGTATGCTTGACCCGCTCACAGGTCTCTATAACCGGCGCGGGCTGGAGAACAAACTGGAGACGCTGTTAAGCCAGGCACAGGCCAGTCATTACGTGATGTTGTTGGATATCGACCACTTCAAAGCCTATAACGATAACTATGGACATAGCATGGGCGATCAGGCACTGGTGCGCGTTTCAGCGGCGATACGTGATGCAGTTCGTTCACGCGATGTCGTGGTACGCTATGGCGGAGAAGAATTTCTGGTACTGATGTCTAACGTGAACCAGGAGTACGCGATTCGTATGGCGGACCGTATTCAGCATCAAGTACTGAGCCTGAATATTCCTCATCATTTTAATACGCAGGTTTCGACTAATGTCACGGTCAGTGCCGGTCTATCCGCCCTGGTTGACGGAGAATTTTCTGCAGCGTTAAGTGCTGCCGACCGCTCTCTTTATTTAGCGAAAAACAGCGGTCGCAATAAAATTTTCTATGCATGGGATCAGCCCCAGGCAAAGCCTGAACTGCCTATTGCACAATGAATGACGATACTCTTTTAATCAGTAGAATGCTTTCATATATAAGCCAGACAGTTTTAATTAACACCTCGAAAATAGAGTATTGCAATACAGTATTAAACAGCTGAATTGCATAACCATGCATCTTTCTGGTTTCAGCTTTAAATGTTATACATTCAGCACTGTCTTGCGTCTGGAATGTTACCTAATAACGTTACTTGTTTCGAATGTAATCCATTTTAAATATATACCCTCCCGATTATTTACTCTGTTTTCTCACCTTTTCTTATGTCCATTATCGCTGTCTTTCGCTCCCTCTCGTTACGCGGTCATGTTTAACCCCTCATAACGGCGTCAGCAAAAACCCGATAAAGATCGCCCCTTCAGCAATCTCGTTCTCTTCTTCATTGCATAAAGAAATTTGCCGCATTTTGTGATCTGTCGCGCATCGATCTTTTTCGGGCTGCCAGCCTGCTAAATCCCGTGGCATTCACCGGAAGGTGGCGCCAAAAGCCCTCCCCTATACTGCGATCATATCTGATAAGGAATGGCCGTTATGACACTCCACCATATTGCTGCTATTGATCTGGGTGCCTCAAGTGGCCGCGTAATGTTGGCGACATTCAGGTCTGAATGTGCTGGGGAGCCTGCGACTCTGACACTCGAAGAGATCCACCGTTTTCCCAATTGTCTGAAAACCGTCGAAGGCCACGACACCTGGGATCTGGATGCGCTGGAACAACAGATTCTGACCGGACTCAACCGGCTGGATGCGTCCGGTATTCCTCTCGACAGCATCGGGGTTGATACCTGGGGGGTGGATTTTGTCCTGCTCGATAAAGAGGGGAAGCGCGTCGGCTTGCCCATTGCCTATCGTGACAAACGCACCGACGGTGTGATGGCCACCACCGGGAACACGCTTGGCCGTGAGGTTATTTACCGCACTACCGGCATCCAGTTCCTGCCTTTCAATACGCTTTATCAGTTAAAGGCCCTGACCACCCAACAACCTGAACTGATGAGTCAGGTCGAACATCTGCTGCTAATGCCCGATTACCTTCATTACCGCTTAACCGGTGTGCTGAACTGGGAACATACCAACACCAGCACCACGCAGATGATTAATCTGCACACCGGCGACTGGGACGAAAATCTGCTTAGCCACATCGGCATACCATATCGGTGGCTGGGAAAACCGTCGCAGCCGGGTAAAAAACTGGGCAACTGGACCACACCACGCGGTCATCAGATTCCGGTCATCAGCGTGGCCACGCATGACACCGCCAGCGCTGTCGTCGCCGCCCCCATGACCGGTAAACATTCTGCCTACCTCAGCTCTGGCACCTGGTCGCTGATGGGTATTGAAAGTTCGATAGCTTTCACCGATGCCCGCGCTTTGCAAGCCAACTTCACCAATGAGGGGGGGATTAACGGCAGCGTACGCGTATTGAAGAACATCATGGGCATGTGGCTGTTACAACGCATGTGCAGCGAACTCAGTGTAAAGGATTTGCCAGCGCTGATTGCCGCCGCCGCCCGACTGCCGGCATATGTCAGCCTGATTAACCCTAATGAGGAACGTTTTATTCATCCGCCATCAATGGCGGATGCCATCCGTGATGCCTGCCGTGAACATGGCGAACCCGTGCCGCAAAGTCATGCCGAACTGGCGCGCTGCATCTTTGACAGCCTGGCGATGCTCTACCGCCAGACGGCGTTGCAACTGGCTGAACTTCAGGGCGCGCCGCTGGATGAAATTCATATCGTGGGCGGTGGCAGCCAGAATACTTTTCTCAATCAGCTCTGCGCCGATACCTGCCAGACGCCGGTGACTGCCGGGCCGGTTGAAGCTTCAACGCTCGGTAACATCGGCTGCCAGCTGATGGCTCTGAATCTGGTCAAAGACGTGACGCTTTACCGGCAAATCCTGGCGGCCAATTTCCAGCAGCAGCGTTATCTGCCGCAACCCCAACCCGAACTCGCCACACACTGGCGCCGTTTTCAGGCGCTAAGCCACGCCAATGAGGAACTCGTAGTATGACTTCATCACCTTCATCTATAGAAAGCGCATGGACACTCGCAAAAGAACGTTTTTCCGAACTCGGTATTGATGCAGAAGCCGCCATGAAGAAACTTGATACGCTGCCGGTGTCGATTCACTGCTGGCAGGGCGATGACGTGGCCGGTTTCGAAAACCCGGAGGGTGTGCTGACCGGCGGGATTCAGGCCACCGGTAACTACCCTGGCAAAGCCAGAAATGCGCAGCAACTGCGCGCCGATCTGGAACTGGCAATTTCGCTAATCCCCGGCCCTAACCGCCTGAATCTACATGCACTCTATCTGGAGTCCGATATACCGGTACCTCGCAATGAGATCGAACCTAAGCACTTCATCCAGTGGGTAGAGTGGGCGAAGAAAAACCAGCTGGGGCTGGACTTTAACCCCTCTTGCTTCTCGCATCCTATGAGCGCCGATGGCTTTACGCTGTCAAGCGCCAACCCGGAGGTCCGCCAGTTCTGGATTGAACACTGTCAGGCCAGCCGCCGCGTTTCCGCGTCGTTCGGTAAAGCGCTAAATACGCCATCGGTGATGAATATCTGGATCCCGGATGGCATGAAAGACCTTACCGTCGACCGGTTAGCGCCGCGTCAGCGCCTGATGAGCGCGCTGGATGAGGTGATGTCAGAGAAACTCGACCCTCACCATCACATTGATGCTGTCGAAAGCAAACTCTTCGGTATCGGCTCTGAAAGCTATACCGTCGGCTCCAACGAGTTTTACCTCGGCTACGCCGCCAGCCGCCAAACGGCGCTCTGCCTGGATGCCGGCCACTTCCACCCGACGGAAGTGATCTCCGACAAAATCTCCAGCGCCATGCTGTTTGTGCCTCACCTGCTGCTGCATGTCAGCCGCCCGGTGCGCTGGGACAGTGACCACGTGGTGCTGCTCGACGACGAAACCCAGGCCATTGCCAACGAAATTGTGCGTCACGACCTGTTTGACCGCGTACACATTGGCCTCGACTTCTTTGACGCCTCTATCAACCGTATTGCGGCCTGGGTGATCGGCACCCGCAACATGAAAAAAGCCCTTCTGCGCGCCCTGCTTGAGCCGACCGACATGCTGAAAAAGCTGGAAGCCGACGGTGACTACACCGCACGTCTGGCGCAGCTGGAAGAGCAGAAATGCCTGCCATGGCAGGCCGTATGGGACATCTATTGCCAGCGGCACGACGTACCGGTCGGCGGCCAGTGGCTGGACAACGTCCGCCACTACGAAACCAGCGTGTTGTCTCAGCGCTGATCCATGCCTTAACGCAACGACGAAACACATTCACCTTATTTGCAGGAAAGACCTGATGAAAACATTATTTAGCTCGTGGTTTGTACAAGGCATGGTCAAAGCGACCACTGATATGTGGCTGAAAGGCTGGGATGAGCGCAACGGCGGTAACGTCAGTATGCGTCTGTTGCCGGAAGACGTAGCGCCGTACAAAAATGATTTTTACGCCCAGCCGCGTCAGATTGAACTGACTCAGCACGCACCGGATCTGGCGAACGAATATTTCATCGTAACCGGCTCCGGCAAGTTCTTTCGCAACGTGCAGCTGGCACCTTCCGAAGCGCTGACCGTGATCCAACTCGATGACAAAGGTGCCAGTTACAAGATCCTCTGGGGGCTGACCGCAGGCGGTTTACCGACGTCGGAACTGGCTTCACACCTGCAATCTCACGCGGTACGTAAACGCGTCACTCAAGGGCAGGATCGCGTGATCATGCACTGCCACGCTACCAACCTGATCGCGCTAACCTACGTGCTGGAACTCGACAATGCCAAGATCACCCGCAAGCTGTGGGAATGCAGCACCGAATGTCTGGTGGTATTTCCGGACGGCGTCGGCATCGTGCCGTGGATGGTGCCAGGCACCGACGGCATTGGTGCCGCGACGTCCGATCAAATGCAACATCACAGCCTTGTATTGTGGGCGTTCCACGGCATCTTCGGCTGCGGCCCGAGCCTCGACGATGCTTTTGGCTTGATCGACACCGCTGAGAAATCAGCAGAAATTTTGGTGAAAGTGCTCTCGATGGGTGGCATGAAGCAGACCATCTCCACCGAAGAGTTGATCGCCTTAGGGAAGCGGTTCGAAGTCACGCCTTTTGCTGCCGCACTGAAGGCGTAAAGTACGCGAGTGATACTGAGTGCGATGCTATCTGATAACCAGATAGCCATAAAACGGATCCGCGCACCTGCGGATCCATGGAGAAACACCATGATCCGCAAAGCTTTTATCATGCAGGTAAACCCGGACGCCCACGCTGAATATCAGCGGCGGCACTCGCCCATTTGGCCGGAGCTGGCTGAAACATTGAAAGCCCACGGCGCGCATCACTACAGTATTTTTCTCGATGAAAATCGCAATCTGCTGTTTGCCGTGGTGGAAATTGAATCCGAAGAGCGCTGGGATGCGGTGGCGAAGACGGATGTCTGCCAAGGGTGGTGGAAGCATATGGCTGACGTCATGCCAGCCAATGCCGATAACAGCCCGGTCAGTAACTCACTTAAACCGGTTTTTTACCTCGAGTGACCGGTTTCTTTTTCCCGTTTGCTTGAGTGACAGCCGGCGCACCGGTATAACGGGTGGCCGCCGGGCGGCTGGTGAATTTCGGTCTGCCAGAGACATAACCACGACCACGATCGTCCGCGTTTTCAGCCGGGATCAGGCAATCCGCCCGGCTCCCAATCAGATGTTTCAAACCGAGCGCATTCAGCCCTTCGCGGATCACCGGCCAGTTGGCCTGATCGTGATAACGCAGCAACGCTTTATGCAGACGGCGCTGACGATCGCCTTTCGGCACCACCACGTCCTCACTTTTATAATCCACCTTATTGAGCGGATTCTTGCCGCTGTAATACATGGTGGTGGCGCTGGCGAGCGGCGACGGGTAAAAGTTCTGCACCTGATCCAACCGGAAGCGGTTCTCCTTCAGCCACAGCGCCAGATTGACCATGTCCTCGTCGCGCGTCCCCGGATGTGCCGAAATAAAATAGGGAATCAAATACTGCTTTTTACCCGCCTGCTTCGAATAGTGATCAAATAACGTCTTGAAGCGATCATAGCTTCCCATGCCCGGTTTCATCATTTTCGACAGCGGCCCGGTTTCGGTATGCTCCGGCGCGATCTTCAGATATCCCCCCACGTGATGCTCGGCCAGCTCTTTGATATACAACGGATCCTGCACCGCCAGATCGTAACGAACCCCCGATGCGATCAGGATCTTCTTTATGCCCTTCAGCGCACGGGTGCGGCGGTAGAGTTTGATGGTCGGCTCATGATTAGTGTCCATGTGGCTACAGATATCCGGGTAGACACAGGAGGCACGGCGGCAGGTCTGTTCGGCGCGCGGTGACTGGCAGCGCAGCATATACATGTTGGCGGTCGGGCCGCCGAGATCGGAGATAATGCCGGTGAAGCCCGGCACGCGGTCGCGGATCTCTTCAATTTCTTTGACGATCGACTCTTCCGAACGGCTTTGAATAATTCGCCCTTCATGTTCGGTGATCGAACAGAACGAACAGCCTCCGTAGCAGCCGCGCATGATATTGATCGAGAAACGGATCATCTCATAAGCCGGAATACGTGCCTTGCCGTAGGACGGATGCGGGACGCGCTGGAACGGCAGCGCAAACACGGAATCCATTTCGTCAGTGGCCAGCGGAATCGCTGGCGGGTTGATCCACACGTAGCGATCGCCATGTTTTTGCATCAGCGCCCTTGCGCAGCCAGGGTTGGTTTCGTGATGCAATATGCGCGAAGCATGCGCGTACATGACTTTGTCGTTCTTCACTTTCTCAAAAGACGGCAGCAGCACGTAGGTTTTCTCCCACGGCTTGGGTTTTGGCGCACGCACGGTCACGGGCTGCGGGCCGTCGGGTTCAGGTAAAACGCCTTCGGAACAAGGCAGATCTTCGCCGTAAGGATTCATAATGGGTTCAATGCGGCCGGGCTTGTCGAGACGGGTAGAATCCACACCGCTCCAGCCGGTCAGCGCCATTTTGCGCATGATCGCGGTGTTACGCACATCGGTGATCTCTGCGATTTTCTCACCCGCCGCCAGCCGGTGCGCCACTTCCACCAGCGGTCGCTCGCCGTTGCCGTAAATCAGCATGTCAGCTTTGGAATCGACCAGTACTGAACGGCGTACGGTGTCAGACCAATAGTCATAATGCGCGATACGCCGCAAGCTAGCTTCGATGCCGCCCAGCAGCACCGGCACGTCGCTGAAGGCTTCTTTGCAGCGCTGGGAATAAGCCACAGTGGCGCGGTCCGGCCGTTTGCCCTCTGCGTTGTCCGGCGTATAGGCGTCGTCATGACGAATTTTTCTGTCTGCCGTGTAACGGTTGATCATCGAATCCATATTGCCCGCCGTCACGCCAAAGAACAGGTTCGGCTTACCGAGCTTCATGAAGTCAGCTTTGTTGGTCCAGTCAGGCTGAGCGATGATCCCAACCCGAAATCCCTGCGCTTCCAGCATCCTGCCCACGATCGCCATGCCGAAGCTTGGGTGATCCACATAGGCATCCCCTGTCACTACGATCACGTCACAACTGTCCCAGCCAAGTTGATCCATCTCTTCGCGCGACATCGGCAGAAAAGGCGCCGTGCCAAAGCATTCGGCCCAATAAAGTGGGTAAGAAAACAGGTGACGATCGGGCTGGATCAGGCTGACAGACATAAGGTCTCTTCATTCGGCGGCAAATAGTGGCCGTAAATTATACGGGGGCCCTATTGTGCATGCTGGTGAGAGTGGCCTGAACTTGCGCCAGATCAATTTTGGCATTCTGGGTGTTGGGGTTATCAGGGCTATGCATAAAAAAGGCCCGCCGGAAAACCAGACGGGCCGTGGCGTCACGTCAGTGACTACTTCGCTAACGCCTCGAACACCTTCTCAACAGCAACCGCACCAGGGTCTTTCACCCCTTTCAGGCTGTTGCTGCTCAGATAGGACGAGCGACCTGCGTTGGCTTTCTTCATGCTGGCGGTGTCTTTCGCGCCTTTGGCTGCGGCTTTGGCTGCGGCTTTGACGTCGCCCTTTTTGCCCAGTGCTTCGAGAGCCGGCTGCAATGCATCGATCATGGTACGATCGCCCAGGTCGGCACCACCGTAATGCTTCATCCGCTCCAGGCCAAACAGCAGCGCATCGGCAACCGGTTTGCCCTCTTCCACTTTCTGGCCCGCTGCGGTGAAGAAGATCGACATCAGTACCCCGCTGGAACCGCCCATCACGGTCGCCAGGCGATCGCCCACTACGGTAAACAGTGCGGACAGATCGTTAAGCGGCAGTTTTTTGCCTTTATTCTGCTCCTGAATATCACGCGCACCGCTGGCAAACGTCGAACCGGTATCGCCGTCACCTACTTTGGCATCCAGCTTATTCAGCTCATCTTCGAGATCCGACAACGTCTGAGTCACGGTATCAACAATTTTGCTCACACCGGCGTTAGCCGAAGCCTTCACTTTCACCTTCTGGCTGATCTTTTTGGCTTTCTGCGTAGGCAGTTTTTCCAGCTTAACCAGCGGTTGCCAGCCGGAGGCTTCCACCTCTGCCAGCAGGGCTTTTTCGATATCCTCAGTCAGCGCGATAGCCGACAGCGAGAACCCTTTCATATCCAGCGCACTGACCAGCGATGCTGGGCCAATCAGATAACGGATGGATTTACCCAGCGCTGAATGCACCAGCTGCCTGGTCAGCTGATTCATCTCCAGTGGAGACACACCGCCAAGGTTGTTGATAAGCACCACCAGCTTGTCGCTTTTTTTGAGCCCGGCCTGCAGTTTCTCTACCAGCGTGTCGACGACTTTTTCACTGTTCTGGGTTTTGAGTTTCGACACGCCCGGTTCGCCGTGAATGCCTAATCCGAGCTCAGAGTGGCCGGAAGGAATGCGGCTCTCTTCCTCTTCGCCGCCGCTGCCACCGGGCAGGCTGCAACCGGCCATCGCAACACCGATGCTCGATGTTGCATCAATGGCTTTTTGCGCCGCCGCCGCCACCGCTTTCAGCGATTTACCCTGCTGAGCCGCGTACCCGGCAATTTTATGCACCAGTACCGTTCCTGCAATACCGCGTGGCTGCTTGTTGTCCGGCAGGGAGATATCATCAGACACCATCACCAGCTCGACTTTATAACCAAGGATTTTGGCTTTTTCTGCCGCAAGGCCAAAGTTCAGACGATCGCCGGTGTAGTTTTTAACAATCAGCAAACAGCCGGCTTCACCGGTCACTGCCACGATAGCATTCAGCACCGCGTCCACGCTGGGTGAGGCAAACAGGTCACCGCATACTGCAGCCGTCAACATGCCTTTGCCGACAAAACCCACGTGCGCCGGTTCATGGCCTGAGCCACCGCCGGAGATCAATGCGACCTTTTTCTTATCCCAGTCACTGCGTACCACCACACGGATAGCCGGATCGACGTCCAGCTTCGCCAGGTTTTTGTAGGGGGAGGAGAGTATTGCGCCTTCTATCACGTCGTTAATCAGATTCTTGCGGTCATTCATGAAAAATTTAGACATGCCGATTCGTCCCTTTAACTGTTTTAGATATTGTCAGGTTGCAGAAAGTATCAGATTTAACATAGCACAGGGAGGAGGGGATTTCGGGGCTAAGAAAGGCGGTTTCCCGCCTTTTAAGAAAGAGATGATGAAAGCGGAATCAGTTACAAGCCAGGACCTTGATAGCGAGCCCCCCACGCGAGGTTTCTCGGTACTTTGCGTTCATGTCTTTGCCGGTTTCGTACATGGTTTCGATGACCTTATCGAGGCAGACGCGCGGCTCGCTGGTCCGACGCAGCGCCATGCGTGACGCATTGACCGCTTTCACCGCAGATATCGCGTTACGTTCAATGCACGGAACCTGTACCTGTCCGGCCAGGGGATCGCAGGTCAGCCCCAGGTGATGCTCCATGGCGATTTCAGCCGCCATAAATACCTGCGCCGTGCTGCCACCGAGCAGCTCGGTTAACCCAGCCGCCGCCATTGAACAGGCCACGCCGACTTCGCCCTGACAACCGACTTCCGCACCGGAGATGGAAGCGTTCATCTTAAACAGCACACCAACCGCCCCGGCGGCCAGGAAGAAGCGGCTGTAGGAGTCCGGGCTGACCGGGCGGATAAACTGATCGTAGTAAGTCAGCACCGCAGGAATAATACCGCAGGCGCCGTTAGTCGGTGCAGTGACCACGCGACCACCAGCGGCGTTTTCTTCGTTAACCGCCATGGCGTACATATTGATCCAATCGACTACGCCCATTGGATCCACGTTATTTTTGTCCTGCGTCACCAGTATCCGGCGCAGCGCTGCTGCACGGCGGTTGATTTTCATCGGCCCTGGCAATAGCCCTTCGGTATGAATACCGCGGGTGATGCCTTCGCTCATTACATTCCATATCGCCGCAAAGTGGTCCGCGATTTCTGCGCGTGAATGCCCAGCCAGCTCGTTTTGCAGCATCACACCCGACAGCGACAAGCCGGTGTCATTGCAGTGCTGTTGCAGATCTTTAGCCGAGTGGAACGGGAATGGCATGGTGACGGCGCTCTCTTCCTGCACGCCAAACCGGCTGGCTTCGACAATAAAGCCACCGCCGATGGAGTAATAAGTCTGGCTATAGAGCAGATTCTCGCCGTTGAATGCGCTGACCGTCATGCCGTTTTCATGCAGCGGCAGGTTAGTGCTGTGGAAATTCATTCCACCATCCGCCAGGAAATCGACCTCCTGCGCACCGTTGGCCAGCATCAGCCGCTCGCTGCTTTCAACTGCACGAATAAAGCCGGGGATGGCGTCAATATCCACGGAGTCAGGTAAATTACCGGCCAGCCCCATGATAATGGCGAGATCGGTATGGTGCCCTTTGCCGGTTAACGACAAAGAGCCGTAAATATCTACCACGACGCGGGTTGTATTATTTATATGGCCGAGGGAGATTAGTTCATCGCTGAATATTTTCCCGGCTTTCATTGGGCCGACAGTATGAGAACTGGAAGGGCCAATACCAATTTTGAAAATATCGAAGATGCTGATCACGTCTGACTCCATGACTAATAAGTGTCAATAAAGGGCCGGGCGAAGATAGTCGCCGGAGAAACTAAATTAAAGATAAACACAGGAGTGGGGAATTTAAATGCCGGGCAGGTTTTATCCTGCCCAGGGTAATAACGTAATAAAGACTTAACCTACCAGCGTATAAACAATCGCTGACATAGCAATCAGACCCATCACGACCACGAATACGTTGCTGATATGACCACTGTATTTTCTCATCGCAGGAACTTTACGGATGGCATACATTGGCATCAGGAATAAGAGCATCGCAATAATTGGTCCGCCAATATTTTCAATCATGCCCAAAATACTTGGGTTTAATGTCGCTACCAGCCAGGTAGTCAGTAACATGAAAATAGCGGTGTAACGGTTCAGCGTTGGCAGTTCAATATTTTTCCCTTTGCTGCGCAGTGACTTAATGACCATACCGTTAAAACCTTCGCGGGCGCCAAGATAATGGCCGAGGAAAGATTTGGTAATAGCAATAAAGGCAATAAACGGCGCGACATAGGCAATCATTGGGTTAGCAAAGTGGTTCGCCAGATAAGACAGAATAGAAATATTCTGTGCTTTCGCTTCCATCAGGTTTTCTGGAGACAGGCTGAGTACACAGCTGAATACGAAGAACATCACGGTTAATACCATCATGATGTGGCTGTAAGCCAGGATGCGCGAGCATTTTTTCTCCGCGTCTTCGCCGTACTCTTTACGCTTGGCAACCGCAAATGAAGAGATGATGGGTGAGTGGTTGAAGGAGAACACCATCACCGGGATCACCAGCCACAGGGTCATCAGCAGGCCGCTGCCCACGCCGTTACCGGAAAGAGAGACGTTCTGGAACACAGACATATTCCAGTTAGGGATGAGGTATAAAGCCAACGCCATCAGCACGGCGACAAAAGGGAACACCAGGATGCTCATCGCTTTAACGATGAGGTCCTGACCGAAGTGCACAATCCCCATCAGGCCCAGAATCAGCACCAGAGAGAGTAAGGCGCGCGGTGGAGCAGTCCAGTGCATCTGGTGAGTAATAAAGCTTTCGACCGTATTGGTGATCGCGACGCTATAAACCAACAGGATAGGATAAATAGCAAAGAAATAAAGCAGGGTGATCAGCTTACCGGCAGAAATACCAAAATGCTCTTCAACGACTTCGGTAATATCTTCACCGGCATTTTTCCCGGATAATACAAAACGAGTCAGACCACGGTGCGCGAAGAATGTCATCGGGAAGGCCAGGACGGCCATAATAAGAAGTGGAATTAAACCACCAATACCGGCATTAATTGGCAGGAATAGTACGCCTGCACCAATTGCTGTACCGTACAGACCCAGCATCCACATGGTGTCCGTTTTACGCCAACTCGTTGCCGAGCCCTGAACCTGCGTATCAATATGTGTGTTGTCCATAATCCCTCGGTATAGAAAAATAAACTGCTATTTTAAATTGGTTTTTTATGACGTCGTTTAGGCGCGGTATATGCCACCAACGCATTCTTAAAAAAACCAATCAAACGAATAAAACATACCATTAATGCCGGGATGATACCTACCGGCAGCATAAAAAGCTGTCATTTCGCGTAGGATTGAGATCAAAGTCACGATTAATAATCTTCATTCGATAATTCCACTTAAGAACGGTCAATTATTAACATAATCACCCACAGGGAGTAGCCATTAATGATCATTCAGTAACAATTTATATTTGTAGCCATCAACATATTTGCGCAGATTATTTATACCAATTGTTTGTAAAATGACCGAAGCGGTGATTATTCAAACGATCAAAAGGTGCTGTTTATTTGTTCAATGCGGGATAATACCCGAAAGTTACTATTTATCCGAACCGCAATAATATCCGATGGTACTGACCGGCTGCGTGCAAAAAAAAAGCAGGACGTCATCCGTACGAGGGTTCTGCACCACGCTATCTGCCCGCTCGCCTTACTCATCTCCTGCTCATTTATGCTGCAGAAGAGAGGCGTCTCTCATTTTTCATTAGCCGGATAAAGACAAAAGTTGCTAAAGTTATCGCGGGTAGGAAAATTCTCATTTCAACTCCCCTGCGCTTACAGCGTTCCATGCAACGTTCTCTTATTTTTGTTACCAAAGCGCGAGTCAGCATATGGGAATAAACCAACAAGGTTTCCATTACACAGGTCCTCTTCTCTCTGGCTGCTTCAGGCGGGCATTACGTGTCCTTTTGTTCCTGAGTTTTATTAGCCTTATATATCCTGTGGATTTATGGGCACAAAATCCGTCACCTTCCGAGAATAATTCATTACCTGCACAACAGCAGGAAGTGGCGAATACCGTAATGGGGGTCCTCAGCTATTCCCGTTGGCCGACTCCCCCCCACCACGAAACAATCAGATTATGTGTCATCGCTCCGGTGAAATTTGCCGCGGGGCTGGTACCAGGAAATAACAACATGACGGGTAAGATGCTGACGGTGCGTTATATCTCTGCGGACAGCCCGACATTAGTTAACGACTGCGACGCACTGTATTCAGGTCTGATGTCGGTAGAGCAACAACATTCCCTGCATAGCCGGCTGGTAGGTCATCCGGTATTAACCATCAGCGAAAATGACAATGACTGCGCGCTACTCAATGCGTTTTGTCTGGTCGTCAGTCCCGCTCATGTTGGCTTCAAACTGAATCTGGATACTCTGGCCCGTAGCAACGTCAGGGTATCCCCCAATGTTTTGCAGCTTGCCAGGGAAAAGGAGTAAATGATGGAACAACGCCCCCCTGATTCGGTCAGTGAGACTACCGATACACGGCCATCGTTAAGCCGCGAACTGAACCGTATACATATGATGGTGATTTTACTGGGTATGGGTCTGGGCGGTTTTCTGCTGACCGTACTGGCCCTGATCGCCCTGCGCTCGCACGCTGATTACAATTTGCAGCTCACCGCCCGCGCCATCGGCTATACCACTGAGGCCGCGGTGGTCTTTAACGATAAACCCGCCGCGCGTGATGCCCTTGAGCTCATTGCCACCAATGAAGATTTCTATCAGGCGAAAATCCTGACAGCGAATGGCACGGTGCTGGCGGACTGGAAGCGCCCGGAGAACAGCACCTGGGATAAACTCGGGCAGATTGTCGGCCATCTGGCCTTTCCAAACCCCATCACCCTGCCCATCCTGCATGCTAACCAGCAGATCGGCACCGTATGGCTGGCCGGCGACGGCACCAGCTTGATCGGATTTCTGCTTAAGGTGTTTATTGGCCTGCTGGCCAGCCTGCTGCTGACCGCAACGCTGGCGTTCACGCTTTCGCGGCGCATGGTTAAACGGATTGTCGGCTCGTTGCAAAATATCACCGATGTGACGCACGCCGTCAGCGCCAACCGTACCTTTAATCTGCGCGTGCCCTCAGCACCTATTGCTGAACTGCATACCCTGAGCTGTGATTTCAACAGCCTGCTGACGGAGCTGGAAGCCTGGCAACATCATCTGAAAAATGAGAATGACTCACTGGCCCACAAGGCGCGACACGATAGCCTGACCGGCCTGCACAACCGGGCTTTTTTCATTGATACGCTTAATCAGTGCTACAACCCGTTGCGGCCACAGACCTCACTGGCGCTGCTGTTTATTGATGTCGATAATTTCAAAGAGATCAATGACACCTTTGGCCATGCCGCAGGGGATAAAGTATTGATTGATATCGGCGAACGTCTGGGGCTGCAACTGCAGGACCATGATCTGCTGGCACGACTCGGTGGCGATGAGTTTGCCGTATTATTGCAGATGCAAAATGCAGCTCTGCCAGAGGCCAGCGTTGAGGAAAAAGCCATCAGCGTTGCACAGGCCATGGTGAAGGCGATGCAGGAACCACTGACTCTGCCCGATGGCACCCAACTGTTGGTCGCGGTAAGTATCGGGATCGCACTTACTCCGGTTCAGGCAGCAAATCCTAAAGAACTGCTGGAACGTGCCGATGAAGCCATGTACCGCTCGAAAAGGTTTCCTGGTAGTTGCTGGCATCTGGCGGACCATGCCCCCTTAACCGCCATGGCGGATACACCCTAAATCTTTCGTAAAAAGGCTGATTCCCTTGAGAATACATAATTCCATTAAGACATTACTGACGCCGTTTCTGCTACTTTTTTGCCTGCTGACGCTGGCCGCGTGCCAGTCAAAACCGCAGGGACTCACCCCCGAGCAGATCGCCGTGCTAAAACAGCAGGGCTTCAGTCTGACCAGCGAAGGCTGGGAGCTGGGGTTGAATGCCAAAGTGTTGTTTGGCAACAATCAGGACACCCTGTCCCCGCAGAGTCAGAAGACGGTAGAGACCCTCTCCCGTGAGCTGGTGCGGGTCGGGCTGGTGAAAGTTAACCTTGATGGTTATACCGATGATTACGGCGATGATAAGTACAACGAGGATTTATCCCTGCGCCGCGCCAACACCGTCGCCACCGCGTTTGCCAGCGCCGGAATGCCGCGTGCCAATATTCACACCCGCGGCATGGGCAAACGCAACCCGGTCGCCAGCAATAAAACCCAGGCTGGCCGCGCGGAGAACCGCCGCGTATCCGTGATTATTGTGGTGTAAACCCGTCGTTGCTTCGCCACATCGCGCTTACAACACCTTGAGAAAATGCATCACCGCTTTGCCGTTATCGTTACGCCGCCATGCCAGCGCAACCTGCGTGGTCAGCGGCGGACCGGCCAGCGGCAGGCAGGTGACGTTTTTATCATCAATTTTTCCCAGCGAGGCGGGGACTACCGCGTAACCAAATCCGGTGGCCACCATACTGATGGCAGAGGTCACCTGGGGGGATTGCTGGCCAAGCTTAGGGCTAAAACCGGCGTCATGGCAGGCGGCGATCACCAGGTCATAGAGGCTTGGCGCGACATCGCGTGGAAAAGTGATCAGCGTTTCATCTTTGAGAGTGCCAAGTGCAATGTCCGAGCGCTGCGCCAGCGGATGTGCACGGGGCAGCGCCACGACCATCGGCTCAAAATCAATCACCCGGCAGGCAAACTCCTTCGTTCGCTCACACGGTAAGCGAATGAAGGCCACGTCGATGGCGCCTTCCGCCAGCGCGGCCGTCAGGGCCGCCATCTCCTTCTCCTGCGGTAATAACTCCATTCTCGGATAGCTTTCGCGAAAACGGTGCAGCAGCGCAAATACCTGCGGATTAAACGCCGTAGAGCTGGCAAAACCAATGCGCAACGTCCCACTGACACCCCGCGCCACGCTGCGTACGCGCTCCAGGGCCGCATCGGTCAATTTAAGAATATTCACGGCGTCGTCGTACAGCGTTCTCCCTGCATCAGTCAGCTCAATACTGCGTGTTAACCGGCGCAGCAGAGGTGCGCCAATTTCATGCTCAAGCCGCTGTATTTGCTGGCTTAGCGGCGGTTGAGAAATACCCAGTTGTTCGGCGGCACGGGTGAAGTTCCCGGCATCGGCCACCGCCACAAAATAACGCAGATGACGAAGTTCCATATCAAAAACGTCTCAAAGTGAATACCCCGTCATATTGGAACTCCCGGCTGAATAGAGTCAACCTTTAGTTAACAACGCTAACCATTCCCAACCGGAGCGACAACATGACTGCCCACAACCTTCACCGACATGACGACCACAGCGACTGTTCCTGCGTGGCCGACATCACCCGCAGCGCCCTGCAACTTGAGCAGAAACATCCTGAACGCGTGATTTATCAGTCGTCGATGATGAGCGCCTTGCTAAGCGGCGTTTACGAAGGCAACACCACCATGGCGGACCTGCTCAAACACGGCGACTTCGGACTCGGTACCTTTAACCACCTCGATGGAGAGCTGATTGCCTTTAACAGCAATATTTTCCAGCTGCGCGGTGACGGTACCGCCCGCCGCGCCCGTCCGGAACAGAAAACCCCTTTCGCGGTGATGACATTCTTCAAACCGACTAATGAGTATAACCTCGATAAACCGCACAGCCGCGACGATATCCATAAAATCATCGACGAGGTTATTGCCAGTAAAAATACCTTCTGCGCCCTGCGCATTGACGGCCTCTTCAGCCGCGTCGAGACGCGTACCGTCCCCGAACAACACCGCCCGTATAAACCGATGCTGGAAGCCATTGAGGAACAACCCACCTTCCATATTGAACACAGCGAAGGCGTGCTGATCGGTTTTCTGACGCCGGAATACATGCAGGGCATCAATGTCGCGGGTTATCACGAGCACTTTATCAACCGCGAGCGCAGCAGCGGCGGCCACGTACTGGACTACCGGTTGGAGAGCGGCGTGCTGACCTTCGGCACCGTGGATAAATTACTGATTGATTTCCCGACTGACCGCGACTTTATGCAGGCAGACCTTAGCCCTGCAAACCTCGATGACGCCATCCGTTCTGTTGAAAGTTAATCGCCACCAGACTGACGAAGGAGTGTAACGCATGAAAAATTCAGACAGCAGGAACACGTGGAACTGTGGCGCAGATCTGGTCGTCGCACAGCTTGAAGAACAGGGCGTGAAGCACGTGTTTGGCATTCCCGGTGCCAAAATTGACCGGGTATTCGACTCCCTGGTCGACTCTTCTATCATCACTATTCCGGTTCGCCACGAAGCCAACGCCGCCTTTATGGCCGGTGCCGTGGGCCGCCTGACCGGCAAAGCGGGCGTGGCGCTGGTCACCTCCGGTCCCGGTTGCTCGAACCTGATCACCGGAGTAGCTACTGCCACCTCAGAAGGTGACCCGCTGGTCGCCATCGGTGGTGCTGTAAAACGCGCCGACCATGCCAAGCAGGTGCACCAGACGATGGACACGGTGTCCATGTTTCGCCCGGTGACCAAGTTTGCCGCCGAAGTCACCTCGTCATCCGCGCTGTCCGAAGTGCTGGCCAATGGCTTTCGTGCCGCCGAGTTTGGCCGCCCCGGCGCTTCCTTTATCAGCCTGCCGATGGATATTATTAACGACCCTGCACAAGGGCGACTGCTCAGCTCGCAATTACCTACGCTCGGCAGCGCACCGCATGACGCGATTCGCCAGGTTGCTGACTGCCTGAAAAAAGCCAAAAATCCGGTGCTGCTGCTTGGTCTGATGGCCAGCCAGCCACGCAATGCGGCGGCCATCCGTCGGTTGCTCAACAAAAGCGATCTGCCGGTCACCAGCACCTATCAGGCGGCGGGCGTTATCGATCAGGCGCATTTCCATCGTTTTGCGGGCCGCGTCGGCCTGTTCAACAATCAGGCCGGTGACCGCCTGCTGCGTAATGCCGATTTAGTGATCACCGTCGGTTACAGTCCGGTCGAGTACGAACCAGCACAGTGGAGCAACGGACAGGCCGAGCTGGTACACATCGACGTCGTGCCTGCCGAGACCGACAGCGATTACACCCCCGATGTGGAACTGGTGGGCGACATTGCCGACACCGTTGATCTGCTGACTGAACAGGTCCATCAGCACTTTGAACTTAGCCCGGCAGCGCTCACGATCCTTGACGATCGCCGTAAGCAACGTGAGCTGTTGGCACAAAAAGGCCATAGCCTGAACCAGTTTGCCATTCATCCGCTGCGCCTGGTGCGCGCCATGCAAGACATCGTCAACAGCGACGTGACGCTGTGCGTAGATATGGGGAGCTTCCACATCTGGATAGCCCGCTATCTGTACAGCTTCCGTGCACGTCAGGTATTGATATCTAACGGCCAGCAGACCATGGGCGTAGCACTGCCGTGGGCAATTGGCGCAGCGCTGGTTGATCCGGGCCGTAAAGTGGTCTCTGTCTCAGGCGATGGCGGCTTTATGCAATCCAGTATGGAGCTGGAAACCGCGGTACGTCTTGGCGTCAACCTGTTGCACATTATTTGGGTCGATGACTGCTACAACATGGTGGCCATTCAGGAACAGAAGAAATACCAGCGCACCTCCGGCGTACAGTTCGGCCCGATAGATTTCAAAGCCTACGCCGAATCCTTCGGAGCCAAAGGCTTCGCCGTCACCTCATCCGACACCCTCGAAAGCACCCTGCGCGCGGCAATGGACGTCCAGGGCCCCGCCGTCGTCGCGGTGCCGGTGGATTACAGTGATAACGCGTTGCTGATGGGGCAGTTGAATATGGGGGAGATGTTTTAGGTTGAGGATAATGAGATTTTTGGGAGGGGCGCGAGGATTGCGCCCTTTTTTATTCTGCGATGAAGATTTTATTTCGGTGATATTTTAGCTGGCTAATATCCGGTGAATATTTGAGAGGAGAACGTAGTTTTTTCCCTTCATAATTCGCAAAATTTTCAATGTAAATCGCACTTTTGAGTTTCTTAATTTGCGGTGAAAGCAGCATCTCAAGATCGTCATTAAAAGAGATCAACCCACGATCGAAGGCTTTGTCATGCAGGCTTGAAAGACATAACCCATTACTCGGATTCAAGCGATGTTCAACAGCATGGCTCCAGGGACGAATATGGCTGGCTACTAATAAGCTGGGTTCTTCAAGTTCAGTCAAACAACAGCGATATTCGTAGGCTTCAAGAACATGTTTGCGAAACAGTTGCTGATCAACACGGGCCTTAACTATTGTCGTTCTCTCTCTTCCGCTATAGTCATGAACTTCACTATCATGCATTTCTATCACGGGTGGCTCTAATTTCTCCAGAGCGTATTCACATTGCGCTTGGAAAGATGTCGTATCTTCAGACATTTCCCGCCATATGGCACGGTCTGCATTGGACGCACCTTTTAGCCCGGTACGCCCTGACTCAATGATGAAAGGGTCAAGACTGGCGAAGTTAACCAATTTCATAGCTAATGCGGAAGGGGTACGGCCGATCAATTTCGCATAATGAATAATGTCAGAATTCTTAGAATGTAATCGCCCAAAGGGAATTTGACTGTAAAGCGTCAACGCAACGAGAAGCTGATCGCGAGTCCAATGATTTACACCAGCCATGTGCTTGTTATCCTGAGAGTATGAGTTCGACTTACCGATTCTACTCACTATGCTGGTGTAAAAACAAAATACAAAACGCAGTTTCTAAATAAATGTCCTTTTGTGGAATATTACTCACCCATCAATATATTTGTATCAAGCAAACCGATTGCCTGTTGAGCACGATTGATGTCTGCATCACTCAGTAAGGCAATTCGGTCTATTAAGCTAAAATCTGAGCGATCGATACGCGACAAGTCGTAGCGTTCAATAAATTTACCGCTTCCAATGGCGTAACACCTGCATTGATATGCTCAGCCATCACTTCAACATCATGAAAAGGAGTATCGTTTAGTGCGAGGCCATAGTGATGCTCAAAAAGATAAGTGAATAGCGATTGCCAGGTTTCGAAAGGAGAAAGTATTTTAGGTTTTGGACTCACTTTTTTAGTTCCCTCTTATTATCCGCCCACGTAGAAATAGACCGGGATACTCACCAAGCCCCATGAATTTCAGCAATTACATTCATCCTTTCGAGACATCGCGCATAACCGAAAACTCGTCCCAATCTCAGCTCACTGTACAAAAAACCATGTAGTAGACTCTCCTCGCTGCGGCAAAATCCGCAGCCGGAGTTAGCGTTCCGTACTCAACAATTCTCGGCAGCACTATGTAATAATGCTGCTCGCTTTAGCTCACCTCAAACAATGGTGGCTCAGGTGGGGGCTTCGAAAGAGGCGCCGGTTTTTTCCGAGAGTTGCCGGTACGCTAACCCCGCCTGAGCTGCCACCCGAGTTTAGCGTCTCATGTGGTGTTCATACTTAACTTTTGGAGAATTAAAATGACGAATACCACAACTGAAACAACTTGCCCTGAGAACTCAGTTACCCTATTCCGCTCTCTGATTTCTGAGCTGGATCTCAGTGGTTTTAGCGATGCACAACTGTATGACCTCGGTGCCGTTGCGGCGGAATCGGCCGAGGGCCTGTGCCAGGGTTTGTTATGCATGAGTGAATCGCTGGAAAACTGTGAAATTGTGCCCCCCGAAGGAATATCGCAATTAAGTGCCTGTCTCAAGGCTTCCGCGCATCTGCTGCCCGCCCTGTTTGAGCTGTGCGAAAAAGCCAATAATAGCAGGAAGCAGCCTCAGATAATGAAAGCGACACATTTACAGTAATTGTTCGCGCGACGGGTGTGCCCGGCTGAATGAGAGTCCCAATTGAAGGCATAAAATTCAGACACCTTAACGGGTGTCTGAATTTTATGTCTTACTCACGCTCACCAGGAGCGGCTATTGGTATACCTTTGAGCGCCTTAAGAGCAGCGTTTAGCCGATTCTCCATATAGTATTTGCGTTCACTTAGAATTCCAGAACATGTCAGATTAAAAAATGGGGAAAGAGTCTCTTTTATCCGGCCTGTGCCCTTCCCTACATACTATTTATCTTAATGATAAATTCAAGCAGATAGATATATTTAAATTATATATATCGCACTTTAATGCCGGAAAAGTCCTACTAATGAAGGAAAGTTCTTAAAGAAAAATCCTAATAATTATAAAATTGTAAAAACTGAAACATATTTTTAATTGCAAAAACATTGTATGGAGAAGTGGTTTAACTTCTATAAAACCACAACACACATAATATGCAACCAATTGATATTTATATAATTATTAATTTAATTTCTTTTCAAGAACTTCCAAAAATGCCAGTTAATACCATTGATAGGAAATGACCTATAGATTTTACCCTCACTACCAGTATTGATTAATTTGAGTTAAAGAATATGATGCGCGTGTAAGATCCTCATTAGACTTTTTAACAATGAGCGCGTCTTGTTCCAACTCCGTTTGTGGCCTTGCAGGAAGCAGCGCTCTAATTTCTGCTTGTCGCAAAATAGATAACGACCCTAACTACAAGCAGGGAATGTGTAATGTCCAATAGCTTCCAAAATGAGATCCCGAAAGCTCGCGTTAATATAAAACTTGATCTGCACACCGGTGGAGCGCAGAAGAAAGTCGAATTACCGTTGAAACTGATGGTAATGGGCGATTACAGCAACGGTAAGGAAAACCGACCTTTATCCGAGCGCGAAAAAGTTAACATCAATAAAAACAACTTCAACAGCGTGTTGGCCGAATTCAGCCCTTCTCTGAATCTGACCGTTGAAAACACACTGGCTGGCGACCGCAGCGAAGAAAGCGTCAAACTCTCTTTCAGCGAAATGAAAGACTTCGAGCCTGAACAAGTTGCCCGACAAATTCCGCAACTGCGCGCCATGCTTGCCATGCGCAATTTATTACGCGACCTCAAATCCAATCTTTTAGACAACGCCACGTTCCGTAAAGAGCTCGAAACCATCCTCAAAGATGACCATCTGAGCGACGACTTACGCAATGAACTGGCGGCTCTGGCCCCGAAAGACGCTTAACCCTCCCTGAACCGGATTAACCTGAGACGATGCTTATGTCTGTTAACACAGAAAATAATCAAGAAAGCCGCACTACCGTGCTGGAACATGCCGATGCAGGAAGTGTTTATGCGTCATTATTTGAAAAAATCAATCTGACCCCTGTTTCCTCACTGGGCGACGTGAACGTCTTCCAGGACAACCAGGCCATGTCTGATGTCACGACTGACGAACGCGTGACCGCCGCAGTACAGGTGTTCCTTGAGCGCCTGAAGCAGTCAGGTCAGAAAGTAGAACGTCTGGACAAAACCCTGCTGGACGGCCATATCGCCATGCTTGACGAGCAGATCAGCCGTCAGTTGGACGTGGTCATGCATCATCCTGATTTCCAGCGCGTAGAGTCAGGCTGGCGTGGTCTGAAGTTCCTGATCGACCGCACAGATTTCCGTCAGAACGTGAAAATTGAACTGCTGGATGTATCCAAAGACGACCTGCGTCAGGACTTCGAAGATTGCCCGGAAATCATCCAGAGCGGCCTCTACCGTCATACCTACATTCAGGAATATGACACACCGGGTGGCGAACCGATTGGTTCTGTGATCTCCAACTACGAGTTTGATGCCAGCGCACAAGACGTTGCTCTGTTGCGTAATATTTCTAAAGTATCTGCCGCGGCCCACATGCCGTTTGTCGGCTCCGTTGGCCCGAAATTCTTCCTGAAAGACTCCATGGAAGAGGTGGCTGCCATCAAAGATATCGGCAACTACTTTGACCGCGCCGAGTACATCAAGTGGAAATCCTTCCGTGACTCCGATGACTCCCGCTACATCGGCCTGACCATGCCGCGCGTGCTTGGCCGTCTGCCTTATGGCCCAGACACCGTACCCGTTCGCAGCTTCAACTACGTAGAAGAAGTGAAAGGTCCGGATCACGAGAAATACCTGTGGACCAACGCCTCTTTTGCGTTTGCTGCCAACATGGTGAAAAGCTTCATCAAAAACGGCTGGTGTGTACAGATCCGTGGTCCACAGGCTGGCGGTGCCGTCACTGATCTACCGATCCACCTGTACGATCTCGGAACGGGCAACCAGGTGAAAATCCCATCAGAAGTCATGATCCCGGAAACCCGCGAGTTCGAGTTTGCCAATCTGGGCTTCATCCCGTTGTCGTACTACAAAAACCGTGACTACTCCTGCTTCTTCTCCGCCAACTCGGCGCAGAAACCGGCGCTGTATGACACCGCCGACGCAACGGCCAACAGCCGCATCAACGCGCGTCTGCCGTACATTTTCCTGCTGTCACGCATCGCACACTATCTGAAGCTGATTCAGCGCGAAAACATCGGCACCACCAAAGACCGCCGCCTGCTGGAGCTGGAGCTGAATACCTGGATCCGCACACTGGTCACCGAAATGACCGATCCAGGCGACGATCTGCAGGCTTCTCACCCACTGCGTGACGCGAAAGTGACCGTCGAAGATATCGAGGACAACCCTGGTTTCTTCCGCGTAAAACTCTACGCCGTACCGCACTTCCAGGTGGAAGGCATGGACGTGAACCTGTCATTGGTTTCTCAGATGCCAAAGGCTAAGGCATAAACGGAGAAACGATGAAAATTTATCGTCCGTTATGGAACGACGGGGCCTTTTTGGCCCCGCAACAGTTCCAGCAGCAAGCCCGCTGGGATGCCTACGTCGCAGACAACGTGGCGCACATGACGCTCGCTCATCCATGGGGCGTCATCAATGCAGCCTTTGATAGCGGATCGCTGGCGCTTTCCCGTCTGAACGCACTACGACTGGTGGTTCGCTTTCCTGACGGCACGCTAATCGACTCGGAGCGGTCAGATAACTTGCCTCCGGCCTGTGATTTGTCCGCAGTTTCTGACCGCGACAGCGTGGATGTTGTGCTGGCGTTGCCTCTGCTCTCAGCCAATGGTGGCAATCTGGATGATGGGCAGGACAGTGAGCGTCCGCGTCGCTGGCAGCAGGAGTGGGTAACGGTGCAGGAACTTGCCGGCCACGAACGCACAGAACTTGCGATAATGCGCCACGCAGTCACACTGCGTTTTGCTCACCAGGAAAACAGCGCCTGGCTGACCTGTCCGGTGGTGCGTCTTATACGTAATGCCCAGGGGCAGTGGATGCAGGATGCGAATTTTATCCCACCTATGCTCTCGCTGGCAGCAAGCCAGGCCGTACTGACCGAATTGGGAGATTTAATTCATCGCCTGCAGGCACGTCGACGTCGTCTGATGTCCATGCGCCGTGAAAGTAACGAGCGGATGGCCGATTTTGCGGTGGCTGATGTTTCCCTGTTCTGGTTACTGAACGCGTTAAACAGCGCCGAGCCGGTATTGATGGAGCTCTATCAGACACCATCCCGCCATCCGGAGTTGTTTTATCGTGAACTGGTGCGGCTGGCCGGCAGTCTGCTGACCTTCTCCCTCGAGCATAAAGCTGAAGATATTCCACTCTATCAGCATGATGCGCCGGAACAGGTTTTCCCACCGTTGTTTACGCTGCTGGATGCGCTGCTCGAAGCCAGCCTGCCGTCCCGTATGGTGGCTATCGAACTGACCCGCGAGGGCCAATTCTGGACTGGTTCACTGCACGATGCCCGCCTGCGCGAAGGGGCTGATTTCTACCTCTCCGTACGCTCGTCGATCTCCAACCATCTGTTGCAGACTCAGTTCCCGCTGTTGTGTAAAGCGGGCAGCTTTGAAGATGTGTCGGATGTGGTCAACGTGGCACTCAACGGCGTGGCAATGAAGCCGCTGTCTCACGTTCCGGCAGCTATCCCGCTGCGTCTGGAAAATCAGTACTTCGCCCTCGATCTAAAAGGTCCGGCTGCTCAGGCAATGCTGGATGCGGGCAACTGTGCTTTCTATACGCCGGGATCGCTGGGTGATATCAAACTCGAACTGTTTGCGGTGCTGCGCTCATGAGCAAAATAAATACCTCTGTCATTGATGCTGTGTTTTATCCCTGCTGGCTGATGGTCAGCCAGTTGCGCAACGGCCAGGAAGTGGAAGACGGTGAAGCCCTGTACCGCCGCGCCTGTGAATGGATTGACGGCGCCCGCGAAGCCCTCTCGCGGGCCGGTTTTAGCGAAGTCAGCTGTGACCATATGCTCTACACCCAGTGCGCATTACTGGATGAAAGCGTACTGAACCGCCAAAAACAGGACAGTGGCTATACCAAATGGTTGAAAGATCCGCTTCAGGCCCGCTATTTCAATACCCTGAACGCCGGTGAAGAGCTGTGGGAGCGTATCCGCACCGTATTGCATGAGCCTGCGCCCGATTTGGCAGTACTGACCTGTTTTTATCGGGCACTGACGCTCGGATTTGCCGGTCGCTACCGTGAACAAGGTGATGAGCGCCGAGAAGACGTCGTACGCAAGTTGAGCCTGCTGGTTCCACCTTTCGCTTCCTCACAGGAAACACCGGTGGTCTCGCGCTCCTCACGTCTGCGTTCAGGACGAAAAACCTATTGGTTATCCTGGGTTGTGGGCATCGTCATCCTGGGTGTGCTGTGGTTTACATTTTCCACCCGGCTTACGCACATGGTGTCTCAACTGACAGGGATGCAATAGCGGATGCGCGGATTAACACAGTTACTCCTTTTGCTTCTGGGCATGTGTCTGGCGCTGTGGCTGATCCTGGGTTTCTGGCCATTGGGAACGGGCAGCCGCGTAGCACTGAGTATGTTGGTTGTCATCCTCAGCGGTGCGTTCGGTTATTTCCAGTGGCGCAGGCACAACCGCAATAAAATAGCCTTTGAGCACACGGCAGATTCCATCCTGCCGCCCGAAGATTTTCAGGGGGCCGTGGTGCTGGTTTGCGGCGACAGCAAAGCCTTGTTCTCAGCTTCTGCTCCCTTTCGTGAAACCCATCAGGGCTGGTATCTGGCCGTTAACATGCCAGAACAATTGCCTTTGTTGGCGCAACATCTGGCGTCTGAACGCCCAGCACTGGTTGCCCAGATCTCTGTCTTACTGGCCATCGTGCCGGAACAACATCAGGATCGGGATGACTTTTCCCAGTCTTTGCGAGCCTGGCACAGGGCTATCGTCCAGTGCAAAAGATGGCTGGCAGGTATTCCTCCTGTCTGGCTAAGCATTTGGGTTTCCCCCCCTGCGGCCTCGTCGGTGCAAACGGAACGCTGGTTCACCGTCACTCCGGGACTGACAGGCATTCAGGTTCAGGAAACCGGCGCCGGCATCATGCCGCTGGTTGAATGGAGCCAGCAACCGGATACACGAAGTGGCCATGAAAGACTGAGTTCGGCATTCTGGATGGAGAGTCTTCTTACCTGGCTGGAAGAACACGTCCTGAGCATCCTGACTCAGCGTCAGGGAGATGTCCCACCGCTGACCCTTTGCGCATGGGGCAGCTGCCTGACTCCCGTTGTGGGATGCCAAAACAATCTGTGGCAGACACACATTGCCGGGATCACAACGCTGGCACCCACCATGTCCATCCAACAAGATTGCCTGCCGCTACCAGACGTGCTGCTGCCTTATCTGCCCCGCCGCCGTGGTGTCTCTCGCTTGATGCAAACCTGGCTGATGGCTGGTGCAATGTGCGGCGTATTTTTGCTGTTTGCTCTGCTGGCCTCTTTCATTAACAACCAGCGGCTGGTTCAGAGCGTCAGCGATCACCTGTCGCTGTATAACCACCTTACCGGCACGCCTCCAGAGCCTAAAACCCATGCCCAACAACAGCTTCGCGCAGATGCACACCTGATGGATGACTGGCAGCGCAGCGGTGCGCCAATGCGCCTGTCATTGGGTTTATATCAGGGGCTACGACTGATTCCACCGCTGGAATCCGCCATCAACAGCTGGTCACCACCACCTCCTCCGCCTCCAATTATTAAGAAAATTGTTCAGGGGCCGAAAACCATCCGTCTGGACAGCCTGTCGTTGTTTGACACAGGAAAATCCATGCTTAAAACCGGCTCCACCAAGGTGCTGATCAATGCGCTGGTGGGCATCAAGGGCAAACCCGGATGGCTGATTGTGGTCGCCGGTCATACCGATATTACGGGTGATGCCAGGTCCAACCAGATCTTGTCGCTTAAAAGGGCGGAATCAGTTCGTAACTGGATGCGCGATACCGGTGACATTCCGGAAAGTTGCTTTGCCGTACAAGGCTATGGCCAGAGCCGCCCATTGAAATCCAACGACACGGAGGAGGGCCGTGCTGCCAATCGTCGTGTCGAAATCAGTCTGGTACCGCAGGCCGATGCCTGTCGCCTGCCAGGCGTAAAAACGGCGTCACAGGATGAAAGTGACGTATCAACTCAAGAAATGGAGAAGTAAACCATGGCAATTCCAGTTTATCTGTGGCTGAAAGACGACGGCGGTGCGGACATTAAAGGTTCCGTTGACGTTAAAGACCGCGAAGGCAGCATCGAAGTGGTTGCACAGGAGCATAACCTGTACATCCCTACCGACAACAACACCGGCAAACTGACGGGTACCCGTATTCATACCCCGTTCCTGTTTACCAAAGAAATCGACTCCTCCAGCCCGTATCTTTACAAGGCAGTGACCACCGGCCAGACCCTGAAATCTGCCGAGTTCAAATGGTATCGCATCAACGACGCAGGCCAGGAAGTGGAGTATTTCAACACCAAGCTTGAGAACGTCAAACTGGTCAAAGTTGCGCCAGAGATGTACGACATTAAAGATGCGTCGAAAGAGAAGCACAATCATCTTGAGCGCATTGAACTGCGTTACGAAAAAATCACCTGGACCTACAAAGACGGCAACATCATTCATTCCGATTCCTGGAACGAACGTACCACCGCGTAATAACTCACTGCAGACGGTTCGCCGTCTGCAGCTTTTGTTGTTTGCGAAACCGCTTACTCAGGCCGTTTCGCCAACAGCAAAACACTTCGGACATCGACCTAATGGGCCTGGGTTCCTGTAAAGGAGAGGCTACGGGCGGTAGCGTACCCAAAAAAGGAATGCAGCATGGAAAATCAGTCAGCCACCCTACTTCGTCGTCTCAACCCATTCTGCGCGCAGGCGCTGGAAGCCGCCGCTACCCTTTGCCAAACCCGCGCCCACAGCGAAATCACCATCGAACACTGGTTGCTGAAACTGCTTGAGCTTGGCGAAGGCGACATCACCGTGCTGGCGCGCCGCTACGAGTGGGACATGGACAGCCTGTGGCAAAGCCTGTTATCCCATATCGACACCCTGCCGCGTTCGGTGCATACCCGCCCGGTGTTATCTGACGCCCTCAATGCCCTGATGCAGTCCGCCTGGCTGGCCGCCTCGTTGCAGGACAGCGCCGACCGCGTGCGCAGCATTCATTTACTGGAAGCACTGACCGCGCAGCCGCAGCTGTTGCGTTGCGAAGGCGCATGGCCGCTGTTCAGCCTGAGCACAACGCAAATATCCCGCCTCAAGCCGCTGTTGGACGCCCAGTCAGACGAGCGCCCGGAGCTGCAACAGCAGGCCAGCCTGAATAGGCCGATCTCTTCGCTCAATGAACCTTCTGTAAAACCTAAAGCCGACAATCTGTCCGGTCAGGCATTAAGTGAAGCCTTACAGGCCGCGCTGGATAAATTCACGTTGGATATCACCGCGAAAGCCAAAGCAGGGCAAATTGATCCGATCTTCGGGCGCGATACCGAGATCCGTCAGATGATCGATATCCTGTCGCGTCGCCGTAAAAACAACCCGATTTTGGTGGGTGAGCCGGGCGTAGGTAAAACCGCGCTGGTCGAAGGTCTGGCGCTGCGCATTGCCGAGGGCAATGTGCCGGACAGCCTGAAAACCGTTAGCCTGCGCACCCTGGATCTTGGCCTGTTGCAGGCTGGTGCCGGTGTCAAAGGCGAGTTTGAACAACGCCTGAAAAACGTCATCGACGCCGTGCAGCAGTCGTCAACGCCGGTGCTGCTGTTTATCGACGAAGCGCACACCATTATCGGTGCGGGCAATCAGGCCGGTGGCGCCGACGCTGCCAACCTGCTAAAACCAGCCCTGGCCCGTGGCGAACTGCGCACCATCGCCGCCACCACCTGGTCAGAGTACAAACAATATTTTGAACGCGATGCTGCCCTTGAGCGTCGCTTCCAGATGGTCAAAGTAGATGAACCCGACGATGCCAAAGCCAGCCTGATGCTGCGTGGCCTCAAAGGCCGCTACGCCCAGCACCACGGCGTGCATATTCTTGACGCCGCCATCACCGCCGCCGTCACCCTTTCCCGCCGCTTCCTGACCGGCCGTCAGTTACCGGACAAAGCCGTCGACCTGCTCGACACCGCCGGTGCTCGCGTGCGCATGAGCATCGACACCCTGCCGGAAGCGCTGATGGAGATTAACGCTGAACTCGCCGCGCTGGCGATGGAGCAGCAGGCCATTGAACAAGATCTTCTGCTGCTGCCCAATATCGGTTCAACGCGCCTCAGTGATATTGAAAAACGCCGCGAAGAACTGGCCGTCGAACAGCAAAAACTCGAACAGCAGTATGAACAAGAAAAACGCCTGACTCAGCTGATTATTGAAGCCCGCAAAGAGATCGCCGACGTCACCCGACTGGCCCAGTTGCAGGAAGAGTTAAGCCAGATTCAGGGCAACGCGCCGCTGCTGTCACTGGATGTCGATGCGCGCACCGTCGCCACCGTCATTGCCGACTGGACCGGCGTGCCGCTCAGCAGCCTGCTCAAGGATGAGCAGACCGACCTGTTGCAGCTGGAAAACCACCTCGCGACCCGCGTCGTCGGGCAGGATGCCGCACTGATTGATATGGCGCAGCGCCTGCGCGCCGCCAAAACCGGCCTGACGGCTGAGAACGGTCCGCTGGGCGTGTTCCTGCTGGTCGGCCCGAGCGGTGTCGGCAAAACCGAGACGGCGCTGTCGCTGGCCGATACTCTGTTCGGTGGTGAGAAATCCCTTATCACCATCAACATGTCCGAGTATCAGGAAGCGCATACCGTTTCCCAGCTCAAAGGCTCGCCTCCGGGCTATGTCGGTTATGGTCAGGGCGGCATTCTGACTGAAGCCGTACGCAAGCGCCCATACAGTGTGGTACTGCTCGATGAAGTCGAAAAAGCCCACCGTGACGTGATTAACCTGTTTTATCAGGTATTTGACCGCGGCATCATGCGCGACGGCGAAGGCCGCGAAATCGATTTTCGCAACACCGTGATCCTGATGACCGCCAACCTCGGTAGCGATCACCTGATGCAACTGCTGGACGAACAGCCGGAAGCGACTCACGGCGATTTGCAAGAACTGCTGCGTCCGATCCTACGCGATCATTTCCAGCCCGCCCTGCTGGCCCGCTTCCAGACGCTGATCTACCGTCCGCTGGATGCAACAGCCCTGCGCACTATCGTCGAAATGAAACTGGCGCAGGTCGCCAAACGCCTGAACAAACATTACGGCCTGCAATGCACCATCGAAGAGAGCCTCTATGACACACTGGTTGCCGCCTGCCTGCTGCCGGACACCGGCGCGCGCAACATCGACAGCCTGCTCAACCAACAGATATTGCCGGTGCTGAGCCAGCAATTGCTTCAGCGTATGTCCGAGCAACAGCGCACGACGTCGCTGATCTTAGGCTGGGATGAAGAGGATGGGATCACGCTGGGGTTTGGGGATGAAACGAAGCAGCAGTCAATGTGAGATGAAATGAAAGTCTTCATTTTTATTATTCTGACATTGGCCGGAGTGCTGTTCTTACCTGAACAGCACATCGCCAATGTTTTGACCCGCCATTATCATATCAGCGGTGATGGCGAAGAGGCTATTAATAGGCTCGCCACGTTGACGCTGCTTATAAAACTGCTAATAAGTATGGCCGTTGCTTTTGTGCTAACAAAACGTTGTGAGTATCAAAATCTCTAATTTACGAGCTTACCTTATTCCTATCAAAGAGGATGAGTTCACATATAAAAGCTGACTCCACTGTTATTTGGTTATCATACGTTTCTGAACATAAGGATAGTATATGTCTGACCCAGAGGGGCAGTTAAGGAGAATGACGTCGGGGGAGATTGCATTAGCTCAAGCTCTGTACAGCGATCAGATAAACTACACAACCGTCTGGATCCATTGCGATAGCTATCTTCCTTTCGGTTTACAGTCAAAAAACGTCGCGATGACGCCAAATGGAGAAATTTATTTCCGCGATGGCTATTATTACGCTGATTTCTCGGCAGACAATGTAAGCACTGACAGTAAACATATCTTTTTGCATGAGTTGTGTCATGTCTGGCAGTATCAGCATGGCATGATGGTTAAACTTCGAGGACTGTTCAGCTGGGCGGTCGATTATCACTACAATTTGGCGAAACCACGCCTTTCCGACTACTCCATGGAACAGCAAGCCTCAATCGTCTCAGACTATTACATATTAAGAGATTATGGATATAGTCAGTGGCAAGATCTTTGGGGTAATAATTTCATCAACAAAGACGGTGACTATAACGACACTGATCTTTTACGAATGTATGAAAAGATATTGGGATCATTTCCATCACCGGAGGCATTATGAGGAAACTAGCTTTTACTCTTTGTTTTCTGCTAACAGGTTGCCTGGGGGATCGTATCCCATGGGATATTGCTAAAGTGAAGCAGTCTGATGGAAATATTTGCGTGTATGCACCAGATATAGATGGGAATTTTATTTTTGAGCGCATCAAGATACAACGGTCTGGTGAGACAAAAGAATTCGTCTCCAACATTACTGGTCATGAATACGCAAAAAATAATTGCTTACCTATGATGGGTTATAAATTCATCAATAACAATGAATATAACGTCAGTTTCTCCGCTGTAAACAATAGCGGAAAAAGAAAAGTCTATGCAGCCAGATTTATATATCAACAAGAGAAAGTTAATTAACTTATAACATATCGATATCTTCACGATCAGAAATATGAATCTTACCCGTTATGACTGGTAGATATATTTATTCAATAGTTAATTCAAAGGACGTGTGTTACCGGAGCATAACTTGCTGACTCAGGTTAATACAATGCAGAAGGAAGCATAATGAATATTATCAATACATTAGCCGATGCAGCAAAGTCACTTTCCGGTGGCCTGAATCGTTACCGCCTCAGCGTTCAGGGCTGCGATGCTTATCTTGACGTAGAGTCCTTTTCTGGTCGGGAAGGCGTGAGCTCCGGATATCGCTATAAGATTGACTTTACCAGTGCCGATAAGGACATCAGTGCGCAGGTGATGCTAAACCGCAGCACGACACTGACCATGCAAACTGGTGGGGCACTGCTACCGGTTTTTTCCACAGCTCAGGTTCAAAAAGTTGTTCATGGTGTCGTCACTCACTTTACCCGTTTATCAGGCTCTGCGGATGAAGCACATTACCAGATAACGCTTGAACCGTTCTTTGCGCTTTTGGGTAACCAGAAACGTTCTCACCGTTTCTTCCTCAACAAATCCATTCCTGAAGTGGTTGAGCAGATACTGCGTGAACATAACTTCAAGGGCTGGGAATTTGAACTCGACTTGAAGCTGAACTACCCGAAACGCGAACAAATTAACCAGGTAGACGAAAGTGACAGGCGGTTTATTGAGCGTCTGCTGGCAGAGGTGGGGATTTTCTACACATTCACACTTCAGGAAGATACACAAACGGAGGTCATGCGGTTAGGGGATAAACAAAGCTGTTATCAGTTTGGTAAAACGCTGCCGTTAGGTAATCCGGCCGGGATGAATGATAACGCATTGGAAGCTGTCTGGGGGCTATCGCTGCATCATCAGGTTGTTGAGGCTTCTGTACAAGCTAAAGATTATAACTATCGTGAATCTCAAAACTCTTTAGTCTCTGCTCGCGCAGACATGACTCGTGGTGAAGGGGATGGCATTACTTATGGGGATGTATACCAGTATCAGCCCCGCCATTTAGTGCGCGGTGATGCACTAACACCGGCACCGGAAAGTGGAAACTTCTGGGCACGGCTTGAGCATGAACGTTTTTTAGCCACACAGACCCAACTGCAAGGAAGCAGTACTGATCCTTCGCTGGCATTACTACAAGTACTCACTGTTCTGGAAAGTAGTTTGCCTCCGACCCTTCCGGCAGTATGGCAAGCCCCCGTAGTGATCATCAGTTTGCGTTTTGCAGCAAGCCGGGCAAGTGCACTGCGGGTAAACTTTACCGCCGTGCCCTACAGCGAAACCCTGTGCTGGCGCCCGACATTACTCCCGCGCCCCAAAGTCAGCGGCACGATGATGGCGCGCGTAACCAGCGCCAGGGCCAACGACATCTATGCCTGGCAGGACACCACCGGTTTGTACCGGGTAAAATTTGATGCCGACCAGGACGACAAAGCGCAGGGCCAGGAAAGCATGCCTGTGCGCCTCGCCAAACCTTACGGCGGCGACGTGTACGGCATCCACTTCCCGCTGATCCAGGGCACGGAAGTGGCAATCGCCTTCCACGACGGCGACCCGGACCGCCCCTATATCGCTCACGCCCTGCACGACTCGCGCCATAAAGACCACGTCACAGAAGCCAATAACACCCGTAACGTGATCCGCACCCCGGCCCTTAACAAACTGAGGATGGAAGACAAGCGCGGCGAAGAGCACATCAAACTCAGCACCGAGTACGGCGGCAAAACGCAGCTGAACCTGGGGCACAATGTGGATGAAAATCGGGCTTTGCGCGGTGAAGGTTTTGAGCTACGGACGGATGACTGGGGATCTATTCGTGGTGGCAAAGGCTTGTTTATTAGTGCAGATTCACAACCACTTGCAAAGGGCAACGTGCTTGATATGAGCGCTGCTGTCGCGCAACTGGAAAATGCCTTGCAATTAGTCACAGCCATCGCTCAGAGCGCAAAGGTATCGGGGTCTATGGATGCCGATGTAGCCTCTCAGCAGCAGCTTAAAGGAATATTAAACAAACTTAGCCAGGCTGGATTACTCATCTCTGCACCTGCTGGGATCGCGGCAGTTACCCCTAAAAATATTCAATTATCTGCTGGTCACTCCCTTACTGCCACTGCTGGCGAAAATGTTGACCTGAGTATTTTCAAGAGATTCACAATCGCAGCAGGAGAGGCTATTAGTCTTTTTGCTCAAAAAATGGGAATGAAAATTTTCGCCGCAAAAGGCATGATCGATATCCAAGCTCAAACTGATGCACTTCGGTTGCAATCAGACAAAGCGATGAATATCAGCAGCGTCAATGGTGAAATCATTCTAAATGCCAGCCAGGGAATTACGCTTACCAGTAAGGGGGGGGCTTATATTAAATTGAAAGATGGGTCTATTGAAATTGGAGCACCAGGTAAACTCAACCTTAAAAGCAGCAATATCAGTTGGGGAGGTTCTGGTTCCTTAGAGGAAGCTCTACAGCCGATGACCGTTACAGACCCAGAATACAAATTCCCAATGTCAGAGCGTTTTCAAGTGTTGGACAAACATAGTAATCAGCCTAAAGCCCACATTGCATATCGTATGGAAACATCTGAGGGTACAGTTATACGCGGTGTAACGGATGAAAATGGCTATACTCAAAGCCATCATGGTGTTGACCCACAATCTGTTAAACTATTTTTTGAGTAAACAGGGAAGATAATATAATGAGTGGACAAGAAAAACCTATTGCTGAAGGAAGCCTAAATAAAAAGGAAGGTAGTGCAGTTGTCGCACAACACGAATCGGTAGATATATATTTTCATCATGAAGAGGAAGAGCTTATTTTCCTTGCATCGTCTGCTGCCAGTCAACTGGACAGCCATGCACGTGAATTAATGGTGTGTGTCGATGAACATCATCAGGCATCGGAGGATTATTCTCTTGCGATTGAAAAGTATGGAGTTATTTATACTCAACCAGTAAAAAATGCCGAACTGCCCCCTTTAGAAGAAAAAGTATCCGCAGCAGAAAAAATATTGGCAGAGAAGAAAAAATCTCTTCTGGAAAAATTAGGTAAATTTGATGACAGTGGCGCAGGATATGAGAAAGTCGTCGAACTTATCCCTATTGCGACGAAAAAAAATCAGTCTGGTAGGAACAGTAGAGGCAGTAAATATATCTATGTTAAAAAATCATTTAAAGACAAATTGGGGACGGGTGTAAAACATACTGTTTCACTTAAAACAAAAGACAAAGCGTCAAGTCCGGAAAGCATTTTCAAACGTGACAAAAAAGGGAATATAAAAAACATAGATACAAAGAAAATGAAGGAGCAGTTGTTTAAACAAGCAAAAAAAGAGTTAAAACCGGACACTGCTATCAAATTTTTAAAAGAAGAAGATATTATTAAAATAGACGCTGTCTTGACAAGTTGGGCTGATAGCTGGAATTTAGGTGAGAATGTTGATATTTCAGCTGGCGCACAATTTATGCGTTTTACATCAAATCTGGGAGCATCAGGGGATTGGGATCCTATAGATGGTAAATTAAAAGTTAAGGCCGAATTTAGTGCTGCACTTTCAGTGGCCTCAGGCACTGCAGAAGCGAAATATTTTATGCCAGACCGTATTGGCTGGCCGCTGAAATTTACACCTACGGGCCGTGCGAGTCCTGTTGATATGGGGATGCTACGAGTCTACATTCAAACTTCACTTATAGGTTTTGCAGGGGCATCTGCACAAGCTGAAGCGCAGTTTCAGGTTACAACCATTAATAGTAAACAAATAATCATGGGCAAACCCAACGAACGCCTCCCTCGGTTTAGCGAGCGTCGGGTTAGGGGTGCTGAATTTCACAAGAAAATGGACGAAAATGATGAAGGGATCAGCGCCAGCGGTGAGATTTTTGGTGGGGCCAGAGCCGAGTTTACCTTAAGCGGCGGCGTCCAGTGGTTACAGCCTCCCACGCTGACATCCCATCAGGGTAAAACGGGGGAGAAAGCAGAAGCCGCTGCTGAATATGTCGATTTCTGTAGTATTTCAGAAAGTGTTGTCGGTATGGCCGGACTTGGCATTGGCGGTACTTTCCAATGTGATTTTGTTAATGGCAAGTTTTGCTTCAAAATTGCAGCCAGCCTTTGTGTTGGCGTGGGGGCCAAAGGCAGTTTCAAAGCCTCTGTCTCCTATGAAAAATTAAAAGAGTTTGGTGAGTGGCTAGTGTACCAACTCTATGGGAACGACTATGCGTTCTTTGAATTGATAACAAAAAGGGCGTTTGAAACCTTCAGTAAAATTTGCGTGATGTTGTTATCTGACATTCAAGATAATATTGTTAAAGAATTAAAATCCCTTACCGGAAATATCGAAAAACTTGATGCGCAGTTCGGGGATTTTATTGACTCAATTGATAATGGGCTTAAGGCATCTCAGAAAAGAAATATTCTAGCTGATAATATAAATAAAAAACCACAAGAATTACTGGCTTATACACCAGAATCAAAAGGTATATTACTTTACTTACTCACTCGGCATGCTATAGCTGACCATATAGATCTTGACAACCGAGGAGATGGCGTTATTCCTGATATTTATTATAATAGAAAAAAAGCCGTCATTACGATTCTAACCAGTATTCAAACTCAGCGTGAGTGGTTCCAAGTATTTAGTCATCGAACGGCCGATGGCAGCGATTTAGCTAATGGAAACTCAGCATTAAAATATATCGTCGCTCAAAAACAAATCGATGAAACAAAAGAGTTCCTACAAGAAGGATTAAACAAAGATAAGGAGATGGAAGAAATATATCGGCGCCTGAAAGAAACCCCTGCATGGGGTTATGCATTAGCAATGAATAATACACAAACATACCGACTACATACTGAAAACAACCCTTTCTATCCTCAAATGGGTCAATTCGGACCAAGGAATGACGTTGAACAAATGGTTTAAACATAGAGAAACCTTATGAATAAAAAATTACTACTCTTGCCTCTCAGTATTTTCCTGCTTGCTGCTTGCGATGATAATTCACCACCTGCCTCCCCAAAAAACAACGACGCAGAACTGGAAAAGTATATTCAACAAATCAAGTCTAATCTGATATTTGTTCAAGGCGGTGAGTTTCAAATGGGAGACTTTGGTGAAAAATATGCAAAAGAACACCTTCCCTATGATGAAAACAGTGACAGCAAACCTTTACATAAGGTTGAGCTCACCAGTTATTCGATAGAAAAGTTTAAAGTCAGCAATGCTGAATATAAAGAATATCTCACATTAAACAATATGAAAGGGAGGGCAATAAATACGGGGCCAAGAGAAAAAAAACGTTGGGAGGAAAAAAATAGCATTCCAGATACCCCGAGCCATGTGGATTGGAACGAAGCGGATAAGTACTGCCACTGGCTAGCAGAGGTTACTAAACTGCCGTTCTCATTACCGACAGAAGCGCAATGGGAATATGCCGCACGTAGTCGCGGGGAATTTGTGATTGCCCCAACAAATGATGGGACCATACGTGCAGATGAAGGAGATAAAAGTAATGTTGCCTCTGAAAATGACACTGAAGCCTATTCAAAAAAAATGGGGACATCATTAGGGATATACTCTCCCCTGCCGGGTAATTTTTACCCACCTAACCCACTGGGCATCTACGATATGTCCGGTAACGGCTATGAATGGGTGAAAGACTGGTATGACCCAGATTATTATCAAAAATCACCGCTAAAAGATCCACAGGGACCTGAGAAACCTATATTTAAAGATCCTGATGGACATTTCACTAAAGTATTAAGAGCACAAGACTACTCGGGCCCAGGACGCGGTTTAACCGTAGTTAGATTTAATGCTGACCCAGAAAGCAGAGACTACTTACCTACAGATAAAACCGTTAGGTGCGTCGTTAACAGTCCTCAACCGGTGAAGTAATCATCTCAAATCGACTTCCCCATACGTAGAATAAATTAAACTTATGCTATTACGCTACCTATTATTGCTCATCGTCACCTTTAATCTGACAGCATGTGGATATAACGACATCCAACTCTATGACGAAAAAATTAACGCTAGTTGGGCTGAAGTACAAAATCAATATCTTCGCCGCTCAGACCTTATTCCTAATCTTGTCGCGACAGTAAAAGGGTATTCTATTTATGAAAAGGAGACCTTGGAGTCTGTAACCCAAGCCCGCGCAGATGCGATTAAATCGACACAGGAGCTAGGAAATGCCCCTTCGGACCCGCAACTTTTGCATCAGTGGCAGCAATCTCAGCAGAATCTAAGCCATGCTATTAAACAGTTTATTGTGGTGAGTGAACGCTATCCCGATTTAAAGGCAAGTACATTATATCAAAATATGATGACCCAATTAGAAGGCACTGAAAATCGTATAGCCGTCGCCCGTGGACGCTATATAAAGGTACTGCAGCAATATAACGTGACGATTCGCCAGTTCCCAGCCGTTGTCACTGCCCGAGTAATGGGCTACCAGTTAAAGGTGAGTCAACTTCCTGCTAATGATGAAAAAACAATACAAACTCCAGTTGTTGATTTTAGCATGGCACCTGCCCACTGATATCAGGGTCACTTTATGTTATTACGCTTTTTAATGCTGTTATTTCTGTTTACATGGCCTTGTCATTCGCAAGAAATACCTACGCCATCTCTGCAACATCAAGTTACTGATACCGCAGGGATTCTGAGTGCAGAAGAACAACAAATGTTAACTCAGCAGCTGGAAATGCTATACCAGAAAAGCTCAGTACAGATGGCACTGCTTATAGTTCCTACAACAGGTAATGACACTATTGAGCAATTTGCTACGAGAGTCTTCGACCAGTGGAAATTGGGGAGTGCAAGTCGTGATGATGGAATATTGCTACTCCTCGCCTGGAATGATCATACTGTCAGGTTGGAAGTAGGGTATGGGCTGGAGGGAACGATAACCGATTTACAAGCAAAAAATATTATTCATTCCACAATGCTCCCCTCTTTCAAACTAGGGAAAGTTTATGCCGGTGTTTCAGCGGGTATAAAAAATATCTCTGATTTATTAGTTAAAGATCCGGGAAGCGTTGTACCTTTGCAACCGATGATGAGATTCCCTCACATCCTTCCTGCTTTCTTCCTATGGGGAGTGGGATTATTTATCCTTCCATTTTTTGTATTTAGAAAAAGCTCATTTTGGGGACGAATTATTAAGAGTGGAGCAGCCTGTTCTGCTCTATTTGGTTTGGGTAGTCTGTTCGGTGCATACCTTTTTGATTATGTGCTGATGTTTATTATATCCGAAGTGCTACTGTTATTTGCCTCGGCTAGATTAATAGACAGATCAAACATCAATAAATCCCAAAAAAAAGGGACGAAAAACCGTAAGGTGAATCAGTCACCTGGTATTTCCACATACTCGTCTTCTGAGAGCAGCAATAGTATCTCAAGTAATAACTTCAGCGGGGACGGCGGAAACAGTGGCGGTGGCGGCGCGTCTGACCGTTGGTAAGTTATGTTTTTATTTATCTATTGTTATTAACGGATTCCACCGAAAAAAAATACAGCTTCAAGCAACTAATAATATATTAAATCATCGATTTCTTACGTCATCAGGAGAGGATAATGCAAGGGATAATAAGAATTGGAGATAAAACAACCCATGGCGGAACCGTTCTTGAGGGTAGCAGTGGGATAAAATTTATGGGTATTAATGTTGCCTGTATTATGGACAAAGTTTCCTGTCCGCTACATGGGACAACATTCATATCTGAGGGGGATGAAGGTTCTCAATACAATGGGCGGGCTATTGCGCTACATGGCCATCGTTGTGCTTGCGGTTGTACACTCATTACTTCATTACCAAATGCCGGGAAAAATTGACTTATGCCGGTTGAATTAAGGAAGATCCCTAAGCCGGAAGTTTTGCCGGTACCTTTGGTAAAAATACGCTGGGCTGTTTGTATTATTTTATGCATCTTTATGGGCTTTGTTCTTACACTCTATTTCTGGCCTAAGGACACGAGCACACATACATTCTGGTTCTGGATGTGCGCATTAGTTATTCCATCCGCCATCGGTGCTATCAGTTATGCGCTCAGATTACGGCATTACGAGCAGCAATGGGAACGAGTTTCCTATTGGAATCATCTGCATCAGGAAAAACGGCAAGAAATGGTGGAACAAGGACAACTGGCTTTGGGTTTGCTGGGAATGGCCTATGTAACTCCTGCTGCAAATAATAAACTGGCTTCGGCTTTATTGCAGGGCGTTGCTCCGCTACGGGCAATTTACCCCCCTGGCAGTACATCCATTTTAATGATGGCGACACTTCCTCTCAAGGCTATAACCGATAGTGAAGCCGAATATTCTCTGCGGCTGGAAACTCATCTTCAATCGGTACTCCAGGGGCTTAAGCCTGAGCTGGAACAATATGCAACGAATGAATCACTTATTGTGAGAATTCGTCATGATCAAACCCTGCAAGATAGGCAGTTCTCAAGTATATGCCAGCGCATATTTCCTGAATACTTCACAGCATCACAGATTATTTTCGGACAGCAAGATAATGGCCTGATGTGGCTGGATAACTGGTTGGATGACCAAAATTCGGCCCTGGTACTCTCTCTGGAGGTGAATTTGTTTCGAGAGGGTCGCGATCATCAGGCAGAGTCCGTTTCTGCACTATTACTGGCTTCACCTGCTTGGTTGACTCATCACAGTTTCATACCAATTGCACGAATACATCGCCCAGTTGCTATAACAGCCACTCAAGAAGCTTTGGAGGATGTCATTCGCTGGGGGATGCTTTCTGCTGAGGAATACTATTTTGTCTGGCGTAGCCAACTACCATCTCAACCACAAACTGAGATGCTTCAGGCAATGGATGCTTTGAAGTACCACATCCATAAAGATCGCGAATGTCAGATAGATGGTTCCCTGGGTAAACCTGCTGCTGCCGTCGGGCACATTACCCTGATTTGTGCCTGTGAACATGCTGCCTCCACGCAACAACCTCAGTGGATTATGTTGCAGGATAAAACCCCTCAATGGGCAATTGTGCGCCCAGCGTAGTTCCGCGTTAAGGAAATCTGAAGTGATTAAGAAGAAACGTCTCAGTACATGGATAATCCTGATTGTGCTGCTAATTATTGGTAGCAGCCTTATCTGGTTTGATAACCCTTTCATTCATTTAGCGACCAAAGAAAAAAGACTGGTTGCCTCAGTTATATTACTCGGCTTTTGTCTTGGGATATTGCTTTTTGATGATTTCTTGACACGGGCATGGAAGGCGATTGTTTCTTCAGAATTTGCCCAGTTACTAAAAGTAAGTTTCACCGGCCAAAAAAATAAAACACAATCCAATATAGTGAGTGAAAACAGTAATGTTCTACGGGTCAAAAGTCTACAATACGCCCTGCGTCAAACCTACGGCCGCTGCTGGCCCCGCAAAGTCCGCATTCTGCTATTAACTGGCAGCGCCGCGGATGTGGAACAACTCGCACCCGGCCTCACTGCCCAATACTGGCAGGAAGACGCGGGAGCCGTTCTGCTTTGGGGCGGCGATCTTGGTGCTCAGGCAGACAGCGCGTGGTTAGGTGCTTTGCGTAAGCTACGCCGCCGCCCGCTGGATGGTGTCGTATGGGTGACGTCGGCGTTAGCTCAGCGCTCAACGTTGGGCCTGAAAGAGGGCCCTTCTCCCCTTTCCGTCGATATGATGGACAGCGTAGCGCAGGCATTTGCTGAGCGCTTTGAGCTGATTGGATGGCGGCTGCCGCTGTATGTCTGGTCACTGCACGACTCCGGTGGGACTCAGGCCGACCGTATTACTCAATCTGTCGGCTGCCTGCTGCCTGCTGGCTGTAAACCTGATGAGCTGAGTTCACAACTTGCCGGGCTGGTGCCTGACCTGATTGAACAGGGTACGCAGCAGGTAAGCCACAGCACACATCATCAGTTCCTGTTGCAACTGGCCGATCAGTTAGCCCGTCGCCCTGATTCGGTTGCAGAACCGCTTGCCACATTGCTTAACCCGTACCGCCCGACCCCGCTGGCTGGAGTGATATTCAGCCCTGCATCGGTAGATGCAAAACGCACTGTAAAACACCATTGGGGCAAAGATAACCGCTGGGACGCGTTGCTCCATTCGCTGCCGTCATTACCTGCCAGCCTTGCTGCGAAGAAGCTGGGTTTTGCCTGGCGTAAAGTGCTGGCAGCGGCAGTGGCCGTCGTCATGGTGCTGTGGGGTGCTGGGATGGTGATGTCATTCCTGGTGAACCGCGACCTCCTCAACACCAGTGAATCTCAGGTCAAGCTGGCCGCAAACGTGCAACAGCCCCTACCGGCACGTCTTCAGGCACAGCTCGATTTACAACACATTTTGGACAGACTTCAGTACCGCCAGCAACAGGGAGCGCCCTGGTACAGCCGGTTTGGACTGAGCCAGAACGATGCATTGCTGACCGCACTCTGGCCGCATTATCGTGCCAGCGCCACCCCTCTGCTGCGCGATGCAACCGCCCTTCATCTTGAAGAGCAACTTAATGCTATGGCGCAGCTTCCACCCGACTCTCCGCTTCGCGACAAGCTGGTAAAACCCGCTTATGACCAGTTAAAACTCTATCTGATGCTGGCACGCCCGGAAAAGATGGATGCCCCGTGGTTCAGCAAAACCTTGTTGAGCGACTGGCCGCAGCGCACTGGCGTACCGGATGGGATCTGGCAAGGCAGCGGCCCTGCCCTGCTGGAATTTTATGCCCGTAACCTTGCCCTCCACCCGGGCTGGCGGCTGACCCAGGATGAAAACCTGGTCAGTCAGGTGCGTACCATTCTGATAAGCCAGATGGGTGCGCGTAACAGTGAATCTTCGCTCTACCAAAAAATGCTGCGGCAGGTGGCGCATCAGTATGCGGATATGCGCCTGTCTGACATGACCGGCGATACCGATCCAGAACGTATTTTTACTACTGATGCCGTTGTACCTGGCATGTTCACCCGTAAAGCCTGGGAGGAAGCGGTAAAACCG
>Ga0209888_1000165_pt1 | contig 43742 bp, 31 predicted proteins | sample OrgsoiDNA_201059_FD_185807 | JGI IMG/M metagenome (GOLD analysis project Ga0209888, IMG submission 185807) | Permafrost soil microbial communities from the Arctic, to analyse light accelerated degradation of dissolved organic matter (DOM) -... | ecosystem: Environmental > Terrestrial > Soil >...
GCCAGGACAGCTACACCGAGAGCGGCGGCAATGGCGCGGCGCTGCACCTGGACTCCAGCAACAGCACTTCGCTCAAGAGCGACCTGGGCGCCAAGCTGGAACGCTCCTTCGCCACCTCTTACGGCAGCGTAGTGCCTTCGGCGCAACTGACCTGGCGTCATGAGTACCACGACAATGGTCTGCAATCGGTCGCCAACTTCGCTGCCGATACCTCGGGCGCCACCAGCTTCAGCAGTCCGGGCGCGAAAGCGATTGCCGACACCGGCGTGCTGGCGTTGGGCGTGACCCTGCTGCGCAGCGAAAACCTCAGCCTGGGGGCGAAGTACACCCTGGAAGCGGCGAACGGTTACACCGCCAATACCGGTGATCTGCAGGTGCGCTGGAACTTCTGATCCGCTACATTGCGCTTAGCCGAAAACGCCTGTTGTTCAGTGATGAGCAATGGGCGTTTATCTATCGGTCGGCAGCGGATGTGGACGAATTTCTACTCCCTATTTGAAGGCCCCCCCATGCGTTGGCTGATCAGCGCCTCCCGGTCCGGGTGCTCACATCCACCCACACGGCCAGCACCAGGATGCTGCCTTTGACAATCATCTGCCAGTAGCTGTCGACGTCGAGCATGGACATGCCGTTGTCCAGGCTGGTGATGACCAGCGCGCCGAGGAGGGCGCCGTACACGGTGCCCGAGCCTCCGCGCATGGAGGTGCCGCCGATGAAGCAGGCGGCGATGGCGTCGAGTTCGCCCATGTTCCCGGCCGAAGGTGAACCCGCCGCCAGGCGCGCGGTATTGACCACCCCGGCGAGGGCACACATCAGGCCCATGATGCCGAAGATCCATAGCTTGACGGCCTGCACGTTGATGCCGGACAGGCGCGTGGCTTCCATGTTGCTGCCCACTGAGTAGATGCGTCGTCCGAACACGGTCTGGCTGGTGATATAGCTGAACACACCCAGCAGCATCAGCAGAAGCAGCACCGGCACCGGGATACCGTCGTAGCTGTTCAGGGTATAGACGAAGCCGGCCAGCACCGCGCCGATCAATACCACGCGCAAGACGTCACGCACCAATGAGTGTGCCGCGAGGCCATGGAGGGCGCGATTGCGACGTTGTTTCCAGGTCAGGAAAAGTGTCAGGGCCAACAGCAGGATGCCGAGGCCGGCCCCTACCGTATGTGGCAAATAACCCTGGCCGACGTAGACCAGCGACGGCGACACCGGGGCGATGGTGGTGCCGCCGGTAATCCCCAGCAGAATGCCGCGAAACGCCAGCATACCGCCCAGGCCCACAATGAAAGACGGGATGCGCAGGTAGGCGGTCATAAAGCCGTTTGCCAGGCCAATCATCCATCCGCACACGGCGACAATGCCCAGGTTCGCCAACAGCGGTACGTGATAGATCACGTCGAGAATCGCCGCCAGGCCACCCAGCAGGCCAAGCAATGAACCCACCGACAAATCGATCTCGCCGCTGATGATCACCAGCACCATGCCGCAGGCGAGAATCCCGGTGATGGACATTTGCCGCAGCAGGTTGGAGAGGTTGCGCGGGGTCAGGAAACCGCCGTCGGTTTGCCAACTGAAGAATAGCCAGATAATCGCTACGGCGATCACCAGCGCGAGCATTTTGTAGCGGGTGAAGAGTTGTTTGACCTGATTCATCTAAGCGGTTTTCCGATCATTATTGTTATGGTCATCGGGAGGGCTGAGGGCGGCGGTGAGCAGCTGTTCCTGGGTGAGTTCGTGGTTGATGAAATCGCCGCGCAGCTGGCCTTCGCCGATCACCAGGACGCGGTCGGAAACGCCCAGCACTTCGGCCAGTTCCGAGGACACCATGATGATCGACACGCCTTCGGCCGCCAGCGCCCCCATCAGCTTGTAGATCTCATACTTGGCACCGACATCCACCCCGCGGGTGGGCTCATCGAGAATCAGCACGCGGGGTTTGGTCAGGAGCATCTTCGCCAGCACGGCTTTTTGCTGATTGCCGCCGGAGAGGCTGGTGATCGGCAGGAACGGACTCGCGGTCTTGAGGTGCAGGCGCGAGATTTCCCTGTCGATGCAGCCCAGTTCGGCTTCGGCGTCGATGCGGGTCATTTTCGAGTAGTTGCCCAGGACGGCCAGGGTGATGTTCTGGCCGACCCCCAGGTCTGGAATGATCCCCTGGCGCTTGCGGTCTTCAGGGACCATGCACAGGCCGGCGCGGATTGATTTGAGTGGCGTGCGTGTGTCGATCGGCCGGCCGTCCAGCCAGACTTCAGCTTGATAGCGGCCGGGGTAGGCGCCGAACAGCGCCGACACCAGTTCCGTGCGACCGGCGCCAACCAGCCCGGCGATGCCGAGGATTTCCCCGCGCTTGAGGACGAACGAGATATCGTCGACCCGTTTGCGCCTGGGGTTGTCGACGTCGTAGCAGGTGACGTGGCGTGCCTCGAAAATCACCTCGCCGATAGCATGGGGTTCGGTGGGGTAGAGCGTGCTCATTTCCCGTCCGACCATCTGGGTGATGATCTTCGGGATGTCCAGGTCCGCCATGGCGGTCGTGGCGATGTGCTTGCCATCGCGGATCACCGAAATGGTGTCGCACACGGCGGCCACTTCATCCAGCTTGTGGGAGATATAGACGCACGCCACGCCCTTGGCCTTGAGGTCGCGGATGATATCCAGCAGCACCTCGATTTCCGACCGGGTCAGGGCCGATGAAGGCTCATCGAGGATCAGCAGGCGCGCCTGCTTGTTCAGCGCCTTGGCGATTTCCACCAGTTGCTGATAACCACCGCCGTACTGTGAAACCGGTAGCGAGACATTCATGTCCGGCACCTTGAGCTCACGCATCAAAGCTTCGGCACGGTGGATCATCGCCGGGTAATTCATGCGCCCGCCGGGCAGCGTCAGTTCATGACCCATGAAGATGTTTTCGGCCACCGACAGGTCGGGGACCAGGGTCAGTTCCTGGTGAATGATGACGATCCCGGCGGCTTCGGTGTCGCTGATGGAGTGCGCCTTGAGCGGTTGCCCGTCCCAGAGGATTTCGCCTTCCCAGCTGCCATGGGGGTAGACCGCCGACAGGACTTTCATCAGCGTGGATTTGCCGGCGCCATTCTCGCCGCACAGACCCACGCATTCACCCGGCTTGACCTTGATATCGATACCATTCAAGGCTTTGACACCGCCAAAAGTTTTGACGATGCCGTTCATTTGCAGCAGGTAATCAGACATGGCCAGGTACTCACAGGGTACAGCTCGGTGGGTCACTGTCCGGCAATCTGCGCCTTGGTATAAAACCCGTCTTTTTCCAGCAGGTCGATATTGTCCTTGGTCAACGGGATCGGGGTGAGCAGGATGGTGTCGACTTTCTTGCTGCCATTGTCGGATTGCGAGCTGTAGGTGGGTTTCTCGTTACGCGCCAGTTGTACCGAGAGCTTGGCCGCTTGCGAGGCGATCAGTTTCAGCGGCTTGTAGACGGTCATGGTCTGGGTGCCATCGATCACCCGCTTGACCGCCGCCAGGTCTGCGTCCTGACCTGAGATCGGCACCTTCCCGGCCATTTGCTGCGCGGCCAGTGCCTGGATGGCACCCCCGGCGGTGGCGTCGTTGGAGGCGACGATGCCATCGATCTTGTTGTTGTTCCGGGTCAGGGCATTTTCAACAATGCTCAGGGCTTCTGTGGGGTTCCATTCCTTCACCCACTGTTGGCCGACAATCTTGATATCACCCTTGTCGATGGCCGGTTGCAGCACTTTCATCTGGCCTTCGCGCAGGACCTTGGCATTGTTGTCCGTGGGCGCGCCACCGAGCAGGAAATAGTTGCCCTTGGGCGCCGCTTTCAGCACGCCGTTGGCCTGCATCTCGCCGACCTTTTCGTTATCGAAGGAAATGTAGGCGTCTATATCGGCGTTGAGGATCAGTCGGTCATAGGACACCACCTTGATCCCGGCCTTCTTGGCTTCGGCGACGGCATTGGTCAGCACGGTGGCGTTGAACGGCACGATGACGATCACATCGACACCACGGGAAATGAGGTTTTCAATCTGCGAAATCTGCTTCTGCTCGTTGGCATCGGCCGACTGTACGAAGACCTTGGCGTCCATTTTTTCCGCCGCCGCGACGAAGTAATCACGGTCTCGCGACCAGCGTTCCAGACGCAGGTCATCGATGGAGAAACCGATCTTCGGGTGGGCGGCATCGGCCATGACCGGTAGCGAGAGCAGGGCCAGAGCGCTGGCGAGCAGAGTGCGTTTTAGTAGGTTCATGATGGTGCGTCCTTTTATTGTTGTTGGAAAGACACTGCCTGACGATGAATAAGCTGCCGGTGGAACTGTAGAGCGTCGCTGGGCGCCGCGAGCATGGATTTGTCGTGAGAATGTCACCGTGACGCCAGGGCTTGCCTGCCGTCAGGGATAGATGAAGCGGTTCACCACGCCTTCGAGCATCTCCTGCCGACCGCTGACGGCCTGCGGGTTCAGTTCGTGGGCAAAGGCATGTTCGGCCAGTGACCCGAGGCTGAACTCACCCGCCAGCACCGCCTGGCCGAGCGGCTGCTGCCAGCCGGCATAGCGTTGATCCTTGAATTGCTGGAGTCGATCGTTCTGCACCATGGCCGCCGCGCGCTCCAGGGCCAGGGCGAGAACGTCCATGGCCGCGACATGGCCGTGGAACAGATCGACCTCGTCCACGCTCTGGCGACGGACCTTGGAGTCGAAGTTGAACCCGCCATTGGTGAACCCTCCGGCCTTGAGGATTTCATAGGTGGCCAGGGTCATCTCCTCGACGCTGTTGGGGAACTGGTCGGTGTCCCAGCCGTTCTGTGGATCGCCGCGGTTGGCGTCGATGCTGCCGAAGATCCCCAATGAGACGGCCGTGGCGATCTCGTGATGGAAGCTGTGCCCGGCCAGGGTCGCGTGGTTGGCCTCGATATTGACCTTGATCTCGTTTTCCAGCCCGTACTGATGCAGGAAGCCGAAGACCGTGGCGCTGTCGTAATCGTATTGGTGCTTGGTCGGTTCCTGGGGCTTGGGTTCGATCAGCAGGTCACCCTTGAAACCGATCTTGTGCTTGTGCTCGACCACCATGCGCATAAAGCGGCCCAATTGCTCGCGTTCGCGTTTCAGATCGGTATTGAGCAGGGTTTCGTAGCCTTCACGACCGCCCCACAGTACGTAATTGGCCCCTTTGAGCCGTTGGGTGGCGTTCATGGCGCTGAAGACCTGGGCGGCGGCGCAGGCGAACACCTCCGGGTCGGGGTTGCTGGCGGCGCCCGCGGCAAAGCGCGGGTGGCTGAAGCAGTTGGCGGTGCCCCACAGCAGCTTGATCCCGGTTTGTTCCTGATGGCGCTCCAGGTGGTCGACCATCTGCGCGAAGTGGTTGCGGTACTCTTTCAGCGAGTGGCCTTCCGGGGCGACATCGGTGTCGTGGAAACTGTAGTAGTCGATGCCCAGTTTGGAGAAGAACTCGAAGGCTGCTTCGGCCTTGCCGATGGCCAGTTCCATCGGATCCCCGGCGTGCTGCCACGGGCGCTTGAAGGCGCCGGCACCGAACATGTCCGCCCCCGGCCAGACGAAGGTGTGCCAGTAGCAGGCCGCCATGCGCAGGTGCTCGCGCATGGGTTTGCCGAGAACCAGCTTGTTGGCGTCGTAGTGGCGGAAGGCTAGGGGCGAGTCGCTGCCGGGGCCTTCATAGCGAATCTTGTCGACAACGGGGAAGAACGGCATTGGAATGTCCTTGTTGTTCTTGGCTGTACCCCGATACTAGCAACGGCCCGGTCGCTGCAAATTATGAAAATCACCAAGGCGCAGTGCGATTTTGAGTATTGAGATTCGGCGTTTGCGCGCCTAGTCTGTGTTGACCGGTCCAGGATCAAAACAATGAAAACCGTCCCGCCCGTCCACCGCATTGCGCTGTTGTTCAACGGCAGCAAGATCTACGATCGCGGCATTATCAGCGGCATCGGCAACTACCTGAGCAGCACCCGCGCGTCCTGGGACCTGTTCCTTGAGGAGGACTTTCTCTGTCGGTTGAAAGGGATCGAACGTTGGCAGGGCGATGGGATCATTGCCGACTTCGACGACCCGCTGATCGGTGAGGCGCTGGCCGGGATCAAGTTGCCAGTGGTGGCGGTGGGCGGGTCTTATCAGGATGAGCGTGCCTATCCGAAAGGCATTCCCTATGTCGCCACCGACAATGACGCGCTGATGAAATTGGCCTACGAGCACCTGATCGAGGCCGGGTTGACCCGCTTTGCCTGCTTCAGCCTGCCTGAAGCGCAAGCCAATCGCTGGGCGCAGGAGCGGGAAAAGGCCTTTCGCCGGTTGCTCAAGCGCGATGGTTTACCTGCCGAGGTCTATCGCGGCATGGGCACCAGCGCGCCGCTCTGGGACAGCACCGTCGAACAGCAGATCGCCTGGCTGCAAAGCCTGCCCAAACCCATCGGCATCATCGCTGTCAGTGACGCCCGTGCCCGGCAGTTGCTGCAAGCCTGCCTGACCGCCGGGATTGCCGTGCCGGAGCAGGTGGCGTTGATCGGCATTGACAACGATCCGTTGACCCGCAGCCTGACGAGGGTGCCGCTGAGTTCCGTGATCCAGGGCACCGAAACCATGGGGCGGACCGCCGCGCACCTGCTCCACCAGATGCTCCACGGCATGCCGTCCACGGGCACGCAGATACTGATCCCTCCTGATGCGATCAACGTGCAGGCCTCGAGTCTGCATCAACCGTTGGGCAATCCCTACGTCATGCAGGCGCTGCTCTTCATCCGCCAATACGCCTGTCAGGGCATCAAGACCGCGCAGGTGGCGGCGTACGTGGGCGTGTCGCGCTCATCGCTGGAATCACACTTTCGCACGGTGCGGGGCTGCAGCGTGCACGACGAGATCCTGCGCTTCAAACTGACGGCGGCAGCCAACGGACTGGAACACACGGATTCGGCGATTGCCGATATCGCGCAGAATTGCGGTTTCAAATCGGCGCAATACCTGCACACGGTGTTCCGTCGTGAGTTCGGCTGTACGCCGCGGGAGTATCAGCAGGGCGCTCACGCGGCGATTCATTGAGCGAATAGATCAGTAACGATAGGTCAACTGCACCGACAATTCACTGGCACTGTTATCGTATTCGGCACTGTAGCTCGGTTGAAGGCCTGAGTTATTCGACTGTCTCACCGAGGCTGTGGAGTCCCAGATATAAGCATAAGCAACATCTATCGTTATATCGGCATTCGGTGAAAAACCCGCGCCCAGGGTCAAGGTGTTGCGATTGCCAACCGGGATTCGCACGCTGCGGTCCGCATTTTGAACGGGGGAGGGGTCGTAGGAGTAGCCGGCGCGCAGCAACCACTGCCGGTCAAGTTGATAGGATGTACCGACCGCGCCAGCCCAGGTGTCGTGCCAGTTCAGTGTCTCGCCGACACTGCCTAGACCGAAACTCTGCCCGGCCGCGGAAACACCGCTATTGATGGCCTCGAATTTCTCGAGACGGCTCCAGCGTGTCCAGACGGTGCTCAGGTATCCGGTCCAGCGATCATTGAAGTGATGGGTAATGGAGGTGTCCACTGACTCAGGCGTATCAAGCGCTATCGTGGCGTTATATTTTCCATTCAGGGGGAGAACGGCTGGGGCGTCGGTAACTTCGGTTTGTCCTTTGAGGTCATAGCTGACCTTCGAATGATAAGTCACTCCCCAGCGAGTTGCATCGTTCAAGTCAAACAGGACACCAAGGTTATAACCAATGGCCGTGTCATCTCCCTTGATGGTGACCAATGTCTCTTTGCCGTTGTTCAAGGCACCGGTGGCCAGGTTGTTCTGGAGCTTGGCATCGAAGCGGTTCAGCGTCGGGCCACCACCAATAGAGACGTAATCATTGACTCGGTAGGCGAGGGTCGGTTGCAGGGTGATCGCCTGGGTCTTGCTATAGGCGCCAAAATAGCGGCCCTGGAAGCTGCTCTCATAATTGTTGACCAGGCCGAACGGAGCGTAGAGCCCCAGGCCAACCGAGAGGCGCTCGTCAATGGGCGTTGAAAGATAGGCGAAGGGAACGGCGGACAATGGCACGGAGTTGCCCTTGCTCGTTCCTGTGGCATTGCTTTGGGAGTCGTTGATGTCATCTTTGATCGAGAGGACCGCGATTCCGCCGGTGACTTCGCTGCGAGGCAACCGGGTCAGTCCTGCGGGATTCCCGTATATCGTGCTGGCGTCCAGCGCGGATGACGACCGCCCCGCATAGGCGGTCCCGGCACTGCTGGTACTTTGCTCATTGAGCGTAATGCCGTTGGCCAGTGCAGTTGTTGAGGTGCCGATCATGGCAACGGTGTAAACCAGTTTGATCCAGGTCATGGGTGTTTGATAAATGGCCAGACAAGATGCTACGCGACGCTTCTGATTCATGATGTTCACCTCTTTATTGTTTTTGTTGATTGCATCAGGCCGATGACGCAGGCAAGGCTTTGCCGTCCCGTGCACTTCTGGGTAGAAGCCGGATTTGATCTATTGCTTGATAACCCCTGGCAGGTCAGTGTCAGGGTGGATTATTCAGGTTGGCTGGGATGGACTTGTGTTCAGTCAATCCAGTCAACTTGAAAGCTGTAACACCCCAGGAGAGGGGCAAGCGTTTTCTGGTGAGCGCCGGCGCGGAGACGAACTAGCAGTCCTCGGTTATTATCTTGCACGACGTCGACTGCAATATCAGAAAGTCCAAGGTGTTCGATCGCCTGCTGCACGGCGCTGGCAATCTCTCGTTGTTGCAGGGCTGGTTTGAATATCTTGCCTACGGCGGTCAGTGGTAGTGCCTTCAGTATTTCAATTCGTTTGGGGATGGCCGCGCGCTCGCTGATATTGAGGTTGGCGAACGCCATTAACTCTTCGGCGTCGCAGAGTTGCCCTGGCTTCAATTGGACATAGGCGACAGGTACTTCCCCTGAATAGGCATCAGGGCTGCCGATCGCCGCAGCCAATGCAACAGCGGGGTGTGCCTGCAAGACCTCCTCGATTTGCTTGGGGTCGATGTTATGCCCACCGCGAATGATCAGTTCTTTCTTGCGCCCGGTGAGCCAGAAATAGCCTTGTGCATCCTGGCGACCCAGATCGCCTGTATTCAGCCAGCGCCGACCGTCGATATCGATCCACAGTCCCTGGTTGTGACCCTCTTCCAGATAACCATCGAACAGATTGGGGCCACTGATGGTGATCAAGCCGGTCTCGTCGACGTTGGCATCGCGCTGATATTCCCCGGTGTCACTCAATAACACCGCGCGCATGTCCTGGTAAGCGAGGCGTATCCCAATCGAGCCCACGCGCCGCTCACCGTAGGGAGGATTTACGGAAGAGACGCAGGCGCCCTCTGTGAGTCCGTAGCCCTCGAGAATGTGTACCCCGGTCTGCTGCTCGAACTCTCGGAACAGCTCTATCGGCATGGGGGCGGCGCCGCACAATGCATAGCGAAGGCTGGACAGATCATAAGCGCGCGGGTTGTTTCTCAGCAGTGCCGCGTAGACAGTGGGCACGCCGGAAAAGAAGTTGATGCCGAAGTGCTCAACCATCTCCCAGAAGTTCGGGATAACCCCAGGGTCCCGATAGCCTTGTGCCGTGCCAAGGATGACATGGTCACCCTGGCTCCAGGGCATCAGTCCCGTGACCAGTTGTCCATTGACATGGAAGAGTGGCAGGCCGCAAAAGATGACCTGACCACTGCCGCGAGATTGCAGATGTGCGGCCATGGCCCAGGCGTTGAACACTTCCGAGCCATGGGTGCGTGCGGCAATCTTGGGTAGCCCGGTAGTGCCGCCGGTACAGAAGTAGGAAGAACGTTCTTCAGGGCGGATTTGCCGACCGCTCTTGAGGTAAGTCTCTGGCTGGGCCTCCATCAGTGTGCGCAGATCGTGGATCACGGTATGACCGTGAAAGTCCCGTTCCCTTTGCGCCAGGCTTCTGAGCCCGTCGCGCTCAGGCTCGCTGGCATAGGGCTCCAGGCTGACCCAGACGATATGTCTTATCCCGGGCAGATCGTTCAGTTGGCTGACCAGTTTGGTCCACAGGTTGTTCTCCAGAGTGGGTGCCAATGTCACCACCACAGACGCTTTGGCCGAGTTCAGCAAGCTGGCAATCTGCTTCGCCTCGAGTAATGGGTTGATTGCCATTACGATGCCTGCCGCCTCGGCGCCCCAGATGGTGAAATGGGTCTCCGGTAGATTGGGCAGGATAAAGGCGAGCACTTCTCCCGGCACGATGCCCAAGTCGTGGAAGGCATTCGCCGCGCGGGTGATTTGCGCGAAAAGCTGGGAGTAGTTCCATTCGAACGTGCGGGTGAAGCGGGTTGCATCAGGGAAGAAGCTGAGCGCCGGCGCTTGCGGGTTGGACTCGGCGGCGCGGCGCAAGGCTTCATAGGTGCTCGATGGCAAATCCCGCTCTGAAAGGGGCGTTTGTTCAAGGTTGCTGATGTCTGCCAGGCTCTGTACGGTCATCAGGCTTCTCCTACGACCTGATTGCGTTGTATGCCCAGATCGATCAAGCCGTCGGCGCTACGAATATGCGCCTCGACCTTGTCGCCTGGCTTGAGATACTGAGAGCGTTTCTCCTGGGCCTTGAGGAACAGTTTCCACTTGCTGGCTTCCGGTAGCAGGGCGGCGATGCGTTGCTTGCCGGGGGAGGGAATGCTCAAGGCGCAGCCAGCCGGTGTGCCGGTGGCGATCAGGTCGCCGGGAGCAAGATCTTGCACGGACGAAAGCTCGGTCAGGGTTTCCGCGGGACCGTAGACCAGGTTGGCGGTGCTGTCGTTTTGACGCACCTGGCCGTTGACTGTCAGGCGCAATTGCAAGGCCTTCAGATAGTGCATGTCCTCGGCCCCCAGCAGGCAGAGGTAGGGACCGACCGGGCCAAAGGTGCGGAAACTCTTGCCTTTGTAGAACTGCATCTGGGGAATCTGGATGTCACGAGCCGAGTAGTCGTTGACAATAACGACGCCGGCGATGAACTCATGCAGATTGTCGTCGGTGACAGAAACAGGGCCGGTGATTTCGCGTTTCATCACCAGGCCCAGTTCGATTTCGTAGTCCAGGAAGCGCACATTGCGCGGCTTGATCAGGTCGCTGTCCGCCGCCACCAGGCAACTTGTCGCCTTGGTGAACATCATGTTGAAGTTCTTGGCGTCGGGGTTCATGCCCGATTCGATCATGTGCTGACGGTAGTTGGCACCCTGACAAAGGAACTGTTGATTACGGGTCACCGGGGACAGCAACTTGACGTCGTCCTTGACCAGTTCGATGCCTTTCAGTTGAAGCAGATCGTCGAGGGTGTTCTGGCGGATGAACTCGCCGGTCGTGGCAAAGACTCCGGGAACCATCGTAATAAGGTTCTGGCGTATGACGCCCCAGTGAACATCATTTTGATATTCGAAGCGGACAATATGGACAACGGACATTGAAGGCACTCCTGCAGCATTGTTTGCCCTGCTTTCGCCAGGCTGAGTTGTTGTTTTGGACCCTGCGGGCACGCTGTCGGCGTGCAAGCAGCCTGCACCGGCCCGCCGGCGCCACGCACAGCGCACTTGTCGGGTTGTACCGGGGCGGACTTACCCGAACAGGCGGATCAGTGCCATGAGCTTGCGTAGCGTCAAGTCCGGGCTGCGTCGCAGATTGCGAATCAGCATCCGCAGATTGCTCAGCGTCAGCTTGGGCTGGGTGAAACTCTTGGGCATGCGTTGCCCCCATTGCGCCATGGCCTCGCGGCTGACCGGATGAATACTGGTGGGCTGTGTGGCAGTGAAGAGGTCGCCGTCACAGTAGTGCTCGTGTTTGTCAGCCCAGGGGTCCTGCCAGTAATCGAAAATCTGGCTACCCAGAATGTGCCGCCCGATCCCCCACGAATGCTTCCAGCCTCGCTCCCGCAGGACCCGCTGTCCCATGCCCAGTGCATCGGCATCGACCACTTCATAGGCGCTGTGGCTGTAGGTCGCCGTGAATCCCTGGGCAATGGCGAGGGTATGGTGATCGGTTGGAATCTCACCGCGGTCCAGGCGCATGAACGTGACGATGGGAGAGCCATCCGGGAGAACCTGTATATCGCTGGGGATCAGTCCGAAATGCTCTGTGTACCAGGCGCAGGTGGCTTGGTAATCGGCGACTTCGATGACGACATGGCCGAGGCGCAGTATCTCCGGCGGCGCCACTGGTGGGCGTTGAGCTTTGTTGATGCGCGGCTGCTTATCCGCCAGATTGAGCGAAAGAGCGGCCCTGTGGGGCAGGGGAACACTCGCGGACTGCCCGCAGATGGCTTCCACGATGAAGCCGGAGGGGTCGAGCAGGCGGACCTGCTTTCCGCCGCCCGGATGCTCGATCTGCTCGATAGCTGAAGCACCCTGGATCCGGGCCAGGCGCTCCAGATCGCCGAGACAGCCGACTTCCAGCCCGTAGCCCAGAAAGCGCGCTTGAGCCGCTCGATGAATACGGTAGCAGTAGGCGCTGGGGTCGGCAGCCCGGAGATAGAGCGAATCAGTATCCCGGTGACTGACGCTCAGGCCGAAGTCGCTCAGAAAGTGTGCCGCTTCATCAAGGTCCGGACGTTCGAAGATAAGATGGGTGAGGCGCTGAGCTTTGACGCTTGGGGTTGGATGCCGGGCAGGTTGCGACGTGTTCAGTCGAGGTGCTGCGGTGCTGTTATTCATTGTTGTTCTTCTCCGAACTTTTTTCGGGCAAAGCTGCGCCGCGCCCCATAAATGGCAGGGATGAAAATCACATCAGCCGTGGAGGGGCTAGTCGAGCGTGCGGAGCGCGGGCAGCTCCTCGGTCGCCAATCTTCCAGCCTCCAGTGCAGGCACTCCCAGTGCCCGGAGCACGAACTCCGCCGTATCGGTACCCGCATCACGCCAGGTTTTATGGCCTTCCAGCACCAGGAACATCGCGCCCAGTACAGTGCTGGAGATCAGCGTGATGACGGAGAGCAACTGCTCCTCTCGGAAGCTGTAACACCCACTGGCAAGCCCCTCCAGCAAGTCCTTGGTGGCCTGGCTGGCGAACATCTCGCGTAACGAGGAGTTACTCATCGCGAACCGATGAATGAAGGTCCCCCACTGCGGTTCCTCATGAGTGCGCCGGATGAAGAAGCGGATACCGTTGGCAAGACGGTGAGCAGGGTGGGCAAGGGTCTCGAAACTTTTACTGACCCGTTCGTGCATTTCAGCACTGAGATGGGCCGCAACCGCTTCGAACAATTGCTCCATGCTTTTCACATTGCTGTAGATCGTCCCGCGAGCCACACCGGCCTCGACTGCGAGATCGCTGATACTCACGTCAATGGCGCCGCGCTCGGCGAAAAGGCGAAGGGCGGCTTGATGGATGCGCCGTTGTACCGGATTCAGGGATTCCACGCTTAATCTCCAGGCTCGTCTGAGAATGTATTGAACACTCGTGTTCAATTGCGGTCAACGAGTTTTTGAGCTGGAGAACGATTCTTATCGGTTTTTTTGTGGTCTATCGGAGGTTAAGCGGAATTTTCACTTGGCTGGAGATTTTTTAGGGGCGTGTTTTACGAATAAATTGAACATGTGTGTTCAATTTTGGGGGGCTAGCCGGGCGTTGCGCTGACGGGGAGCGGCAGGCTGGCTATTTTCCTGGCTTTCGCAGGGGTAACACCCAGGGCTTTGAGGATCATTTCGGCGACCTGGACGTCGTGCTCCGCCACCATGCGTCCCTCGACAACGGCACGCATTGCCCCGGTAGTGCACGACAACACCAGGTCCAGCGCGATGCTTTCGTCTGCGAAAGCGAAAGCGCCCTCACGGCGACCTTCGCTCAGGTCGTCAAGCACCTGGGCGGCCAATCGCGAGCGCATGGCATGGCCGAAATGAATGATACGCAGAAGCGCGCTGGCCCATTGAGGGTCATCGGCGGCCCGGCCGATGAACATGCGTACACCGATGCACAGCCGCTGGGCGCCGCTGTGCACCTCTGTGCTCAGGGCCGTGATGGAATCAGAGAATTCGGTGGCCATGGCGATGCCCACGGCTTCGAGCACTTCGTCACGAGTGCGGAAGTAGTTGTAGATGGTGCCGTTGGAGACTTGTGCCTCCGCGGCGACCTCAAGCAGGGCGATCTCCCCCAGCTCCTTGCGCGCGGCAAGGCGTCGCGCGGCGTCCACCAGGCCGAGGCGGGTGCGCTCACGCTTTTTGTGCCCCCGCGTGAGCGCTTGGGGCGCAACTGATTCTGGTGCTGGGCTGGGGGAGGGCATTCTCAGGCTCGTAATCGAGGGGGCTCGCTGATGGTAACGGAAACGCTATCAACAGTGGAGTCATGGCTCGCCATCAGGTCAATGCAGGCTTGAACCAGTTGGCCGGCTTCGGCGCTGGAAGCATGGTGCATGATGAGACGGTCGGGACGTACCACCACCAGGGTGCCCTTTGCCGTCAGCGGCAGGAGGTTATGGTTCAGATCCTCGATGAATGTGCAATCGCCCGCCGGGCGCTGACCGCATGGCCCGATGTGGAGGAAGTTGCCGCCGGCTTTTTTCCAGGTGCCGACCTGATCAGGGGAGAGCAGCGACAACGGGTCAACGCCGAATCCGACCAGGGTGAGGTGGTCCCCGAGTGCATCGTCACTCAGGTGGATCTGTTGTTGGGCGTTGCGAACCCAGGCCTGGGGAAAGAGCCCTCCACGCACCAGTTTGTCGCCACGGCGATGGGGGGCGAAAAGCCCATTCTTGAAGATGTTCTTCGGTTTGATGTCCAACTCCTCGAAGTATTTCCGGGTGGCCGGCGTCAAGGCGAGCATGCGCATCAGGCCATGGGTGAAGAAGGCCGCCAGCTTGCTCCTGGGCATTACCAGGCGTCCCATGAGCTTGGCCATGTCGATCATTGCCTTTGCATGCGGCCGGCGTTCTTTGTCATAAGAGTTCAGCACCGACGCCGAGGCCTGGCCGCGCAGGACCCAGGCGAGTTTCCAGGCCAGGTTGGCCACATCGCGAAGCCCTGCGACCAAGCCCTGCCCGACGAAAGGAGGCGTGATGTGGGCGGCATCGCCGGCAAGAAAGACGCGTCCCTTGCTGAAGCGGTTGCAGCAACGCGCATGGAATCGATACACCGCCTTGCGCTCGATCTGCAGGTTTTGCGGATCGACCCATGGCGCGATCAGTCTGGCGATGTTCTCCGGATTTTCCATTTCCTCCCGCGTCTCACCCGGTTGCAGCATGAACTCCCAGCGCTCCCTTCCGCCAGGCGCGGGCATGTGCGGTGTCGGGCGTTTTGGATTGCAAAGGAATTCGATATGGTTGATTGCTGAGTGGTGCCGATCAGCGGCATCGACAATCAGCCAGTCCTCGGCATAGGTCTCTCCTTCGAAGTCCTGGCCAATCAAGGTTCTGACCCTGGAGCTTGCACCATCCGCACCCACCAGATACCGGGCGCGAATGGAGTGGGCACGACCTTCCTGGTCCCGTACGGAGGCGAGGACATAGCCCGGCTCCTCGATCAGGCGTTCGAGTTCGAAGCCACCCAGGCTGGTCACCGACTCGAACCGCGAGACTTGTTCTCGCATCGCCCGCTCAAGGTCGGGCTGATAGAACGTCACCAGTTTTGGGTGGCCGTCAATGCATCCGGTGGTATTGGCGCGACCGAAATCCCCGAGGACCGGGGAGCGCATCCGCACCTCGGGGATCACGATTTTCTCGAAAGCGTCCTCCGTCAACCCGGCGAGTTGCAGGATGCGCAACGCCTCGTTGTCCAGGGCGATGGCGCGGGGCATCAGCAGGATCTCATGGCTCCTGTCCAGAACCAGCGTCGTTATGCCGTAGCGCCCCAGCAGCGCCGCGAGCGTTGCGCCTACCGGGCCGTAACCCACTATCAGTACATCGACTGCGCTTGGCGGCAGTTCGCCTGCGTTCTTGTTATTCATACCGAGCCCTTGTTGTGGTTGTTTGTGGTCGTGAAACGTGGAGTTTCATCCTCAGGCAGCATGAGGTTATGCAAAAATGACATTTGTTTCAATATTGAATGATATGTCATTATATTGAGGTCACTCTTTTGCCAGCATGGAACGCATAACTGTCTTCATCTGAGCCTGTAGGAGTCACCCGTGGTGCGTGCGCAATGTCATACGAATCCACTCCGGATCCGCTTTGTCGGTTTTGAACTCGATGAAGCCAATGCCCGCTTGTCGTGCGATGGAGCGGCCGTGGCGCTGGCGCCCACGCCTTTCATGCTGTTGTGTGAGCTTGCGCGCCAGCCGGGATCGCTTCTGAGCAAGGACGCATTGCTCGACGCGGTCTGGGGGCATCGCTTCGTCAGCGAGTCGGTACTGAAGACCGCTATCAGCGATTTGCGCATGGCGTTGGGTGACGTCCCCCGACAGCCGCGCTTTATCGAGACGGTGTCTCGGCGCGGCTATCGCTTCATTGCCATGCCGTCCCCGACGCCCTTGGCGCCGATGTCCTCTTCAAGGGAGCCGGAGGCTGACGGGCAACCGACACCGTTCGTGGGGCGTGTCGCTTCGCTTGCGCGTTTGCAACGGGCCTGGGCCGAGGCGCAAGGCGGGCAGCGTGCGGTGCTCTGGCTCGCCGGTGAGCCGGGGATCGGCAAGACCACGTTGATCGAGCATTTTGTTGCCGGCCTCGAAGGTGTTACCTGCGCGCGCGGTCATTGTGTGGAGCACTTCGGCACCGGTGAGCCGTACCTGCCGGTGTTGGAGGCCATTTCCGGTTTGTGCCGCGTCGATCCGACGCTGCCGTCGCTGTTGCGTGCCGTGGCGCCGACCTGGCTGTTTCAACTGCCGTGGCTGAGTACCGCGCAGGAGCGCGATGCGTTACGGCACGAGCTCACCGGCGTCGGTCCGGAGCGCATGCTGCGGGAAATGGGCGAGTTGCTGGAGCGCTACACGGAGCAGCGCCCCTTGTTGCTGGTCACCGAAGACCTGCATTGGAGCGACAGGGCGACTATCCAGCTCATCGACTACATCGCCCGGCGACGCGGTCGCATTCGGTTGATGTGGCTGGCGAGCTTCCGCGTCGCCGAGGTGGTGGCACTCGAGCACCCGCTCAGCTCGCTACGCCACGAACTTCGCTTGCAGCGGCTGTGCGAGGAAGTGCTGCTCGATCCGTTTTCGGAGACCGAGATCGCCGATTATGTCGCCGCGCATTCGGTCTCACTCGCTCGGGACGAAGGGTTCGTGCGTGCTCTGCACGATCGCACCGACGGTGTTCCACTGTTCGTCTCGTCGCTTCTGCGCGAAGTGATGGACCGGTCGGACGACGACACCACCGTCGAGGCCCGGCTGGCCAACCAGGCGGTTCCCGAAAATCTGGCGGTCATCATCGACCACTATATCGCCAAGCTCGGCCGGGAAGAGCGTGACCTGCTCTCGGCGGCGGCGATATGCCGAGGTGATTTCCGGGTGGAAACGCTTTCGTTGGCCCTTGAATGTGACCTCGCTGCATTGGCCCACGCCTGCGAGGAGCTGGTTCGCGGGCGGATGTGGCTGACACGCTCACGGACCGCCGACGCAGGAGACGCGTCGGCGCTGCCTTATTCGTTCCGGCATGCGCTCTTGCGCCAGGTACTGTACGACCGTACGCCCGTTTCGCTACGTGTCCAGCTTCATCGTCAGGTCGGTGTTGCCCTTGAGCGCGAGCGCTCGTGTGGTGTGGCGGTCGCGGCGTCTGAGCTGGCGATGCACTTCGAGCGGGCCCGGCAGCCGATGATCGCGCTGCGTTATTACGCCGAAGCGGCGGAGACTGCACTGTCGCACTTCAGCCCGGCCTCGACTGTCGGTCTCACCCAGCAGGCATTGATCCTGTTGCAGCAGGTGCCTGGAGGGCCGGAACGTGATGCGCTCGAAATCACCTTGACCACGCTGCAGGGCGTGGCGGCGTTTCAAACGCTCGGTGTCGGCGACCAAGCCGCCGATGCCTTCGAGCGCGCCTATGCATTGCTCGCGGCGGTTCCCGAACATCCGATGCGTGGGCGCCTGGTGCACGGGTTCGGTTATTTGCTGAGCCTGCGTGGCGACTATGCGCACGCACTGGCGGTGGCGGAGCGCGCCGAAGCGCTGTCGTGCGGATCGAACGATCCGTTATTGATGCTGGCCGCCTGTTTCATCTATGGCGAAGTGTTCCATCTCCAAGGGCGCACGCAGGACGCCCGTAGGTGGATCGAACGCGCCCTGGCGATCGCCGAGCAGTTGGACATCCGTGCGAGCGAGATCTTCGCGGCTGATGCCCAGGTCACACTGCTTGGCATGCTGGCCATTGAATTGTTGCGTTCGGGTTCGCTCGTGCAGGGGCGATCCTGCTTGCAGCGGGCACGTCTGCGTGCGCAGGCGCTGCGTCAGCCGATGACCCGCCTGGTCATCGGTTGGCAGGAGGTGCTGTTCGAGGTGCGGATGGGCAATACGCTGCGTGTGGCCGCGTTGGCCGATGATATGCGGATGCTGGTCGATGAGCACTCGCTCGCGCTGGGTCACGCTCCCTGCCGTTGGTGGCGTGGTTGGGCCGACGCTCGCGGCGGCTCGCCGGGCGACGGCTACCGGAGCATCCGCGCGGCCTTCGAAGAGCATGCCGGGCTCGGCATGCGCTCTGGTACCAGCGAGGTGCTTGGCTATGCGGCGGAGGCGATGCTGCTGGCGGGCGATTGCGATACCGCGAAAGCCGAGCTGGAGGAAGCGCTTCGAGTGGCGGACGAACTGGGGGAGCGGGTTTATCTGCCGCAGCTGTTTCTGTTGGACGCGGCGATAGCGCGGGCTCAGGGCTGTCCCTATGCCAGCGGTGTCGCGGTGCGCCGTTCGGTACAGGAAGCGCGTGCTCAGGGAGCGCCGTGGCTGGAGTTGCTTGCGCTCGTCGAGCTGTGTGAGCAGTACGACGCCACGGACCAGGAGCGTCAGGCTCTGGTAGCGCTGGTCGAGCAACTGCCGGAAGCCGAGGGAAGCGAGCAAATGAAGCGTGCACGCTTGCTGCTTCAGGTGGCCATTTCGGCTTGACAGCGCTTGTGGCCGTCGGACGCCGGGTGGCCGCGGGGTATTGCAAGAGGCCCGTCGCGACCGGACTTTGACCCTTTGCTTACAACTCGATCCGGGGACAGGTCTAGGCTGTCGTCGAACTTTTTGATCCGGTGCTCTGCAATGGTCCTGAACCCTGAATCCAAGTACTCGAACCGCCGCACGTATGTGGTGAAACTGCGTAGCGACGCCACATCAGGGGCCCTTGCGGGGCGCCTTGAAAATCTGGTGACCGGTCACCAGTGCGAGTTCTCCTGCGCCGAAGAGCTGTCGGCAGCGATCACTGGCGACCTGGCGTCGATAGCCGATGAGCGTGCGGCAGACGCCGACGACGAGTGACGCCACCGACCCGAAAGAACGCTCGCTAGGGCGACCGAATCGCGACGCTTGGCTGACAACTTTGCGCACCGCGGTCCCTATGCTGGCGTCACCTCGAATCTACACGAGTCCAATCCGATGTCGCGACTTCACCCCTTTCTTTCGTTGACCCGCCATGTCGGGCAGACGACCTGCCAATATGCCGATTGCCTGGCCGGCAGCGCCTTGGCGGCGGCGCTTGCCGTGTCGATCACTCTGGCCTTGACGGGGTGCTCCACACCCGTCGCCAGGCCATCGCCGGACCTGCCTGCCAAATTCGCCGCGGCCCCGGCCTCCGGGATGGAGCCCGATGTTGCGTGGTGGGAGGCCTTCAACGATCCGGTTTTGACGGATCTGGTGCGCCGCGCGATGCGCGAGAACCGCGACATCAAGCTTGCTTCCGAGCGGCTGTGCGCTGCGCGGGCCGGCGAGACGATCAGCCGCTCCTGGTTGTTTCCGAGCATCAGCGGGTCCGCCTCTGCTGCCGACCACAGCAGTGGATACGATGCCGCCACGAAGGCGGCTTATCCCGACATCAAGAGTGGTGGCGCGGGCCTGGATGTTTCGTGGGAGCTTGATCTGAGCGGTCGCTTGCGGGCTGGCGCGAGCGCGGCCCAAGCGCAAGCGCTGGCCGCGGAGTACGGTGTGCGCGGTGTGCGCCTGCTGGTGATGAGCGATGTTGCCAGCCACTACTTCACCCTGGTCGGTGCCCTGCGCCAGGTCGATACCCTGAGGGCCATGTCGGCGATGCAGGATGAGACCTTGCGCCTGGTCACCGCGCGTCAGCGTGTGGGGCTGGCAACCGCCTTCGACGTAGAGCGTGCGCGGGCCGACGCTGAATCCGCACGCGCGCAGATTCCGCCACTGGAAACCCTGGCGGCTGTGTCGCGCCATCGCATTGCGGTGCTGATCGGTGACCAGGCCTTTAATGCCGCCGCCATCGTGCCCTCGCGCGGCGATAGGCGTGTACCTCAGCCGCAGCCCGGGCAGCCGGCCACATTGTTGCAGCGCCGGCCCGACGTGCTGGAGTTGATGGCACAACTGGATGCGGCCAACGCGCGCCGTCAGCAGGCGGCCGCCGAGTGGTTCCCGCGTTTATTCCTCGGTGCTTCCTACGGCAACCAGGGGCTGGAGTTGAACGGTGTGGGGCTGGGCGCTGCCCGCTATACCAATGTGGCGGCCCTGCTGACGATGCCGCTCTTCAACGCTGGGCGCACCCGTGCCATCAACGAGGTCGCCGAGAGCGGCCAGCGCGAAGCTCTGTTGCGTACCGAGGATGGCATCGCACATGCCCTCGAAGACGTGGAGAACTCACTGGTCGGCCTTTCCCATGAACGCCAGCGCTCGGCATCGCTGCAGTCAGCTGTCGCGGCCGCGGATTCCGCGCTGGGCCGTGCTCAGTCGCTCTACGACCGTGGGCAGATCGACTTGCTGCCGCTGCTGGATGCACACCGCGTGCGCCTGACGATGCGCTTGAACGCCAACGACAGCAACACCCGCCTGCTGCTCGACAGCGTACAGCTCTACAAGGCGCTGGGTGGAGGCTGGCAGGTCTTCGACAGCGCGCCCGCCACTGCAACGGCCGATGTTGTCCACCCACTTTCCTGAATCCTGTCGCCTACAACGAGAAATTGCCTTGAAGAACTCAATTGCTGGAGTCGGCGTTATCGCCGTCGCCGCGTTACTCTGCGCCTGCAGTCCGCAGCAACCCCCGGTGCAGGCGCTGCGTCCCGTACGTATCGTCGAACTGCGCTATGAAGGCGCCCATGAAGCCAACCGTTATGTCGGCACCGTGCAGTCGCGCCATGAAGTGAGCCAGGCTTTCCGGGTGGACGGCAAGGTCGTCCAACGCAAGGTCGAGGTCGGTCAATTCGTGCACGAGGGCGATGTTCTCGCGACCCTTGATGACAGCGACTACCGACTGGCCGTGGAAGCGGCGCGGCAGTCGTGGACCGCCGCCGTCGCGCAAGCCCGTCAGGCCGATTCCGACCACCAGCGCCTGGGCGCACTGAAAGTCGATGGCTCGGTCAGCGTGGCGGACGACGAGCGTGCGCGGACCAGTGCCGAGACCACCCGGGCGAACGCCGAAGGCGAGGCACGCAAGCTCGAGCTGGCGCGCAACCGACTCAACTACTCAGTGCTGCGCGCCTCGTGGAGCGGTGTGGTCACGGCCGTGCATTTCGAGGTCGGGCAGGTCGTGACGCCGGGAGCGGAGGTGGTTTCGATCGCCGACCCTGGTATGCCCGAGATCGTCGTCGATGTACCGGAGGATCAGCTGGCTGCATTCAAGCAGTCAGGCTACAAGGCCTCGCTGGCCAGCGCACCGGACAAGACCTTCGCAGTCGGCTTGCGCGAACTGTCGCCGCAAGCGGCGCCGCAGACGCGTACCTACCGCGCGCGCATGAAACTCCTGGGCGCTCAGTCATTGCCACTCGGCGCGACCGCCACCTTGCAGGTCGAGCGCAAGATGACGGGGCTCTCGGCAGCGGCCGTGCCGGCTACGGCGCTGACCCAAAACGCTGGGCAACCAGCACTCTGGGTGGTTACGCCGACGGATAAGGAGTCGGTCGGCACTGTTGAGTTGGTGGCTGTGGTCGTATTGGGCTATCGCAATGATGAGGTTCTCGTCTCCGGCCCGCCGGCCGGTGCGCTGATCGTGACCGCCGGTATACAAAAGATGGCGCCTGGCCTGAAAGTGGCACTGCCAGGTGCTGTTTCCCATGAAACGAAAGCGGTGGCGACGCGATGAGCAACTTCAACCTCACCGATTGGGCGTTGCGTCACCGCGCCATTGTCCTGTTCCTGATTCTCATTGTTGCAGTGGCCGGCCTGTTCAGCTTCACCAAGCTTGGCCAGCTCGAAGACCCGAGCTTTTCGGTACCGTCGATGACCGCCGGTGTCGTCTGGCCGGGCGCGACCGCTCAGCAGATGCAGGACGAAGTCCTGAACCGCATGGAGAAGAAGTTCGAGCAGATCGACCACTTCGAAAAGGTCGTCACCTTTGCTCGACAGGGCTACGGCGGCATGACCCTGACGGTGCGCGGCGGCACGTCGAAGGCCGACCAGCGCGAGGCCTGGTATCAGGCACGCAAGAAACTCAATGACTTGCGCCTGGAGCTGCCTGACGGTGTGACCGGCCCGGTGATCAATGACGAATATGGCGACGTGTACGGCCTGATGTACGCCGTCAAAGGCGACGGCATCGACCACGCCGATCTGTCGAATGCGGCCGAGGATATCAAGCGCCGCCTGTTGAAAGTGCCGATGGTCAAGAAGGTGGATCTGATCGGCGAGCAGGCCAAGCGCGTCTACGTGGAGTTTTCGCACGAGCGCCTGGCTGCGCTGGGCATCACGCCGCTGGCGATTGCTGAAAGTTTGCGGGCGCAGAATGCCATGCAGGCGGCGGGACAGGTCGATACCCAAGGGGATCGTGTTGTCGTGCGTGTGAGTGGCCAGTTTGCCAGCGACGACGACATTCGCAACGTGCCTGTTGCGGCTGGTGGACGGATGATCAAACTGGGCGATTTTACGACCATCAAGCGTGGTTATGAGGATCCGCCGACCTACACCGTACGCCACAACGGCCAGCCGGTGTTGATGCTGGGTATCTCGATGACCGACGACGGCAATATCGTCGAGCTCGGCAAGGCGATGGACCAGGCGGTGGAGACGATTCAGTCCGAGCTGCCGCAGGGTGTGGAGCTGGAACGCGTTGCCGACCAGCCCACTACGGTGAAGGAGGCGGTCTGGGACTTCGGGCGTTCGCTTGTTGAGGCGCTGGTCATCGTGATTGCTGTCAGCCTGGCAAGTCTGGGCTGGCGCACCGGCCTTGTGGTCGCGACCTCGGTACCGCTGGTGTTGGGCGCTGTGGCGATGTTGATGCTGGCGATGGGTTGGAACCTGGAGCGTATCTCGCTCGGCTCGCTGATTATTGCACTGGGCCTGCTGGTCGACGATGCGATCATTGCGATCGAGATGATGCTGGTGAAGATGGAGGCTGGCTGGGACCGTGTGAAGGCGGCCTCGTTCTCCTACCAGTCGACCGCCATGCCTCGCTTGACCGGTGCACTGATCACCGTCGCCGGGTTTATGCCGATCGGCCTCTCGAAATCGACCACGGGCGAGTATGCCGGTGGCATTTTCTGGATTGTCGGCGCGGCGGTGGTGTTCTCGTGGATCTGCTCGGGCATCTTCACGCCCTACCTGGCGGTCAAGATGCTGCCCAAGGACTTCGGCAAGCACCAGCATGCCGGCGACCCATATGACACACGATTGTTCCGCAAGCTGCGGGTCATGATCGACTGGGCCATCGAGCGTCGCTGGGTGGTCATCGGTGTGACACTGGGGGCGCTGGTGCTCGCGCTGGGCGGGTTGAAGCTGGTGCCGCAGCAGTTCTTCCCCAGCAGTTCGCGCCCCGAATTGGTTATCGATCTGCGCATGAAGGAGGGCTCGTCTTTCGCCGCGACGGCCGAGCAGGTCAAGCGCATGGAAACGTTGCTTGCCAAGGACGAGGACGTGAGTTTCTACACGGCCTACACCGGTGCCGGTGCGCCGCGCTTCTATCTGGCGCTCAATCCCGAGCTGCCCAATCCGGGCTTTGCCCAGCTCGTCGTGATGACGAAGGATTTGCAGGCACGGGAGCGAGTTCGCTCGCGGTTGATGGGTTCGGTCGATCAACAGTTCCCTCAGGTGTGGGTACGCGTCACCCGGCTGGAACTGGGGCCGCCGGTGGGCTTTCCGGTGCAGTTTCGCATCGTCGGTCCTGACACACAGGTGGTGCGCAAGATCGCCCGCGAGGTGGAGCACATAGTGGCCTTGAATACGAAGGTACGTGACGTACAGCTCGACTGGAACGACCCGGTGCGAGCTCTGAAGGTGGAGTTGGACCAGGACAAGGCGCGTGCATTGGGCCTCACGCCGGCTGATGTATCGCTGGCAACCCAGACCGTGATGAACGGTGCGACCCTGTCGCAGTTGCGCGAGCACGAAGACCTGATCGACATCGTCGCCCGTGCCGTGCCCGAGGAACGTCTGAATCTCGACACGCTGAAGGACATCAGCTTGTACACCCGTAATGGGACAGTGGTGCCGCTGTCGGAGGTCGCCCATGTCCGCTACGAGCTTGAAGAGCCGGTACTGTGGCGTCGTAACCGTGACATGGCGATCACCGTTCGTGCCGATGTGAAGGACGGCGAGCAAGGCGTGTCGGTGACACAGGAGATCCAGCCGCTACTCAAGGCTATCGAAGCCAGGCTGCCCTCGGGCTATCGCATCGACGTGGGCGGCGCGGTGGAGGAGAGCAACAAGGCCAACCAGGCGTTGTTGGCGGTGGCGCCGCTGATGCTGATCACCATCTTGTTGCTGCTGATGCTTCAACTACAGGACTTCTCACGCATGTTGATGGTGGTGTTGACCGCGCCGCTGGGCCTGATCGGCGTGGTGCCGGCGCTGCTGGTGTTCCACGCGCCACTGGGGTTCGTCGCGATCCTGGGCATCATCGCCCTGGGCGGGATGATCATGCGCAACTCGGTGATTCTGATTGACCAGGTGCGGATCGAGATCGAAGAAGGGCGTGACCCGTGGAATGCCGTGCTGGACGCCGCCATTCACCGGACCCGTCCGGTGCTGCTGACGGCGCTGGCCACGGTGTTGGCGATGATTCCGCTGACGCGCAGCGTGTTCTGGGGGCCGATGGCGATTGCGATCATGGGCGGTCTCACCGTGGCGACGTTGCTGACCATCTTTTTTGTCCCGGCACTCTATGCCGCTTGGTTCAAGGTTCGTCGGCATTCTGTGGCTGTTATCCGGCAGCAGACCGCCGACGTCGAGTCGGCCCGTTGAGTGGTGGCCGCAGCCAGTAGCCTTATGGCCCAGGCTGCAGGTTGCCATCGCGCACAGTCTTTCGAATGCCCTCCAACAGCATCGCAAAGGCCGGGTTGTCATTGTTCTCGCGCCAGATCAGATGCAGCTCGCTCTGCACGCCTTCGCCCAGATCGATGGTGCGGAACACCACGTTCTTGAACACCACGCTGGTGGCGCAGCGTGGCACCAGGGCCAGGCCCATGCCGGCGTTGACCAGGGCCAGGATGGTCAGCGAGGAGCCGAGCCATTGCACGTACTGCGGGGCGACGCGGGCGGAGCGGAGCATGCCGGTGAGCAGTTCATTGAAGGGCGGGTAGGCCGAGTGGGAATACATAAGGAAGGGCTGCGCATCGAGGTCCTGGACGGACACGGTTTCAGCGTTGGCCAGTGGGTGACTGCTGGGGACGGCCAGCACGAACGGCTCACGCACCAGGCATTCGGTGGCGTAACCCGGTTCCAGTAACGGTGCACGGACGATGCCCAGGTCAATACGGCGAGCACGCAGGGCTTCGTGCTGTTGGTAGGTGTTCATCTCCGACAGCTCGATTTTGACATGGGGTTGTTTGAGCCGTGCTTCGGCGATGACCTTGGGCAGGAATTCGTACACCGCACTGCCGACGAAGCTGATATTGACCGAGCCGATATCCCCCTCGGCAAAGCGTCGGGCGCTCGCGGCGGCTTGCTGGGCACGTTCCAGCAGATTCTGCGCCTCGATAAAGAAGGCGCGGCCAGCGGCGGTCAGGGCGACGCTGCGGGTCGTGCGGGTGAACAACTCCACGCCCAGATGGTGCTCCAGCAATTGAATCTGCCGGCTGAGGGGCGGTTGCGTCATGTTCAGCCGTTCGGCGGCACGACGAAAGTTGAGTTCAGTCGCCACGGTGGTGAAGCAGCGCAGTTGGGTGAGTTCGAACATTGATCTAATCCAGGTATCAATCGAATGCCAGGTTAGATTAGACGGGATCAATGGCTGGGTCCATGATCGGCGGGTCCCTAAAAAAACAATGATCGGGAGTCGCCCTTGAATACCCTCCAGAGTCCGCCGGACCCGAATCTGCTGGCCCGCGCCGCCGCCAAGGTGAAGCGCCATGTGCTGCCGCTGTTCGTGGTGATGTTTATCGTCAACTACATCGACCGGGTCAATATCGGCTTTGTGCGCAGCCATATGGAAACCGACCTGGGCATCGGCGCCGCGGCCTATGGTCTGGGAGCCGGGCTGTTTTTCATTGGTTACGCGATATTCGAAGTGCCCTCCAATATGCTGCTGCAACGCTACGGTGCGCGGGCCTGGTTGACGCGGATCATGTTCACCTGGGGCGCGGCTGCCATGGCGATGGCCTTTGTGCGCGGTGAAACCAGCTTTTATGTGCTGCGTTTTGTCCTCGGTGCGGCTGAAGCGGGCTTTTTCCCGGGGATCATTTATTACTTCACCCAATGGCTGCCGTCGACCGAGCGGGGCAAGGCCATGGCGATTTTCCTCAGCGGTTCGGCCATTGCCTCGGTGATTTCCGGCCCGGTGTCCGGCGCACTGCTGAACGTCAACGGTTTCAGCCTGCATGGCTGGCAGTGGATGTTCCTGATTGAAGGCTTTGCCTCCATCGTGCTCTGCGGTTTTGTCTGGTTCTGGTTGCAGTCCCATCCGCGCCAGGCGAAATGGCTGAGTGCGGAAGAAAAGGCCGCATTGATTGACGCTATCGCGCTGGAACAGCAGGCTCGCGAAGCCGCGCTGACGGTCAAACCGTCGATGTTCAAACTGCTGGCGGACAGGCAGATCGCGCTGTTCTGCTTCATCTACTTTTCCATTGCCCTGACCATTTACGGTGCCACGTTCTGGTTGCCGAGCATGATCAAGAAAATGGGCAATATCGGCGACTTCCACGTCGGTCTTCTCAACTCGATTCCGTGGATCATCTCGATCATCGCGATGTATGGCTTTGCCGCCATGGCCAGCAAGTGGAAACACCAGCAGGCCTGGGTGGCCTTGACCCTGGTGATTGCCGCGTTCGGCATGTTCATGTCCACCACCGGCGGGCCGATCTTCGCGTTTGTCGCCATCTGTTTTGCCGCCATCGGTTTCAAGGCTGCCTCGGCGTTGTTCTGGCCGATCCCGCAAGGTTATCTGGACGCCCGTATCGCTGCCGCGGTGATCGCCCTGATCAACTCCATCGGCAACCTCGGTGGTTTCGTCGCGCCGACCGCCTTCGGTTTCCTGGAGCAGAGCACCGGCTCCATCGAAGGCGGGCTGTATGGCCTGGCCGCCACTTCACTGGTGGCGGCCGTGGTGATCTTCTTCGCGCGCACCGCTCCGCGTGGCGACATCTCTCGCCCACAGCCCGGTAAACCTGCCGAGAACCCGGCCGCCAAAACCTCGATCAGTCATCAAGCCTTGGGCCTGGGCCCACAGGGAGCCGCCTCTTGAAAATCAAACGCGTCACCGTCACCCCCATCGCCTTTCGCGATCCGCCACTGCTCAACGCCAGCGGTATTCACGAGCCCTTTGCGCTGCGTTCGATCATCGAGATCGAGAGCGACAACGGTTATATCGGCCTGGGCGAGAGCTACGGCGATGCCCCGGCGCTGGCGATCCAGCAGCAACTGCAAGACCAGTTGATCGGCCTCGACCCGTTCAATCTCAATCAGCTGCGGACCATCGTGCAGGCCACGGTGGCGGCGAACAAGACCACCAGCCTCGCCGGTGCGGAACTGGCGCCGGGTTCTCATGCCAGCAAAGCGGTAAGCAACGCCTATTCGGCCTTCGAAGTGGCTTTCCTGGATTTGCAGGCGCACTCATTGAATGTGCCGCTGGTGGATTTACTGGGCGGTGCGATCCGCGACGAGATCCCGTTCAGTGCCTATCTGTTTTTCAAGTACGCCGAGCATGTCGACTCGCCCTACAAACCGGACAGCTGGGGCGAGGCGCTGAACGAGGAACAGATCGTCGCCCAGGCACGGCGCATGATCGAGGCCTATGGTTTCAAGAGCATCAAGCTCAAGGCCGGCACGCTGGACCCGGAACATGAGGTCTCGTGTATCAAGGCGCTGAAAAAGGCCTTCCCGGGTTACCCGCTACGGATCGACCCGAACGGCAACTGGTCCCTGGAAACTTCGATTCGCATGGCCGAACTGCTGGGCGATGACCTGCAATATTACGAAGACCCGACACCGGGCCTGGAGGGTATGGCCGAACTGCACAAACGCACCGGGCTGCCGCTGGCGACCAATATGGTGGTCACCGACTTCGATGAGTTTCGCCGTAGCGTGGCCTTGAACAGCGTGCAGATCGTGCTTGCCGACCACCATTACTGGGGCGGCCTGCGCGACACCCAGGCGCTGGCCAAAATGTGCCAGACCTTTGGCCTGGGGGTGTCCATGCATTCCAACTCGCACCTGGGGATCAGCCTGATGGCCATGGCCCATGTCGCGGCCTCGGTGCCCAACCTCGATTACGCCTGCGACACCCATTACCCCTGGCAGGAGCCGGATGAGGAGGTGATCAAGGGCGGCAAGCTGCCGATTGTCGACGGCTGCGTGAAAATCACCCGCGCCCCCGGCCTGGGTCTTGAGCTGGATCACGATCAGTTGGGCAAGCTGCATGACCAGTACTTGAGCTGCGGCATCCGCCAGCGCGATGACGTGAGGCAGATGCAGCGCTACAAGCCGGACTGGAAGGCGCTCAAGCCGCGCTTTTGATTTCGGGCAGGACGACAGGCGTCAGAGGTCCATGACCATCTCATGCCAGGCCATGCCACCGTGGTCGGAAGGCGAGGGCTGGACGTAGCGATAGCCCATGCGCTCATACAGCGCCACATGGCGCTCCTTGCACATCAAGTGGATGGTTTTCTTGTCCAGCGCCTTCATGCGCTGGACGAACTCGTCCATCATCCGCGTGGCGTGGCCTTTACCCTGCTGCGCCGGATCAAGCACCACGGACATGATCACGACATTTGGCGCATCGGCTGAATGCCCCACCAGTTCCTTGAAGGCTTCATCGGACATCACCACCTCGTGGGCGCAGCCACTGTTGATGAAACCGATGACCTCACCGCCATCCTCCAGAATCAGGAAACCCTGTGGATATTGGGCGATGCGCGTCGCAATCTTCTCCAGGGTCGCGGCTTCGTCGCCTTCGTAGGCGCAGGACTCGATTTGATAGCAGCGTGAGGCGTCTGACGGCGCGGCATTGCGAAAGCTGAGGGTGGACATTGCGGTTCCTGGTCGTCGGGCGGGTCTCGAGGGAGACGGGAGAGACCATCTTAGAGAAAGTGCAGCTACGGTCCAGAGATGAATCGAGTTTCACCCCCAGCCTGTTGTGGCCGGGGGCTCAGGAGGTCAGGCCAGAACGCCGATCTGCCAGGGGCAGAACTCATCCTCGCCCAGCCCGTTGAGTTCGCTTTTGGTCTTTTCGCCCGAGGCATGCTCCAGCAGGCGCTGGAAAATCTCCTGTCCCATCTCCTGGATGCTTTTGTCACCATCAATGATCTGGCCGCAGTTGATGTCCATGTCGTCGCTCATACGGTTGAACATCGGTGAATTGCTGGCCAGTTTGAAGGTGGGCGCGGGCACCGAGCCGAAGCAGGAGCCGCGTCCGGTGGTGAAGGCGATCATGTTCGCGCCGCCGGCGATCTGGCCGGTGGCGGACACCGGGTCATAACCTGGGGTATCCATGAAAACCAGGCCATGGGTCTTGACCGGATAGGCGTACTCGTACACCTCCATCAGGGGGGCGTTGCCGCCTTTCTTGGCGCCGCCCAGGGATTTTTCCAGCACATTGGCCAAGCCACCGGCGTTGTTGCCGGGGCTGACCCGACCGTTGATCTGGGTGTCGCGACCCTTGTTGTATTCCAGCCACCAGTCGATGCGGTCAATCAGTTTTTGGCCGACTTCGGGGGTGACGGCGCGGGCGGTCAGGGTGTGTTCTACGCCGAAGATCTCCGAGGTCTCGGAAAGGATTGCCGTGCCGCCATGACGCACCAGAATATCCACGGCCGCACCCAGGGCCGGGTTGGCTGATAGCCCGGAGAAACCATCCGAACCCCCGCACTGCATGCCGATGATCAAGTGCTCCGCCGAGACCGGTTCGCGCTTGACCGCGTCGGCTTGGGGCAACATGGCCTGGATCATGCGGATGCCTTGCTCGACAGCGTTTTTAACGCCACCGACATCCTGGATCACCAGTGACTTGAGGTGATCCCCCAGCACCAGTTGTTCCTGCTCGATGAAACCGTAGATGTTGTTACGTTCGCAACCCAGGGCGATCAGCAGGCCGCCCGCGGTGTTGGCGTGCTTGATATGGCCGCCGATGGTGCGGCGTAACAGGTTCATGGGCTCGCCGGTCATCTCCATGCCACAACCAATTTCATGGACGAAGGGCACCACGCCATCGATGTTCGGGAAGGCGGCCAGGCGTTCCAGGTCAAAGTGATTGGCGATCTTGCGCGCAACTGTTGCTCCGCAATTGCCGACGACGAACACGCCGAGATAGTTGCGTGTTGCCACGCGCCCATCCTCACGCACGATCCCCTGGAAGGTCGCACGTTGGCCGGGGGGCAACAGGTCGGTGGGCACGTAGTCCAGGCCATAGCGATAATCGCGAGTGGTTTCACCGAATTTGATGTTATGGCTGTGCAGCCACGTCCCCGGGGGCAGGTCTTCGCTGGCATAACCGATGACTGTGTTGTATTTGAGTACCGGCTGGCCTTTCTCGATCAGGTGGGTCGCGATCTTGTGGCCCAGCGGCACCTCTTGCAGGGTTGTCACACCTTCATCTCGGATCAGCGTACCGAGGGCAATGGCAACACGGGCAACCACGACATTGTCGGCAGGGTCGAGGCGAATAACGGGGCTGACTTCACGGGCAGTCATGGCGATCTCCAATTCTTGTTATCGGGCAGTCGATGGGGTTTTCGCCCCATCGGCGGTGCATCAGGCAACGGCGTTGAGGGACGGGAGGAGGGCTTTGTTCTTTTGTTTGGCGATGCCTTCCCACAGGCCTTGCAGGTACATGATGCCCAGTGCGCGGTCGTACAACCCGTAACCCGGTACGCCGGTTTCACCCCAGATCATGCGGCCGTGGTCCGGCCGGGCGTAGCCGCTGAAATGGGCGTCATGCAAGGCGCGCATGATTTCCGCCATATCCAGGGAGCCGCACTCGGTCGGGTGTGCGCACTCGTAGAAGTCGCCGTTCTCGGCCACCTTCACGTTGCGCAGATGCACGTAGTGAACGCGTTGACGGGCGGCAAACTCGTTGATGAAGGCCGGTACATCGTTGTTCAGGTCCGAGCCGATGGTACCGCTGCACAGGGTCAGGCCATTGGCTGGCGAGTTGATGATGTCGAGCACACGCCGATGGTCTTCGATGTTCTTGATGATGCGCGGCAGGCCGAACACTGAACGGGGTGGATCGTCGGCATGCAGCGCCAGCTTCAGGCCCAGTTGTTCCGCCACGGGCACCAGTTTTCCCAGGAAGTACTCCAGGTTGCTCCACATCTGCTCGGTGCTGACACCTTTGTATTCTTCCAGCAGTGCCTGGAGTTTCTCCGGCGGATACTTGGTACCGATGCCCGGCAACGGAATAACCCCGTTGGAGACGTCGAGCTTGTCCACCAGCGCGGCTTCGAAGGCCAGGGTGTTGGAGCCGTCCGGCAGTTGATATTCCATGTGGGTGCGGGTCCAGTCGAACACCGGCATGAAGTTGTAGCAGACAATCTTGATGCCGCTGGCGGCAAGGTTCTTCAGCGTTTCGATGTACTGCGGAATCAGCGCTTCGCGACCCGGTTTGCCCAGCTTGATCTCCTCATGCACACGGAAGCTGTCGACCACGTCCATCTTCAGGTCATGGGCCGCGGCGGCACTGCGCAGGTTCTGGATACGTGCCATTGGCCAGGTTTCCCCCAGCGGCATGTCGTACAGCGAGGAAACGATGCCGTACAGGACTGGGATCTGCTTGATGTATTGCAGGCTGATAGGGTCTTTCGGACCGTGCCAGCGGAAAATCATTTTCATCGGGGATACCTCATTCACGCCTTGTTGTCAGGATGCGCTTTTCAGTTCGAAACGCTTGATCTTGCCGACGATCAGCCAATAGCTGAGGACCGCCAGCAGCCCATGGGCGCCGACGTAGATCAGCGCGCCTTCGAAGGAACCGGTGCTTTGCAGGATGTAGCCGATCACCACCGGAGTGACGATTCCGGCCGTGTTGCCAAAGGCGTTGAACACGCCGCCGGTGGTACCGATCAGCTCCTTGGGCGCGGTGTCCGCCACGACGGTCCAGCCCAGTGAGCCGAAACCTTTGCCGAAGAACGCCGCGCTCATCAGCGCCACTACCAGCCAGGCACTGTCGGCGTAGTTGCACAACACGATGCTGGAACTGAGCAGCAGGCCGACGGTGATCGGGGCTTTGCGGGCCAGGCTCAGGGAGCCGGTTTTTTTCAGCAACTGGTCGGAAATGAAACCGCTGGAGACACCGCCCACCAAGCCGCACAGCGCGGGGATCGCGGCGACGAAGCCGGCCTGGAGAATGTCGAAGCCACGTTCCTTGACCAGGTAGATCGGGAACCAGGTCATGAAGAACCAGGTGATCGAGGTGATGCAGTATTGGGCGATGAAAATCCCCACCAGCATGCGGCTGTGAAACAGCTGGCCGATTTCACCCAGCTTCATGCCTTTGCTTTGTGCCGCTTTGCTCTTGAGCCCTTCGAGGTCCACCAGGCCGTCGCCGGCACGGATGTATTCAAGCTCCTCGGGGTTCATTTTCGGATGATCGATGGGCAGGTAGTAGAGTTTCCACCAGAGTGCACCGATCGCCAGGCCGATCAGGCCCATGATGATGAACACGTATTCCCAGCCGAAGCGGTAGCACAACCAGCCCATGATCGGAGTGAACAGCGCCAGTGACAGGTATTGCGCACTGTTGAAGATCGCCCCGGCGACGCCCCGTTCGGAGGCGGGGAACCAGGCCGCGATGATCCGTCCCGAGGCCGGGCCGACCGGCGATTCAGCCGCCCCGAGGAAAAAGCGCAGCGCCAGCAGCAGGGGCACGATCATGCCGATGAAGTGCACCATGCCCATCATCACGGTAAAGCAGGACCAGGCCACCACGGCGAGCATCATCGAGCGTTTGGAGCCGATCCAGTCGGTCAGCCAACCGGAAGGAATCAGGAAGATCACATAGGCCCAACTGAACGCGGAAAACAGGTAGCCCATTTCCACTGCGCTGATGCCCAGTTCCTTGCCCATGTCGGTGCCCGCCACCGACAGCGCGGCGCGGTCACCGGTGCTGAGGGCCAGCACGATGGTGATCAGCGCGAGTATCAGGAATCGGTAGCTGGTTTTGGCCACGGCGGGGCTCGCAGCAGTGCGGCCAGCACTTGCGCTGGTCATCGCGGACGGGTCGGGGGGGCCGGCCAGCGCGTAGCGCTCAGTATTGTTCATTTTGTGCCTCATATAATTATTGTTGTCGCGAGTGCGTCAGGTGCAGGTCAGTCGTACTGCGTATCACCGGTGACTCATCAGGCGGCCTGTCGATCAGTGTCCTGCGTGTAATCGATGGCGACCCATTCGAAGTAGGTCTTCAGTTCGGTGATCAACGCCACATGAGCCGGGTGGGGCAGGTAACGCTGCACGGCGTCGGCGTCATCGAAGCTCGCCTCCAGCAGGTAGTCCCAGCAAATCGGCCGATCCAGTTCGTTGGCCGAGACTTTCCAGTCGCGGACAAAGTCGATGTCCTCGGGCAGGTCGCGCATCCACTGGATCAGGCGGGCTTCCAGCTCGATGTCGTGTTCCAGGCCGGGCAGGCGGCGGAACATCACAATGTGCTTCATCATCTTGCCGACTCCTTATTCGTCGAGCAGCCAGGCCGGGGCGTCTTGCAAGGCCACGGGGCGTAGGAAACGCTCCAGGGCGGCATAGCCCACCGAGGTGCTTTGTGGTTGGGTTGACGCTGGCCACGGTCCGCCGTGTTGCTGTGCGGCAGTGACGGCCACACCGGTTGGTACACCGCTGAACAACACCCGTCCGGCCACCTGGCGGGCAGCGCGAATCAGCGCGCGGTTGTCATCGCTGGCCTGCTCGAAACCCCACAGGGTCGCCGTCAGGCTGCCGCCGATGGCGTGCAAGACGTCAATGGCCTGAGCCACTGACGTGACCTTGAGGACGACCGCTACGGGGCCAAAGATTTCTTCACGCAGGTGCGCATCTTCGATAAAGGCCTGGGCATCGACCTCGAACAGTCGAGGGGCCGGGCCGTCGGTATCAGTGTGTGGTTGCAACAGCGGTCGAGCCGCCGGGGCCAGCTGCAGACGAGCAATACCGTCGTCGAAACCGCGGCGCATGCTCGGCGTCAGCATCCGGTGAGTGCTCAAGGGCTGCAGGGCGGCGGCGAACTGCTCGATAAAGTGCTCGCTGGCCGGGTGTTTGAACAGCACGATCACGCCCGGACTGGTACAGAACTGGCCGCAACCGAGGGTGATGGAGGCTGCCAGAGACTTGGCCAGGTGTTCACCGTCGTGCTCCAGGATTTCCGGCAACGCGAGCAACGGGTTGATCGAACCCAATTCGCCAAAGAACGGAATCGGACGGGCTCGCTCGTTGGCGACTGTCCACAAGGCAGTGCCCCCTTGATAGGAGCCGGTAAAGGCCACTGCGGCAATTTTGGGGTGTTGCACCAGATGCACGCCGGCTGCACGGGAGGCACCCTCAACCAGTCCGAGCAAACCTGCCGGCAAACCTTGTGCGGCGAGTACACCCAGCGCGACTTCGTGCACGGCGCGAGAAAGTCGCGGGTGCCCGGAGTGCGCTTTCACCACCACCGGGCAGCCGGCGGCCAGGGCTGACGCGGTGTCGCCACCGAGCACGGAAAAGGCGAACGGAAAGTTGCTGGCCGAGAACATCGCGACCGGTCCCAAGGCCTGTCGTACGCGAGTCAGGTGCGGTCGACCGGTGGGTGGTGCACCGGCAATGGCCGGGTCGTCAACCACCGCGTAAGGCGTGCCGGATTCGACCGCATCGGCAAAACCGCGCAGCTGGAAAGCGGTTCGGGCCACTTCACCGTTCAGGCGTACCGTGCCCAGGCCGGTTTCTTCATCGGCGATAGCGATCAGTTCGACTTGATGCTGTTCCAGGGCCTCGGCCAGGCCATTGAGTAGCTGAATGCGCAGTCCGGCTTTCGACTCCGCCCAGAAGTTTGCTGCGTCAGCCGCCGCCGCGACAGCTTGATCGATCCGCGTGATTTCAGGGCCGCTCATGGGCGACTCCCTTGAGGTTCCAGGTGATAGCCACGGCCGCTGTAATCGAAGTCCACCAGTTCGTTGAGAGACACCGTCGGGTCGGCCGGTGAAGCGTAATAGGCGCGTATTTCCTTGATCAGACCGGTTGGCTCGTCGAACACGTACCATTCGTCACCGCGCAAGGCCGTGCCAAGCTTGCCTTTCCAGTGGGTCCATTCGATCACGGCTTCAGGGCTGTCGTGGCTGACCAGGATTTTTTCGATGGTCCATTGCGAACCCAGGTTCTCCACGCACCAGACCCATTTGGCGGCGATGGTTTCAGCGCTGCACCACGGAATTTCCGGCAAGCCGGCGGGAAAGTAGTGCACGGCGTCCGGTGTGAAACACGAGACCAGGGCAGCATGGTCGGCAGCATTGCAGGCGGCGAAGTAGCGACGGATCAATGCAGCGTATTGGGCTTGCTGACTCATTATTTGTGCTCCTGGGGGGCGATCACGCTCGGGATCGGCCGGCGACCGGCGGCGACCCAGGCGTGATAGTCGGAAATCGCCGCAGGGCTTGGTGGGTAGACGCCCCACAAGGCTTCGCCCGAGGCGATACGCATGGCCAGGTAAGTTTCCAGGTCGTCCTGCAGCGAGCAGTACTCGGCCAATTCCGCTGCCAGGTGCGCGGGGACCACGGTCAGGCCATCGGCGTCGCCGACGATCACGTCACCGGGATAGACCGCCACGCCCGCGCAGCCGATCGGTACCTGCAAGTCGGCGACATGGTGATAGGAGATCCTTGTGGTCGCGGTGATTTCCCGGGCGTAGGCGGGCAAGGGCAGGGCGGCGATTTCACTGCCGTCGCGCAAGGCACCGTCGGTGACAATGGCCTTGGCACCGCGCGCCAGCAGTCGCGTTACCAGAATGTTGCCAGCCGAGGCTGCGCGCGGATCGTTCTGGCTGTCGATCACCAGTACGTCGCCGGGCTGGATCTGCTCGACGCCCTGCCATTGCAGATTGTCGCCGTTGGGCTTGGTGGTCAGGGTGCCGTAGGTGTCTATATCTTCGCGGGCCGGAATGAAACGCATGGTGTAGGCCCGACCGGCGAAGGGTTTGATGTTTCTGCTCATGGCCCGCAAACCGACCAGGGCCGGTTGGCGAAAGCCCAGCTTGAACAGTTGCGTGGTCAGTGAGCCGCTGCTGCAGGTCGCCAGTTTGGCGAGCACTTCGTCGCTGACGGTTACTTGGCGATTGGCCGAGTTGTCGTAGGCATCGGCGTATTGGTGGATGGTGGTCATTTATTGTTCTCCTGAAAATCAGCGGCTCAGCGTGAAACAGTGCGAGGTGTTTATTCCCGTAATTTGGGACATCAGTTTTCTGTGCTGTCCTGATATGGCCTGATCCTAAGACTTGCTTGACTTGTTTCAAACGACGCATATCGTGGGTCTCTATCTGAGTTCCATATGGTGGGAATTTTCATGGCGGCAGGAGAAGGCACCGGTGCACTGGAAAAGGCCCTGGACGTACTCGAGGCCATTGGTTCGGCGCCTCAGGGCCTGAGCCAGGGTGAGCTTGCCGAGCAGGTGACGCTGCCGCGCACCACGCTTTACCGGATCATCGCCAGCCTGGTGGAGCGCGGCATGATCCGCCGCGATCCGCTGCGCAAGGTCTACCGGTTGGGGTTTCGTTACCTGGAACTGGTGCGCAATGCCTACCTGATGCCCGATTTGGTTGCCGCCGCCAGTTTCGAGTTGCGGGCCTTGCGTGATCTGACTGGAGAAACCTCCTACCTGGCCGTACTCGACGGTAATCAGGTGATGTCGCTGGAGCGCTGTGACGGTGCGCACACCACTCGTTCGGCTGCCGCCCTTGGGCAAAGTAAAGCGGTGTATTGCACCGGGCAGGGCAAGGCGATCCTCGCGGCGCTGGATGAAGCGACCCGCGATGAGATCATCAAGGGGTTGACGCTCACTGCACTGACACCCCTGACCATCACGGATCGTCGCCGGCTGCATGCCGAGTTGCAGATCACCCGGGCGCGCGGTTATGCCATCGACGATGAAGAAATCGTCTTGGGGGTGCGCTGCGTCGCAGCGGCGATCCGCGACAATTCGGGCAAGGTTCGCGGTGCCTTGAGCGTCGCCGGGCCGGCCTATCGCCTGACGCTGGAGCGCCTGGAATTGCTGGGGCCGGAACTGAGCGATGCGGCCCGTCGGGTCGGGGCTCAGTTGAGCGAGTCGCAGGTCCGCATCGCCGACAGTGAAGTGCAACGGGTGGAGGGGCCTTGGGCGTTCAACGGTGCGTTGGCGCGCTGGTCCCATGAGCAACAAGGCTTGTATTGGGCTGACACCCTGGCGCCGACGATTCGGCTGCTGGATGCCAAAGGCGAGCGGGTATTCGCCCGCCTCGACGCGCCGGTACAGGCCATGGAGTTACACCGTGAAGGGCTGCTGATTGCTCACGGCAACGGCTGGTCATTGCTGGACCGGCAGGGCCAGGAACATTCGCTACCGGGTTGGCCCGGCAAACCTTTGCTGGGACTTGCCAGCCATCCGAGCGGCAGCCTTTGGGCCTGCCTGAGCCATGCCGGTGCTTGCAGGATCGGTGAGTTGAGTGCCGAAGGCGAGTTGCGTTCACCCTGGTCGTTTCAGGAACGTATCAGCGCATTTTGCTGGGATGCCGAAGGGCAGACCCTGTATGCCGTGGGCCCTGAGTCCGGCAGCGTGTATGTGATGCAACTGGGCAGCAGCAGCGTTCGCCGCCTGGCCTCGTTGCCCAAGGGGGGCGGACGCCTCAGCGGTCTGGCGCTGGACCGCGAGGGAGGGGTGTGGACCACGCTGCGGGACGGTTGGAGCCTGGTGCGGCTCAATGCCGACGGCAGCCTTGATCGCATGATCGGGCTGCCAGTGCCCAGCCCGACCGATCTGGCCTTTGGTGGGCCGAATGAAGACGTGCTGTACATCACCAGTGCCCGCCATGAATTGAGCCGGGAGACACTCGGCACCGCACCGGCTTCAGGTTGTCTGTTTCAGATCAATCCCAAGGTCATCGGGGTCGCTGCGCACCAAACGACATGGGGGCTGAACCGCAGGGGCGAAGCGGTTACAGGGTAACGCTACCGGGAGCTTGTTGACGCAACGCATCCTCAAGGGCGCTCAACGTCGAGTTGCCGATGTAGAGTCGCGCCAGCGCTTCCATCACGCGGGCACCGATTCGTTCGCGGGCATCTTTGCGCACGATCAGCGTTGCCTGATCCTGGCCGCCCAGCAACCCCTTGGGGTCTTGCAGGGCTCGGATACTGTATCGGTTATGCAGGAAATGGGGGTGCCAAAGCGGAATCACCAGCCAACGGCCTTGGGCGACCGCCGCCTCGTAACGGTCAAAGCAATCGGCCTCGCTGCCGGGGCGAAATTCGTATCCGGCGCTTCCCAGCCCATAGGCCCCGATCATTTCAGCCGAAAACCGGCTGATGCCGGCACCCGGATTGATGCCTTGGATCAGACGCTCCATCCGGCTCAAAGCAGGTTCTCGCAGGAGGTCCTCGATGCTTTCCACCTCAGTCACCGGCACGAAGTCCGGCACTCCCCAAATGCAATAGGGCTCATAGAGCACGCTGACTTTCTCGACCTGATCGAGCAGTGGCTCAAGGTACTTCTCGTGGCTGGACGGCAGCCAGGCGGATGCAAGCATGTCGACTTCGCCACGTCCCAACATCTCGAACGCAACCTCGTGAGCGGCCGAGGCATAACTCACCGTGTGACCCTGTTCGATAAGAACACGACCCACTTCCAGGGCGCTTGCCTCATGAAAGGACAGACCGATATGGCCGATGCGGATGTGCGCTGTCATTTGAACGTCTCTCGCGTATTGAAGGCGAGATCAGGTTAGGTGTTTGTCTTTTACGGAAAAACGGGCTATCTACGGAAACATAATCCGGAGAATCCGTTTAATGCTGCTCGATAACATCACGCTGTTCATGCAAATCGTCGAGAAAGGCAGCCTGGCGGCGGCGGGGCGTGAGGCGGGTCTGTCATCGACCACCGTATCGGAGCGGCTCGCGGCGCTGGAAGCCCATTTTGGTGTCAGCCTTTTGCACCGTACCACACGTGCCATGAGCTTGACCGACGAAGGCCGAATACTCGTCGAAGACGCCAGGGAGATCCTCGATGGGGTAGAGGATCTTCAAGCGCGTATCCGCCTGGGGGCCCAGGCCCTGGCCGGTCTTGTCAGAGTCAGTGCACCCAGCGATATCGGCAGAACCGTGGTGTCGGACGTCATCGATCGCTTTCTGGCCGAACATCCCGGGGTCAGGGTTGAGTTGCTGTTATCCGACGGTTATGTCGATATCGTGGGTGAGGGCGTCGACATTGCCTTGCGCTTTGGCGTGATGATGGACAGCACGCTGCGGGTGAAAAGCCTGGGGCCCAAAAGGCGGATACTCTGCGCCGCACCCCACTATATCGATGCTCATGGCGCGCCGAAGGTACCCGCGGAGTTGAAAAATCATAATTGTCTGGTGATGCGTTTCGGCCAGAACCTGGACAACCTTTGGCATTTTGGACAAGCGGCGACCAAGCAAAGTGTCACTGTCAGGGGCGACCGGGTGGCGAATGACGGTGCACTTGTGCGTCAGTGGTGCCAAGAGGGGCGAGGGATCATTCTGAAGTCGGAGCTGGATGTCGGGCCCGATATCCGGGCCGGTCGTCTTATCGAATTGCTGCCGGAATATGCATCGCCACCGATCCCCCTCCAGATGCTGTTTCCGCCGGCACGTACCCAGCCAAGACGTGTGCGTTTATTTGCGGACTGCCTGTTCAATACCTTTGAAACGAGCGGGTTCGATCTCTGATCAAGCGCCGATTTCAGTGAGGCTGTTTAAAAAAGCTCGGGCGTTTTACAGCACAAACACACGAAGCCGTTAAACTGACATCCCAAGAACGGATTATGTCGGTTCAGCGTGTTTTCATCGCAGTACCTGACACGGGGTGCTTTTGGGTGAGAGAGTCGTACACTCGGTTGTAAAGACAGCGTCGCGCTTCTGGTACCTCACGTGCCCCCAAGGGCGTAGGGCGGTGATTGCAGGCCTACAGTGGTAAGAGAAATGGACTCTAGCGTCGGGTTGATCAGTGGCGAAGAAGCGGAGCCCTTTTTCGTGCAGACACTGGAGCAGGCTATTGATGCCGTGGTGGTCATTGATGATCACAACTGTGTGGTGTTCTTCAATGGGGCGGCCGAGCAGCTCTGGGGGTGCCTGCGCAGCGAGGTGCTGGGCCAAAACGTCAATACGTTGGTGCCCCAGGCTCTCTACGCCCAGCATGACGGTTTTATTGGCGCCAACCGCGAAACCGGGGTCAACAAGATTGTGGGCAGCAGCCGGGATCTGCGTATTGTGCGCAAGGATGGCGAAGAGCGCTGGGGCTCGATGTCCATCTCGAAAATCACCTTGCAGGGCCGCATTCTCTACGCCGCCTTTCTCAAGGACATCACCCAGGCGCGCTTGAAGGACATCGAGCACCGGTTGCTCTCGATATCCGTCAATGCCACGCGCTCAGCCACCTGTATCGTCGACGCTGATGGGCACCTCATTTATGTCAATGACGGGTTCGTTCGGTTGCTGGGCTATTCCCGTGAAGAGGTGATCGGTCAGTCACCGCTGATATTCTTTACCCCGGGTACCCAAGCCAAGGCGAATGCGCAGCAGGTGCTGGAAAAACTCCTCGGCGGCCAATCCAATGAAACCAGCGCGCTGATCAGCAAGCGTAATGGCCAACGGCTGTGGTTGCATGTTTCCTCGACGCCGGTGCTCGATGCCCGGGGCAAGGTCGAAAACATCGTGATTGTGTTGACCGACATTACCCGGACAAAGCTGCATGAGGTGTTGCAGGACAAGATCATTGGCGCGCTATTGAAAGAGGCGTCGCTGGAGAGCGTGCTGACCTTGCTGTGTCAGGAGATTGAGCACATTGCCCCCGAGGTCGCTGTCTCGATCCTCAGTGTGGACAAGGAAGGCATTCTCCATTCCTTGGCCGGCCCAGGCTTGCCGCCGGATTACTCCAGGGCGCTTGAGGGCCTGCCAGTCGGCCCGGCCAGTGGCTCCTGTGGCACGGCGGCTTATCGGGGAGAACCGGTTCTGGTGACGGACATTCACCACGACCCGCTCTGGGCCGACTACAAGGACCTGGCGCAACAGTCGGGTTTTCAGGCGTGCTGGTCGGTGCCGGTGCGCAACGCCGCGGGACGGGTCGCGGCGACATTTGCGCTTTACTTCAGGGAGTCCCGTGGACCTGATCCTCTTCATACGCATCTGGTGACGGCGGGCATCCACCTATGTCTGTTGGCGCTGGAACGGGAAGAGGCCCGGCAGTCCATTCTGCGGTTGGCCTTTTATGATGCCCTGACCGGCCTGCCCAATCGCAATTTCCTGTTGGCCCAGGCCGAGCGGACCCTGCTGGAAGCGGCTGAAGAACAGACCGAACTGGCGGTACTGTTTGTCGACCTGGACCGTTTCAAGCAGATCAACGATGCCCTGGGGCACGCCTCGGGGGACGAGCTGCTGCAAGTCATGGCGCAACGGCTGCGCAGTGTGCTGCGGGAGTCGGACATTGTCGGGCGTTTGTCCGGGGATGAGTTCGTGCTGGTGCTGCCACGGATGGGCGCCACCCAAGTCACGTTCTTTCTCGAGCGGTTGCTGATGACCCTCAGTGTCCCGACAACCGTTGCAGGGACTTCCGTAGTGCTATCGGCCAGCATCGGCATCAGCCTGTTCCCGAGGGATGGGCCGGATATGGAAAGCCTGCTGCATTGCGCCGACATCGCGATGTACCAGGCCAAGCGCGTCGAACGCGGCAGCTTCAGTTTCTTTCTCGAGGAGATGAACAAGACCGCCCAGGAGCGCTTGATGCTGGAGACGGACTTGCGCAGGGCCCTGGCCGGCGATGAACTGTATCTGGCTTATCAGCCGCAGGTGGATCTGCGCAGCGGACGTCTGGTGGGGGCCGAAGCGCTGGCGCGTTGGGTACACCCGACGCTGGGCCCTATCGGGCCCGACCGATTCATTCCTCTGGCCGAGGAGTGCGGGCTGATCAATACGCTGAGTCAATGGGTGCTGCAGCAAGCTTGCGAGCAATTGGCACAGTGGCGTCGGCAAGGGCTGGGGATCCCTTCCTTGTCGATCAACCTGTCGCCGATCAACTTCCACAATCGCAATCTGGCCGAGTTGATCGACCGGCAATTGCAATATTGCGACTTGCAGCCGAGCGACCTGTGTGTGGAGTTGACCGAGGGCGTCTTGCTGTCCAATAGCGCGGGCACCGAGCAAACCCTCCGCGATTTGCACGCCTTGGGTGTGCGCCTGGCAATTGATGACTTTGGCACCGGCTACTCCAGCCTGGGGTATTTGCGGCGCCTGCCGATCAGCGAATTGAAACTGGACAAGAGCTTCGTCGACGATCTGGAGGGCGATGCCTCCTGCCGCGCCCTGAGCGAGTCCGTCATTGGCATCGGCAAGGGGCTTGGCTTGCACGTGGTGGCTGAAGGCATTGAGCAGGTCGCCCAGCGCGACATCCTCATGGCGCAGGGCTATGAGGTCGGGCAAGGCTATTTGTTCTCGATCCCGCTGCCGAGTGAGGCGTTCGCGCAATGGGTCATGGCACGTGACACTGAGCGCAGCGTGGACGAGGGCTGCCTGGTGATGACAGCGATCGCTGACAACCTCAGCCGGCCATGAGTGGATCAGCCTCGCTCTGCGCATAACGCGTGGGCGGCAGCCCGACATGGCGGGTAAAGGCAACGCTGAATGCGCTCGCTGAGCTATAGCCGACGCGTTGTGCTATCTCTGCCAGGCCACCTTCCTTGCGGCGCAGCAGATTCTTGGCCAAGGCCATGCGCCAAGTCAGCAGATAGGCCATCGGCGCTGTCCCCAGTGCGCGGTTGAAGCGCTCGAAGAAAGCCGAGCGGGAGAGGGCGGCCTCTTTCGCCAGCTGCGCAATCGTCCAGGCTTGGGTCGGACTTTCGTGCATTTGTCTGATCGCCACGGCGAGGCGTTCGTCGGCAAGCCCGCGCAAGAGGCCGGGCGAGGTTGTAGGCCCCGCTGTGGATCGGAGGGCCTCGATCAGCAGCACCTCCAGCAGGCGCTCCAGAATCACCTCTCGCGCCGGCCGCTGCGCGCGGGACTCTTCGCTCACCAGTTGAACAAGGGTGGTGAGTCTTTTTTCGCCGCGAACATGGATCAACTGCGGCAGCAGCGACACCAGCAAAGCCGCGTCCGGGGAGCCGAAGACGCAGTGGCCCACCAGCACCAGCACTTCGTGCGGCCCGCCTTGCACCCCCAGCCGGAACCCGCCCTGGAGCTGCGCGACG